>Ga0194131_10009721_pt1 | contig 12038 bp, 16 predicted proteins | sample TA2KigO120mmetaG_FD_148631 | JGI IMG/M metagenome (GOLD analysis project Ga0194131, IMG submission 148631) | Freshwater microbial communities from Lake Tanganyika, Tanzania - TA2015053 Kigoma Offshore 120m | ecosystem: Environmental > Aquatic > Freshwater > Lake | place: Tanzania: Lake... | reverse complement strand
CAAGAAGAATACTGGCGAAACGAACGGCATAAGTTCTTCGCCACCTTCGACCAGTCTATCATCACTGCCCACCACCTAGATGATGCTGTCGAGACCTGGATCTTCACGTCCCTACACGGTGAATCGCGATTGATTCCATACACAAGTGGAAATGTGGTTCATCCGTTCCTCATCACACCGAAAGCCGAGTTTGTTTCTTGGTGCGAGAGGAAAAATCAGCGGTGGGTCGAGGACTGTTCGAACTGCGATCTGCGGTTCATGCGCAACCTAATCAGACATCGAATCGTACCGGAAGCGTTACGGATCAATCCAGGCTTACACAAGGTCATCAAGAAAAAATACCTTGACATGAGTATTTTATGATCAAACCTGGCGATTTGGTTTATTACGACAAGTGTGGTGGACCATTTCAAACCGTATTTCCATTCGCAGAGAAAGATGCGCGCGGAATAGGTATTGTCGTTTCAGATATAAGCAGTTACGACTATCAAGGTGAAGATATCGGGTGGGTGTGGATTTTGGATGAAAATGGTAATAAGTTAGATTTTGCACTTGACTACTTAGAACTCGTCATTATTTAAATTTATGAACATCAAAGGTTTGATCGTGACAGTGCTCATCGTTACGCCGTGGACCTTCGTATTGCCATGGTTAGCATACTTGTATAAGTCAAGAAGAAATAAGAATAAATAGACAGTTTCAATTGCTCGATTAACTGTATTTATTCAGAAGACTTTTCAAGCTAATGTCGTTGTTCTAATAATCTTCGTTTTTCTTCACGATTTTTAGCTTGAGTCTTGCGTCTTTTTTCAATCGTCTCTTGAGAAGGAGGACCAAACTTTTTGCCCTTCATTGACTCTGACATTTTTCGACGAGTCTCCTCAGAAACAACCCTTCCCCTTCCTGCTTCTGACACCTTTTTTCTGGTTTCTTCAGAAAATGGTAAATTAACGTGAGACGTCTAAGTGGTTGAAATCATTCATGAATCTCTCCACAAATTATTTGACGCGTAGGCTAATGTCGCTTCCGCACTTTCGGGCGTATAACCATAGTCATTGCACATAACTTCGATCATTTCGCTATATTTTTTCTTTTGATCTTCGTCTCTTGTTTTTGCTTTCGTCACTATCCGTGCCATCGATCTAACAGATGAAATTAAGTAACATTCGATTGCATTTTTAAGAGGTTCGTATGTCGTATATGAAACTTTCTCGCCTCTTCTCATTTTGGCAAACATGTATGCTGTGACATCTGAGCGGAAACCATCACGGGCCGAGCCTGTGACTCCAATTTGTTCTTCGATGGATGCCATAAATCCTTCATCTGGTTTTCTTTCTTCTCTTGTTACTTTATCTTTGAGTTTTGAACGTGTCGTATAAGCTTCTGCATTATCTAGATAAGATTCGAATAATGTTTGTGCTTGTTCTTCATAAGCTGTAATGAAAGCCTTAGCTATCTCATTTTCCAGTATTTTCAAATATTCTTCCCGAATTGTTTTTTGGAGAAGTTCTAAACACTTGGTCTTAAATCCTTCGTCAATCAATTGTTCTTTGACCATTCTAGTCAATGAATCCATAGCTGAAACTGGCGTAATCATGTTTTGATCTGACGCCGTTAACGCATTGTCAAGCGCTTTTGTGATGAAGCGAGTAGAGATGCCATCCATACCTTCGTTTTTTGCTTCTTCTCTAAGATCTTTAATATCGACCTTTCGTACTCGACCTTTTTCAAGTATTTCTTCTCCATTATAGACGCGCATCTTTGTCAGGAGATCACACTTAGCAGAATCCTTAAGACGCGACATGACCGAGAACATTGACGCAACCTTGAGGGTGTGTGGCGCAATGTGAGATTTAAATTCTGATTTGCCCAACATTTTCTCGTATATCTTGACTTCTTGATTTAACTCGAGGCAGTAAGGTACCGATATTTTCACGATGCGGTCCATGATGGCTTCATTGGTGTGTTCGGACTGGAAGCGATTCCATTCGGCCTCATTGCAGTGAGCGAGGATGACACCGTCGAAGTGCAACATGTCCGACTTGCCAGGTGAAGGAACCCTCTTCTCTTGGGTTGCCGTGATGATGGTGTGGAGGAATTCGATCTCGTTCTTGAAGACCTCGACGAGCTCGACGACGCCCCGGTTGCCCACGTTGAACGCACCGTTTAGTGAGAGTGAGCGTGGATCATCCTCGGCAAACTTGTCGAGCTTCGAGATGTCGACTGACCCGATGAGGACCGAAACGTCTTGGGAGTTTGCATCCATCGGAGGCACAGAAGCGACGCCTCGTCGGCCACGCTGAGAAAAAGTAACTTCTTCGACTTCAAAATCTTCATATTTTCCTCCATAATCGTTGAGGAGCTTGTGGCGTGCAACTGGGGAGATATCACCATCGATCTTTACGCCTAGTGCGGATTCGACGGAGGGTCGAAGCGATCGAGGAATTAATTGAAGGGGTTCGCCTCGGTGGGGATCGCCTTTCAGCGCATAATACTTTTCGCCCTCGAGCGCTTTCTTAATGTGCTCGGTGAGAGCTGATTTACCCGCGCCGACAGGTCCCATGAGCAAGAGAACTTGTCGAGATTCTTCACCCTTGTGAGCGGCGGAAGACAAGAAGCTCATGACTTTCTCGACGACTGTCTCCATCCCGAAGAACTCACCTTCAAAGTACTTGTGAATCTTTATCTGCTCACCGTCGAAGATCATAAATTTTCTAGGATCTGAATCTGACATTACATAAGAACCATATTTTTCAATGACGTCGTGAAGACGTTTATGCGCAGATTTAACGATAGACGGATCTTTTTCGACCGTCTCTACATAATCCATTAGAGTACCAGCAAACTTTTTAATGTTATTAGTTTCTGTACGCTGAGATTTGATTTGTTGAAGTAGTTGCTTTTTAATACTCATAATAATATAAATATTCCTTTTTTAGACTAAGTTAATCTATTTCCCAAGGTTCTTCTTCAATAATTGTATAAAATTTAACGTCTCCATTCCACAAATACTTAACGTGCTCTACTACTTTATTAGCATGTTTTAATTCTAGATCCCTTCCATCGTGTTCGTGTCTAATTATTAACATGTTGTCTTTTTTCAATTCGTCAATATAAATTACGGGAATTGACGCGCCGGCGACCTGCGCTATAAGATTTTCTTTCACATTTTTCCACCCTTTTTCGTCTGAAACATCATCAACTGTGACGCTTGACTTCTTCTTCGTAGAATAGCTAAAAAGATTTAGTTCAACGCAGTCTTCTTCAGTAAGATATTGACGCAAGAATGACGCATCGTAGCAGACTTCACGTGCCAAGAAACATTCGTCGATTCCATGACGTTCTTTTATTTTTTGAAATAGATAAAATCCAAGGTGGTAAGGATTAATGGTACCCATATGAGGTTTTACTACGGCATTGTGCATTTTAATAATCGGTAAGTGAATTTCGCCAGGAAGATCGAGTTCATGACATAAGGTGTAGTGCCAATAAGACGCCCAGCCTTCGTTAAGTATTTTAGTTTGAATCTGCGGCCAGAAATATTGACCTTCTTCTCTACACACGTGTATAATATCTCTTTGCCAGTCAGCAATATCGGCATTTTCCTCTATAAATCCCAATAAGTCATAATCGGGTTCAATAGGATACATGTTAATATTAAAATTTTTATATCTTCCGTCCTTATCGTTATTAATCAACTCGATGTACTCTGCTTTTATTTCTTCGTGCGGTCTACGAACTTGACCATATTTCGTCGTTTGAAACTGAAGAGCCTGACATGCGTCCAGCGTTCTTTCAACGAGATCAATACCGACGTGTGGATCTTCTACGTATTTTTGTATCCTTTTCTTAGCTGCTCGTAACCGTTGAATGACAGATTCAGGCCTAGTGTTCTTAAACATCCTATTATTTTTAAAGAAATCAGAGTGACCAACACAATGAGCCATGATAAGAATCTGGAGGTATAACGGATTCTCTATCATCAAGTAAGCTAACGAAGGATCACTATTAATGATGAGCTCGTATGGTAAACCTTCCGCGCCGAGGTTGTAACGATTCATCGTCTGTTCAAACGATTTACCGAACGACCAATGAGAATACATCGATGGCATGCCGTGATGGACCATAGCGCCTATCATCTCGTGGTAATCAATAACTTCGTAGTCGATGTCATACCAATCGAGGTTATGTTTTTTTGCTAGTGAGACTATCTTTTCGTCCCATTGTTTTAGGTCTTCTAGTTTATAATCCACATTAATCCTCCGTCTGAGTTCCACCCATGAGATTCATAAATGCTGGCCACACTTCTTCTCTTTTTTGTATCCTAACTAATTTAAGTTTATTTCCTTGTAACGGTTTAAGTAATTGGAACAGTTTGCCCGGATCGGTCATCCAGCTTGTTTCAGGTTCGATTTCACAATATCCATAAAGCTGAGAGCTAGCTACTAATTTTCTCGTTTCTTCAATAAATTTTTCGTTATCTTCTTGAAAATTATCGCCATCTGTACATTGAAACGTATAGACATTCCATGATAGAGGATGATATCTTTTTTCTATTATTTGATTGGCTAACGCTAATGCAGTTGATGCTTTAGTCCCGCCTGTCGAGGCTTTTTCGAAAAATTCTTTTTCTTGTACTTCTTTAGCTTCAGTGTCGTGAGAAATAAAAATTATGTCTATAGTTTCATACTTTAATCTTAAGAATTGATACAATAAAAAATAGAAAGACCTCGCTAAAAATTTTTTTTCTTGTGACATGGATCCCGATACATCCATAATGAAAAAGATAACAGCATTCGTACAAGGCTTTTTTGTTATCTTATAATGACGATATTTTAGATCATCTTCATGGAATGAAAAAGTTTCGTCATGTTCAGCTTTTTCAGGGTCAAATCCTGCCGCCTTCATTCTTTTAATACGAGCGATAGCTGTTTTTTTTCTATCTAAACGTGGTATAATTCCTTGCGGACGATACCCTTTACGTTTTAACTTTTCTGTGTTAATATTGTTGAGCTGTTTTTGTTGAAGATTCGGAAGATTTAATTCAGCAAAAAGATATTGTGCCAATTCTTCATGCGTTATCTCAACGTCATAGTATTCTTCGCCTTGATCATCGCTAGCTTTATTCGGCTTCCCACTTTGATCTTGTTGAGGGTCACCAATCTTTTGACCGCGTTTGACATCTTTTCCTGGTGCAGAACCGACTTGCTTTCCATTATTACCATAAATGAATCTGTATTCTTTAATGCCTCGAACAGGTATTCTATATTTTTGTTTACCATCCTGTCCAATAATACTTTCATCAGCGACAATGTGGTGTATACCTTCGCGAATAGCTTTTTCTATTTTTTGTTTGTGTCGTCGCCGATCCGAAGCCGTGCGGTCGGCTTTGGTTTTATGTTCTCGAAAGATACTCATGTTTCGATTATAAATAATCGTGATTGTTTATAAATTTCTTTTAATAGAAATATCTGGATACTTCGTCGCAGGACGATGTGCAATGCCGTTCGTCGAAAAGGTATACTACACAGAGGAGTTAATAGTTGCCAGAAGGTCCCGAGCTCAGACACTCACGAGACGTACTTCGTAGTATTCTTGTGGGAAAATTCATCAATCGATTGTACGTTTCGCCAAACGGCAGGTACGCGTCGAAGCATCCAGAAGGTTTCTCTGAAATCAACAAAGACTTGCCCCTGAAAATAAACTCGATCGACGTAAAGGGCAAGTTCATGTGGTGGACGTTGCAAGGCGCTACACGTTCCTGGTATCTATGGTCGACTTACGGAATGTCTGGTCAATGGTCTCGCACCGCGACGAACAACGTTTGTTTTGTTGCTGAATTCAATGGCTCTGGACATGTAGTTGACAAAGATCAACAAAAGTTGTTCTTCAACGACCAGCGACACTTCGGTACGATTAAGTTCGTATCGAACGAGAAGACGCATCAAAAGAAGTTGGCCTCGATCGGCCCCGATATTCTTGAAGACCCTCCATTAGACCCAGAATTATTCGTAAAAAGGATCCTGTTAAAACCCCGTCGGACAATATCGGAGGCTCTCATGGATCAATTTTGCGTCTCTGGCGTTGGTAATTATTTACGTGCAGAAATACTTTACGATTGTAAAATAGACCCTTGGCGGAACGTGTCAGAGATCACGAGTGAAGAATACGTAAGGTTGTGTAAGGCAACCGTGAAGATCTCCAAAGATTCCTACAAATCCCAAGGAGCATCTATCAAAACGTATCGAAATGTAGATGGTTCTCAGGGAGCCGCCCAATTCAATTTCAAGGCATACGGTTGTGAGACGTGCCCATCAGGTCATAAGATCACTCGTAAACAAGATGGAAATGGGCGGACAATGCACTGGTGTACCTTGTGTCAAAAGTAAGTTACATAAAACCCGAGTCCCTATATTTATGAGCGTGATCATATACTCGCACTTTGAAACATGTTGAAATTAAATAGTGACGGACGGTTCTGACCACAAAGCTGTAAGAGAAGAAACGAAGGACGGTCGAACATCATGGTGGTGTTCTTCTTGTCAACGATAATGCAAATTTGAACCGAGGAAATGGTAGGATAACTCATGTCAATTGGCGTTTGTTGTCACTGGCTTGAAGAAAAGACTAAACCTCGATCGGGCAAGACTGAACTTGTCAACATCTTCGACGAACGCACCCTACAGCTCGGTAGGTATCGTCAAGGAAAATATACTCCTGAATCGATCAAAGGTACGTATGTTCACAACGTAAAACGTCTAGCTGCGATGTTACCTTTCATGTACAGACAAGGCGTCCGATTATTTCGTATTTCGTCAGCGATGTTTCCGTTGGCAGATCAGGTAGAAAGAACGTTGTGGGATAATTCTGAAGTCAAAGAACATCTACAGATCGCAGGACATTTCATCAAGAAAAATGGAATTCGTGTCACGACTCATCCAGGTCAGTTCTGCGTCTTGTCGTCGGACTCAAACGCAGTTGTTGAGAAAGCCGTCGTCGAATTGGCTATCCACGGTTGGATGTTTGATGCTATGGGATTAGATCGCTCTCCTTTTTACGCTATTAATATTCACGGTGGAAAATCTAATCGCTCTGAAAGATTAATTGAGCAGATTAAATCTCTTCCTGACAATATTCGCAAGCGTCTTACTCTCGAGAATGACGAATCGGCTTACGGCGTCGTCGATCTTCTACGAGTCTACAAAGAAACGGGAGTTCCCGTCGTCTTTGATTCTCATCATCATACCTTCAATGAGGGTGGATTGTCAATGTGTTCCGCTGTCGAGGCTACTATGGAAACATGGTCGCAAGATATAAAACCTCTACAACATCTTAGCAACACCGAGCCTTCGTTAATCAATGGTAATTTTATGGATCGACGAAAGCACAGCAATATGATTCACTATGTGCCCGATGTGCAGTTAACTGTTGCGCGAAAAAATAAAGTGGACGTTGAAATCGAAGCCAAATTAAAAAATATAGCTGTCTTTAAAATGGTAAAAGATTTTAGTTTAACTTTATAATGTGGTAATAAATTCCTAGTATTTGATTATCGATAATTAAACGCGTTAACATTTATTCGTTTGTTTATGAGTAAGAATTTCTAATATAATTATTTATGTTTAGTTCGATGACAACAAAAATTCCTAAAAAAAAGCTTGTAAGATCAGGAGGATGTACCGAATTTCAGCTTCATAAATCGCAGCAAACCATTTTTAATAATATCCTTAAAAATATTTGTGACTATTCAGAATTCAAGTTAATTAGATGTATTAATGATGTAAACGATCAACAACAAAAATTAATTTTGATTGCTTTACTTAATGATTACATAACAGGCCACGTGGCAGTTGCTTGGAAAAAAGGCAAACCTATTTGGATTAAGATTATTAAAGGTTAAACATTAAACTATATAGTGACTATAATTTGTGTCATATGTTGGAAACGTTAGAGAAAAATTGTTTGACACGCGTTGTTTTTGCACAAGAAGCTAGAAAAGAACTTTTTGCAGGTCTTTGTACAACTGCAGAAGCTGTCATGTGCACCCTAGGTCCTAAAGGTAAAACTGTTTTAATTCAAAAAAATGATATTGCCCCTCTCATTACGAAAGATGGCGTTACGGTTAGCAAATCTATCAATCTTAAAGATCCGTTAAGAAGAATGGGAGCTGAATTAATAAAAGAAGCAGCTACTAGGACAAACGAAATTGCAGGTGATGGTACTACTACAGCTACAGTATTAACTTATGCTATGGTTAAATCTGGTTTAAAATTATTAGAAGCTGGTTATTCGGCGCAAGATCTATGCGCAGGTATTGAATTTGCTACTAAAAATGTTTTAGATCATCTTGCAATGAACGCGAAACAGTTAACAACGTCAGAAGAAATTGCACAAGTTGGTACTATCAGCGCGAATGGAGATCGTAACATTGGCGATCTTCTTGCAGAGGCTATGAATAAAGTTGGAAGAGATGGCATTATTACTGTCGACGACGCAAAAGGAATGAATACGACACTTGAAATTGTAGAAGGTATGCAATTTGATCGTGGATATCTTTCACCTTACTTCGTAACCAATTCTGAAAAAATGAACGTAGTTTTTCAAGATGCTAAGGTTTTGTTAACAGATAAAAAAATTAGTACGTTAAAAGAATTAATTCCTATTCTTGAAAAAACGATGCAAAGTAGAACGCCTCTCATAATAATCGCGGACGATGTGGAAGGAGAAGCATTGCAAGGTCTAGTATTGAATAAGCTTAATACTAATCTTCAAGTTGTTGCGATAAAGGCGCCAGGATTTGGTAAACACAGAGAAGAGTTACTAAACGATATTAGCGTCTTATCAGGTTCCAAACTGATATCAGCGACTACGGGATTAAAATTAGAATCAATTACGTTACAAGATCTAGGCACTTTAAAAAAATTAGTTGTTGATTCTAAATCAACAACACTAGTTTCTTCAGGTAATACGAAAGAAAATATTGAAAAACACGTTCAAGATCTTCGACATCAAATGCAAGATTTAACACTATCTAATGAAGAATTAATCAAGTTAAAGACGAGAGTCGCTAAATTAGCGTCAGGAGTCGCAATTATCAAAGTCGGCGGTGCGACTGAACTTGAAATGACAGAAAGAAAATATAGAATCGAAGATGCGTTGAACGCCACTCGAGCGGCTGCGGATGAAGGTATCATTGCAGGAGGTGGAACTGCGCTATATAATGCGCTAGAATCCATTGATGAAAAATTATTAGAAAATCTAAGTCAAGGTGTTAAAGCAGGTGTAAGCATTGTTTTCGATGCTTGTTTATCTCCACTTCGTAAAATAGTTTATAACGCTGGCGGTTCGGGTGATGTTGTGCTTAACGAGCTAAAGAGGATAAGGGAAGTAGATCCTTGTTTAGGATATAACGCCGCGAAGAATTCTTATGAAAATTTGATTCAAGTTGGTGTAATTGATCCCGTTAAGGTGACAAGAACAGCTTTAATTAATGCTGCTTCTGTAGCTTCTACTTTTTTGAATCTTGATGCAGTAGTCGTAGAAGAAAAAATATGAAGCTAGAAAAAGAAGAATTCGGAATTGATATACTAAAAATAGACTGGTCTTCTTTGTCAGAAAAAGACAAAGATGATATCATTAATGAACAAATTATATACTTAGCTCTTACTAGAAAAGTAGCTGAGGCTAATGGAGCCTACTCAGCCAACTTTATAAGTTTAATCTTATCGTTATTTGTTTCATTTATAATGGTTTTATCTAACATAGATAGTAGAACTATCGCTCTGACGATTATAAGTTTACAATTTATTAAAACTTTATTATCTCGATTGGTCGAAGTAAATATCGTAGGTTCACTGATCTTGACAAAACGAAATTTGTCAAATTCATTATTAAAGAAAGTAAAAAAATAAAAAATGTATAATTACATAAATGGACCGATGTGTTGGTCAATTAGTTGTTTTAAAATCAAGATGGAATCTTCACTCGAATCGCATAGGCTTAGTAATAAGTCAAGAAGGTTCTTTAGATCCAATAGTTTTAGTATTGTGGACGGAAAAAAAAGGCGACGGTATAAAATTAAAATATCACCTCCACGATGCGATAATACCAATCAATGAAAAAACAAGTAAAAAAATAGAGGAAAGAATTTGCGTTATCAAGTAGGAGACCTCGTTACTAGACGAACTGATCAAGACTTCGGTGTGATTGTTAGCGTCAAAAAAGCAAATTCTGAATCATTAAAATTGTGGAGCCAATCGCAACAATATTTGAAAAATTCTCCCGACATATATTATGTTTTTTTCCCAAAGACTGGTTTCGACGGACCCTATTATACTTCAGAATTAAAATTAAAACAAGCTACAGATGCAACTTCAACTTATAAATTGCGATAATATTCAGCTTAATGCAGATTGCGAATTTATTCTTCCAGAATATGTGGTCCGGCTCGCGCCAGAAGCAGTAACGAACGACATCGATCTTGAATATGTTATCATTGCTGCAGGAAGTGACCCCAAAGACGGGAAAATTACCATGATTACATTAACGGGTAAAGTAATGGTACTCGACGCAAGAGCGTTCTATATTCCAGATGGGCCTGCCGTTCCTTGTAATGGTGGTACTGAAATATTTTTAGAAAATGTTTTTGGTCGTTGGCCAAATCAAATTCCTGGATTTTTTATAGATTCAAGATGGGCTCTCGAAAAAAGCGTTTCTGCTTTATCAGAAGCAACATTAAAAATTAATTATTAACATGAAGATAACGCTCGGCAAACTACGAAGTATCATTCAAGAAGAAGTTGGAAAAATGGTTTTCATTCACAATGCTGGCTTTGGTGGAATGAGTGGAATCAGTAATCTACAACATAATAATAAAAATTTTCCAATCCCAGGATTGGGAGACGAAGAGGAGCAAGAACTAGAAAAACATGGCGAAGAACAAGAAAAATCACAGTGGACAGTACGCGTACGAAACAGAGAACTTAGAACGTGAAGACAGGATGGAGTTATTCGGGCGCGTAGATGATGCATTACCTGGTACGTGGTTCAGGGTAATTACAGAAAGTAATGTACAAATTTTAGCAACATTGTCTGGAAGAATGAGACAGAATAACATTAGAGTTTTACCAGGAGATTATGTCATCGTAGAAGTTAGTCCCTATGATACTAGTCGCGGAAGAATTACCTATAGAAAATAATTAGAAAACACAAATTAAAGGAAAAAACATTATGTACGAATCGTGGATACAAGCGCATCCGTGGATGACATTTATACTTGGCGTTCTCGGCATTTTAACTTTGAATACTTTTTTTGTTTCATTAGGCGGTGGATATAAGAAATTTCCTGCAACGTCTACAAAAACAAAAGAAGAGATAGACGAAAAGGAACAACTTATGTTAGATTAACATAATTATTAATATGAAATTAACTTTAGGAAAGTTACGTAGCATCATTAGAAAAGTAATTGTTGAAGGTGCAGGAGGAACAACCTTACCAAAAACTCCAATGATTCGCACCGCAACGGGACTTGAATTTTCAGATAGAGAACAACTAGGAAGAGTTAGCACTAAAGATGTCGACGACGAGGATGACGTTGTACCGCACTTAAGAGAACCAGTCTACCAAGAAGAGGATTGTTGGGGTCCTGTACCACCTATTCAACAGAATCCCTACGTCCTACCAGATCCTTATGCTAAGGACTATAACGTTATTCCGACGCCACGAATCAAGAGATGATTAAGTAGTGGACTGTCGCGATAACCTTACTATCTTGTCCGTGGCGTTGTTGATGATATCGCCCTCTGTTAAACCATATTTTACAAAAATTCTCAATATTTCTATCTGTGATTCAAGTTCTACGATTCGCTTTTGCGTTTCTATTTCTCGATCTCTTGCGCAGTTCTTCTAGTCAGTTCATCGCTCAATAACGCGTACAGCGTATCTTTAATTTGACCATATAGTGTAGGATCGACGCTGACACCCTTCAAGTCAACTCTATCAAATTCTTTTGAAACGAACTGTCCGTTAGGGTCTTCAT
>Ga0194131_10009717_pt1 | contig 12042 bp, 11 predicted proteins | sample TA2KigO120mmetaG_FD_148631 | JGI IMG/M metagenome (GOLD analysis project Ga0194131, IMG submission 148631) | Freshwater microbial communities from Lake Tanganyika, Tanzania - TA2015053 Kigoma Offshore 120m | ecosystem: Environmental > Aquatic > Freshwater > Lake | place: Tanzania: Lake... | reverse complement strand
GTGGTACAAGACAAAACGTGAAATTACGCAAGTAGTGTTTGCCCTTATCGATTTGGGTGTTCATGTTATAACGGTTCCTCGTGGGCCTGACGCTGCAGATTTTGCTTTGTGTCAGATAGGTGAAAGCGTGCTCGATGATCTTTATGTAAACGCCATTATTCTTGCCACTGGAGACGGCAACGAGCCCTTTTTAGGTTTTATAGATAAGGCGCATAAAAGAAAGAAGAAAGTGTGTGTGGTGGCATATAATAGAATCCCTAAGCTCGTGAAGGAGTGCCATGTAGACGAAGTTCTCCTTGTAAATAAAATAAATACCCAGTTGATTAATTCTCGCGAGGTAGATATTTTTACCGATACCTTATCTTCAATGCTTTCTTGTTCTGACATGGGAGATGTGAATAAGGAAGAGGGGAGGAGTTTCTCCTCGAGCACATTTCCATTGGATGAGTACAAAACCTTCCTCGAACAACTAAATACCGAGGGTTCTATAATTGACAGGGCGATGCTTTTAAAAGTCTAGATGCGGTGCGTATTCTAGAGGAGGAGTGTTTGCGGTCACCAAAGGGGAGTAGGTTCAGTGTCTCCTACCTAGAGAAAAAATTAATGAAAAAAATGAAGGATTGTTTGCCGGGGATTGCTTTGCGCGAGGTGAGACAAATCCTCTCATTGCTTTTAGAACATACTGATCTTTTCTCCCGTTCGAACGTATATACCTATTCGAGCAATAACCAGTTTGAGAAACAACTGGAAATACATCGTGAGAGGTTGGGACTATAATGGAAATCGAGACGCCTCAAAGGCGTCTTTTTAATTTTGGTCCTTTTGTTAAGATTGTATGATGAATAAAGAACGGGCCCTCGAGACTCTTAAACAAGAAATGGAGGGGGATGCATCTCTCCCTCTTGCTGGGGCAAATTTAGTATTTGGAGAGGGAAACGTGAATGCCGAGGTGGTATGCATTGGTGAGGCTCCTGGCGCGCGTGAAAATGAAGAACGGCGTCCTTTTGTGGGAAGATCGGGGCAGCTTCTTAATCGTTTATTATTGGAAATTGGTTGGAGACGCGAAGATTTATATATTACAAATATTGTAAAAAGGAGGCCTCCAGATAATCGCGATCCATTGCCCGAGGAGATAGAGGCGTATAAGCCGTATTTGTCTCGACAGCTTGGAATCTTAGATCCAAAAGTCATTATGACTCTCGGTAGATTTTCTATGAATTATTTTATTCCCGACGGGAGGATTACTAGGGATCAGGGCGAGGTGTTTCGCGTTAACAATCGTTTGGTAGTGCCCATGTTTCATCCTGCGGCCGCATTGCGATCGACAAGAACACTTAAGGCGTTTTCAGCAAGTCTAAAGAAATTACCTCTCATTGTAGCAAAGGCGGATATATTTTGAGTGTGTAGAATAAGTAGGGCGAGCTCTTTGTCCAAGTGGAAACCAAGGGGCTAAGGAGTTATAATGATGGTGATGCAGACAAACATTTTTTTGTACTTATTTTCGACCAGTATTAGGGCTGTCGAGCGGTTTTTGTCTCATTGGTATATTTTCGTATTTCATTTTTATTGGAGTTGTGTTGCTCGTTTGGTTGCGTTTCTTGATAGGTATTTTGCTTTTAAAGTAACGCTTCTCAATATTTTTAGCCCACTTTACCAAGACTATACTTTTATAGGTTATGTGCTTGGTATTTTTTTTAGATCGATACGGCTTATCGTCGGGGGCGGCGTGTATTTGGTGGTGTTGACTATAGTCGTAGTGTTTTATCTTGTTTGGGTAAGTATCCCCCCTATTCTTATTATTAAGGCACTGTGGCGCGGGTAATTATGAAGATGTATTTTAAAGAGCCAAGATTTCTTGCTTCGCCACTCACGCGTTGGCTTATGCGTGTTATCCCATTTCTGAGTTATCTTGTGCTTAGCGGTGTCGCTGTTTTGTTTCTTTTTGAATCCGATAGTTCCCATCTCAAATACGTAGGGCTTATCATCGCATTGTTCCTCATCGATGCATTTATATATCGAAATGAGGCGATGAGGAGAATTGATGAATCGGAATTAAACCAGAAAACAAGCGTTAACGTTGCATTATATACCTCTCCAAAAGTGCTACAGGTATTGGAGAAAAATATGAACCACGCTTTGTTTTTGAAAAAAGATTTTTATCTTTTGCTTTGTCTTGATATGATGAGGGAGCATTACATCGCTGAAACCCTAACGAGGCTCGAGCTTAATGAGGATAAGATAATTACCCATATCCAGACTCTTCTTGAGGACGAGGTCGCGGATACGCAGGAGGAGATTTTAGATAAGATAAGTCAGCTTATGCATAGCGCTTTTGATGAGGCGCGGCGACACCAAAAGTCTTATATTGATGAATCTGATCTTTTCGTTGCATTATTGTCTCGCGGGACTTCTCAACTTATTAATTTTTTCATTGCGTTAGGAGTACACCCTTCAGATGTAAGTCTTGCGCTTCTTGTAAGGCGGAGAAAGAAGAGGTTTTTTGGAGCAATCACGATTCGTACCATTCTTCTTGGGACGGCAAGGAGATACATTCCTCAAAAACGAAGAGTGATGAATCGTGCTTGGACCGCGCGTCCAACACCCATTTTGAATTCACTCTCGACTGATATTACACATCTTGCGGGAAAAGACCTTGTCGGGTTTCTTATTGGTCACAAGGAAGAATATGAACGAATGGTTCAGATCCTTAAACGTCCTTTGAGTAATAATGTGTTGTTGGTTGGTGAACCTGGTGTTGGAAAAGAGGCGCTTGTGCGATACCTCGCGTATCAAATCGCTCAAGACAATACGACCAAAGAATTGTTTGATAAAAGGGTTGTTGAGGTGTCAGTGCATAGCCTGCTTGCGGGAACCGAGGTGGTGGGTGGTGTCCAGAAGAGGGTTACAGCGATTTTGAACGAAATAAGAAATGCCGGAAATATTGTTCTTTCTATTCCAGATGTTCACCATATTGTAAAAGCGTCTGGCGACAGCGTAACGGCAATAGACGTATTGCTGTCTTCATTTAGAGAGGAGGGGATTCAGGTTATTGCAACTACATATCTTGATGATTATAAACGGCATCTTGAGTATCATTCTGCATTTCGCGATGTGTTTGAGGTGGTGCGTGTTGATGAGGTAACTGAAAATGAGGCCGTTGAAATTCTTGTACACACGAGCGCAATACTCGAGGCACAATTCAGGATGATGATAAGTTATAAAGCAATACGTCAGGCGGCACGTTTGGCACGTCTTCATCTAAGAAACACACTTCTTCCTTCTTCTGCAGAGGAGCTACTTCGAGAGGCGGCGGTTCTCGCGAGAGACAGGGGCGCGCGAGGTGTTTTTGAGGAAGACGTTGTGGAGCTTGTTGAGTCGAAGGTACATATACCTCTTCAAAGAGCGCGTGGAAATGAGATAGAACAACTCTTGGGTTTAGAGCGGGAGATAAAACAATCTATTGTTGGCCAAGAGGAGGCGATCGATGCTATCGCTAAAAGCATGCGTTCATATCGTAGCGGTCTTTCAAGAAAAGGGGGGCCAATCGCTACATTTCTCTTTGTTGGGCCGACAGGGGTTGGCAAGACGGAGGTGGTCAAGGCATTTGCGCGCAGTATGTTTGGTGGTGAACAGGCCATAATTCGTTTTGATATGGCCGAGTTTCAGGAGAAAAACGCACTCTCTCGCCTCATCGGTTCTCTTGAACACGATACACGCGGGTTGCTTACTAACGTTGTTCGTGATAAGCCTTTTAGTCTTATTCTTCTCGATGAATTTGAAAAAGCGAATCAAGATGTATTAAATCTTTTCCTTTCTATTTTTGACGAGGGGAGGTGTACGGATGTTTGGGGAAGAAGCACTGATTTTTCAAATACGATTATTATTGCCACCTCGAACGCGCATTCAAAACTTATCTATGATTCTATCCGGCGGGGGGTATCTGTTGCAGACATGAATAATGAGTTGAAACATAAACTCTTAGATTTTTTTAAACCGGAGCTTTTAAATAGATTCGGTAAGATTATTATCTTCAAGCCACTTACCAAAGAACATCTACATGTTATCGCCGAGCTTAACATAAAAAAAATGATATCTGAGGTGCGTTCGAGTCACGGTATCGAATTGCAATACACGCCTTCTGCTTTTTCTCTCGTTGTCGATTTGGGATTTGACCCTCTCTTTGGTGCAAGACCACTACGCAATGTTCTAGAGGGTACTATTAAGCCACTTATTGCAGAACATTTATTGCGTATTGGTGAAAATCAGAAACGATGTGTTATTATTGATGTACGTGACGGACATTTTTTTCTTAGTAATAAGTGATATGGTGTTATGATAAAGATAAATAAATTAGTGCAGCTTTTTATTTTGAGCGACCTGCTCCTTCTTACTGGTTGGGGATTTGTCGAGCCGATTTTTGCTGTTTTTATTTTGTCACAAATAAAGGGGGCAACGTTGCTTACTGTGGGGTGGGCGGTAGCAATTTATCTTATTGCGAAGTCAACCATTCAGATTCCTATCGCAATTTTTTTAGATAGGTTTGATGGTGAATCAGATGATTTTTATGCGCTCGTTTTTGGTTTGTTATTGCTTGGAACAAGCGCTTTTCTTCTTATGAGCGTTTCGCGCGTGTGGGAGTTTTACGTGATACAGATAGTCCGTGCTTTCGGGATGGCGTGTTATGCTGCAACATGGCCGGTCATTTTTAGTAAACACCTTGATCCCAAAAGACAGTCGTTTGAGTGGTCACTTGATGGCGCGGCGATAGGCATAGGGGCTGGCGTTGCTGGCTTGTTGGGAAGTGTTATTGCTACTTCATTTGGATATCACGTCCTTTTTGGTATTGTAGGGACTATGTCGATGATAAGCGCAGTGGTTATGTTATTCGTACCAAAAATTATATTACCAAGAAAATCATTAGGAGAGGCTGTATTATTTAAACATCGTGATCAGGTATTACCGGGTGTATGAGACAGGAAATTTCAGCTGGTGCGATTGTTTATTACGAGGATGATGGAAAAAGGACATACCTTCTTTTAAAGAGTAGAAAGGGACATTGGGGTTTTACAAAAGGACACGTGGAGGGAAACGAGACTCCAATTGACGCCGTTAAGCGGGAGATAATGGAAGAGGTTGGATTTACAAAAAAGGATCTTGAATTTATTGACGGATTTCATAGAGAAATCACTTATTCATTTTCCTCTCGCGCGGTGGCGGGTGAAGATGTGTTAAAGACAGTGATTTATTTTCTTGCAAACACAAGAAGCAACAAAGTGGTTCTTTCCGAAGAACATGTCGAGTACGACTGGTTTTCGTATAGAGATGCGCTTGAAATGTTGAAATTTAAAAATGCGCGCGGGCTTCTTGTTGCCGCAGAACAGCTTTTGAATAAAAATACCTCGGTATAACATCGAGGTATTTTTATAAGTTATCGCACGGAGGCGACTATTTTGCTAAGGGTGTCTGGTTGTTTTTTTGCTAGAGTTGAAAGTATTTTTCTGTCGATTTCAATGTTTTTAAGTTTAAGTGCGTGAATAAAGGCGCTATAACTCATACCCTCCTTGCGTACTGCTGCATTAATTTGGGTTTGCCACAGTGCCCTATAATCTCTTTTCTTTTGTTTTCTTCCCTGAAATGCGTGTGTCCATGCATGAAGGAGCGCCTCTTTTGCAGCACGTTCTTTACTCTTTCTTCCCCACTTGAATCCCTTAACGTAGCTAAGAAGTTTTTCTCTTTTCTTATGGGCTATAGTACCTCGTTTTACTCTAGTCATGGTATTGGAATTTACGCGTTTGGCGAATTTCTTCGTTATGGGCTACGGTACTCCCTCAATGTATTATTTTGAATACATCTCGGTTCGCTCCTCACCCATGCCTCAAACTTCATCCAAACGCGTAAGTTCAGGATTTATTCGTTTAATGTTTTTACCTTATGTTATGGGTGATCATTACCTTACATTATTTTGTAAATTAAAGCAAGGAGCGTACTGCTTTGTCGACAGCACCAGAAACTTCAACCGTGTTTTTCTTACTCAAAAGCACACTACGTGCTTTTTTGGCACGAAAATGGCTTTGTCCTGATTTGCGATGAAGAAGCTTACCTCCTTTGGTTACTTTTATTCTTTTGTTTGCTAGTTTAAGATTTGGTTTCATATTATTGTATTTGGGCAATAAAACTTTTAGGAGCTGATTTAATATCCTGGGTAAGTTTATATTGATGTTTAATAAGGGGGAGAAATTCTTGAAGTTTTTGGCGCGCAAGATCTTTAAACCGCATTTGCCGTCCGCGGAGACGAAGCTCTACCTGAACCTTGTGCCCTTTCTCCAAAAATTTATCTATTTGTGCGGCTTTTGTTTCGAGATCGTGTTGTGCACCAGTGAAGGTGATGCGTACTATTTTAAGATCTCCTGCCTCGAGTGACGCTTTCTGCTTCTTTAATTGTTTTTCTTTTTCATAACGATATTTGTCAAAACTGATAATCTTTGCAACGGGGGGTTTGGCGAGCGGTGCGATTTCGACAAGATCAAGTCCTTTTTCTCGCGCTACCTTCAAAGCGTCTTCGCGGGATAGCACACCCAGATTGTCTCCTTTGTCGGTGATGACTTGGAGCTTTTCTGAAGTAATAGATTCATTTATCTTTACTTGTATTTTTTGATTCTGATTAAACTTCAAAGTGTAATATTTTGTTTAATGTTATATTGGCTTGCTTATATTCTGTGGAAACGATGGGAGTTGAACCCATATCCAAATATGTTGAACAATTATTTCTACAGGGTAGCTCGTTTGGTATATTCCGCAACACTTGAAGCGAGCAAAATGTATTACGGTTGTGCTCTTTAGTGTCGTTTTCTTATAAGAGCCGTTTAAGAAAATCTATCTCGATGTATTAAGCCTCGTTCCCTATATCGAGAATAGAGGGTGAGACTCCAGAGCTACGCGTAAGCGAGAGCTGGTTGCCTATTGAATAAGTTGGCAGTTGTACTTTGTTCGTTGTTTGATAAGGGTACGAACACCTTATTCTGCATAATTATTCGCAAATATCTGTCGAAGCCCGACGTTCCCAGTTTTCAAGATCGGTGCATTCTTAGTTCTCTTCTTGTCGCTTTTTCCTTGAGTTTCTCGCGCTTATCATAATCCTTTTTCCCCTTTGCGAGCCCAATAGCAACTTTAATGCGCCGTCCCTTAGTATAAATACGAATAGGCACCAAAGTCAAGCCTTTTTCGCGTGTTTCCATGAAGAGGTGTAGGATCTCCTTTTGTGTTAAAAGGAGTTTTCTGGTACGTGTGGGGTCATAATCTTTTGGTGTATTGGCGGCCTGATAAGGTCCTATATGCGCACCGATGAGGTAGGGCTCCCCACCAAGTATTTTTACATAACTTCCTTTGAGACTTGCCATATTATTTTGAATGGCTTTTGCCTCAAAACCAAAAAGCACCATACCCGCCTCAAACGTTTCGAGGATTTCATAGTCGTGGAAGATTTTTGAGTTTTCTGCTAGACTCGTCATATAATTACACTATAACAGATATTTATGTTTGAACACGAGTTTACCGAGGCTATTTTACGTGCAGTCCAGAAGGTGTATGGGAATATTGATGTTCCTGATTTTTTAGTTGAGAGGCCCGAGGTGACCATGCGTGGAGATTATGCAACGAATATTGCGCTGGTGCTTAGTCGTATTCTTAAAAAGAATCCGATGGATATTGGACATGCGCTTTTAGGGGTGCTTCAGGCGGATGAATCTATTTTTTTACAACGCGTGGAGGTATCGCCCCCTGGTTTTATTAACATGGTTTTACACGACACAGTTATTTTCAGGGCGTGCAATGTGGCTCTTCGTGATCCTGAGATGTTGGGAAAAGGAAATGAGGGAGCAGGGAAAACAGTAATGTTAGATTATTTTCAACTCAATATTGCAAAACAACCACACGTAGGACACTTGCGTTCTGCGGTAATAGGTGATGCATTAAAACGTATTCTTTCTGCGCGTGGATATCGTGTGATCGCGGATACACATGTAGGTGACTGGGGAACGCAGTTTGGTATATTGTTGTACGCTTATAAAAAAGCAGTCGCTGGGGACGCTCGGAAAATTGATGCGATAAGGCAAAATCCTTTTGTTGAACTTCAGGAATTATACGTGATGGCGAATGAAGAGGAAGATGTACATGAAAAAGGAAAGGGCGAGTTTGCAAAACTAGAGCAGGGGGATGAAGAAAATCGTGATATTTGGAAATGGATGGTGGAAATTTCCATGAAAAAACTAGAAGACAATATAGTGCGATTGCACTTACTTCCTTTTGAAGAACACCGCGGAGAGAGTGTGTATGAAGATGCAATGTCGCCTATTGTGGAACTTGCGATCGCAAGAGGCGTTGCAAAAAGAACAGAAGACGGAGCTGTGGTGGTTGATTTAATCGAAGAGGGGTTGGATGAGGCAATTTTAGTAAAGTCTGATGGTGCAACCACCTATCTTTTGCGCGATCTTGCAACGATTTTGTATCGTAAAGAAACGCATGATTTTTGGAAGAATCTTTATGTGGTGGACAATCGCCAGTCGCACCATTTTCGCCAGGTATTTCGTGTGGCGGAGTTGCTTGGGTTTGAGGGGGTAGGAGCAAGCGAGCACGTCGAGTTTGGTTTTATGAAATTACCCGAAGGTGCGATGAGTACACGTAAGGGGAATGTCGTACTTTTAGAGGCCGTACTTGATGAGGCAGGGCGTAGGGCGCGCGAGGTGATTCTTGTAAAAAATCCTAACTTACCCCACATGGATATTGTGGCGCAACAGATAGGCCTCGGCGCAATTAAGTTTTTTGATCTCTCACACAATCGAAAATCTGATGTGGTGTTTCGTTTTGAGGACGCGCTTTCCTTTGAGGGGAGGACGGGTCCCTATATTCAATATACGTATGCACGTTTGAGGAGTATTTTGCGCAAAAGCGTTGATGCGCCAAGAGACGGTTTTAAAGATGATACACCCCTCGATGCCGAAGAGCGGGAGCTGCTGTTGCACTGCGCCCGTTTATCTGAGGTTTTGCAGCATGTTATCAAGGGATGGTTTCCTCATCTTCTTGCGCAACATCTGTTTGAACTTGCTCAGAAGGCAAATGAATTTTACCATTCGCATCCTGTGCTATCAGGGCAGGACGAAACTGTGCGAGGGGATCGCCTTATGATTGTGCGCGTTGTTACCATTACGCTTGCAACAGGTTTATATCTCCTCGGCATTGACGCACCAGAAGAGATGTAAAAATATTTATATAAACTTTTTTATGCCCCTCCTCGAACATCCCACATCACAACCCCCCAAAGATAAATTTCCCAAATCTCCAGACGTGCCCTCTGAAGCTTTAGCGAAAGAGGGCTTCCAACAATCACACCTCGCAAACCTCGAAGAAGAATACCAACATACCCTCACCACCTACGGCTCCGAAGCTCGTCCCAAAAAAGAACGTCTCCTCAACGACGCATTCCACACACTCAGTCAAATCTTCACCGCCCACCAAGACTTTCCTTTCTCCATGCGTGAACAAGCCATCTTGAAGTTAAAACTCGCACGTTACCTCCAACGTGAAGATAGCATCGACGTAAACACTCTTCGTGACGCACTCCTTGAAACCCCGAAATTTCTGAAGGATGCAACCACAAAAGAAATTTTCGACAAAGCAAAAGAACTTGGGTTAGAACTCTGCCCTCCTGAGACGGGTCCAGAACTACGCCTCAAGGACACCGAACAATCTTTATATAATGGGTATTGTATCGCGATGGAATCTATCATCGACCGGAATGGCTATCCGTATGTGTTCGACTTGGTATGCCACGACAGCGGCTTGTGGTTGAACGGCGTTTGGGTGGGTCCCGAGAGCAGGTTGATTTCGGCGGAAAAGTTTGTATTTCGCCTGCCTGCGCAGGCAGGTCTCAGCTCTCCTTCGCATAAAGCTACGGAAGGGCGAGGCAAGTGATTTTTTGTTTCCTTGGTATTTTTATTTTTTCCGCCAGAACCAAATCCTCCTTTCCAAAGGAGGATTTGGTTCTTTTCCGCTTCTAGGCGATGATCCCTTTGTTCCAAACTCGCCTCCGCTTGGGGCCTATAAGATTTTTTTCGAATTGATTTTATTAGTACTTTCTGGCTACAATAGAGGGTACTATGGAACCATTTAATTTATCGAAACTCGAGGAGTCGATGCTCGCATTTTGGAAGGAGCACGATATCTTTTCAAAGAGTATTAAAAACCGCGCAAAACGGAAGTCTTTTGTTTTCTTTGAGGGGCCTCCTACGGCGAATGGAAGGCCGGGTATTCATCACTTTTTAGCGCGCGCTTGCAAAGATGTTATTTGTCGTTATCAGACGATGCAGGGAAAATTGGTGGTTCGGAAGGCTGGTTGGGATACACACGGACTTCCTGTTGAACTAGGTGTTGAAAAAATGCTTGGACTTAAAAATAAAAAAGAGATTGAGGCGTATGGTGTTGCAGAGTTTAATGCGAAAGCGAAGGAGTCGGTGTGGCAGTATAAAGATGAATGGGAGCGGTTTACGGAACGTATGGGGTTTTGGCTCGACATGAAGGATCCCTATGTTACCTACGATAATCATTACATTCAAAACTTGTGGTGGATACTCTCCGCTATTAATAAGAATTACCCTCTGGAGAAGGATTTTCGCGTATCACCTTATTGTGTACGGTGTGGTACCGTGCTTTCTTCTCACGAGCTTGGTCAGCCGGGCGCCTATCGTCTTACACGGGATCCTTCTCTCTACGTGAAGTTTGAATTAAAGAAGGAGGGTTCAAAAAAGAAAGAGTATGTGTTGGTGTGGACAACAACGCCATGGACTCTTCCCGCAAATGTTGCGATTGCCGTACACCCGGAGCTTTCTTATACATGTTACGAATTTAAAACGGAATATATTTGGGCGGCGAAACTTCCCGAGAAGCTCGAAAAAAAGATAGGAGATGGGGAGGTAAAAGCAGTAAAGAGTGTAAAAGGCTTAGCTCTTGTTGGGAAAAAATATGTTCCTCTCTATGTTCACAAGGAGGCAAGAAATGCTTACAAAATAGTGTCTGCTGATTTTGTTTCTGCTGAAGAGGGAACGGGGTTGGTACATATTGCTCCTGCTTTTGGAGAGGAGGATATGAGGGTGGCAAAAAAACAAGATCTTCCTGTGCTTCTTACGTTGGACGATGCCGGTACCATGAAAAGAGGAGAGCCGGGGGAGGGTTTGTTTGCAAAAGATGCGGATAGAGTTATCTTCGAACAGTTGCGAGACAGAGGACTTGTGGTTGATGAAACGCTTGGAGTTATCGAACACGAGTATCCTTTTTGTTGGCGTTGCGATACACCCCTTCTTTATATGGCTCGAGAATCGTGGTTTATCCGTATGAGCAAAATAAAGAATGAGATGATAAAAAACAATAGTCGTATTAACTGGATTCCAGAACATGTGCGGGAGGGTAGATTTGGGGGATGGTTACGTGAACTTAAGGATTGGGCAATTGCACGTGAACGTTATTGGGGTACACCTTTGCCTATTTGGGAGTGTGAAAAATGTCATCACAATAAAATAGTAGGCTCTCTTAAGGAATTAAATGATCAAGCGTTTTTTGATAATAAATGGTATATGATGCGCCACGGTGAGGCGTCTCATAATGTTGACGGTCTTATGGCGGGTGGAGCATTTCTCGATGCATCGCATCTTACTGAAAAAGGAAAAAACCAAATTCATGCGTTAGGAAAAAAATTACAAAAGGAAAAGATTGATGTCATTTATTGTTCTCCCTCAGAGCGTACAAGGGAGACTGCAGAAATTGTTCGTAAATATGTGAAGGCACCTATCTTTTTTGATGAGCGTCTTGTTGAAATTAAGGCGGGTATTTTTGATGGAAAATCCATTGATGATTATCGGGATTTTCATTCGGACCCTACAGAGCGGTTTGTAAAACCATCTCCAGGAGGAGAAAGTCTCGAAGATGTCGCACGAAGAATGATGAATGCGGTATTTGAAATAAATAAAAAGCACGTAGGGAAGTGTATACTTCTTA
>Ga0194131_10009713_pt1 | contig 12045 bp, 14 predicted proteins | sample TA2KigO120mmetaG_FD_148631 | JGI IMG/M metagenome (GOLD analysis project Ga0194131, IMG submission 148631) | Freshwater microbial communities from Lake Tanganyika, Tanzania - TA2015053 Kigoma Offshore 120m | ecosystem: Environmental > Aquatic > Freshwater > Lake | place: Tanzania: Lake... | reverse complement strand
GGCTGCTCGACGGCGTCGGCGAAGCGGCGCGGGCGGCCGGCCGGCCCCTGCCGGCGTCGCTGTTCGCGGACCTGCGCGCGGATGCGGCCTGCGACGGCAAGGGCGTGTGCACGCGCATCTGCCCGACCGGTGCGCTGTCGCTGCACGACGTGGCATCTGGGGCGCGCGCCCTCGTCTTCGACGCCGCGGGCTGCATCGCCTGCGGCTGCTGCGTGCGGGCCTGCCCGGAGCAGGCGCTGCATCTCGATGCGGCGCCTTATGCACCACTGGCGCCGCTGGCGCCAAGCGAACTGCGGCGCTGGCGGGTGGCCGAGTGCGCGGACTGCGGGGCCGAATACCCGGATGCCGGCGGCGAGGAGATGTGCATGACCTGCCGCACAGGCAGCCGGCTGATCAAGGATGCGTGCGATGCGCTGCATGGCGCGCGACCATGAAGAGTAGCGGTGCAAGGGGATGACATGAAGCCAACCGAAGGAGGGAACCAACGATGAAGCTGCTTGAAAACATGATCACGCGCCGGCGCTTCCTGCAGGCGTCGGGCGCCGCGGCCGGCACGGCGGCAGTGAGCGGGGGGCTTGGTTACGCCACCCTGGCGCCCATGAGTGAAGCCCAAGCCCAGGGTGGCGGCGGCACGACGATCACCAAGAACATCTGCGGGCAGTGCCCGGCGCGCTGCGGCATCGACGTGTATACGACCAATGGCCGCGTGCACGCCATCTACGGCGATCCGGGCAACCCCATCGCCAACGGCAAGCTCTGCCCGAAGGGCCATCTCGGCACTTACTTCCTCTACGATGCCGACCGCTTCAAGGGGCCGATGAAGCGCACCAACCCGAAGAAGGGGCGCAACGAGGACCCGAAGTTCGTGCCGATCTCCTGGGACGAGGCTTTCGACACGGTCGCCAAGCGCCTGCAGACCTTGCGCGACAAGGGCGAATCGCACCGCTTGGCGCACTTCTACGGCCGCGGCTGGGGGCCGTCCGATGCCGGCCTTTACGGCGATTTCGGCAAGCTCTACGGCACGCCGAACTCCGCCATCGGCCACGCCTCGCTCTGCGCCGAGGGCAGCAAGCGCGCCAAGCAGGCCACCGACGGCAACAACTCGTACAACGCCTACGACTATCACAACACCAACTACATCCTCAACTTCGGCGCCGGCTTCCTCGAGGCTTTCCGCCCCTACAACTACCTGATGCAGGCGTGGGGCCACATGCGCACCAAGAGCCCGAAGACGCGCATCACCAGCATCGACGTGCGCATGAGCACGACCATGGCCGCCTCGGATCGGGCGCTGATGATCAAGCCGGCCACCGACGCGGCGCTGGCGCTTGCCGTCGCCCACGTCATGCTGGTCGAAGGCCTGTGGGACAAGGAATTCGTCGGCGACTTCAAGGACGGCCTGAATCTCTTCAAGAGCGGCCAGGATGTTCCGGAAAACAGCTTCGCCGAGCGCTGGACGCATGGCATCGCGGGGTGGTGGAACGCCGTCGTCAAGAATGCCACGCCGAAATGGGCGGCCGAGATCACCACGCTGGCCGAGGCTGACATCGTCGCCGTCGCCCGCGAGTTCGGCACCACCCGCCCGGCCATGGCGATCATGGAACGCGGCCCGACGGCGCACACCAACGGCACCTATGCCGGCATGTGCATCCACTCGCTCAATGCGCTGGCCGGCACGATGTTCGCAAAGGGCGGCATGTTCTACCAGATGGGTGTGCCCTACGGCGGCCTGCCGGTGAAGTCCGAGGACTTCATGGATGACTACGCCAAATCGCCTGACCGCAAGAAGCCACGCATCGACCTGGCCGGCAGCGCCGATTGGCCGATGACCGGCACCATGATGCAGGAATGCGCCAAGAACCATCTTGCCGGCAAGCCCTACAAACTCGACACGGCGATGTTCTTCTACACCAATCCGATCTTCACGGCGCCGGACGCCAAGGTCTGGGAAGAGGCCCTGAAGGACGTCTTCGTCATCGACACCTCTCCCTTCCCCGGCGAAACCGCGATGTATGCCGACATCGTCATGCCGGAGCATACCTATCTCGAACGCCTGCAGGATTCGCCGACTTATCCCTTCGAAGGCTGGCCGATGACGGCGCTGCGCGTTCCCGCGATCAAGCCGCTCTACGACACCAAGCACTTCGGCGACATGATCATCGAGATCGGTAAGCGCATGCAGGGCCCGATGGGCGATTACTACAAGGCGCTCGGCAACACCGAGAACGTCATCCGGGCGCGCGCCAAGGGCTTCGAGGCCAATCCGGGCGACAACGGCGTCAAGGATTTCGAGACCTGGAAGGAAAAAGGCGTCTGGTACAGGAAGCCCTACCACTGGCGCCAGCACCGCGGCGAATTCTACGAGTGGGACGGCAGCGACTACCGGAAGAAGATGACGGCGGATGACGTCAAGGCCAAGCTGCTGAAGACGCCCTCGGGCAAGTTCGAGTTCAAGTCCGGCTTCCTCGAAAAGCATGCGGAATACATCCAGCGGACGCTGGGCGTCGCGCCGGATCGCGTCGGCTTCCCGCAGTATATCCCGGCGAAGCACACCGGCGGCGGTGATCTGCATCTGGTGACGCCGAAGACGGCGATGCACGCCGAGGGGCGCGGCGCCAACTTGCCGCACGCCATTGCGCTGGCGCAGCCGAGCATGGGCGGCAAGACCACCGTTTACCTGGAAATCCACCCGGAAACGGCGAAAAAACGCGGCATCAAGAACAACGGCCGTGTGCGCCTCAAGGCCAAGCTGGGCACGATCGAGGCCATCGCCCGCTATTCGCCGGCGACGCGCCCCGACACGCTGATCCTGCCGCAGGAGCACGGCCACTGGGCGCAGGGCCGCTGGGCGAAAGATCGCAGGCCCGGCAACACCAGCGACATTTGCGACAACGTATCCGACCCGATCTCCGGCCTGGCCTGTTATTACACGGGCAAGGTCACGATCGAAGCGGCCTGAACGAGGAGGAATGCAACATGGCTAAATGGGGAATGGTCATCGACCTGGACAAGTGCACCGGCTGCACGGCCTGCACCACGTCCTGCGGCATGGAGAACAACCGCCTGCCCGGTGAGAACTGGCAGGACGTGCTGTTCTATCAGGAAGGCGAATTTCCGAGCGGCACGCTGAAGTGGTTCCCGCGCCCGTGCATGCACTGCGAGAACGCCTCCTGCGTCGAGGTTTGCCCGACGCGCGCCACCTACAAGGATGCCGACGGCTTCGTGCTGATCGACTGGAACAAGTGCATCGGCTGCAAATACTGCATGATCGCCTGTCCGTACGGCGTACGCTTCTACACCGACGAGAAGGCGCCGATCCAGCCCGACGTCAAGCAGGTCTTCAAGGGCGACGGCCAGCGCTCCTGGAACCCGCCCTGGCGTGCGCCGGACAGCCGCGACGACTGGAAGCACGGCGTCGGCATCCAGCCCAACGGCGTGGTATCGAAGTGCACCTTCTGCTACCACCGCGTCAGCAAGGCGCCGAAAGGCACGCCCGATCTCAACCCGGCCAATCCGGCGCTGCGTGAATTCACGCCGGCCTGCGTGGTCACCTGCGCGCCGACGGCGCGCTACTTCGGCGACCTGTCCAACCCGAACAGCGAGGTCAGCAAGATGATCGCCAACCAGCGCGGCGTGCGGCTGCGGGACCACACCGGCAACAAGCCGCAGGTGTATTACCTCACGGGCGGCGCCGGCGGCGCCGTTCCGACCGATCGTCGCGGCAAGAAAGCATAGGAGGAATAAAGCATGTCCAACAACGCATCCACGATGACCCCGCCTTCGGGCCTGGTCAACACGGTCGCCCTCGCCGGCATCGCCGGCGTGGTGGTCAGCCTGGCGCTGGTTTTCATGAACATGGCAGGCCAGGGCCACGCATCCTTCAATACCACCAGCGACGGCGTCGTCTGGGGCCTGCCGGTCTCCACCTATCTGTTCTTCGTGGTGATGTCGACCGGTCTCACCTTTGTCTCCGCCTTCGGCATGGTGTTCGGCATCAGGGAGTTCTACCCCGTCGCCAAGCGTTGCGTGTGGCTGGCGCTTGCCACGCTGATCGCCGGTTTCACGGTGCTGGCATTCGAACTCGGTCATCCGTTCCGCATGCTCTGGGCGCTGCCGACCTCCTTCCAGATCTATTCGCCGATGAACTGGATGGGCGTCCTTTATGGCGCGGAACTGCTCTTCATCGTCTGGAAGCTGCAGAAGCTCGAAGCAGGGGACTGGGAAAGCGGCGTCAGCAAGAAACTCGGCATGGCCTCGTTCATCGCGGCGATTCTCGCCGTGGCGATGCTCGGTTCCGTGTTCGGCATGATGGCGATGCGGCCTTACTGGTTCGGCGGCATGATCCCAATGTACTTCCTGCTTACCGCCCTGCTGTGCGGCGTCGCCCTCACCATGCTGACGAGCTATGTTGCCTACGGCTTCGACCGCGACCGCATGCCCGGCGCCCTTCAGGACCTGCTCAAGGGAACGACTTCGACGCTGTATGCCTCGCTGCCGGTGGTGTTTTCCACGGTCATCGGCATCACGCTCGTGGCCCTGACTCTGCGCACCGCCACGGGGCTTTGGAGCCATCAGGACGGTTTCGAAGCCTTCAACTGGATGGTCGGCACACCCTGGTTCTTGCTGCAAGCGATCGCCCTGCTCGTCGCCTTCTTCCTGATGGTGAATCCGGGCACGCGCGCCGGTCAGGGGGCACAGGTCGGCGCCGCGCTGCTGGTGCTGGTGGCAATGTTCATCGGCAGTTACCTGTTCGTCGTCGGCGGCCAGGTGGTGCCGGTCTTCAAGGGCGTCTGGGTGGCGGATTTCGTCGAGTACGCGCCATCGCTAACCGAATGGATGCTAGTCGTGCTGGGCGTTTCGCTGTGCCTGGCCCTCTACGGCTTCGGCGAGAAGAAGCTGAACCTGGGCGCGGCGCCGGATAAGTAAGCGTTTAAGCGCTGATCAGCAACAGCGGGGGAACGAGGAGAGTCTCCCTGCGGTTGGCCGGCCGGGGCCCCCTCACTCCCCCGGCCGGTTTTTTCTTGCATGCAAAACAGGAGCGATCGAATGACCCAGGCCCTGGCGGAACTGCACCTGCTGCTCTCCCGCGCCTTCCTGCCGCCGATGGATCCGGCCTTCGCCGCGGCTCTCCGGCACGATCTGGCCGACGATCTCGACGCGCTGGCGCGGGAACTGCTCTTCGAATGCGACGATCCGATCCGCGAACTGCGCGCCAGTCTGGAGGCAGTGACGGATGACACCCACCTGCTGCAGGCCTACAGCGCGCTGTTCCTGCAGCCGCCGATCCGCGTCTACCTGAACGCCTCGGTGCACCTGGACGGCTCGCTGCTCGGCCCGAGCTCGAAGCTGATGGAGGAGGCCTACCATCGCCACGGCCTGAGTCCCTCGGCGGAGCTGTGCGACCTGTCGGACCACCTCTCGCGCCTGCTGGAGTTCGTGGCCCTGCTCTTCGCCCGCGCCGCCGAATGCGACGGCACCGAGGAAGCCGCGGCGCTGTCGGCCGAGGCGCGCGAGTTCTCGGCGGCCTTCTTGCGGCCCTGGCTGCCCGGTTTCGCGGTCGAGGTTCGCAGCGTTTGCGAGGAACTGAATTTGCCGAAGCCGTACCAGCACCTGGCGGAGCTGGCGGCGATTGCCGTCTGGGAAGGCGACGCCTGGCGCCGCGCCGCAGCCGATGTCCGCGACAGGCCGGAGCATGCGCCGCGCCAGGCCAACTGCGGCAAATGCGGACAGCCCTTCGCCGAGGACGCGGCGCTCGCCGCGGTGCGCAGGATCATGGAAAAGCGCGGCCTCGACGTCTCGCATCTCGACCGCTGCCCGAACTGCCGCGGCCTCAGCGACAACGGCAGCACGGTTACCCTGCCTGCCCGTCATCTCGGGATAGAAGACGTGCGATGACGAAGGCCCGGCGCCTGCGCCGGCTCGCCTTGCTGTGCCTGTTCGCGGCCGCCCCGGTGAGCGGGGAAATGGAGGACCGCGAATACGAATCGGCCGAGACGGCCAAACCGGCGCATGTCCTCGAGCGCCGCAAGCGCGAGATCGAAGCCGAGCTGCGGGCGGCATCCCGTCGCCAGGAAGAGGCACGCGCAGCCGAAGAGGCGGCGCGCCTTGCCCGCGAGGCGGATCTGGCGGCCCGACCCTACGCCGTGCGCCTGCTCGAAGCGCGCTGCGAAACGGTGTGCCACGGCCATGAGCGCTTCGCCCACGCCCGCCACGGCTGGCTGGGCTGGCAGGCGGTGATCCTGCGCATGCAGTACCTCAACGGCGCGCTGCTCGATCCCGGCGAGCGCAACGATCTGGCGCGCCACCTGGCGGCAATACAGCCGGCGAGCTTCGCAGAGTCTGTAATGGAATATGCGATAGCGCCGGCAATGCTGGCAACGCCTTTTCTGGGGTGGGTTGGCTGGCGCCGGTGGAGAAGGTCAAAGAAATGAAACGAGATGCCGGGTTGATGGCAGTACGCCTGGCTGCGATCCTGTGGGGGACGCTGCAGGCCGGAGCGGCTTTAACCGCGAGTCCCGAGACGGCGACGAGCCGGCCCGCGGTCGAAAAGAGGATGGACAACGCTCAGACGAAGCAGAGGCCGCAGGTCGAGCCGCAAAACCGCAAGCGTGCGCAGCCCCTGAGACAGGAAGCCCCTGCCGAAGCGGCGCTTTGCGACGGTGTTCCATTCGCACCGGCGAACAGGCAGGAAGCCGCGGGCGGCAAGCGACGGTAGCGTTCATGGTGTCGATGAAAAACGACGACGGTTGAGAGCGTTTGACCGTCTCTATCGATTTCCATATTATTCGAAATATGGAAATAAAGAGCACGGTTGCGGCATTGGCCGCCCTGGCCCAGGAAACCCGCCTGGCGATCTTCCGCCTGCTGGTCGAGGCGGGGCCGGAGGGTTTGTGTGCTGGGGACATCGGCGCGCGGTTGGGCGTCGCGCCGGCGACGCTGTCCTTCCATCTGGCGCAGCTGGCCAACGCCGGCCTGGTGCAGGCGCGCCAGCAGAGCCGCTTTATCTTCTATTCCGCCGACTTCGAGGCCATGAACGGCATCGTCGGCTTTCTTACCGAGAACTGCTGCGGCGGCAAGCCGTGCCCGCCGGCCAAACCAAAGCGCAGGAAAGCCGCCGCTTCCTGACCCAAAATGACACGACGCATCTTCAATGTCCTGGTGCTGTGCACCGGCAACTCCGCCCGCAGCATCCTCGGCGAGGCGCTGTTCAACCATCTTGGGGGTGGCCGTGTGCGCGCCTTTTCCGCCGGCTCGCAGCCGACCGGGCGCGTAAACCCCGTCGCGCTGGAGACCCTGGAGAAGCACGGCATCATCGTGAGCGATGCACGCAGCAAGTCCTGGGACGAATTCAAGGCGAGTGCCGTGTCGCCGGGACTGACTTTCGATTTCATTTTCACCGTCTGCGACAACGCCGCCAACGAACCCTGCCCGGTGTGGCCGGGCCACCCCGCCACGGCGCACTGGGGCATTCCCGATCCGGCGCACGTCGAGCCGCTGGAAGCGCGGCGCGAAGCCTTCGAGTCGGCCTATCGGCAACTGCAGCGGCGCGTCGAGGCATTTTTGGCTCTGCCATTGGAAACGATGACGACAGAGGCGGCGAAGTCCGCGGCGCAGCGGATTCACAGGGAGGCAGGACGATGAGCGCGCAGTGTGAAGTCACGATGAAGGCCGCCGCCGGCAAGGATGGCAAAGGCGCGATGAGCCTGTTCGAGCGCTGGCTGACGCTGTGGGTCTTCCTCTGCATCGTCGCCGGCATCGCGCTCGGCCAACTCCTGTCGGCGCCGTTCCAGGTATTGGGTCGCATGGAAGTGGCGCGGGTGAACATCCCCGTCGGACTGCTCATCTGGGTGATGATCATCCCCATGCTGGTGAAGGTCGATTTCGGCGCCCTGCACGAAGTGCGCCGGCATGTGCGCGGCATCGGCGTGACGCTGTTCGTCAACTGGCTGGTGAAGCCGTTCTCGATGGCCTTCCTCGGCTGGCTGTTCATCCGCCAGCTGTTTGCGCCGCTGCTGCCGGCCGAGCAGATCGATTCCTACATCGCGGGACTCATCCTGCTTGCCGCGGCGCCGTGCACGGCCATGGTCTTCGTCTGGAGCCGGCTCACGAACGGCGACCCGCTGTTCACGCTCTCGCAGGTGGCGGTGAACGACGTCATCATGGTGTTCGCCTTCGCCCCCCTCGTCGGGCTGCTGCTCGGCATCTCGGCCATCGTCGTGCCGTGGGACACGCTGGTCACCTCCGTCGTGCTCTACATCGTCATCCCGCTGGCACTGGCACAGCTCTGGCGCCGCGCGCTGCTGAAAAAGGGGCAGGCGCATTTCGACGCGGCGATGGCGAAGCTCGGCCCCTGGTCGATTGCCGCCCTGCTGGCCACGCTGGTGCTGCTGTTCGCCTTCCAGGGTCGGGCGATCATCGAGCAGCCGCTCGTCATCGCGCTGCTGGCGGTGCCGATCCTGATCCAGGTGTTCTTCAATTCCGCGCTGGCCTACTGGCTCAACCGCGCGGTCGGCGAGCAGCACAGCGTCGCCTGCCCCTCGGCCCTGATCGGCGCCAGCAACTTCTTCGAGCTGGCAGTAGCTGCGGCGATTTCCCTGTTCGGCTTCGAGTCGGGCGCGGCGCTCGCCACCGTGGTCGGCGTGCTGATCGAGGTGCCGGTGATGCTGCTGGTGGTGCGCGTGGTCAACGCCAGCAAGGGGTGGTACGAGGCGGGCCGTTTTCCTGCGCCGTCCCGCGCAGACTGACTTTTACATGCTGAGACTGCTGTTCCTTTTCCTCCTCGCGGTGACTGCGGCGAATGCCGCCGAGGAGCCGCGCATCGTCGTGCGCGACTACGTTGTTTTCATGTCCATCACTCAGACAATTCGCGCGCCAGCTTTAGCACCGCCTTGAGGGAACTGACTTTTGGTTTCGGCCTGGTCCGCGGTGCGCCACTTAGGCGCGCAGTGCCAGGTGGGCGATGAAGCCCGAGCGCGACTCGCCAGCTTCCTTGGCGGCGGCGTCGATGCGGCGCAGGACGCGGGAGGGCAGGGTGATGTTCACGCGCTCGGCCTTGTCGGAAAGCTGGGCGAGATCGACGGCCACCACGGCCCATACCCAGCCCTTGAATTCCTTTTTCTTCTGGTGCTCGGCCAGCGGGCGCGGCTCGGGCACGGCACCGCCGTCGTCGATGACGGTTTCCAGCCACAGCTCGATGGCTTCGCGGGCGTTGTCCATCGCCTCGTCCAGCGTGTCGCCGGCCGAAAAGCAGCCCGGCAGATCCGGCACGACGACCCCATAAGCGTGCCTGTCGTCGCCCGGCTCGATTGCGATCGGATATTTCATCTTTCGGCTCCTTTCACTTCAGTCCCGCCTGCTTCATCAGCTTGTGGATCAGGCCGGCGCCCAGGTCCTTCTTGGGGTGCGGAACGCTGAGGTGTCCGCCGCGCTGCGGGTGCGTGTAGATGTGATGCGACCCCTTCACGCCGCGCAGCACCCAGCCCGCCTTTTCCAGCTTCCTGATCAGTTCGGCGCTGTTCATGGTGTGTATTATACACACCGATCACTTATCGGCAACGGTTCCGCTTCAGCAGGCGCGAGACTGGCGAGCAGATGCCATGCCGCAGGGACTGACTTTTCCGCTTATCGCCGAAAACGTAAAACTGATGCCAATGCCCGGCGGCGAAGTGGTAGATTTTCCGCCGGGACCATCGCTCAGGAGGGCAACATGACACGCATGAAAACGACGGGGATCGCACTGGCGCTGATGCTGGCGGCCGGCCACGCCGCCGCGCAGGAAGCCACCTACAACATCCGCACCCTGACGCCGGAGACGGCGCTGAAGGCCGCGCAGGTGGCGCTCAAATCCTGCCGCGACAGCGGCTATCAGGTCGCAGTCGCGGTGGTCGACCGCTCGGGCCTTGCCCAGGTCATGCTGCGCGACCGCTTCGCCGGCGCGCACACGCCGAAGACCGCCATCGGCAAGGCATGGACGGCGGTGAGCTTCCGCAGCAACACGACCAACCTGCTGAACATCACCCAGGAGGGCAAGCCGGCCAGCGGCATCCGCCAGCTGCCCAATGTCGTGATGCTCGGCGGCGGCATGCTCATCGAGGCCGGCGGCGCCATCGTCGCCGGCATCGGCGTCTCGGGCGCGCCGGGCGGCGACGCCGACGACAAGTGCGCCAAGGCCGGCATCGACGCCATCAAGGACGCGCTGGAGCTGTAAGCGTCCCCTGACGCCGCGTCAACCGCGGCGTGATTTATGATGGGCCGATCATGTCCGATCGGCCCTGGAACATCCTGGTTTTATGCACCGGCAACTCGGCGAGGAGCATCCTCGCCGAGGCGCTGTTCAACGCGCTGGGTGGCGGCCGCGTGCGCGCCTTCTCCGCCGGCAGCAAGCCGGCCGGCAAGATAAACCCTTTCGCGCTGGAGCTGATCGAGGCGCAGGGCCTCGACACCGCCGGTCTGCGCAGCAAGCGCTGGGACGAGTTCGCCGCGCCGGGCGCGCCGGCGCTCGACCTCGTCGTCACGGTGTGCGGCAATGCCGCCAATGAAGCCTGCCCGGTCTGGCCGGGCGATTTCCTGCGCGCGCACTGGGGCATCGACGATCCCGCCGCGATGGAAGGCAGCGACGACGAGAAGCGCGCCGCCTTCATGAAGGCCTATGCGCTGCTCGCCGAGCGCATCCTCACCTTCCTCAGCCTGTCCTTCGAGGACATGCCGCGCGACGAGCTGCAGCGCCACCTCGACGAGATCGGCCGCGCCGGCGCCGCCGCCGCCGTGCCGCCGGGACTGACTTTTACCTACGATGATTGATCTGACGCCGTAGCAGAGGCGCCTGCGCAGCACGGTGCTGCTGCTTGCCCTCGGCTGGTGGATCTGGATCGCCTCCGGGCCGCTGCCGTCAGCGCTCACTTACCTGATCTGCGGCGCCATGGGGCTGGTCACCGCGAGTCTCACCTTGTCGTGTGTCTGCGCCAAGGAAATGAACCCGCCGCTGCTCTTCGGCATGGCCACAAGCGTGGTGAATGTCGGCGTCTTCCTCGGCCCAGCCATCCTGCAGCCGCTGGTCGGCTGGGCCATGGACCGCGCCTGGGACGGCGCCATGGCCGAAGGCGCGCGCCTGTATTCGGCCGCGGCCTACACGACCGGGCTGACCATCCTCGCCACCGCCGCGGCGCGGCGCGCGCCTCGATGAAGCGCTGGAACTCCGGCTGCTTCAGATACGCGCCGGAGGCGACGTAGTCGAGCGAGGAGGCGAGGTCGAAGGGCCGCAGGTAGCCTTCCACTCGGAAGACCTCGCGCCCCGCGCCATCGAAGAAGACGAAGCTCGGCGTGCATCTCGTCGCAGGCGGCGCAGACCTTCTGCTCGAAGAGCACCAGCAGCGGCCGGCCGTCGCGCTTCGACAAGTCGGGCGGCGCCTTCATCAGCCACGGCTGCTCGTGCAGCGTGCCGCTCGCCGCCTCCTTGACGTCGTCGCGGATGTCGAGGAGGGATTCCTTGAACCAGGCCGGCGGCTCATACCAGCCCGGATTGACCATGCCCGGGGCGAGGGTGGCCGGGGCGTCCGCCGCGAAGGCCGGAATCGGGGCCAACAGGCTGAATAACAGGAAGAAAGTTTTCACGATGGTCGTCCTTATGTTGCGGGGTTCCGGCCTTATCTATTGTGACGCAGGTCACCTGGAACCTATTCCCGGCTTGACGAGAATATAAGGAATCTCTAATATTCGCCCCATGCTCAACACGCGCCCTTACTTATTGCTGCTTGCCGCCGTGCTACCAGGGCTGACTTTTGCCCAGGGGTCGTCCATGGCCACGTTGGCCACCGCCACGGTCGAGCTGCGCGAGATCGACCTCACCTGGCCCGCCGAGGGCGTGATCGAAGCCGTGCGGCAGGCGACGCTCGCCGCGCAGGTGCCGGGCCGCGTCGTCGAAGTGCGCGCCGACGCCGGCGACGCGGTGAAGCAGGGCCAGCTCCTCATGCGCATCGACGCGCGCGAAGCCGCCCAGGGCTACGCCGCCAGCCAGGCCACGCTCGCCAACGCCAAGGCCCACTACGA
>Ga0194131_10009711_pt1 | contig 12046 bp, 16 predicted proteins | sample TA2KigO120mmetaG_FD_148631 | JGI IMG/M metagenome (GOLD analysis project Ga0194131, IMG submission 148631) | Freshwater microbial communities from Lake Tanganyika, Tanzania - TA2015053 Kigoma Offshore 120m | ecosystem: Environmental > Aquatic > Freshwater > Lake | place: Tanzania: Lake... | reverse complement strand
GGCCTCTTCCTGCCCGAGGGCATCATCGCAAATGCTTGCCGTCTTACCCGTTTGCTGTTCGAGCCACCTCGACGCAAGCGCAAACAAAGGGCATTCCCATGCTTCGTCATAAGTTAGCGCCTATGAGCGGGCACCTCCCCTTCGCGGGTTCCGCGAAGGGGAGGCAGGTTCTTTCCTCAGTTAAGCCCGCGCCGCAGTTCGTGCAACAGGGCGGAGGCGCGTTGCCGCAGGGCCGGATCGCCGGCCGGGCCGCTGGCCTCGAGGAAGCGCTCGAAGGCGGCAATCGCGGCGCGGCGCTTGTCGAGACGCAGGCTGAGCTGGCCCGCCTCGAACAACAGGTCCGGCTGGCCGGGTGCGATCGCCATCATGCGGTCGAGCGACTGCGCGGCGCCCGCCCAGTCCTCGCGCTTGACGAGCCGCAGCCGGACGTTGTTCTCCAGCCTCAGCAGCACGTCGCGATCGGGCACCGGATCGAAGTGCTGCGGCTCCAGCTCGGCCTCGGAGCCGGCGACGCGGCGCAGCAGGTCGCGCAGGTCGGCGGCATCGCGCAACGCGCCGTCGTGAAACGGATCGACGACATGGCGCGCGCCGTCGATCGCCACGCGGATCAGGAAGTGGCCGGGAAAAGCCAGGCCCTCGGCGTCCCAGCCTTGCTGGCGCGCCACATGGAGATAAAGGATCGACAGCGCCACCGGCAGGCCCTTGCGCCGCTCGATGACGCGCACGAGGTCGGCGTTCTGCAAATCGTCGTAGGACTCGGTGTCGCCGCGATAGGCGTAGCCGCGGGCGATGATCTCGGCCAGGGCCTCGGCCGACGCGCCGCGGCGATGGACCAGGCTGGCCAAGGTCGCGGCCATCGCCGCGACGTGCTCGCGGAAAGGCGCGAGATCGATCGGCTCGGGACGACGCAGGACACTCAACGTCAGGGCCGCTTCGAGCAGATCGAGACGCTCGCCATCGCCGGCACAGAGGTCGCGCAGACGGGCGAGCCGCGCGTTGTCCAATTCAGCGGTCAAGCATCACTCCGGCGGCCGCCAGACATCGGGCAGGTGCCGCGGCCACAGCTTCTGCAACACGGTGCCGCCGACCAGCACCGCATCGAAGCGCACCGAATGGGCGGCGTAGTGCGGATGATGCGCCAGGAACAGGCTGGCGGCGCGCGCCGTGCGGCCGAACTGGCGGCCACGCAGAGCGTCGGCTGCGTCGGCGATATCGCGGCGCGCCTTGACCTCGACGAAAGCCAGCACGCCGCCGCGGCGGGCGACGATATCGATCTCGCCGAGCTTGGTCTTGTAGCGCCGCGCCAGCACCGAGTAGCCGGCGAGCCGCAGCCGCCACACCGCCCGCCATTCGGCGATCTGGCCCAGCCGGTGGGCCGCCTGGCGCGTCTCGGTCGTCACGTCGCCGCTCCACGCCGCAGCTCGAGCGCCCGGGCATAGACGTCGCGCCGCTTCAGGCCGTAGCGCGCCGCCACTTCGGCCGCGGCATCCTTGACCGAGGCGCCGGCCAGCGCCGAACGCAGCGCCTGGTCGAGCACGCCGGCTGTCGGCGACACCGCATCGCCGGGTGGGCCGATCACCAGCACGATCTCGCCTTTGACCTCGGCCGCATCGCCATAGTGCCGGGCAAGCTCGTCCAAGGGCGCGCGGCGCACCTCCTCGAAGAGCTTGGTGAGTTCGCGCGCCACCGCGGCCGGCCGCGCGCCCAACAGCTCGGCCAGATCGGCAAGCGAGGCGGCCAGCCGATGCGGCGCCTCGAAGAAGACCAAGGTCGCCGCCACCTCGGCCGCCGCGGCGATGGCGCGCCGGCGCTCGGCCGCCCTGGCCGGCAGAAAGCCGCCGAAATAGAAGCGATCGGTCGGCAGGCCCGACAAGGCGAGCGCCATCGGCACCGCCGACGGGCCGGGGGCGGAGGTCACCGCGAGCCCCCGGGCCACGGCGGCTCGTACCAGGCGATAGCCGGGGTCGGAGATCAGCGGCATGCCGGCATCGGACACCAAGGCGACGCGCTTGCCGTCGGCCAGCGCGTGCACGAGGCGCGCCTCGGCGGCGTCCTGGGTGGCGTCGCTGTAGGCCACCGTCGGCGCGGCGATGCCATAGTGTGCGGCAAGCTTGGCGAACACGCGGGTATCCTCGCAGGCGATCAAGTCGGCCTCGTGCAGGACGTCCAGGGCACGCAGCGTGATGTCGCGCATATTGCCGATCGGCGTGGCGACAATATGCAGGCCGGGCACCAGCGGCGGTTTACGCCGCGCCTGGCCATCGCTAGCTTGTGATCGTCCGTTGCCGTCCATCTGCAGCCGTTCGCCGGAGTGTTGCGCCGATGCGTCAGTCTCTCATAGCGCTTGCCACCGCGGCTTTCCTGCTGACGGCCTGCGGCGAGCCGCCCCAGACTAGCACGCCGGCCGCCCCGGCCACGACCCGGACGGCGGCGGCCGGGTCGCCCGTCACCGCATCCGGCAAGATGCGGATCGCGCTTTTGTTACCGCTGAGCGGACGGGCGGCGCCGATCGGACAGTCCCTGCAGCAGGCTGCCGAAATGGCCCTGTTCGACACCGGCGCCAAGGATCTGGCGCTCGCCGCCTACGACAGCGGCGAGAGCGCCGAGACCGCGATCGAGGCCTATCGCAAGGCCCGCACCGAGGGTGCGGCCCTGGTGCTGGGGCCGCTGTTCAGCACGTCGGCCACGGCGCTGGCGCCGCTGGTGGCGCAGGGTGGCGCCAACGTCATCTCGTTCTCCAACGACGAGCAGGCGGCGCAGCGCGGCGTGTGGATCATGGGCATCGCCGCTCCGCCGCAGGTGCGGCGCGTCGTCGACTACGCGGTCGACGAAGGCATCAGGCGTTTCGCCGCCTTCGCGCCGCAGACCGCCTACGGCCAGCAGATGGTGCAGACCCTGGAAAGCCAGGTCGCGATCCGCGGCGGCCAAGTACTGGGGGTCGAGCTGTTCGACGCCAACAGCGCCGACCTCGCGACGCCGGCGCGACGGCTGGCCGAGACGATCAAGGGCGACGGCAAGCTTGCCGTGCTGCTGCCGGTGGCGCCGCCACGGCTGTCGACGGCGCTCGCTTCCCTGGCCGCCGCCGGCATCGACACCAAGAACGTGCAGCTGATCGGCACCGGCGTGTGGGACGTTCCCAATATCGGCTCGGAAACCATGCTGCGCGGCGCCTGGTACGCGGCGCCCGATCCGGCCAAGCGGGCCGATTTCGAGCGGCGTTTCGTGTCGACCTACGGCCGGCCGCCGCATCGGCTGGCCACCCTCGCCTATGACGGCGTGGCCTTGGCCGGTCACCTGGCGCGCCTGAAGCCGGGCGGCGACTTCTCGGCCGAGGCGATCACCACGCCCAACGGCTGGTCGGGCGTCGACGGCATCTTCCGCTTCCTGCCCAACGGCCGGTCGGAGCGGGCTTTGGCGGTGATCGCCGTGCAAGGCGCCCAAGGCACGGTGGTGAGCCCGGCCATCACCAGCTTCGCCGGCCAGCCGGTGAACTGACCGACATGGCCCTGCCGCGCGCCATCCTGTTCGATCTCGACGACACGCTGATCCGCGCCTACGCCCAGCCCGAGGAGGCGTGGCGGCGGCTGCTCGGCCAGTTCGCGGCGCCGCTCGCGGCGCACGATGCGCCGGCGGTCGAGCGCGTCCGTGTCGCGGTGATGGACGAGGCGCGCTCGCTGTGGTCGGACCGTGCCGCCGCCGCTAAATGGCGGCTCGACATTCCCGGCGCGCGCCGGCTGTCGACGCGCCGCGCGCTCACCCGCCTCGGCTACGCCGACGACAGCCTGGCCGAGCGCATCGCCGACGCCTTCACCGACATGCGCCGCCAGGAGTACCGGCTTTATCCCGACGCCCATGCCACGGTCGATGCGCTGCGCACGGCCGGCGTGAAGCTCGCCCTGGTGACCAACGGCGCCTCGGCCACGCAACGCGGCAAGATCGAGCGCTTCGAGCTCGGCCATCGCTTCGACCACATCCAGATCGAGGGCGAGTTCGGCCAGGGCAAGCCCGAGCTGGCGGTCTATCGCCACGCTCTGGCCAAGCTCGGCTGCGACGCCGAGGACGCCTGGATGGTCGGCGACAATTACGAGTGGGAAGTCGTGGCGCCGCAGAAGCTCGGCATGTGCGGCATCTGGTACGACCCGTTCGACTCGGGCGTGCCCGACCATGCCGACGCAAGACCCACCCGCGTGATCAAGCGGCTCGCCGAGCTGGTGGAGTGAGGCCTCCACCGACTGTCATGTTCCCCCCTTGCTGTCGTGTTCACGCTTCTTCGTCCTCTCCGCCGCGCAGCGGGGGAGAGGGCATCTCGACAAGATCTGTGAATCCGATAGCCTGCCTTGGGGGGGCAGGTGAGGGGGTCGTGACCCGAGTCAACTGCGATGCCCAGCAAGCACGCGAATTGCGACGCGACGGCAGCCGCGCCGAGCGCACGGTCTGGGAATTGCTTCGAGCCCGCCGCATCGCCGGCGCGAAGTTCCGCCGCCAGCATCCCATCGGACCATACTTCGCCGACTTCGCTTGCATATCACGCCGACTCGTGATCGAGGTCGACGGCGATCATCACGCCTTTCAGGTCGAAGCGGATGCTCTCAGGACAGCAGCGATGGAGCGTGAGGGGTGGCGTGTCGTGCGCTTCTGGGCGAACCAGGTCATCGAGAATCCGGAAGGGACATGGGCGGAGATCGAGCAGATCCTCGACGACGCCCGCTCACCTAACCTCTCCCCCTATGGGGCAGAGGAATATAAAAAGACGTGAGGCTTACCGCCCCGCCCGGTCCTTCGGCAGCTTGTCGGCCGTCTGCAGCATCAGCCGTTCGACACGACCGCCTTGCACCAGATGCGTCTGCAGGACGTCGTCGATGTCCTGCTTGGTCGGGCAGGAATACCAGACGCCTTCGGGGTAGATCACCACGGTCGGTCCGAGCTCGCAGCGATCGAGGCAACCCGCGCTGTTGACGCGCACGCCCTTCAGCCCCAGCTCCTTGGCGCGGGCCTTCATGTGGTCGCGCAGCGCCTCGCCGGCCTTCTCTGCGCAGCAGCCGCGCGGATGGCCGGCCGGCCGGCGGTTGGTGCAGCAGAAGACGTGGGCTTCGTAGTAGGGCTTCGGATCGGACGGCTTACCGCGCTCGCTCATCGCGCTCAGCCCTTCTTGCCGGTGGCGATATTGGCGAGCTGCGACCAGAAGGCCTGCTGCATTTGCTGCATCTGTTCCATGCCCTGCATCGAAGCCGGCAGCCAGGTCTTGAATACCGTCTCGGGGTTCATGGCGCTCAGACTGGAGCGCAAGCGTTCCTCGATCTCGGCCATGATGCGGTCCTGCATCGGCTTGATGTCGGGCAGGCCGAAAAAGGCGCGGGCCTCCTCGGGCGTGCAGGTCACTTCGACGTTCACCTTCATGTTTTCTCTCCGTTTGACCCAGCTTAGGCGATATCGCGCCGCCGGGCCATGCTATGACCGGGCATGCTTCCGTCCTGGCTCGCCCAAAACCCCCGCGTCCGGCCGGGCTTGAAATTCGGCCGCGCGCAGCAGTTCGTGATCAACCCCAACGGCATTGCCGAGCTCTGCGACATGCTGAAGGACTGCCCCAAGCATGCGCCGACGCCGCTCCTCGCTCTGCCGGCGCTGGCCGAGCGACTGGGCGTGGGCGAGATCCGCGTCAAGGACGAGAGCCAGCGCTTCGGCTTCGGCGCCTTCAAGGCGCTGGGCGGCGTGCTCGCGGTCTACAACGCGTTGTCCAGCGCGGTGGGCAATGCCTACCACATCGGCACCAACTTCGCCGACGTCATGAACGGCCTGCACGGGGAAGTCACCGCGCCGTTCGTGTTCTCGACCGCGAGCTCGGGCAATCACGGTCGCGCCGTGGCGGCGGGCGCCAAGCTGTTCGGCAATCGCTGCGTCATCTTCCTGCCGAAATTCACCTCGGCCGAGAAGGAAGCCGCCATCGGTGCCCGCGGCGCCGAGGTGGTCCGGGTCGACGGCGACTACGACGCCGCCGTCGCCGAATGCAAAAGAGTCTCCCGCGAGAACGGCTGGGAGATCATCTCCGACACGTCGTGGGAGGGCTACGACAAGGCACCGCGCATCGTCATGCGCGGCTACTGCGTGCTGGCGCACGAGGCGATCGCCCAGCAAGGACGGCAGGCGCCGACGCATGTCTTCGTCCAGGCCGGCGTGGGCGGGCTCGCCGCCGCGGTGATCGGCTATCTGTGGGCCATGCTGCCGACGCGGCCAACGTTCGTCGTCGTCGAACCGGAAAGCGCCGATTGCTGGTTCCAGAGCAATCTCGCCGGCAAGCCCATGCCGGCCAGCGGCAATGCCGACACGGTGATGGGCGGTCTCGCCTGCCGCGAGATTTCGCCCATCACCTGGGACGTGATCGGCCAGCGGGCGGACTGGTTCATGACCATCGAAGAGGACCAGGTGATGCCGGCGCGCCGCCTGCTCGCCCATCCGCTCGACGGCGACCCGGCCATCGCCTCGGGCCCGTCGGGCTGCGCCGGCCTGGCCGGGCTGACGCGCGTCTGCACCGATCGCGCCACCTTCGAGGTGCTGAAGCTCGACGCCAAGAGCCGCGTGCTGCTGATCAACAGCGAAGGCAATCTCGGCGAGACGCCGGTGTAAGCGGCCCATGGCCGTTTGGCGCAACATTCACTACTTCTGATAAAGTTGCATTTGAGTAATTCGCGCGCACTACAGTAGTATCTCCTCACGTCGGGGATTCCTGGCCGACCGGGGGAGATGGGCAAATGAGGCATACTGGTTGGACGGCCTTCGGTCGTCTGGGGCTGCTGTGTGGCTTGCTGATCGGTACAGCCGGTTGTGCAACCGTGATCGCAGGCACCACGCAAGAAGTCTTTGCCCAGACCGAGCCGGCCGGTGCCGACTGCCGATTGGACAAGGATGGCATCAACGTCGGCATCGTCAGACCAACTCCCGGCAAAGTGAACCTGCCGCGCTCGAAATCCGATGTCATCGTGAGCTGCGTTCGCGAGGGCTACGAGCAGTCGAATGAAGTGCTGGTATCGAGTTTCAGTGGCGCCACTGTGGGCAACATCTTGTTGGGCGGCCTTGTCGGTATTGCTGTCGATGCCGCCTCCGGTGCCAACAACAAATACCCCGAGCGCGTCACTGTCGTGATGACGCCGAGCAGCTTCCCGAACGAGACGAGCCGCGACGAGCACTTCGCCGGCATAAAGTCACGCATCCAGCAGGGAGCAAACGCCGAGATCAAGCTGATCAACGACAGGTGCAGCAGCACCGGCCGCGAACTTTGCCAGATCGAGATCAACCAAATCCGCGAAGCTCGCGACAAGGCGCTGGCCGACCTCGACCGCAAGCGGCTGGCCGCCAAGATCATGTAGGCGATCGAGTCTTCTTGAGTATGCCCGACAAGCCAAGCATGTCGGCGCGAGACCCATGAGAGTTTCGTTTCGTGCAGCTTCAGCTCAAGACGTGGCAGCTCGTCGAGGACTATCTCAAGGCCAAGACCGGCATCATCATCCCGATCGGTTCGACCGAGCAACACGGCCCGACTACGCGGCGGTGTTCCGACGGCCGAACTGACGATGGCTGGCATGACCCATCGAAAATCGACAGGAAGCATGCTAAGTAATACCCCGATGAGACGCCGCCTTACCGGAGACCATCATGGCTACGACCGTTACCAGCAAAGGCCAGGTCACCATCCCGAAGCGGGTTCGAGAGCTTCTGGGCATCCGACCGGGGACAGTGATCGATTTCGAGCGCATCGAGGATGGCCGTGTCGTTCTGGTCAAGGTCCGGAAGAAGACGAGCCCGACCCGTTTCGCTCGCCTGCGTGGTCATGCCGGCAAAGGGTTGAGCACAGCCGAGATCATGGCCATGACGCGCGGCGAACGCTGAAGTGATCCTGGTCGATACCAACGTCCTGCTCGATCTGGTGACCGACGACCCCGATTGGTCGGCGTGGTCGCTGGCCCGCCTAGAGGAGGCCGCCTTGGCGGGTCCGATCCTCATCAACGATGTCGTCTATGCCGAGACTTCGATCCGCTACGATCGCATAGAGGATATCGACGCGATGCTCGCCGAGGCGATGATCGAGGTCGTAGCAACGCCACGTTCAGCGCTGTTTCTCGCCGGCAAAGCCTTTCAGCGATATCGCAAGGCTGGCGGGACGCGAACGGGAGTCCTGCCCGACTTCTTCATCGGCGCTCATGCCACCGTCCAGGGCTGGCCGTTGCTCACCCGCGACGCCAGTCGTTTTCGCCGCTACTTTCCGAAGCTCAGGCTGATCGCACCTCCGCGCTGAGCGGGAGCAATGGTGACGTTCTCGCCGCTGGACTGACCGGCAACGACACCGCATCCTACGGCTACTTCCAGGGAGATCGCTTTCGTGCAGCTTCAGCTCAAGACGTGGCAGTTCGTCGAGGACTATCTCAAGACCAAGACCGGCATCATCATCCCGATCGGCTCGACCGAGCAGCACGGCCCGACCGGGCTCATAGGCACCGACGCGCTCACTGCCGAGATGATCGGGCGCGGCGCCGGCGAGAAAGTGGGAGCGCTGGTGGCGCCCACCATCTCGGTCGGCATGGCGCAGCATCATCTCGCCTTCCCCGGCTCGGTGACGCTGCGGCCGACGACGCTGATCGCCGTCGTGCGCGACACCGTGGTGTCGCTGGCGCGCCACGGCTTCACCCGCTTCTTCTTCGTCAACGGCCATGGCGGCAACATCGCCACGGTGACGGCGGCGTTCTCCGAAATCTACGCCGAGCGCTCGATGGAGCGGCTGAGCAACCAACCCTCGATCAAGTGCGCGCTGCGCAATTGGTGGGAAGGGGCGGGCACGACCAAGCTCTGCCAGGAACTCTATCCGTCGGGCCACGGCAGCCACGCCACGCCGTCGGAGGTGGCGCTCACCTGGTACAAGTACCCCGAGACGATGCAGCAGAAGCCGATGGAGCCGCGCATCGCGCCCAACGGCAGCTTCGCCGACGCCGAGGACTACCGCCGCGCCTTCCCCGACGGCCGCATCGGCGCCGATCCCAACCTGGCGACACCCGAGCACGGCAAGCGCATCTACGACCTCGCCGTCGAGGAAGTGGCGCGCGACTACGAGAAGTGGGCGGCGCGGTAGAGCGGAATGAGATGAGGTGGAACCGCATGCAGTTCCACCTCATCTCATTCGCGCGCAGCGGTGTTGCGTGTTGCAGCAGGCATCATGAGTTCAGCTGATTCCAGCTGAACTCATGATGTTCTAGGCTGAAAGTCAGCCGCGCACGCGCTCGCGGTGCAGGATGTAGAGGCCGGCCGCCACGATCACGGCGATGCCGGTCAGGGCCAGTGCGTTCGGCACCTCGCCCCACACGACGTAGCCGATGGCGAGCGCCCACAGGATCGAGCTGTAGCGGAACGCGCCGATCACCGAGAATTCGCCGCGCGAGCGCAGGGCGACGACGATGAACTGGTAGCCCATCGCGAGAAGCAGCGAGGAGCCGGCGATGAAGCCGAGCGCGCGGCCGCTCATCGGCTGCCAGCCTTCGATCAGGGCGAGAACGCAGCTCACCAGGCCGACCATCAGCGCTGTCGAGAACGACACCACCAGGGTCGGGATGCCGACCGGCAGGAAGCGCACGAAGATGTCGCGGAAGCAGCCGATCACCGTGCCCACCAGGGCCACCCAGGTCCAGGCATTGAGGTCGCCGGGATGCGGCTGGATCACCAGCAGCACGCCCACGAAGCCCATCGCCACAGCCGTCCAGCGCCGCCAGCGCACGTCCTCCTTCAGGATCAGCACGGCAAGCACGGTAAGGATGAGCGGCGTGGCGAGATTGACGGCATTGGCGATGGCGAAGGGGATGTGGAACAGCGCCACCAGGTAGATGATGGCCGAGCCCGCCTCGAGAAAGCTGCGGAACACCACGCGCGGATGGGCCGCCCAGCCGATCTGCCGCCAGGTGCCGGTCACCAGCAGGGCCAGCGTGCACCACAGGGTGGCGAACAGGCCGCGCACGCCGATCGCCTGGGCGGCCGGCACGGTCTCGGCAGCGAGCTTGATCAGCGCGTCGTTGAAGATGAAGACCACGACCGCCGCCGACATCGCGAGGATGCCGCGGGTGTTGTCGATCACTTGGCGTCGGACATTTTGAGCAACAGCTTCCAGTGCTGGTCGCTGACCGGCGACACCGAGAGCCGCGACTGGCGCACCAGCTTCAGCTCCTTGAATGCCGGATCGGCCTTGATGGCGGCGAGCGTCACCGGTTTGGCGACCGGCCCGACGGCCTTGACGTCGACGGTCACCGCCTTGCCGTCCTTGTCGGTCGGGTCGGGATAGGCGGTGCGCGCGATCTCGGCGATGCCGACGATCTCCTTGCCCTCGCCCGAATGGTAGAAGAAGCAGCGGTCGCCCACTTTCATCGCCTTGAGATTGATCGCCGCCTGGGCGTTGCGCACGCCGGTCCACGAGGTGCGCTTGTCCTTGACGAACTGATCCCAGGAATAGGCCGAGGGCTCGGACTTGATCAGCCAATACGCCATGTCAGGGACCTCCCCTCGTCATCTGCCCTCGCGCCGCAACGGCCGCGCCAGCAAGGCGCGGATCGTACCGTCGAGATCGGCGCCGCGATGCAGGATAGCATCGACGGCGGCGCAAATCGGCATCTCGATTTGCAGCCGCCCGGCGCGCGCCAGCACGGCCGGCGCCGTCGCCTGGCCTTCGACGACCTGGCGGCGGCCGGCCATCACCTGCGACAGCGCCTCGCCGCGGCCCAGCGCCATGCCGAGCGAGCGGTTGCGCGACAATGGTCCGTGACAGGTCAGCACCAGGTCGCCCAAGCCGCTCAAGCCGGTCAGGGTCGAAAGCTCCGCCCCCAGCGCCCCGCCCAAGCGCGCCATCTCGGCAAAGCCGCGGGTGATCAAGGCGGCAGCGGCGTTGTAGCCGAGCCCACGGCCCTCGACGATGCCGGCGGCGATCGCCAGCACGTTCTTCACCGCGCCACCCAGCGCCACGCCCAGCACATCGTCGGTCCAGTAGGGACGGAAGGCGCCGGCCGCCAGCGCGGCGGCGAGGTCGCGGCCAAGCCCGGCATCGGCGGTGGCGATGCTGACCGCCGTCGGCAGGCCGCGCACGACCTCCTCGGCGAAGCTCGGCCCCGACAGCATGGCGACCGGCCGGCCGGGCAGCACCTCGGCGAGGACCTCGGGCATCAGAAGCCCGCTCGACGCCTCGATGCCTTTGGCGCAAACAACGATCGGCGACCGGCCGGCGAGGCGCGCCGCCACCGTGCGTACCGCCTGCGCGGGACAGACCAGCAGCACGGCATCGCAGGACGCGAGTGCGGCGAGATCGGACGCCGCATCGATGCCATCTGCCAACGGCAGGCCCGGCAGGTAGACGGAATTCGTGCGCGCCTGGGCGATCGCCCGGGCGACGGCCGGATCGCGCGACCACAGGGTGACCCGCCGACCGGCGCGGCGCGCCAGGCAAGCGAGCGCGGTGCCCCAGGCGCCGCCGCCGACGATGCCGATATGGCCGAATTCGCTCACGGGCGCGCGTTCACAGGCTGAGATTGAAAGCGATGGAAATGCGCTCGGCGCCGCCGCGATAGGGCCGCACCTGATGCAGCAGCCAGGCGGGGAACATGACGAGCCGGCCGGCCTTGGGCGGCACGACCTCGTTGGCGCCGACCGAGCGGCCACCCGGCATGGCGAAGGCGAGGTGCGGCGCGTACATCGCCGGTCCCGGCCCGCGCGGGTCCATGAATTCGAGCTCGCCGCCCAGCGACGGATCGGCCGCGATGCCGCCGTCGTCGACATAGTAGACGCCCGACCAAAAACTGCCGGGATGGGAGTGAAACTCGTTGCCGTGGCCGCTCTTGTTGACGTTGGCCCACATGTTGGCGCGCCAGGTGATCGACACCGGCTGACCGTCGCGGTCGGTCGTCCAGCGGTTGGCGAGGTTGCGGCCGAAGGCCAGGAGCTTGATCGCCGGCGCGCCACCCCAGCGGTCCATGTCCCAGGTCGACTGCCAGCCGCCGAGGTTGGAATGCTGCGTGCCGGGATGGGCCTT
>Ga0194131_10009705_pt1 | contig 12051 bp, 10 predicted proteins | sample TA2KigO120mmetaG_FD_148631 | JGI IMG/M metagenome (GOLD analysis project Ga0194131, IMG submission 148631) | Freshwater microbial communities from Lake Tanganyika, Tanzania - TA2015053 Kigoma Offshore 120m | ecosystem: Environmental > Aquatic > Freshwater > Lake | place: Tanzania: Lake... | reverse complement strand
CCACAGGTCGGGGCGGGCGAGTTCGGTCTCGAGCTGCGGACGACGGGCCCGAAGTTCGTCGATGTTCAGGTAACCGGCTGCTTCCGCCACCCGGGCGGCGACCGCGGCGATTCGATTCGTGAAGTCCTGCACGTGCGCTACCGCTCAGGCCCCGTGGCAGAGCTTGAACTTCTTGCCGCTCCCACACGGACAAGGGGCGTTGCGCGGGGTCTTCTCCCAGTCGGTCTTGACCAGCGGCTGTTGGATGGTCTCAGGCTCGGCGACGGCCGTGGCGCTTCGCGCCTGCTCCACCGAGGCCTCAGCGGCAGCCACCGGCGGCACCGCACCCGAACCCGGGGCATCGGAGTCGGGAGCGGTGTAGGTGAGCTTCGTCCCGGGGGCGATCGGTGCAGCCTGAGGAGTCGGCTGCACCATCTGGACGTTCATCACGTACTGGACGTACTCCCGGTCGATGGTGTCCATGAGTTGGCCGAACATGTCGTAGCCCTCTCGCTGCCACTCCGACAACGGATCCTTCTGGCCGAGAGCCCGCAGGTTGATGCCCTCCTGGAGGTAGTCCATCTCCTTGAGGTGATCACGCCAACGGGCGTCGATGATGCTCAGCATCACCCGCCGCTCGACGTCGCGCATCACCTCCTCTCCGATCTCCGCCTCCCGCTCCTCGTAGCGGAGCACGGCGTCGGTGGTGAGGGCTTCGTAGAGGCCATCGGTCGTGGTGGCCGTGGCGACCTCGGCTGGTTCCACGGTGCAGGGCCAGTAGGACGCAGCATCGGCGAGCAGTGCCTCGAGGTCCCACTCCTCGGAGTAGTCCGATGAGCAGTGGGTCTGTACGAGCCCCTCGACGGCCTCAGCAATCGCCTCGAGGGTCTCGGCGCGGAGGTCGGCGCCCTCGAGCACCTCGTCCCGGCGCGCGTAGATGACCTTGCGCTGGGAGTTCATCACCTCGTCGTACTTGAGGACGTTCTTGCGGATCTCTGCGTTGCGGGCCTCCACGGTGGTCTGGGCCTTCTCGATGGCCCGAGTGACCATCTTCGCCTCGATGGGCACCTCGTCGTCCCAGCCCTTGCCCATGACCCACTCGATCGCACCGGTGGCGAAGAACCGCATCAGGTCGTCCTCGAGCGAGAGGTAGAACCGACTGGTTCCCGGATCGCCCTGACGGCCGGACCGACCCCGCAACTGGTTGTCGATCCGGCGGCTCTCGTGCCGTTCGGTGCCGAGGACGTAGAGCCCACCGAGGGCCCGGACCTGCTCGCCTTCGGCGGCACACTCCTCGCCGTACTTGGCGAGGAGTTCCTCGTGGCGTGCTGCGCCCTCAGGGCTCAACGGATCAAGCCCCTCGGCCACCACCCCTCGCTCGGCCATGCCCTCCGGGTTGCCACCGAGGAGGATGTCGACGCCGCGACCCGCCATGTTCGTGGCCACGGTGACCGCTCCGATCCGGCCGGCCTGAGCCACGATCTCGGCCTCACGAGTGTGCTGCTTGGCGTTGAGGACCTCGTGGGCAATGCCCCGTTTCTCGAGGAAGCGGGAGAGTTTCTCGGACTTCTCCACCGACACCGTGCCGACGAGCACCGGCTGGCCCTGCTCATTGCACTCGAGGATGTCCTCGACGACCGCAGTGAACTTGGCGTCCTCGGAGCGGTAGATGAGATCGGCGTAGTCGAGCCTGGCGAGCTCCCGGTGCGTCGGGATGGGGACGACCTGCAACTCGTAGGTGGACATGAGCTCCGCCGCCTCGGTGACGGCGGTCCCGGTCATGCCGGCGAGCTTGTCGTACATGCGGAAGTAGTTCTGGAGGGTGACGGTGGCGAGCGTCTGGTTCTCCTCCTTGATGCGCACGCCCTCCTTGGCCTCCACCGCCTGGTGCAGCCCCTCGGACCAGCGCCGACCGTCGAGCACACGACCCGTGAACTCGTCGACGATCTTCACCTCGCCGTCCTGGATGAGGTAGTCGCGGTCGCGCCGGTAGAGCTCTTTGGCCTTGATCGCCACCTGCAACTGGTGGACGAGCGAGTTGGACACGTCGTCGTAGAGGTTCTCCACGCCGAGGGACCTCTCGACCTTGGAGATGCCCTCGGGCAGCGGGAACACGACCCGCTTCTCCTCGTCGACCTCGTAGTCGACGTCGCGGGAGAGACCCTTCACCACAGAGGCGAACTTGTAGTAGAGCTTCGCGGCGTCGTTGACCTGACCCGAGATGATGAGCGGTGTGCGGGCCTCGTCGATCAGGATCGAGTCGACCTCATCGACGATCGCGTACACGTGGCCGCGCTGAACCTTGTCCTCGAGCGTCATCGCCATGTTGTCGCGGAGGTAGTCGAACCCGAACTCGTTGTTGGTGCCGTAGGTGACGTCGCAGGCGTACTCGGCCCGCTTCACGGCCTGGTCGTACTCGCCCGGCAGGATCATGCCGACGGTGAGGCCGAGCCACCGGTGGACCTGACCCATCCACTCGGCGTCACGTCGGGCGAGGTAGTCGTTGACGGTGATCACGTGCACGCCGTTGGCGGTCAGGCCGTTCAGGTACACGGGAAGGGTGGACACGAGGGTCTTGCCCTCGCCGGTCTTCATCTCGGCGACCCAACCGAAGTGCAGCGCAGCGCCGCCCATGAGCTGGACGTCGTAGTGGCGCTGGCCGATCACCCGGCGGGCGGCCTCCCGAGTCACGGCGAACGCTTCGATCAGCAGGTCGTCGACGGCTTCGCCCCGGTCGAGACGCTCCCGGAACGCAACGGTCTTGGAGCGCAGCGAGTCGTCGTCGAGCGCCTCGAGCTCCGGCTCGAGGACCCCGATCTCCGGCACCAGCCCGGCGAGGGCCCGAACCTTCTTGCCCTCACCGCTGCGCAATAGTCGATCGAACACGCCCATAGAGCGCCCACCTTACCGGGGTCTGCCGGGAGCCTCCGCTCGGGGATTCGCCGTCACAGGGTCCTCCTACCCTCCACCGGGTGCCACCCACTGACCGGCCGACCCGGCCTGAACACCTTGGACCTGAACACCTTGGACCTGAACACCTCGAGCGCCAAGGACTGACACCTTGCCGACACGGGGCACGGACGAATCTCCTCGACCGACTGCTCGACGGCATCGTCCCGCCGAAGTGCGCCGGTTGTAGCCGGACGGGCAGCGTGCTGTGCAGCAGGTGTGCTGCTGCACTGAGGCCGGCACCGGATCGGCGGCCACCGCCGAATCTCGACGCCCTCGCCGGCGTGTTCCTCTACCGGGGTGCTGCTGAGCGGATCGTGGCCCGGGCCAAGTACCGACACGACGTTCGACTGCTCAACCTGCTCGGTGAGACGCTCGGACCGCTGCTCGACACCGTCCTCGAGTGTGCTCCCACCGCCCCGGCGGCCGTGCTCACCTGGATCCCAGGCACGCCTCGCCACCGGCGCCAGCGTGGAGGCGACCCCGCCGCCACGCTGGCCCGCTCCGCAGTCACGGCGTCGATCCACCCGCCGATAGGCCGCCCATCCGTGGAGCAACTCCTCCGACGTCACGACGACCGACCCCAGGCCGACCGTGACCGTGCCGGCCGTCTCGTCGGACCCCAACTCGTTTCCGTCGTCCCCGCTCCACCATTCGTGATCGTGCTCGACGACGTCTGCACCACCGGCGCATCCCTCGACGCCGCCGGGCGAACGCTCAGGCAGGCGGGCGCACAGCGAGTCGTGGGACTGGCGCTCGCCGTGCGCAACTGATCAGCGCCACACGAGCCGAGGTCAGTCGGTGAGCGTCCCGGGCAACCGGAACTCGGGAAGCTCGCCGACGAGCAGGCGGTCGATACGGGCGCTCACTGCATCGGACCAGTCTGGGTGCGTGAGGATTGCGAACTTCCTCGTCTGGATGGCATCGACGACGAGCGCCGCCACATCGTCGGGGTCCATCCCTGTCTCGATCAGGTGGTCGAGCATCCGACTGAGCGAACCCGACTCCCCTCCGAGTCCAACCTCACCTGCACTCACACCGGGACGGTTGCGGTCGCTCCGGTTGATCTGCGTCCGGACCCAGCCTGGGCACAGAACCGTCACGCCCACCTCCGGGTGAACCATCGCCAGTTCGAGGGCGAGGGACTCCGAGATCGTCACGACCGCATGCTTGCTGGCGTTGTAGGGGCCCATCCCCGGGTTGGAGGTGAGACCCGCCATGGAGGCCGTGTTGATGACGTGCCCACCACCGCTGGCGATGATCCGTGGCACGAAGCTGTGGATGCCGTGGATCACACCGAACAGGTTGACGCCCAGGACCCACCGCCACGTTTCCAGGTCGATCTCCCAACTGAGTCCGCCGCCACCGACACCGGCGTTGTTGCACGCCAGGTGGAGCGCCCCGAACACGTCATCAGCGGCGATGCCGATGCGTTCGACGTCGCCCGCATCGCTCACGTCGGCAGTCACGGCGAACACGTCGGCTCCCGTGGCGCGCAACTCCGAGGCGACTGCTTCGAGCGGGTCCGACTCGATGTCGGCGAGCACGAGCCGGACTCCCTCGGCGGCGAACGCCAGAGCCAGCGAGCGGCCGATCCCGCTCGCCGCTCCCGTGACGACACCGACCTTTCCATCGAGATCATCCACTGCATCCCCCAATTCGTCTCCGGTCTCGCGCCACGTCGTGGGACGACACCCGAACACATCGACTTCCGCCGACGCAGACCGCTCGTTTCCTACAACCACTTCACGGTAGGTCAGCTCGTTTCCCACCCGCGAATCCCGACGCCCGCACCCTCGGACGGACTGGCCGCAGACGGCCAGCGGTACCGCTCGACCGGGATGTGCGGCGTCAGTCGCCCCCATACCAGCCCGGGCTCACCGGCCTGCGCGGCGTCGCCGTGGTCGCAGTCGTGGCGTATCACCTCGGCGCCCTCCCGGGCGGATTCGTATGCGTGGAACTGTTCGTCGTCCTGTCCGAATACCTGATCACCGGACCCCTCCTCGCCGACCCTCCGACCTCCCGGGGGCAGATGCTCCGGTGGTTGGGGCACAGGGTCCGCCGACTCGCTCCAGCGGTGGCGGTCGTGGTCGCTGTGGTGCTCCTCGCGCTCGCCACCCGTTCGGGCATCGCACTCGATGCGCTGGCCACGCTCACGTGGTGGCAGAACTGGAACCTGATCGCCCAGGGGACCGACTACTGGGCTAGCGCCCCCTCACCGTTGCCTCACGCATGGTCGTTGTCGATCGAGGAGCAGTTCCACATGCTCTGGCCGCTCGTCACCGTCGGGTTGGTGTCCGCTGCACAGCAACGGTCCCGAGCCCTCCGACTCCTCGGCGGCGTCGCACTCGCCGGCTCGGCGGTGTCGTTCGTGTGGGCCGCTCACCTCGCCATCGGAGACCAGCCGGACCTATCCCGCATCTACTTCGGAACCGATACGCGTGCCGGCGCCCTGCTGCTCGGCTGCGCCGCCGCCCGGGTCGCACACCGGGGCGACGCAGTCACAGCCGTCACCGCCGGCGCAGGCCGGCTCCTGCGAAGTCCGGTCATGGCCGCCGGCACCGTGATGGTGCTGCTCGCCGCAACCGTGACCGGCTCACCGGAACGCCAGACGACCTACACGGTGCTGCTCCCGGTCGTGGCGCTCGCATCGCTGGCCACCGTGTTCGCAGCGACCGACACCGGCCCGTTCGAGCGACCGCTCTCCTGGTCGCCACTGCAGTGGCTCGGGAAACGCTCCCACACCATCTACCTGTGGTCGTGGCCGATCCAGATCCTCTACGAGGAACTCCACCCCGACACCTCACCGTTCCTCCACGCCGTGGTGACCGTTGCGATCACCCTGCCTCTGGCCACGCTCTCCCTGCGCTGGGTCGAGACGCCGCTGCGTCACCAGAGGAGTTGGGCGTCGACGGTCAACTGGCGTCGCTCGGCCTGGGGTGTCGGTGCGATCGTGCTCCTCGCCGCCGGGGTGCACGCAGCGAACTCCGCCGTCCTGAGCACACGCGAGCAACTCACCGTGGAGTACTCGCCGTTACCTGATCCGTCGCCGGTCCCCGGTCCCGACGAGTCACCCTCCACCACGTGCGTTCCCCTTCTCAACCCTCCGCCACCTGAGTCCGCCGGCGACGGTTCGACCTACGATCCGTCCACGGTCGCTCCTGCGGCCGATCCGTCCGCAGCGGACGGCTGTGGCGGGATCGTCCGGGTGCTCGTCGTCGGGGACGGCACCGGCCGTTGAGCAGCCAACGGCTTGAAGCGGCTCGACCCGGGCCGGTTGGCGGTGTGGGACCGGACGAAACTCGGATGCGGTTTCGTGAGCGACGACCCTGAGTGCAGCGACTGGCGTTCGCACTTCGCAACAGCGGTTCGTGAAGTCGGCCCCGACGTGGTGCTGGTCCACCTCGGCGTGTCCGGCGATGTGGTCTCTGGAGACGATCCCCTGTTCCTGAGCGATACCGCCTGCCGGGCCCGGCGCTCCGCCGTGGCCGAGGCCGCCGGGTTGTCGGCCTCGCAGGGGCCCGGGTGGTGTGGACACTGCCACCGGTCCCATGGAAACAGCCGCCTTCTTCTGCAACGGTCGCCTCAGGGATTCACCGTGTGATCCAGAGTGGGTTGCCGCCTGGCACCGTGACGTGACCGAAGCCGCAGGGCCCGTGGGACGCCACACGCTCGACCTCGGCGACTGGGCCACTGGTCGCACGGATCCTGCGTCCGACCAACCTGACGGCCTGCACTTATCCGGCGCGGCCTTCGACGAACAGGCCCGCTGGATCGCCGCTCAGCTCCCGTGAGCTTCAGTACTTGTAGTGGTCAGGCTTGTAGGGCCCCTCGGCGGGAATACCAAGGTAGTCGGCCTGGTCGACGGTCAGCGTGGTGAGCCGCACACCGAGGGAGTCGAGGTGGAAGCGGGCGACCATTTCGTCGAGCTGCTTCGGGAGCCGCCAGACACCCAGCGTGTAGTCGTCGTTCTTGGTGAACAACTCGATCTGCGCCAGCACCTGGTTGGAGAACGAGCAACTCATCACGAAACTCGGATGGCCGGTGGCGCAGCCGAGATTCAACAGGCGACCCTCGGCGAGCACGATCACCGAGTGTCCATCGGGGAAGACGAACTCGTCGACCTGCGGCTTGATCGTCACCCGCTGCACGTCGCTCATCCGAGCGAGCCCAGCCATGTCGATCTCGTTGTCGAAGTGCCCGATGTTTCCGACAATGGCGTTGTGCTTCATCCACCCCATGTGCTCGGCGGTGATGATGTCCTTGTTGCCGGTGGAGGTGATGAAGATGTCAGCGCTGTCGATCACGTCCTCGAGCCGGACCACCTGGTAGCCCTCCATGGCCGCCTGCAGGGCGCAGATCGGATCGATCTCGGTGACGACCACACGGGCACCCTGTCCCCGCATCGACTGGGCGCATCCCTTGCCGACATCACCGAAACCGCAGATCACGACGGTCTTACCGCCGATCATCACATCGGTTGCCCGGTTGATGCCGTCCACGAGCGAGTGGCGGCACCCGTAGAGGTTGTCGAACTTCGACTTGGTCACCGAGTCGTTGACGTTGATGGCGGGGAACAACAGCGTTCCGGCCTCGAACATCTGGTAGAGACGGTGCACCCCGGTGGTCGTTTCCTCGGTGACGCCTTTGATGCCGGCGCCGATCGCCGTCCATCGGTTCGGGTCCTCGGTGAGCGACCGGCGGAGCAGGTCGAGCACGACCGCCCACTCCTCGGAGTCGTCATCGCCCGTGGCGGGAACTGCTTCGGCCGCCTCGAACTCGGTGCCCTTGTGCACGAGCAGGGTGGCGTCACCGCCGTCGTCGAGGATCATGTTGGGCCCGGTGGTCCCGCCGTCCCAGCGGAGTGCCTGTTCGGTGCACCACCAGTACTCATCGAGTGTCTCGCCCTTCCAGGCGAACACCGGGACGCCTCGGGGATCATCGACGGTCCCAGTGGGGCCGACGGCGATGGCGGCGGCGGCCTCGTCCTGCGTGGAGAAGATATTGCAGCTCGCCCAGCGCACCTCGGCACCGAGCGCCGTCAGCGTCTCGATCAGCACCGCTGTCTGGACGGTCATGTGCAGCGACCCGGTGATCCGTACGCCTGCGAGCGGTTGCTCGTCGGCGTACGTGGCGCGGATCGCCATGAGCCCGGGCATCTCGTGTTCGGCGAGCTCGATCTGCTTCCGGCCCATCGGGGCGAGGGCGAGGTCGGCGACCTTGAAGTCGATGAACGTCATCGGGGGTCCTCCTGCCGCACGGCGCGGCGTATCGACGTGGCTGACTCTGGTGACGGGCTCGGACCCTCTGGCCCCTGCTCGACTGATCGACAGACCGATGGTCCTCAGTCGACTGCCCCAGCGGAACAGCCCGTGGAACCACACGTTAGCCGAGCTGCCCTGGCTCCGAGTGCCCCGGTGCGGGCGGGACATCCATCTCGAGGCCGGTACCGGGGCGTACGCTCTTGTCGGGCCGATCTCCGGCCCGATCCGAACTAAGGGGTATCGATGCTGGCCAAGATTCAACTCTCCCGCTCAATGGTTCTCCTGGCCTCCCTCGCCGCTGCGGCCGTGCTGGTCGCCGGGTGCGGCGGCTCGAGCGGCGACTCCTCAACAACATCGGCGCCGGCGACGACCGCACCGACGACCGCATCGCCGGCGAGCACAACGACGCCCGGATCGGATGCGGAGGCCACAAAGGTCTTCGACGAGCAGATCCAGAGCGAGCTCCAGAAAGTGGGCTGCTACCAGGGCGCCGTCGATGGCATCCTGGGCCCGGCATCGGACCAGGCGATCGTCGAGTTCCAGCGGGCCGAGGGTCTCGCCACTGACGGCGAGTTGGGAGCGGAGACGGAATCGGCGCTGAAGCGAGCCGTCGAAGCCGGCCGGCGTGTCTGCACTGCGAGCACCTCGACGACCAAGCCTGCTCAGACCACCACCACTGCGGCGAGCGGCGCACCGGCCTGTACGGCAGCACTCATTCGCGATGGCCTCGAGGGAGACGCGGGCACCCGGGTCATCAGTTTCGTCTGCTCGGGGCGCTACGCCGCTGTGACGTTCACAGACGGAGACTCACCGCCTGCCAAGACCGTGCTGGAAGCGAACACCGACGGAGGCTGGGCTTCGAGGTCTCAGGATCCCTGTGGCACGGCGAGCGCCGGCCTCCCGCCGATCATCCTCGAGAACGGCTGCTGAGGCTGGACTTCAACTGGTCGAGGATGTCGATCGGACCCGGATCGACGCCCTCGTTGAACGACATCCTCAACGACACCAGGTCACCCTGCAGCACGAGGTCGAAGAGTTGGGCCATCGCGGAGTCGCCCTCGGCGGTGACCGTCTCGATGCCGGCCACGACCTCGTCGCAGGACTCCGCGACGAACTCGAAGCGGCGATCGACGTTCCCGGGTTCGTGGTCGTGACGAAGAAACAGCAGCGTGAACACCTGCCGAGTCACATCACCGTGCTGCGCCCAGCCGCAGAGTTCGTTGTGGGTCAACTCGGGGATCCGGTTGCACCACGAGGGAACCTTGCAGTTCTCGTTGAACTGCCCCTTCCAGCGCCAGGCGGCCACCTCCCCGAGCGGACCGCCGCCGTAGACGAGTGGGATCGTCCGGCCGATCCGGCGGGCCAGTCGGCTGGCGGAGTCGTCGACGCCGGGTGCGAGCTCATCACGACGGCGCCGAAGTTGGCGTACTGCGGCTTCGACGGCGTCGTCGACGCCCGAGGCCAGTCCGAGCCGCTCCAGGACGACGAGCAACGGGACCGTGACGGCCCCGATGCCGGCCCGGGGCATCGGGATGGCCGGGTCGACCGGCACGACCGGAGCGCCGACACGCTCAGCGAGATCGACCAGCCGGCCTCCGGAGGCGACGACGACGATGCGTGCGCCGCGTTCGGCCGCTTGGTTGACCGTGCTGAGCGTCTCCTCGGTGTTGCCGGAGAAGGAGTTGGCGAAGACCAGCGTGTCGGGGCCGACGAACCCGGGGCACTCGTAGTGCTTCGACACGACGATCGGGACCGGTGAGGACCCGCCGAGCAGCGCAGCGGCGACATCGCCACCGATTCCGCTGCCGCCCATCCCGGCCACGAGCACCGACGTAACACCGCCGCCCGACGGGAGGCCGTCGACCGCCCACGACGATGCAGCGGCCCGTTCGACCTGCTCGGCCAGGCCGAGTGCAGCCCCGAGCATGTCGAGAGAGTCCACGTGGTTGGAGACCACAGCAGTCACTCCTCGAACGAGGGGCCGATTCCGTCGGCCGTGGCGAGGGCCATCAACCGGTCGTGCTCGTCACTGCTCACGGCGGTGGCGGTGTCGATCAACAGGACCGGGATCCCGTCGCGAACCTCATAGCTCCGACGGAGCCGTGGGTTGTAGAGGACCCCTTCACCGGGGAAGTACCACAACGGACCCTTGTCCTCCGGGCACGCCAGGATCTCGAGGAGTCGCGGGTCGAGTTGGTCGTCGGTGGTCATGGCAACGTGGCTCCTCGGCGCAGGCAGGTATTCCTCGCACCAGACCGTATCGTCAGTGGTCCGATTCTGCGATGACGGCCTGCACCTCGGCCGCCCGCTCAGCCACGGCCGCCGGATCGGCCGCCTCGACGTTGAGTCGGAGCAGCGGCTCGGTGTTCGACGGGCGCAGGTTGAACCACCAGTCGCCGGCGTCGACGGTCAGCCCGTCGAGACGGTCCTGATCGAGGCCGGAGAAGTGCTCGGCCACGTGCTCGATGATGGCGTGCGGGTCGGACACAGTGGTGTTGATCTCGCCCGATCCGGCGTAGCGCTCGAACGGCTTCCGCAGCTCCGACAACGGCAGTCCGGTCACCGAGAGCTGATCCAGGATGAACATCGAGGCGATCAACCCGGAGTCGGCCCGGAAGTTGTCGAGGAAGTAGTAGTGCGCCGAGTGCTCGCCGCCGAACACCGCCCCCTCGTCGGACATGAGCTTCTTGATGAACGAGTGACCGACGCGACTGCGGATCGGACGCCCGCCGTGTTCCCGGATGACCTCGGGCACCGCCTTGGAGCAGATGAGGTTGTGGATCACGGTGCCGCCACCCCGGGCATCGAGGATTGCTGCAGCGATGATCGCCGTCGTCGTGGAACCGGGCAGCGTCACCCCCTGCTCATCGACGAGCACCACCCGGTCGGCGTCGCCATCGAACGCCAGACCGAGGTCGGCCCCGGTGGCGACCACCCGCTCCCGCAGCGCCACCTGGTTGACCGGCTGGATGGGATCGGCCGGATGGTTGGGGAACGTGCCGTCGAGTTCACCGAAGAGGATCTCGAGTTGCACCGGAAGACGGGCGAAGACTGCCGGAGCGACCAGACCACCCATCCCGTTGGCGGTGTCGGCCACGATCGAAAGGGGACGGAGTGAAGCGACGTCGACGAAACCACACACGTGGTCGACGAACGCATTGAGCACGTCCGCTGACGATGACGTGCCGGGTGTGTCGGCGTCCGGGAGGTCTCCGGCGAGCGACGCCTCGGCGAGTTCCCGAACCCGGGGGAGCCCACTGTCCTCCCCGACGGGTCGGGCGCCGGCGAGGCAGAACTTCGTGCCGTTGTAGCGGGACGGGTTGTGCGAGGCGGTGAACACCGCTGCTGGAGCATCGAGGTGACCGGCAGCGAAGTACGTCTCGTCGGTCGAACAGAGTCCGAGATCGACCACATCGACCCCCTGGCTCCGAACACCCTCGGCGAACGCTGCACTCATCTCCACCCCGGTCGGACGCATGTCGCGTGCCACCAGGATTCGATCAACTGGACAGTCCGACCCAGACGATTCCTCCACGGCGAAAGCAGCGAACCCGGCGCCGAGCGCTCGGGCGAGGTGGGGGTCGTACTGCCCGGGGCACTCTCCCCGGACGTCGTAGGCCTTGACGATTGCAGCAAACGGCGATTCGGTCACGTCGCTGACCTTAGTTGTGATTCGAAGCGACCCCTGACGCCCGGCGGAGCCGTCAGATGGCCGGCGGCAGCCGCTCCTCGACGCCCACCAGTTCGTACCGGCCGACGCGAGCGTTCCGACGGATTCGGATCAGGTCTGTCAACAGACGTACCGAGTCCTGCACGATCCGCACGGTCGAACGAGAGGAGTTCACGACGGTGACGGGTA
>Ga0194131_10009703_pt1 | contig 12052 bp, 12 predicted proteins | sample TA2KigO120mmetaG_FD_148631 | JGI IMG/M metagenome (GOLD analysis project Ga0194131, IMG submission 148631) | Freshwater microbial communities from Lake Tanganyika, Tanzania - TA2015053 Kigoma Offshore 120m | ecosystem: Environmental > Aquatic > Freshwater > Lake | place: Tanzania: Lake... | reverse complement strand
AGCGGGCGTGTTCCAGTCGAGGACAGACCACTCGAGGCGAACGAGATTTTCTTTGATGCAGCGACTGGCGAGGTTCACGAGTAATGCCTTACCAATGCCGCGACCGCGCCGCGTGGGACGTACGTAAAGGTCTTCAAGATAAATACCGTGCCGTCCACGGAAGGTGGAGTAGTTGTAGAACCAGAGTGCGAACCCCCCAATCGTGGTCGTGCTGCCTTCGGTCCACTCGGCGACGTCGGCAAACACCTTCGCCGAAAACTTTCCCGCCTGAGGGTGGACGAGTGGGCCGAAGAGGGCGGCCTCGAGTGACGAGGCGGTCGCGTCGACCTGATCGAGCAGCTTTTCGTAGTCGGCAAGCTCGCGGATGAGTTCGAGTAAGGTGTGGCGGTCGTCTCGGTGCGCAGGGCGAAGGGTGAGCATGGAACCTCCGGTATACTTCGGCATTCTCGCACGAGGCATTCAGGGAGTTCGACATGCAGGTCAAAGGAAAGACGGTCATCATCACGGGCGGCGGTCGCGGCATCGGTCGCGAAATGGCTAAAGCCTTCGCTGAGCGCGGCGCGAACCTCGCGCTTTTCGACCTCGACCGGGCCGATCTCGATGAGACCGCCCGCCAGTGCGCAGCCCATGGTGTGAGGGCGCGCGGCTACATCGTTAACGTGACGCAGGAGGCGGCTGTCGCCACAGGCATGGATGCGGTCGTCGCTGATTTCGGCGGTAACGACGTGCTGATCAACAATGCCGGTATCGTGAAGGACGGCCTGCTCATCAAAGCCAAAGACGGCGCAGTGACAGGCAAGATGACGCTTGATCAATGGCAGGCCGTCATCGATATCAACCTCACGGGCGTTTTTCTGTGTGGTCGCGAAGCAGCCGAGCGCATGATCAAGCGCGGACAGGGTGGCGTGATCATTAATATCTCGAGTGTTTCTCGTTACGGCAATCCGGGACAGACGAACTACTCAGCCACCAAGGCGGGCGTCGCAGCGATGGCCGAAGTGTGGGCCAAAGAATTGGCGCGTTATGGGATCCGTACGGGCTCGATCGCCCCGGGCTATACGCGTACCGATATCCTCGCAGCCATGAGACCGGAAATTCTCGAGAAGTTGACGGCGCAGGTGCCTCTGCGTCGTCTCGGCGAAGTGGGCGAGATCGCCCATGCAGCGATCTTCATCGTCGAGAACGATTTCTTCACGGGCCGCTGCGTCGATGTCGACGGTGGGATGAGAATCTGAACCCGCGCGGGGTGTCGTCAGGCTCCTCGAGCGAGGCGAAGTAAATCCTCGGGTGTGCGCAGCCCATCGGGGCCCGCGGCCCCGTAGCCCCAGGTTGCCGAAAAAAATCGTAGGCCGTTGCCGAGAGCGGCGCTGCGATCTTCGGCTGAATCCCCCACCATCCAGGTCTGTGACGACGTCAGCGACTCGCGCTCCATCACTTCACGTACGAGCGCGGTCTTGTGCGGCGCGGCAGGTTCGAGCGCATCGAGCGCGTAGATACCCTTAAACCATTGGGTCCAACCGAGATGATCGAGGATCAATCTCGTCGGTGCGATACGTTTGTTCGTGACGACATGCAACGAGATTCGATTATCGATGAGCGCCTCGAGCATGGCGTGGACGCCGGGATACACCTCGGTCTCACGATAGCCACCGCCGTCGTAAGCCTCGCGGTAAGCCGACGCGAGCTTGGTGATGACGGCAGGATCCTCCGTCCCCGCGAGCGTCGCGAGAGTCTTGGGTAGCGGGGGGCCGATGAGGCTCGGCGAGAGGGGGACCGCAGGCCGCAGACCCTCACGCACAAGGGCAAGTTCGAATCCTGCGAGGATGCTTCGGGCAGAGTCGATCAGTGTACCGTCGAAGTCGAAAAGGATCGCTCGCGGACTCATGGTGTCCGCACTCAAGCGGTGAACTGCAGGGCGGCAAGCCGCGCATAAAGCGGATTCGAGGCGATCAACTCTTCATGACTACCCGTCGCGATGATGCGCCCGTGGTCCATCACAACGATGCGATTGGCTTTGAGCACCGTCGCGAGACGATGCGCGATGATGATCGTCGTGCGCGTCGCCATGAGTTGCTCGAGCGCTTGCTGCACCACCCGTTCGCTTTCCGCATCGAGCGCGCTCGTGGCTTCATCGAGTAGCAGCAGCGGAGGATTCTTCAAAATGGCCCGCGCGATGGCGATGCGTTGCCGTTGGCCACCGGAGAGACGGGTGCCGCGCTCGCCGAGGAAGGTTTCATAACCCTCCGGTAGCGTGCGGATGAACCCATCTGCCGCGGCAGCCCGCGCTGCGGCCTCGACTTCCTCGTCCGTGGCATCGGGCCGACCGTAGCGAATGTTTTCGCGTGCGCTCGTGCCAAACAACACGGTCTCCTGGGGGACGAGACCGATACGCTGGCGGGCGGTCAACGGATCCGCCTCGGCGATATGGACGCCGTCGAGCAAAACGCGGCCCGACTGTGGGTCGTAAAACCGTAGCAGCAATTGAAAGGTCGTGCTCTTGCCGGCGCCAGAGGGGCCCACGAAGGCGACGGTTTCTCCGGGTGCGATGTCGATCGAAAATCCATCAAGCGCGGGTGTCTCAGGTCGCGAGGGATAGTGGAAGCGCACGTTCTCGAAACGGACATGCCCCGCTTTAACGCCCGATTGCAGTGCGGGCATCGGCAGGGCGTTGAGCGGGGCGACGATCGCCGGTGTCGCCTGCTGCAACTCGACCAGTCGCTCCATGGCGCCCGCTGCGCGCTGGACTTCGCTCCACATCTCGCTCAGCGAGGCGGCAGCGACTCCGGCGTACACGGCGAAGAGCAGGAACTGCACCAATTCTCCGCCCGTCATTTCTTTGGAAAGCACCTGATGCGCACCAAACCACAGCACGATCGTGATGGCGGCGACGACGAGCGTAGTCGAGAGCGCTGTGAGCCAGGCCCGTACTCGCGTACGTACGACGGCGACCTTGAAACTTTCTTCGACGGCAGCATCGTAGCGACGCGTATTGAGGGATTCGAGCGTGAAGGCCTGTACGGTTTGGATGGCATTCAGTGTTTCTCCGGCGAGTCCGCTGGTGTCGGCGATACGATCCTGCGAGGAGCGCGACAACTTACGCAGCTTTCGACCGAGAGAGATCACCGGAACGATGACCGCCGGCATGGCGATGAGCATGAGTCCCAGCAGCTTGAAGCTCGTGACCGCCATCATGACGATGGCGCCGATCAGATTGATGGTTGATCGTAGGGCGATCGAAATACCGACACCCGAGATCGACTGCACCAACGTCGTGTCAGTGGTGAGACGCGAGAGCACTTCGCCGGTGCGTGTCACTTCAAAGAATTGCGGATCCATGCGGATAACGTTGCGATATACGGCCTCTCGTACGTCCGCGACGACACGCTCGCCGAGCCAGGTGACGAGATAAAAACGCATCGCTGCGAAAGCGCCGAACAGCACGGCGACGCCTAAGAAAGCGATGAAATAGATATTGACCGTTTCGGGATTACCCGCGCTCATACCCTTGTCGACGAGCTGAGAGAGCGCGACAGGCAGGGCAAGCATGGAGCCCGAGGCGAGCAGCAGCGCCACCATGGCCCAAGCGAGCACGCGCCGATAGGGTTTGAGATAGGGCCACAGCGCGGCGAGGGGGCGGACGGACTTTGCCTTGGGGCGCTCGGACGCGGGGGAATCAGCCATCGGGCGATTGTAGCGCGGTGGTCATCCGCACGGCGTGCGACGGGTTACGCCAGCCGCAGGATGAGCTTGCCCGTGGTGCGACCAGATTGGATCGCCTCGAGCGCATCGAGTGCGCGATCGAACGGGAACTTCTCACCGATATGCGGTCGCTCAGGGATGAGTTCGAGCGTCGCACGCATCGATCCCGGGAGTCGTGAGGCCTGCTCCCAAAGCCAGATCAGATTGAACGCGAGCAAGCCTCGGTTTAGCGGAATCATGGCGAGAGGATCGAGGCGAGGTCGTCTGAGGTAGTGCCACGCGAGTCGCAGGACGTTGGGTCGCTTACCCGTATCCATGAAGTCTGCCGCGCCATAGAGAACGTAGCGACCCTCTGGCGCGAGTCGGTCGAATGCGACACGAAAGCCCTCGCCGTAGACCGCATCGAGCACGAGATCGAATCCGCAACGACCATAGTGTGCAAGCGCCGCATCGAGATCTCGGCCGAGAGCGGGGCTGCGGATCACGACGGTTGCGGGGTCGAGCGCGAAACGTTTGATGAGCCAGTCGCGCTTGTCGGCCCTGCCGACGACCGCGATCGGTCTTGCCTGAAGATGACCCAGGGCATGCAAGGCGTTGAGGCCGACACCGCCCGCGGCCGATTGAACGAGGACGACGCTGCCGACTCTGGCAGCGCCGAGTGGCACGAGTCCGTACCAGGCCGTCAGCGCCTGCACGGGATAGGCCGCGGCTTCCTCGAGGGTCCAACCGTCCGGAATAGGCCAGAGCGTGCGGACGTCGACATTGACGTGCGAGGCATAGCCGCCGAATCGCGTGAGCACGATCACCGCGTCGCCTTCACGCCAGCCGTTGACGCCTGCGCCGATCCGCCGAATACAGCCCGCGCATTCGAGGCCGGGAATAAAACTCCCTTTCGGCGTCGCGGAATAGAGGCCGAGACAGGCAAAGACATCGGCGAAATTCACGCCGACGGCTTGGACCTCAACTTGGACTTCGCCGGTGGCGGGCGCCGCCAAAGGCTCTTCGACCCGCGAGAGTGCTGAGAGTGAACCGGCTTTGGGGATGCGCCAAACCTGGCGCGTCAAAGAACCATTCGTGGACTCAGCGGATCGTGGTGCTGTCATGCGCCCGAGCATACTGCGAGGGCAGCACCCCGGTGTAGCGCCTGAACATCCGAGCAAAGTAAGAACCGTCGCGGAAGCCGACGGAAAAAGCGATCTCGGTGACGGGCACCTTGCTCTCCTGCAAACGGTGGCAGGCGGCGATGATGCGGTAGCGGAGCAGATACTCTCGGAAAGTGATCCCGTAAACGGCGTGAAAGCAGCGACTGAATTGGAATCGGCTGAGTCCGCAATGCGTGGCGACGAGGTTGGCCGCGCACTTCTCGCGGTAGTGATCGCGGACGAAGTCAACGGCCCGGAGGACCCCGACATACGAGGGGGCGAGACCGACGGCCGCGCGCTCCACGAACTCTGCCGGGGGCAGTGTGACCGATCGCAGCGAACCCCCTGCATTCATGTCGCCACCTTGCATCGAAACTTAATCGTAGGCTGTCGAGCTTACTATTTCGATTAAGAATTTGGTAATTTAGGGGGCACCAAAATTGTATTTCTAGGTTTATGGTGGCCCGAAACAGGGCATTTCAGAGTGTTCGGATAAGATTACGCCATGACACAGGACCCGACAGATGCCGCCAGCGGCTTCGACGCTGCGTTCACCGATGCGGTGAATCTCGGCAACCAAATTGCAGACCGCGATAAGGAAGTAGACCTTTGGGATATCGCTGACGGGTTGCTCGCCGGCGCCATTCAGTATTGGCTGTATTCGCGTCAGCCCTGTAAGGATCCGCGCTGTGTCGAATGTCTGCCGGTCAGCACGGCCGAGGGGCGCATGGCCGAATTGCAGCGCCTCATCCGTCAGCTCTCTGAAGAGAGCGAATACTTCCACTCGCCGAACGATTCGAACGTCGGCAGGGCGTGATCAGCGCTGGAGCTGATCAGCGACTCACGTCCTCGAGCGCCGCTTCAAGAATCGCGAGGCCCTCCGCAAGCTCGGCATCGGGGATGGTGAGCGGCATCAAGAAGCGGATGACGTTCGAATAGACCCCGCACGACAGCAATACCAGGCCGCGGCGTCCCGACGCTTGCACGAGTGCTTTGGTGAGTTCGGCATCCGGCGCGTCATGTCGACCGTCTTTAACGAGTTCCATCGCGATCATTGCGCCGAGGCCGCGGATATCGCCAATACATGACCATCGAGTTTGCAGATCGGAGAGTCGGGCGCGCACCGCGGTGCCCACGCGCATAGCACGCGCGCAGAGCTGTTCGGACTCAATGATTTCGAGGACGGCGAGTCCTGCGGCGCAGCCGAGGGGCGAGCCCGCGTAGGTGCCGCCGAGTCCCCCGGGAGGTGGCGAGTCCATGATGGCAGTTTTTCCCGTTACGGCAGAGAGGGGTACGCCACCGGCGAGGCTCTTGGCGAGTGTGACGAGATCGGGCTCAACGCCTGAGTGCTCGATGGCAAACATGCGTCCCGTTCGGGCAAAACCTGTCTGAATTTCGTCGACGATGAAGACGATGCCATGCGAATCACAGATCGATCGCAGCGCGCACAAAAACTCCGGTGGTGCGATGTAGAACCCGCCTTCGCCTTGAACGGGCTCGACGATGATCGCTGCGACTCGTGCAGGATCGATGTCGGACTTAAACCGTTGCTCGAGCGCTGCTAGCGACTGCGCCGTGCTGATACCATGGTACTCGATTGGGAAGGGGGCGTGGTACACCTCGGGCAGCATCGGACCGAAACCCGCTTTGTAGGGTTGGACCTTACCGGTGAGCGTCATGCAGGCAAGCGTCCGCCCGTGGAACGCGCCACCGAACGCAATGACGGCCGAGCGCTGCGTGTGATGGCGAGCGATCTTGATGGCATTCTCGATCGCCTCCGCACCGGTCGTCAGAAAAATGGTTTTCTTTTGTGAGCTACCGGGAACGAGATCATTCAGACGCTCGGCGAGCGCGACGTAGTTTTCGTAAGGTGTGACCTGAAAGCAGGCGTGGGAGAGTCGCGCCATTTGTGCGGTGACGGCAGCCTGTACTTTGGCATGGAGATGCCCGGTGTTGAGTACGGCGATGCCGCTTGCAAAGTCGATATAGCGCCGTCCCTCGACGTCCCAGATTTCGGCGTTGTTCGCACGATCGGCGTAGACCTGCAATGAGTTACCGACTCCGCGCGGAATCGCGGCGGCGCGTCGACGGGAAAGATCGGCATTGGTCGGCATAGCGTGAGAGCTCTAAGCAAATGGGGCCTCTCGGACGTCGGCGCCGGTGACGTTAAGGTCGGCAGCGACCGCGTCTTCTGCTAGAGTTTACCTGTTTTTTCGAGTCTTTTCCGATATATCAGACGGAGTATGTGCGTGTCCGGGACCATTCAAACAGACGTCGTCATCGTGGGCGCGGGCCCCTGCGGTCTCTTTCAAGTGTTCGAGCTGGGTTTGCTCGGCATGCGAGCTCACGTCCTCGACTCGCTCAAGTCGCCAGGGGGGCAGTGCACAGAGCTCTATCCGGACAAACCTATTTACGACATTCCGGCGCTGCCGGTCTGTGGCGCGCAGGAGCTCGTCGATCGGTTGATGCAGCAGATCAAACCCTTCGATCCGGTGTTCCACCTCGGCCAGGAGGTCATGGAGGTCAAGCCACGCGATCGAAGATTCAACGTGGTCACCTCGGCGGGCACGCGCTTTGATGCGGGAGCGATCGTCATCGCCGCGGGTGTGGGTTCATTTCAGCCACGCCGTTTGGGCGTCCCCGGTTGCGAGACGTTCGAGGGCCGCAGCATCCACTATCGCGTGAAGGGCGCCGACGACTATCGCAACCAGCGACTCGTGATCTTTGGTGGTGGCGACTCCGCGCTCGACTGGGTGGTCGAATTTGCGGCCACGGCCCCCTCGGTCACACTGGTGCATCGCCGCAGCGATTTTCGTGCTGCACCTGCATCGGTCGCGCGGATGCGTGAGCTCGAGGCTGCGGGTCGTGTGCGCTTCATCGAGGGACTCGCCGAGTCGCTCATGCTCGCGGGTGAGTCCATGACGGGCGTGCGTGTGAAAGCAGCCGATGGCACCTTCCACCAGTTACCCGCCGATCATGTGTTCGCATTTTTTGGTCTTCACCCGAAGCTCGGTCCGGTAGCGCAGTGGGGGATGGAGCTCGAGCGTAAGGCGCTCAAGGTCGACACGGAGAAATTTCAGACCAGTGTTCCCGGCATTTTTGCCGTCGGCGATATCAATACCTATCCCGGCAAGAAAAAACTGATTTTGTCCGGGTTTCATGAGGCGGCGTTGGCCGCTTTTGGCATCCAGAGTTGGCTGTATCCCGAGAAGAAGCAGTTTCTGCAGTACACCACCACGAGCCCTGTGCTGCAGAAGCGTCTTGGGGTTGCCGGCTCATGAACGTTCGCGTCGCCGATTTACTGCGACAGTTCGAGCTCGAGCGACTCGAGGTCAATCTCTTTCGCGGCGAGAGTCGTGACATCGGCAGCCCTCAGGTCTACGGTGGGCAGGTACTCGGACAAGCGCTCATGGCGGCGTACCAGACTATCGATAATCTTGAAGTGCACTCCTTGCACGCCTACTTTTTGCGTCGCGGGGACTTTAATCGACCCATCGTGTATCAGGTCGATCGCAGCCGAGATGGACAGTCTTTTTCCTCACGTCGGGTCATTGCCGTTCAAAACGGCGAACAAATCTTCACCTGCGCGGCGTCGTTCCAGCGTCGCGAGCCCGGTCTCGATCATCAATCGACCATGCCCGCAGTCCCTGCGCCCGAGACGCTGCCCGACTGGAGCCGCCCAACGCCTGAGGTCGAGGCGAAGCTTCCTGAGATGTTGCGCCGCTTTCTGATTCGGGAGCGCCCGGTCGAAATGCGTCCCGTCGAGCCTATCGACTTTTTGAGGCGTGCGGCGAGCCCCCCGTGCGAGCGGGTCTGGTTTCGAATCGCTGAGCCGCTCCCGGATGACGATCGACTGCACCGATGCCTTCTGGCCTACATGTCGGATTTCAATTTATTGACGGCGGCGACGCGGCCTCATCACGGCAAGTTTGCAATCGGCGAGATGGTGATAGCGAGTATCGACCACGGGCTGTGGTTCCATCGCGCGTTTCGGGCAAACGAGTGGTTGCTCTACGACGTGGAGAGCCCCAGTGCCTCAGGAGGGCGCGGCTTCGCGCGCGGCAGCATCTACAGTCGTGACGGCCGACTGGTGGCGAGTGCTGCGCAAGAAGGTTTGATGCGGGTACGGCACTCGTGAAAAATCGGACCTTCGATAGGTGGCATTCATTCGGTAGGTGGTATTTACGATGGCACGACACCTGATCGCGATCTTGGTGGCGGTTTCGCCCGGGTGGGCGACGGCTGACGTCTCCCAAACCTCTGATTACAAGCGCGGGCGGCTTCTCTACATCCAGTGCAGGGCTTGCCACGACCTGCAACCGAGTCCGGTGGAGAAGGTTGGCCCAAACCTCGCAGGCATCATGGGTCAGCGCGCAGGGCAGGTGCAGGGCTTCACCTACTCGGCAGCGCTGTCTTCTTCAAAGATTATTTGGGATCGGGCGACGCTCGATCGCTGGCTCGAAAAACCAGGGGCGGTCGTCCCCGGAAATGTCATGGCCTTTGCGGGTATTCCCGATGCTGCCGATCGTGCAGCGCTCATTCAGTATATCGAAATCGAGAGCGCACGACGCTGAGTGACTCGATGTCTGACGAGGCGTGCGCCCTCAGGCTTGCAACAGCATCCAGTGATAACCATCCGGCGCGAAGAAAGTGAAACTTCGTCGGCCGAATTCGTCGAGTTGGACGGGTGTGATTCCCGACGCGCCGCCAGCACCGACTTTTTTCCTCATAGCGTCGATGTCGTCGACGCGCCAACAGTAGAGGCTGTAGCCGAGACAGCCGGCGCGTGAGCGATCGAGCTTGTGCTCGATCCTCGCCGAGGCCGCAAAGCGGATACACTTAAGTTTGCCGGAGCGACGCTCGTGAAGAGCAGGCCCGGAGGCGGGATCGTCGAAGTCGACCATGTGAAAGCCTTCGCCCGGTTCGAGTCCGAAAATGCGGCGAGAGCCCGTGGCGCTCTCGTAAGGCGTCCTCTCATCGAGCATGCGCTTGAGGCTGAGAACATCGTCATAGAAATCGAAGATCTTCGGATTGTCGTTCGCGATCATGAGTCCGAAGTGGGTATGCTGACTGGTGCGAAGCAGACTCGAGGCGTCGATGTGTCCGTATCGCGGGCTTTCGTAGCCGAATCGCTCGAAGAACACCTGTCGATAATGAGGTTGCAGTAGAACCATTTCGCGCACGCCCACCACAGGGTCGCGAAAAGGTTGAGCAGCGCCCGTACCGCTCACTTCGCCTATGACGGCGAGCAGGGGCTCGATGAGGGCAAGGGGCCGACCCGCCTGACGGGCCCGTTCCGCGTGGTTCAAAATATTGAATGCACTCGACGTCACCCGCACGCCCCACCGCGATCCCACGCAGCGCAGGTGATCGCTGAGACCGAGACCGTCGTTGATGGGGCGATCCCATTGCATGAGCCTCACCAGCCCATGGTCAGACTGCTGATGCGAAAGGCGCAGCGATCGAACGGCCGAATCGACGCCGTAGAGCGCGCGAGCACTCGCGGCATCGAGTACACCCGACTCGGCGGGGTGGCAGCCATAGGCGGCGAAATCGGCGGCAGCGATGTGGAGGTCGGGTACGCCGACACACACTTCATGCAAGCCGCCGAAGCAGCGACCGCTCATCTCGAGAGGCTCGCGATGCGCAGTACTTTGCCCGGGTTCATGATCCCGTTCGGATCGAACGTTCGTTTGATGGCCCGCATGAGCTCAAGTTCGAGCGGCGATGCATAGCGCTCGAGTTCCTCGACTTTATGTCGGCCGATCCCGTGCTCGGCGCTGAAGCTGCCACCGAGTTCGTGTACGCGATCATGGATGACGCGACGGATCACGTTTTGGCGGGAAACTAAGACGCCCGCTGCCGCGTTCGGTGACTGAGCTGGGTTCGCCGTTTGATTGATATTGAAATGCAAGTTGCCGTCGCCGACATGTCCGTAGCAGACCAAAAATCCCTCCGGAATTTCTTCGCGTATCCAGTCACTTGCACTCGCGATGAAGGCTGCGAGTCGATCGAGCGGCAAGGAGATATCGTGCTTGAGGCTGGGCCCGTCGCGGCGCTGAGCTTCGGGGATGTGTTCGCGTATAAACCAAAAGTCCTGTCGCTCTCGCTCACTCTGAGCAAGGGTTGCGTTTGTGACGAGTCCGGCCTCGAGTGCCGCCGCCAGCACCGCTTCGAGGCGTTCGCCGAGCGGCTCGTTCGGCAAGGCGCTCGTGATCTCGCAGAGTACGTACCACGGTGAGGTACCGTCGAGCGGTACTCGACTACCCGGCAGATGTCGGACCACCAGATCGATCGCGATATCCGGAATGAGTTCGAAGGACGAAACGAGATCGCCGCAGTGCGTCCGAAGTTCATTGAGCAACGAGACCGCCGAAGCGGGGGTCGGCACTGCTACGAAAGCGGTGGCGACGCTGCGCGGTGCCGGAAAAAGCTTGAGGCTCGCGGCGGTGATCACGCCGAGCGTGCCTTCAGCGCCGATGAAGAGGTGGCGCAGGTCGTAGCCCGTGTTATCTTTGCGCAAGGCTTGAAGCGTCGAGAGCACGCGCCCGTCGGCAAGGACCACTTCGAGACCAAGAACCAGATCGCGGGTCATGCCATAACGCACTACATTCACGCCGCCGGCATTGGTGGAGAGATTACCGCCGATCTGGCAACTGCCTTCGGCGCCGAGACTGAGCGGAAAGAAGCGTCCGGCGTCCGCGGCCGCCCGTTGCACGTCCGCTAGAATGCAGCCGGCTTCCACGATCATCGAATCGTTGACCGGGTTCATTTCGCGGAGGGTGTTCAACCGACGCAGTGAGAGTACGAGCTGCGTGCCCGAGTCATCGGGCGCCGTACCGCCGCAGTAGCTGGTATTGCCTCCCTGCGGGATCACACCGATACGCAGCGCGTTACAGAAGGCGAGCAGCTTCGACACCTCTGCGGTACTTCGGGGCAAAGCAAGAGCGAGCGCCTTGCCTTCGTACAGTTTGCGGTGATCGACGTTGACGGCGGCGAGTTGAGAGGCGTCGGTGACGATGACCGAGCTGCTGAACTGAGCAATGAGCTGCTGCAGTGGCGAGCCTGCACCCCCTGGCATCATCGGGCGTAAGCCACCGGCGGTAGCCGACAGTCGGGCTTGGTGAGCAACAACTGTACGTCGCCCAATTGCTGCTCGGCGTAGCCGCCTTCGCAGTAGCAGAGATAGAACTCCCAGAGTCGCACGAGGG
>Ga0194131_10009702_pt1 | contig 12053 bp, 10 predicted proteins | sample TA2KigO120mmetaG_FD_148631 | JGI IMG/M metagenome (GOLD analysis project Ga0194131, IMG submission 148631) | Freshwater microbial communities from Lake Tanganyika, Tanzania - TA2015053 Kigoma Offshore 120m | ecosystem: Environmental > Aquatic > Freshwater > Lake | place: Tanzania: Lake... | reverse complement strand
AGGGCGGCGACTACGGTCGGTGGCGCGTTCGCCGCCTCGAAGGCTGCGCGGTCGAAGCTCACCGCGGTCGAGCCCAAGGCGACGCCCACCACCAGCAACAGGCTCAGCGAGGCCCACAGGATCGGGTTGCGCCACAGCGGTCGGCGATCCTCGTCGTCCTCGTAGTCGTCTTCGGTTACGCCGATTTCCGCGGCGCCGTCGTCACCCACGTCCTCGGCGGCATCACCGCCGCCGCCGAAGAACTTGCTGATGTCCGGATGGTCGTCGTCGGTGCCGGCGGAAGACACGTCGTCGTCTTCGTCCCCGTCGTCCGCGCTCTCGTCCGGGTCGGCATCGTCGTCACCACCGCCGGAGTCGTCGTCCGCGGCAGCCTCGAGCCCGTCGTCGTCCGCACCGGCGTCATCGTCGTCGGCGGGGGCGTCTTCGTCTTCCGCGCTCGACCCGGTGTCGTCCGCCTCGTCGTCGCCGCCCGACTCGTCCTCGTCGAGAGCGACGTCGTCGTCCTCGGCTTCGGCCTCCGCCTCAGCCTTCTTCTTGCGGCCGAACGGCAGCTTCAGTTTCATGCGGCCCTACAAGAACGCAAACGCGGCGCGTCACACAAGGGCGACGCGTCGCGAAGCAGCGGTACCGCGGTCGGCTGCGGCTTAGTTCGCGGCGATTTGACGGACCAGCGCAAGGGCGTGCAACAGGTCGAACGCGCGCGCGAGCTGGTAATCAACCTCCGCTCCCTCGGTGGCGACCGCTTGCCGGCCGCCGGCCGGGATGTCAAGGGCGCCGCGCAGCGTCGCCTCGGTGCGGCGCGGGAAGCGGTCTTCCGGCAGGATGACGCGCGCGGGCTCCACCACCGTTTCGGGCACGATGCCGTCGTTCTGGATCGACGCGCCCTTCGGCGTGACGTAATAGCCCGTGGTTAGCTGCACGTAGCCGAAGTCGCCCATCTGCACCATCGACTGCGCCGAGCCGCGCTTGAACGTCGTGGTGCCAAGCGCAATGGCGCGGCCGCGGTCCTTGAGCGCGCCGGCGACGATTTCCGCCGCGCCGGCGGTGCCGCCGTCGATCAGCACGACCATCGGCCGGCCGTTGAGGATGTCACCCGGCGTGGCGTTGAAGGTCTTCGAGTCGCCTTCGGCGCGGCCCTTGATGCCCATCATCGGGCCTTCGGTCAGGAACGCGTCGGCGACCTGGAGCGCCGCTTCGTGCGAGCCGCCCGGCGTGTTGCGCAGGTCGAGGATGATGCCCTCGAGGTTGTCGCCAAGACGAGCCGACAAGTCGTTGACTGACTTGGTCACCTGGGCGAGCACGTTCGGCGTGAAGTAGGGAATGCGCACGTAGCCCTCGTTGCCGCGCGTGCGCATGGTCACTTGCGGCTCCCCAACGGCTTCGCGCTTCAGCGCCAGGCGGAACGGATCCGAGCCCTGGCGCACGATCACCAGATCGGCGGTGGTGCCGGGCTGGCCCTGCAGCGCCTGGATGGTCTCGGTCAGGTTCATGCCGTAGACCGGCGTGCCGTTGATGTCGACGATCAGGTCGCCGGTGCGCAGGCCGGCGACCGCGGCCGGGCCGCCGTCCACCGGCGCCACCACGGCGGCGACGCCTTCCGACATGGTGATCTCCAGGCCAAGGCCGTCGTAGACGCGCACCTTGTTGGCCAAGAGGTCCTGATAGTCCTTCGGCGTCAGGAACACCGAGTCAGGGTCGAGCGCGGCCAACAGCCCGTTGATCGCCGAGCGGATCAGGAACTCGTCGGCCACCGGCTCCACGTAGGCGCGGCGAACCCGGTCGTACGCGTCGCCGAACAGGTTCAGCTGCGTGTAGGTGCGCGCATCCGCGGCCAGAGTGTCGGCGGTGAGCAGACCCAGGGTGGCGGCTGCGACGATGCCGGCGACGCTGGCGCGCATGCGCCCCGACCGAATCCGAGACGTGATCATTTTGACTTCAAACCCAAGGAAATTGCGCTGTCGCCTAAGCCACGCGGCCGGTCAGTTCACAACCGGCGCCTTCTGGTACACCGCGAGCGAGTGCAGAAGGTCGATGGCGCGCGCCAACTGGTAATCCGGCGGTGTCGTGGCGCCCGGGCCGGCGGCCGGTGGCGGTGCCGCGGTCGGCGCGGCGCCGGTGGCGGTGCGCAGCGGCTGGATGCGCGCCTGCTCGACGACGACGTCCGGCACCACGCCGGTGCCCTGGATCGACTTGCCCGACGGCGTGTAGTAGCGCGACGTGGTCAGGCGCATGGCGCCCTGGTCGCCCATCGGCATGATTGTCTGCACCGAGCCCTTACCGAAGGTGGTCGTGCCCAGCACGATGGCGCGCTTGTGGTCCTGCAGCGCGCCGGCAACGATCTCAGAGGCCGACGCGGAGCCGTTGTTGGTCAGCACGATGATCGGACGTCCCTCGGCGAGGTCGCCACGGCGCGCCGTGTAGCGCTGCACATTGCCCTGCTCGCGGCCGCGCGTGGAAACGACTTCGCCGCGCTCGAGGAACGCGTCGACGACCGCAACCGACTGCTCCAAAAGGCCGCCCGGGTTGTTGCGCACGTCGAGGATGACGCCCTCAAACTTGTCGCCAAGCTGGTCGCGCAGCTCGGTCATGGCGCGGCGCACGCCCGATTCTGTCTGCTCCGAGAACGAGCTGATGCGGATGTAGGCGGCGTTACCCTCGAGGCGGTAGCTCACCGAGGGCTGGCGGATGATGTCGCGGATGACGCGCACCACCACCGGCTGCGCGACTCCTTCACGCTGGATGGTGAGGTCGATCGGCGTGTTGACGCGGCCGCGCATCTTCTCGACCGCTTCGTTCAGGGTCAGGCCGAGCACCGGCGAGCCGTCGAGATGGGTGATGAGGTCGTTGGCCTTCACACCCGCGCGCAGCGCCGGCGAGTCTTCCATCGGGCGCGATACGCGCACCAGGCCTTCTTCCATGCGCACTTCGAGGCCGAGACCGCCGAACTCGCCCGAGGTCCGCTGCTGCATGTCGCGGTATTCCTGGGCGGCCATGAAGGCGGAGTGCGGGTCGAGGGCCGCCAGCATGCCATTGATGGCGGAGTAGATCAGGCGCTGCTCGTCCACCGGCTCGGCGTAGCGCGCGCGCACCAACTCGAACACGTTGCCGAACAGGTTGAGCTGCTGGTAGGCGGTGGTTTCGGCCGCCTGAACGGGGACCGCGCTCGACAACATGCACGCCAAGCCAGCCGCCAACCCTGCCCGTACAACGCTCGTCCTGATCATGCGGGTGATTCCTTGTCTTGTCCGACCTTGGGGCCTGTCCTAGCCTGCGTCCTCTGGCCTATCGTGCCGCCAACCACGGCAATGGGTTGATCGGCTCGCCATTGCGGCGAAGCTCTACATAAAGCGTGGATCTGCCGTTCTCACCGTGGCTTGTTTGGCCCACAGGCTCGCCGGCCAGCAGCCATTGGCCTACTTGGCCGTCGATACGATATAGCCCGGCTATTAAGGTATGGTAGCCCCCGCCGTGGCTGATGATCAATAGCTGGCCGTACGAGCGGAACGCGTCGGCAAACACGATCCTACCGTCGTAGGGAGCTACCACCTGCGCGTCGGCGACGATCTCGACGGTCAGCCCGCGGGCGGGGAATCCAAGGGCATCGATCTCCCCCCAGGTGCGGATCACTTTGCCGCGAGCCGGCAGCGGCAGGCGCCCACGCGCCTCGGCGAACGGGTGGGTGCCCTCGGGCGGGCCAAGGTCAAGCCCAGGCTCCGCGTCGAGGCGCCCCAACAGCTCGCGCAGGTCCTGCGCCTCCGCCGCCATCCGCGCGATGCGGTCGCGCTCGGTGTTGGCGAGGGTCTGCGTGCTGCGCTGCTCGGCCGCCTTCTGTTCCAGGAGCGTAGCGAGGCGCCGCCGTTCCGTCTCGAGCTGAGCATGGGCGTCGGCAAGGCCGGCCTGCTCGTCCGCGATGGCGCGGCGCAAATCGCGCACCGCGGCAAGGTCGTTGACCGCGTCGCGCGCGCGCTCCTGCAGGCCCGGCACTACCGCTGCAAGCAAGAGCGAGGATCGCACCAAGTCGATCGCGGCGCCTTCGCCTGCGACCATGGTCGCCGGCGGCTGGCGCGACAGCCGGGCGAGGCTTGCCAGCACCTGGGCGAGGTCGCGGTGCTCGCGCACCAGCGCCTCCGAGCGCGTCAGCTCGTCCAGCCGCAGCGTATCGAGCCGCTCGCTGATGGCGGTGATGCGCGCCTCCTGCAGCTGCACCGCCTCGGCGGCGATGACCAGTCGGGCGCGCAGCGTGCCGAGTTCTTGTGCCAGCCGCGCCGCTTGGCGGGTGAGCTCCTGCTGGCGCTGGCGGCCTTGCTCGAGCGCGCGCTCGAGCTCCTGCAGCTGCTGCAGCGGGCCCGACGCGGGGATGTTCTGCGCCAGGCTCGCTCCCGTCAGCGCCGCGATCGCGGCGGCAAGCGCCAGTGCGTACCGCATGACCGGATTCTAACCGAACCAAGCTTGATCCGCGCGCTCGCCCGGGCTCGCCCAGCCTGACGTTCTCCTCGGCAGGCTCGGGGGGTTGAGCGAGCGGAGGGCTACCCACGCCGCAGGCCACGGCGCGAATCGAGTCCCATCGTCGCGGGTTTCCTCACAACCTGCGCGATCGTTGCGGGAGGCGGCTCGCGGCTGCCATGGCCCTTGTCGTGCCCCTTGTCTTGCCTGCTTGCGTCGGCGGTGGTGGGCGCACCGGCGAGATCGTCGAGAATCGCGCAGCTCGCCGCGCCGTTTCCCGCGCCGCCGACCGCTTCCTCGCCTTCGTCGTGGGAGAGGGACTGCTGCGTGCGAATTCGGAAGCGGACCTGACGTGGCGGCGCGTCGGCGACCTCGGCGACGAGGTCATTCTCCACCTCGCCGTACACCCGGTCGCTGCGGCGGTGCTCTATGCCATCACGGTGAACGGCCGCACCGGCGCACAGTCGATCTCCGCCAGCCGCGACGGCGGCCGGAGCTGGGCCAAGGTCGGCGCGCTTAGCCGTCCGGAGAGCGCGCTTCAGCGAGCAGCGGCGGAGCGCTTCGCGTCCTCGGCGAACTGCACCAGGCAGCGGCCGTCCATGTCGCGCGGCTGGGTCAGGCCTAGGAACGGTAGCAGCGTCGGGGCGATGTCGGCGAGGCGTCCGTTGCGCATCGACTGCACGCCCGGCGCGTTGACCAGGATCGCCGGCACCGGAAAAGTCGTGTGCGCCGTGTGCGGCTGGCCGGTCGTCTCGTCCCTCATCATCTCGGCGTTGCCATGGTCGGCGGTGATGAACAACACGCCGTTCGCCTGCACGATCGCCGCTTCCAGGCGCCCGAGGCAAGCGTCGATGGTTTCGATTGCGCGCACCGCGGCGGCCAGGATGCCGGAATGGCCGACCATGTCGGCGTTAGCGTAGTTCACCAATATGAAGTCGTAGGTGCCGGATTGGATCGCCTCGACGAGGCGGTCGGTCACCTCCTGTGCCGACATCTCCGGCTTCTGGTCATAGGTAGGCACCTTCGGCGACGGCACCAGGATGCGGTCTTCGCCGACGAACACCGTCTCCTCGCCGCCGTTGAAGAAGAACGTGACGTGCGCGTACTTCTCCGTCTCGGCGATGCGCAGCTGACGGCCGCCGGCGCGGCTGATGATCTCGCCCAGCGTGTTGGTCAGGCGCTGCTGCGGGAACAGTGTGATGAGCTTCTCCGACAGCGCGTCCGAGTAGTCAGTCATGCCGGCAACGGCCGCGAACCGCACCACCTTGTCACGGGCGAAGCCGGTGAAGTTCGCCTCGACCAGCGCGCCCAGGATCTCGCGCACGCGGTCGGCGCGGAAGTTCAGCATCAGCGCGCCGTCGCCGTCGTTCATGCCACCGTAGCCGGCGATCACCGTCGGCTCGACGAACTCGTCGGTCTCGCCGCGCGCGTAAGCGTTCTCGATCGCGCCGCGCGGCGAGCGCGCGAACGGAACGACGTGGGCGTCGGCGGCGATGACGCCGCGGCCGGCAACCAAGGCCGCGTAGCCCTGGGCGACGCGGTCCCAGCGCTTGTCGCGGTCCATGGTGTAGAAGCGTCCCGACACGGTGGCGTATCGGACACCGCCGACCCCGCGCAGTTGCTGCTCGAACTGGCCGAGGTACTCGAGCGCGCTCTTCGGCGGCGTGTCGCGCCCGTCCAGGAACAGGTGCAGCGCCACCGACACGCCCTGCGCGGCGATGGTCTTCACCATCGGCGCGAAGTGCTGCATGTGCGAGTGCACGCCGCCCGGCGACAGCAGCCCCATCACATGGCAGGTGCCGCGGCTCGCCTTGAGGGCCGCGATCAGCTTCTTCAGGCCCGGCACGTCGTGATAGCCGCGGCCCGATTCGACGTCTATGCGCGGCAGCACCTGCATCACTGTGCGGCCGGCGCCGAGGTTCATGTGGCCGACTTCCGAGTTGCCCATCTGCCCGGCGGGCAGCCCGACCTCCTCGGCCGAGGTGGCGAGGAAGCTCGTCGGGCTGGTGCGGATCAGGCGGTCGTAGACCGGGGTCTTGGCGATGGCCACGGCGTTGTCGCGCGGGTCCTCGCGATGGCCCCAGCCATCGAGGACGCACAACACGACCGGGCGGCGGCGCAAGGACTGGCTCATGGCGTGGTATCGATCCGTGCGAAATACAGGGTGGCGTCGGAACCGGCTAGGCCGGGTCGCACCGGGACAAAAGGCGCTCGATCTCGACAATGGAATTGGCGTTCATCGGCTTGGAAACCAGTCCGATGGCGCCGGCTTCTGCCAGTCGGCTGCGCCAGTACTCTGCATCCGAGAGCTGGGTGACGGCAATGATCGCCGTGTGCTTCAGCGGCGGCCGCATCCGGATCTCCCGACATAGCTCCAGCCCGTTCAGGCCACCCATGACGATGTCGACTAGGACAGCGTCCGGCGGACGCCGCGCGGCCTCAGACCACTGCGCGCTCGGCCGCTGGGGGGCTGTCCGCGGCGCTTTCGTCAAACTCCGCCGCCCACATCTTCTCGAGGTTGTAGAAGGTGCGCACCTCGGGGCGGAACAGGTGGACGATGACGTCGCCCGCGTCCACCAGCACCCAGTCGCACTGGGGCATGCCCTCGATCTGCACGCCGCGATAGCCCGCCGCCTTCATGCGCTCGGCCAGATGCTGGGCCATGGCGCCGACCTGGCGCTGCGAGCGGCCCGACGCCACCACCATGTGGTCGGCGATGGTCGTCTTGCCGGCGAGCAGGATGGTCGCGACGTCCAAAGCCTTGTCGTCGTCGAGCGAGCGCAGCGCGAGCTTGAGCAGCGCCGCGGACTTCTCCGTCACCTTGCTGCTGGTCTTCGCTCTGCTGGGCTGGCTGGACTTGGCGCCGCGCGGCAAGCGCGCCGCCGGTGCGACGCGCGGAGTCCTGGTCTTCTTGGACGCTGCCTTGGCCGTCTTGGCGGCTTTGCTTGGCTTGGCCTTGGTGCGCGCGCGGGTCTGGCTGCTCGGCTTCTTGGTAGTGCGGGTCTTCTTCGGGGCGGCGATCTTCGGCTCCATCTCTAGGGTTGCTTGCTCTCCCGGATCGCCGTTGCCGACGCCGGGTCGAATGCGCTCCACAGGAACGTCCATGTCGGCGGCTCTCTGTCCGCTAGCGTGCTGGCCTCGGCGCGGCTGACGCGGTGCTGCTGGAAGCGCTTGGCCGCCACGCCCTGGAGCGCATGAAAAGAATAGGAAGGCCGGTCGAACACCGCAACCGGCACCAGCTCGAAGATGCGTGTCCAGTCCTTCCAGCGGTGCAATTCAGATAGGTTGTCGGCGCCGATAATCCATACCCAGCGGGTGCCCGGGTAGCGCTCGACCAGCGCCGCCAGGGTGTCGACGGAATAGCGCGTGCCGAGGACGCGCTCGATGTCGCTCGCCCACACGCGCGGCTCCTCGGCCGCCTTGGCGCGGGCCCCGGCGAGGCGCTCGGCCAGCGGCGCCATGGCGCTCTCCGGCTTCAGCGGGTTCTGCGGCGACACCAGCCACCACACGGCGTCGAGCCCGAGGATGTCCAGCGCCAGCTGGCTGATGTGCACGTGCCCGGAATGGGCGGGGTTGAACGAGCCGCCCAGAAGGCCGACGCGCCCGGGCGCCGTGGCAGGCAGGTCCTTGGATTCGGTCAAGGAGCGGGGAAGCGCCTACGGCCGCAGCTGGCCGCTGCCGCGCACGACGTACTTATAAGTCGTGAGCTGCTCGACGCCGACCGGGCCGCGGGCGTGCAGCCTTCCGGTCGAGATGCCGATCTCGGCGCCCATGCCGAACTCGCCGCCGTCGGCGAACTGGGTCGAGGCGTTGTGCAGCACGATGGCCGAGTCCACTTCGGTCAGGAACCGCTCGGCCGCGGCGGCGTCCTTGGTGACGATGCAGTCGGTGTGGTGCGAGCCGTAGGTGTTGACGTGCTCGATCGCCTGGTCGAGCCCGTCCACCACCCGCACCGAGAGAATCGCGTCGAGGTACTCGGTGCGCCAGTCCTGCTCGGTGGCCGGCACCACGCGCTTGTCCATCGCCTGGGTCGCGGCGTCGCCGCGCAGCTCGCATCCCGCCTTGGCGAGGTCGTCGAGGATGGGCGGCAGGTGCGTCTTCGCCACCGCGCGGTCCACCAGTAGCGTCTCGGTGGCGCCGCAGATGCCGGTGCGCCGCATCTTGGCGTTCAGCGTCACCTTGCGCGCCATGTCGATGTCGGCGCCGGCGTGCACATAGGTGTGGCAGATGCCTTCGAGGTGCGCGAACACCGGCACGCGGCTCTCGCGCTGGACCCGATCCACCAGCGAGCGCCCGCCGCGCGGCACCACCACGTCGATGAACTCGACCATGGTGAGCATCTCGCCCACCGCGGCGCGGTCGCGCGTCGGCACCAGCTGGATGGCGCCGTCGGGCAGTCCGGCCTCGCGCGGCGCGGCGCGCAGGCACTCGTACAGCGCCGTCGAGGAATGCAGGCTCTCCGAGCCGCCGCGCAGGATCACCGGGTTGCCGGCCTTCAGGCACAAGGCGGCGGCGTCGGCTGTCACGTTCGGCCGCGACTCGTAGATGACGCCGACCACGCCGAGCGGCACGCACACGCGCTGGATGCGCATGCCGTTCGGGCGCGTCCATTCGGCCATCACCTTGCCGACCGGGTCGGGCAGCGCGGCGACCTCGCGCAGGCCCTTGGCGATGGCGTCGATGCGCTTCTGGTCGAGCATCAGGCGGTCGGTCATCGCCGCCGAAAGCGCGGCGCCGCGCGCTTCGGCCAGGTCGAGCGCGTTGGCGCGCAGGATCGCCGGCGCGTTCTCGAGCACCTTGGCGGCGGCGAGCTCGAGCGCGCGGTTCTTCGCCGCCGTGGTGGCGCGCGACAGCGGCCCCGCCGCGGCGCGGGCGCGCATGCCCAGCTCGCGCATCAGCGCGTGGAAATCCTGCGACTGCTCTTTCAGCGCCGGCGCGGGCGTCATCCGCCTACCTCGGGTGCAACCAGTTCTGCGGTGATGACGAGGTCGTCGCGGTGGACCATCTCGTCGCGGCCACGGTAGCCCAGCAGTCCCTCGATTTCACCACTCTTGTGGCCGATGATCTTGCGCGCATCGGCGGCGGAGTAGGCCGACAGTCCGCGGCCGATCTCGGTCCCGTCGGGGGCGGCCAGGATCACCGCGTCGCCGCGCTGGAAGTCGCCCTTCACCGCCTTGACCCCGGCCGGCAGCAGGCTCTTGCCCCTGGCCATGGCGCCGACCGCGCCCGCGTCCAGCACCAGGGTGCCCGAGGGCTTGAGCCCCGCGGCGATCCAGTTCTTGCGCGCCGTGCGCGGGCTGGCGTTGGGAAGGAACCACGTGCAGCGCGAGCCCGCCTCGATGGCGGCGAGCGGCCCCTCCTTGCGGCCGTCCGCCAGCGCCATGGCGCAGCCTGCGTTCATGGCGATCTTCGCTGCGGCGAGCTTGGTGATCATGCCGCCGGTGCCCATGTCGGCGCTCTTGGTCGCCCCCGCCATCGCCTCGATGGCGGCGGTGATCTCGCGCACCTCCGGAATGAGCTTGGCGGCCGGTTGGGTGCTCGGGTCGGCGTCGTACAGGCCGTCGATGTCGGACAGCAGCACCAGGCAGTCGGCCGACACCATCTGTGCCACGCGCGCCGCCAGGCGATCGTTGTCGCCGTAGCGGATCTCCTCGGTCGCCACCGTGTCGTTCTCGTTGATCACCGGCACGGCCTGCAAGCCGAGCAGTGTCATGAGCGTGCTCTTGGCGTTCAGGTAGCGCCGCCGCGACTCGGTGTCGTCGCCGGTCAGCAGCACCTGCGCCGCGCCGATGCCGAACTTCGCCAGTGCGTCCTGGTAGGCGTGGGCGAGGCGGATCTGCCCTGCCGAGGCTGCCGCCTGCTTCTCCTCCAGGCGCAACGCGCCCGGCGGCAGCCCGAGCGCGCGGCGGCCGAGCGCGATCGCCCCTGAGGAGACGATCACCACCTCCTGGCCGCGCTGCTGCAGGCGCGCCACGTCCTCGGCCAGCGCCGCCAGCCACGCGCGCCGCAACGCGCCGCTGGCGCCTTCGACCAGCAGGGACGAGCCGATCTTGACGACGACGCGCTTGGCCTTGGCGAGCGCGGCCTTCTTCCCTCCCCCGCTTGCGGGGGAGGGTGGGGTGGGGGTGTCGGTCCGGCTCACGGTGACCATGCTTCTTCGCCGGCGCCCGACTCCTTGTCCTTGGGATCGGGCCGCACGATGGCGAAGATGCGGTGCAGCGCGTCCGCCACGCCGTCGCCGCTCACCGCCGACAGCGCCAGCACCTCGCACTTCGCTGCGCGCTTGAGCGCCGTCGCCTTCTTCTTCACCTCGGCGTCGGTCAGCGCGTCGATCTTGGACAACGCGACGATCTCGGGCTTCTCCGCCAAGGGATGCTGGCTTCCGGCGCCGTACGCCTCCAGCTCCTTGCGCACCGTGCGCCAGGCGGCGGCGACGTTGTCTTGGGTCGCGTCCACCAGGTGCAGCAGCACGCGGCAACGCTCGACGTGGCCGAGGAACCGGTCGCCGAGGCCAACGCCTTCGTGCGCGCCCTCGATGAGTCCGGGCAGGTCGGCGAGCACGAACTCGCGCTCGCCCGCGCACACGACGCCAAGGTGCGGGTGCAGCGTGGTGAACGGATAGTCGGCGACCTTCGGCTTGGCGCGCGAGACGGCGGCGAGGAACGTCGACTTGCCGGCGTTCGGCAGGCCCACCAGCCCCGCGTCGGCGATCAGCTTCAGGCGCAGGCGGATCTCGCGCTCCTCGCCGGGGAAGCCCGGCGTCGTCTTGCGCGGCGCGCGGTTGGTGGACGACTTGTAGTGCGCGTTGCCCATGCCGCCGTCGCCGCCGCGCGCTAGCAGCGCGCGCTCGCCGGGCTCCTTCAGCTCCGCCAGCAGCTCGTCGGTGGCGTCGTCGATGATCTCGGTGCCCGGCGGCACCGCCAGCACCAGGTGGGCGCCATTGGCGCCCGAGCGCAGATAGGCGCCCCCAGGCGCGCCGTTCTGCGCCTTGAAGTGCTGCTGGTAGCGGTAGTCGATCAGGGTGTTCAGCCCCGCTGCGGCCTCGACCCACACGTCGCCGCCCTTGCCCCCGTTGCCGCCGTGCGGGCCGCCGAACTCGAGGTTCTTCTCGCGCCGGAAGCTCTTGGCGCCCGGACCGCCCTTGCCGGCCTTGATCGACACCTTGGCCTGATCGAGGAACTTCATGATGCCTTAGATGCGGCCAAACGGCCGGAAAGACAATCGCGCTACAGAAGTTCGGTCCTTATTCTGTAGCGGTCGTAGGTATTTGCCGCCCGTTGATCGCAGGTCACCAACGTTGCGCCGAGGTGTCCGGCGGTGGCTGCGACCAGCGCGTCGTGGACGGCGCCACCTTGAATGCCGCGTCCGGGCAGTTCCAGCACAAATTCACGGTGCGCCGCCGACGGCAAGCGCAGGAAAGGGCGCGGAAAGCGCTCGCGCAGGAACGCGGCGACGATTGGACTGCCTGCACTTGGTGGTCCAGGCGCAATGTTAGTCCCAAGCGCCCGCTGAGGCCAAGCTGGCCGGCAGGCGCAGCGGAGCGGAGCCGAACGGCCAGCTTGGGAGGACCGCTTCCGGCGCCGGCGGCCGGTAGCCGAGCGCGCTGTGGG
>Ga0194131_10009694_pt1 | contig 12060 bp, 10 predicted proteins | sample TA2KigO120mmetaG_FD_148631 | JGI IMG/M metagenome (GOLD analysis project Ga0194131, IMG submission 148631) | Freshwater microbial communities from Lake Tanganyika, Tanzania - TA2015053 Kigoma Offshore 120m | ecosystem: Environmental > Aquatic > Freshwater > Lake | place: Tanzania: Lake... | reverse complement strand
CGCCGGCGCACCCAGCATCGCGATTGTCGTGGTCTTCTTCGGCGGCCGCCCATTCTGGCTGCCCGCCTTCCTCCTCTCGTGCCGCCACAACCCGGACGTGCAGTGGATCGTCTACTGCGACTTCGACGTCGCCGACACGCTGCCGCCGAACGTGTCGGTCAAGCGGCTGGACATCCCCGAGTTCAACCGGCGCGCGTCGGACGTGCTCGGCGCGGCCATCAACGTGCTGCGGACGTCGGAGAAGGCGGACGCGAACGGCCGCCTGCGGATCAACCTGCGCAAGGCGTGCGACCTGAAGCCGGCCTATGGCGTGATCTTCGCCGAGGATCTCCGGCGCTACGACTTCTGGGCATGTTCGGACCTCGACATCGTCTGGGGCGACGTCCGGCACTTCCTGACGCCCGCGCTGCTCCGCGGGCACGACATCATCTCATCGCGTCCCGATCGGCTGTCGGGCCACTTCACGCTGTACCGCAACACCCCAGCGACGAACCGGGCGTTCGAGCTGATTCCGAATGTCGCGGCCGCGTTCGCGGAGCCGCGCTACCTCCACCTGGACGAGCACGAGCTGACGCGCCACTTGCGCCAGTACATGGACGAGCACCGCTTCCGCCGATGGCCCCGTGTCTACTGGCAGCACGAATGGACGACGAGCGCCGGGCTCCAGCACAGCATCGGGCATGGCGACATGGGCCCGTTATGCTGGCGGGACGGCAAGACGTTCACGGCAGCCGGCACCGAGATCATGTACGTGCACTTCCACAAACTGAAGCGCGACATGACCACCATCGATTTCGGATTCGACGACGCGCCCGCCGCGTTTTCGATCAGCCGCACGGGGTTCGCCGCGTGGGATAATTCACGGCTGCAGCGTGCTCCATGACAGCCCTGAAATAACGGTGCTCATGCCTTGTTTGAACGAGGCAGAGACCCTGCGAACGTGCATCCGCAAGGCGCGCGCGTGCGTCGATCGCCTTGGCCTCGCCGCGGAAGTGCTGGTCGCCGACAACGGTTCCACTGACGGTTCTCGGCAGATCGCCGCCGCCGAAGGCGCGCGCGTGATCGACGTGCCGGTGCGGGGGTACGGCGCCGCGCTGTACCACGGGATGCTCGCCGCCCGCGGCCGCTTCGTCATCATGGGTGACGCCGACGACAGCTACGACTTCTCGCGCCTGGACGCGTTCGTCGAGGAGATGCGCGAAGGCGCCGACCTGGTGATGGGCAACCGGTTCCTGGGCGGCCTGCGGCCCGGCGCGATGCCGTGGAAGAACCGCTACGTCGGCAATCCGGTGCTGTCGGCCATGGGCCGCCTGTTCTTCCGGTCGCCCGCCGGAGACTTTCATTGCGGCCTGCGCGCGCTGTCGCGCAGCGCGTTCGACCGCATGGACCTGCAGACGACGGGCATGGAGTTCGCGTCGGAGATGGTCATCAAGGCGACCCTCCTCGGCATGCGCATCGTCGAAGTGCCGACGACGCTCGATCCGGCGGGCCGGAGCCGGCCGCCGCATCTCCGCCCGTGGCGCGACGCGTGGCGCCACGTGCGGTTCATGCTCCTGTACTGTCCGCGGTGGCTCTTCCTGTATCCCGGCGCCGCGCTCGTCACCGCGGGCGTGATCGTCGGCGCGGCCGTGCTGATGCGCGCGCTGAGCGGGCGTCCGCCGGTCGAGGCGGACGCGCACGCGCTCCTGCTCGCGGCGGCCGGCGTGATTCTGGGATTCCAGGGCGTGGCCTTCGCCTTCTGCGCGCGCATCTACGCGCTGACCGAAGGCCTGCTCCCCGAGGATCGTCCGCTCGAACGGATGTTCAGGTACTTCACGCTCGAAACGGGGCTCGCCGCCGGCGCGGTGCTGCTCCTCTTCGGCCTTGGAGGCGCCGTCTACGCGGTGGCGGATCCGACAGTGCTCGGCATGGACGACCCGCGCGCGCGACTCCTCGTCGCCATCCCCGCGGCTGCCAGCATCTGTCTCGGCGGGCAAATCGTCTTCCTCAGTTTCCTCCTGAGCTTCCTCGGACTCCGCCGCCGGTCGGCGCCGCGGACGTGAACTACGTCATCGGGTCCGGCCCGGCGGGCGTGGCTGCCGCCACGGCGCTCCTGGACGCGGGCCGTCCGGTCACGATGCTCGATGCCGGCGGCGAGCTCGAGGCGCCGATCGATGCGCGCGTCGAGGCGCTGTCGAAGCGCCTGCCCGACGAGTGGACGACGGCGGAACGTGACGCGCTGCGCGGACCGCTGCGCTACAACAGCGAGGGCGCGCCCCTGAAGCTCCTCTTCGGCTCCGACTACGTGTACCGGGACGTCGATGCACTGCAGCCGGTCGTCACCGAGGGCGTCGATGCCTACCGCGCGCTGGCCGCCGGCGGGCTCAGCGTCCTGTGGGGCGCCGCCATCCTGCCGTATGCAGACGCCGACTTCGACGAGTGGCCGGTGACAGCGGCGGAGATGCACCGCCACTACGTGTCCGCGCTGCGGTTGACGGGCCTGGCCGCGGCCGAGGACGGGCTGGCGCGGCTGTATCCGCTGCACATGCCACCCACCGCCACGGTGGAGACGAGCGCGCAGGCCCGCGCCGTCCTGAGCCGGATGACGGAGCACGCCGACGCGCTGCGGCAGCGGCACGTGTACTTCGGGAAGGCCAGGCTGGCGTTTGGCCAACCGCCGGGAGACATCCGCTCGTGCGTGCACTGCGGCATGTGCCTGTACGGCTGCCCCTACGGGCTCATCTACTCGGCGCGCACGACGCTTCTCCAGCGGCTCGTGAGGTCCGAGTTGTTCCGCTACGTGCCGGGCGTCGTGGTGCGGACGCTGACCGAAGAACAGGGCCGCGTCACGATCGAGGGCTTCTCGCGCGGCACCGGGCAGCCGCAGCGTCTCGACGGGACGCGGGTCTACCTGGCGACCGGACCGCTGGCATCGACGGCGATTCTGCTGGCGTCCTTGCGCGAGGACGCGGGCGCGGTGACGTTCGCGCAAAGCGATCACTTCCTGCTGCCCCTGCGCCTGCGGCAGCCGCCCCGCGGCGCCGACCGGGAGCGGCTCCACACGCTCAGCCAGATCTTCCTGGAGATCCTCGATCCGGAGGTGTCGCGGCGCGGGGTGCACCTGTAGGTCTATACCTACAACGATCTGTATCCGCGGATGGCGCAGGACAAGCTCGGTCCGCTGTATCCGCTGCTGGCGCCCGCGGTGCGACGGCTCATCGACCGCGTGGCGGTCGTGAAGGGCTATCTGCACTCCGTCGAGTCGGCGGGGATTCGCGCCACGCTCGAGCCGGGCAGCGACGCACGGCTGCGCCTGACCGCGGTGCCCAACCCGGCGTCGGATCGCGTGATTGGCGCGGTCACGCGGCTGCTGTCACGCGCTCGCGGCGAGATTGGCGCGGCGCCAATCCAGCTTGGGCTGCGCAAGGGACCGCCGGGCAGCGGCGTCCATGTCGGCGGCAGTTTTCCCATGCGGCGGCGCCCCGGCCCGCTCGAGACGGACGCGCTGGGCGTGCCGACCCGGTTCTCCAGGGTGCACGTCGTGGATGCGACGACGTTTCCGGCCATGCCGGCCGCACCGCCGACGCTCACGGTCATGGCGAACGCGTTCCGCATCGCGGAGGCCTCGTGTTCGAGCTAGCGCCGATGCCGCGCTTCCGGTTGTACACGCGGGGCTCGGACTACGTGCACCTGTTCAGGGATCTCCTGCTCGGACGGGCGACGCGCGGGGACGACGCCGCGCGTCTCGAACGGGACATCTGCCAACGATTCGACGTCCCGTACGCCGTCTGCCTGCCGCAGGGACGCGTCGGCGTCTACCTCGCCGTCAAGCACAGCATCACGCCCGGGCAGAAGGTCATCCTGTCGCCGTACACCATCGCCGACGTCATCAACATGGTGATCTGCGCGGGCGGGCGGCCGGTGTTCGCCGACATCGACCGTCCGTCGACGAACATCCAGGCCGGGGAGGTCGAGCGCCTGATCGACGACGACACGGGCGCGGTGATGGTGACGCACCTGCACGGCCTGTCGTGTGACATCGAGCGAATCGCCGAGATCTGCCGCGGCCGCCAGGTGCCGCTCATCGAGGACGCCGCGCAGGCGTTCGGCGCCCGCGTCCACGGCCGGGCCGTGGGCACGTTTGGCGGCGCCGGCGTCTTCAGCTTCGGCATGTACAAGAACGTCACCGCGTTCTACGGCGGCATGATCGTCACGCCCGACGAGCGTCTGTACCGCGCCGTGAGAGCGGAGCTCGACGCGGCGCCGTATATGTCGCGGCGCGTGGTCGCGGCGAAGGCGCTGAAGGCGCTCGTCACCGACGTGGTGACGAGCCCGCTGCTCTTCAACTCGTGCGTGTACTGGCTGTTCCGCTTCGGCTATCTGCACGACATCAGCGCCATCAACAAGCACGTGATGGTCGAGCTCGACACGGCGAGGAAGCAGGCGATGCCGGCTGATTACCTGCGGCGGTTCCTGCCAGTGCAGGCGCGGATGGTGCTGCGGCAGCTGCCGCGTGTCGATGCCGACGCGGCGGTCCGCATTGCCTACGCGCGCCTCTACCACCAGGCGTTGTCGTCGGCGCCGGACGTGATCGTGCCGGCGTTTCGAGACGACGGGTCGTACGTCTACAACTACTTTCCGCTTCAATATCACCCGCGGACCGCGCTCGTCCGGTCGGCGATGCAGCAGCGGCGCGACCTGGCCGTGCAGCACCTGAAGAACTGCGCCGGCCTGCCGTCGTTCGCGCCGGAGCACCGCGACTGCCCGAATGCGGAGGCGACCGCCGCGCAGGTCGTGCTGCTGCCGAACTATCCGCGCTACGGCGAGCGATCGGTCCTGCGGACGATCGCCGCCATCGGTCGATTCCTCGCCGGCCGCGGTGAGCGCTTCAGCGACGGGGACGTCCAACGCCTCGCCGAGCTCCACCGGACGTCGCTACCCGATTCGAACGTCAGCGTGCTCGGCGCCGAGTACGCGCGCGCGTTCTACCGCTACGTGACGACCTCCGCCAGGGAGCTGACGATCGTGGATCGCGACGCGGCCGGGCACATCGCGGCCGCCGCGGTGATCAGCCTGGACCCGGCGACGCTTCCGCGCCGGCTCGTCTTCGGCACGCCGCTGCTGCGGCACATGCTGAGGCACGGGCGCGGCCTGTTCGCGCGAGCGGTGGCTCCAGGCACGCCGGAGGGCGGACGCTCGAACCTACCGGAGCTGATTCTGATCTACACGTCGCCGGAGGAGCGGGGCCGCGGCCGCGCCACGTCGCTGATCCGGCGCGCCGAGTCCCACCTTCGCGGTCTCGGCATCGACGCCTACGAAGTCAAAACCGTCGCCGATCCGTCGAACCCGACGCTGGCCTTCTACAGGAACCGGGGTTTCACGCCCCGCGGCACGGCCTCATCGCTCAGCAGGAGCTTTCAGGTCTTCGAGCGACAGCTGCACGAGGGTTGAGGGCCTTCAGTCGACGAAGGCGAGGAGCGGCGGGGTGGTGGCCGGCGGCGCCGCGGTGCACGCCGCGGGCATCGGGACGCCGTAGCGCATCAGGATCTCGATGATGTCCTCGTGTGCCAGCTGCGTAGCCAGGCACAGGGCGCCCTCGTTGCCTGGCGCGTCCAATCGGACGCCGGCGCTCAGCAGCATGCTGACGGAGTTGTCGCGACCGGTCGCGATCGCCAGCATGAGCGGCGTCACGCGCACCTCGCGCTCCCCTGTGACGTCGGGATGCCGGTAGCTCACCGGCGCGTTGGGATCCCGCCCGCGCTGGATGAGTGCGTACGCCTCCTCGACCGCTCCCTCTGCCACGGCCGCGGCAAACGACATCGACGGCGTGACCGTTGAGGCCGGCCTGAGCCCCTGCGCCGCCATCGCGTTGAGCACCTGCACGTACGCCGGATAGTCGGCGAAGTCGACACGGCGTTCCTGCAGATCGGTAATCCACTCGCGATGATTCCGCGCCGCCCGCGAACGGACGTCCTCGACGGTGCCCAGCGCCCGGACCGGCCACGCGATCGCCAGCACCACCAGCGCGACGGCGTACGCGACGCGGCGTGGCGGCGACGCCGTGCGTGCGCGGGCCATGACCGCGCGCAGCGTCGGGTACGCCGCCAGCGCACAGAACACGACCGCCATCCCGCCGAGGCGGCCGCGCGAGTAGTTGAAGCCGAGCGCGCCGGAGGCCGCGACCGACACCACCGCGGCGGCGAAGACCCGCCCCTCGGCGGTCCACGACTTCCACGTGCCGCGCCTCACCTCGCCGATACCCCACCACGCGATCACCACGGTCAGCAGCGCCGACGACAGCAGCCGCGTGACGTCCATCACCGGCAGCTCGCCCTGGAGCGCGCGGGCCGTGATCGTGAAGCGCCCATCGGTCGGCTCCGACAGCAGGAGGTTGAGGATCGTGGCGGCGGCGTTGTAGGCGTACATCCAGAAGGGGAATGCGCCGAACCGGTCGGAGGCCTCGCCCGCCGACAGCATGGTGAAGCCGAGGCCGACGTCCTGCTCGAACGGCCGCCAGGAGCCGCTCGTCGCCAGCCGCATCGTGAGGTAGGCGGCCACCGTCACGACGACCGCGGCGGCGGTCGTCCACCGCGCGCCGGGGGCATTCATCCACCACGCGACGACCACGACCGGCGCAATGACCAGGCCCTGCTCCTTGAAGCCGACGGCCACGAGCAGGAGCGCGACGATGAGCGGCGGGTGCCAGGCGCGGTGCTCGGCCTCCAGCAGCATCCAGACGATGAGCGCGATCGGCATGCCGACGAGTGTCATCAGCAGCGGCACTTCGAGGTTGTCGCTGAATCCCGGCGTGCCGGTCAGGACGGCGACCGCCAGGATCGCCGCGGCCGCGTCGGCCGCGCTCCGCGGCCGGAGACGCCGGATGAACAACACGACGAGGAGCACCACCGCGGCGATCTCGAGCCACATGAACCACACCAGGGCGGTCTCGAGCGACCCGCCGCCCTGCAGGACGCTCCACCAGGTCAGGTGGTACAGCGGCCGGTACCACGACCGGGTCGTCGGATCGAAGAATGTCGCGGGGGCGACGCCGACGTAGTCGGCCAGGAGCGCGACGGCTTCACCGATCGGAAACGGCGTCCGCCAGAGACCGAAGCAGATGGCGAGGAGGAGCGGAAGCGACGCGCCCAGCACGAGCGCGGACCACGACGACGTACTGCGGTCCGAAGACGGCGACGCGACGTCGACGTTAGGTGCCGGCACTAAGTTGGCGGGGTCGACGGGACTCGAGCCAAGTAGCTGACGCGAAGCGTCAGCTACCCCGAACAATCGGGGTCGGTTGCTCGCATCCTGGCCGATGGAAGCCTCTCAGACCAGAATACATCACGTCGGCACGGTCAGGGCCCTGTACGCTGGGCGGCGCGTAGCTCGAGGATGGCCGCGTGCACTTCCCGCTGGCGTTGTCGCTCGGCTCGATAATGCCTCATCCCATTCACAATCTGTTCCTCGCGTGGGAGCTCCGCGTTGCCGTACACGAGACTGCCGAGCATTCCTACCAGCGCGGCACGTTCCGGACGGCCGTCGAGCGCTGTTCGATATCGTGGACATGTTCGTCGACGACGATGGCATCGTCGTGAGAAGACTGTCAATCGGCCGCGCTCGTTGGCGGCCCGGCGGCGATCGAGGGCGCGATTCGGTTGTTGGAGAGTGGTCCGGCTAAAGCCGGACACTACGTACCGCCGGTAACGGTCGAAGCGTTACCAGCGCGTGGAGACATGTTGGAGACGGCCGACGCGTAGATCGGTGAGTCTCGTCGTTACACGAGCGAACGACGTGAGCTTGGGTGCCCTTCGACTCGCTACGCTCGCTCAGGGCATTCTCCCTGGCTTGCCATGAGCGAGGGCGCGAAGCGCCCGAGTCGAATGGCGGGGTCGACGGGACTCGAACCCGCGGCCTCCGGCGTGACAGGCCGGCGTTCTAACCAACTGAACTACGACCCCAAGCGACGAAACGTGGTGGGCGGTGCAGGGTTCGAACCTGCGACAGCCGGCGTGTAAAGCCGGTGCTCTACCACTGAGCTAACCGCCCGCCTCCGCCAAGGCTACGGCGGGGCCGGCCCCGGCCCTACAAACAACTAATTATAGGTTTCCGAGAATCTTGAGCGCAAGGAGCGCAAACCCTGCCGCCAGGCCCGACAGGGCGCGGTGTTCGCGGTTGCGCAGCGCGCGCCCGAGCGAAAAACGCCGCTGCATCGGTTCCGCGCGCGAGGCGCGATAACTGTCGTACGTCTCACCAAAGCGCTCCCGCAGGAACGACTCCTCGGTCCGCACCGCCGCCGCCAGCGTCACGATCATATAGGCCAACGCCACCGCCGTGACGACGACGTGCCGCGCGGCGATGACGATGCCGATGGCGATCAGCGAAGAGCCGACGTAGAGCGGGTGGCCGAGCCAGCGATACGGACCCGACCTCGTCACCTCGCGGCTCTTTTCGAGGTGGCCGGCCGCCCACACGCGCAGCGCCTCCCCGGCCAGCGCGACCAGAAGGCCGGCGCGCCACGACTCCCACGTGGGGTCGGCGGCGACGAGCGTCATCGCCGCCACCGCGAACCCCAGCGGGACGCGCTTGCGCGCGATCGCCTGCGCGCTACCCATCCGCGAGGCGCCGCCTGACGGCGTCCATCACCTCGTCCGCGGTGATGTCCTCGATGCACGGCGGCCGGCCGCGGCGGCGGCAGCGGCGCTCGTAGTGACACTCGCACTGCGCCACGCGCGAGACGACGATGTCGCGCGGCGACCACGGGCCGTTGCGCTCGGGGAACGTGGGGCCGAAGAGCGCGACGATGGGCGTGCCGGCCGCGCCGGCGATGTGCAGCGGCCCGGTGTCGCCGGACACCATCAGCCTCGCCTGTCGCGCGATGCCGACCACGTCCGCGATCGACGTGGGCGGCGCCTGCTCCGCGCTCCCGCCCGACGAGGCCGCGACGACCGAGGCGAGCGCCTCTTCGCCCGGGCCCCACAGCACGAGCGAGCGCAGGCCGCGCTCGCGCTGCAGCGCCGCGGCCACGGCCCCGAACCGCTCCGGCGGCCAGCGCTTGTTCGGCCACGCCGCGCCGGGGTTCAGCACGGCGAAACCGGCGGGACCGAACCGGCCCGTCACCGACTCGACGACCGGCGTGTGCGGGATGCGAATGGGAAAGTGCACGCGCCGATCGGTCACCCCCAGCGCCTGGAGGAGCGCCAGGTTCTTGTCGATGACGTGGGTGGCGGCGCCGGGGTCCGTCGCGTCGCTGTAGAAGAGGCGCGCGACAGGCTCGCGGAGATGCCGGCGGGGAAAGCCGATCGTGCGCCGCCCGCCGACGAGCCGCGCGAGCACCGCCGACTTCAGCAGCCCCTGCAGGTCGAGGACGGCATCGTAGCGCGCGCGCCGCAGGTCGGTGATCGTCCCGAGCACGCTCGACGTGTCGACCGACTGCCGCGGGTCGACGGCGATCGGCTGGTCGATGCTCTCGACGAGCTGCAGCAGCTCGACGTAGCGCGGGTCCACCATCCAGTCGATCTGCGCCTGGGGGAAGTGGTTGCGCAGCGCCGCCGCGGCGGGGATGGCGTGGATGACGTCCCCGAGCGAGCCGAGGCGGACGATCAGGAATCGCATCCGGCGATGCGGGCGAGAAGATCGCGGGTGGAATGGTCCTTCGGGTCGCCGACGATGGCGACGCGGCCGCCGTAGCCCTTCACGACGTCGCGCTCGGGCACCGAGTCCAGCGTGTAGTCGGTCCCCTTGCAGTGGACGTCCGGGCGCAGCGCCTCGAGCAGCGGGCCGACCGTCGGCTCCGGGAAGATCGTGACGAGGTCCACGCAGCGCAGCGCGGCCACGAGCTCGGCGCGGTGCTCCGCGGCAAGAACCGGCCGCCCTTCCCCTTTGATCGTCCGCACGGACTCGTCGTCGTTGATGGCGACCACGAGCACGTCGGCTTCGCGCGCGGCCGACTCGAGGTAGCGCAGGTGCCCCACGTGCAGCAGGTCGAAGCAGCCGTTGGCGAAGGCGATGGTTCGGCCGGCGGCGCGCTCGCGGGCGATGCGAGCCACGAGCGCGTCGCGGGACAGGAGTTCACCCATCCGCCTTCGCGCTCCGCTTCGCCCCATCGCTTCGGCGAGACAGGTTGTTCTTCCGGATCGCGGTCCGCAGCTCGTCGGCGGAGACGGTGGCCGTGCCGCGCTTCATGACCACGAGGCCGCCGGCATAGTTCGCCAGCCGCGCGGCGGCCTCGACGCTCGCGCCGGCCGCGAGCGCGAGCGTCACGGTGGAGACGACGGTGTCGCCGGCGCCGGTGACGTCCACGATCGAGTCGGTGCCGAAGATCGGGATGTGGACGGTCTCCTGGCCGTCGACGAAGAGCGCCATGCCGCGGCTGCCGCGCGTGATGATGACGGCCTCCATCCCGGTGCGGCTCAGGATCTCGCGGCCGGCGCGCTCGAGCACGCGACGGTTGTCGTTGATGCGCACCCCGAGCGCCTGCTCGACCTCGGACTCGTTGGGCGTACACGCCGCCAGGCCCGAGTAGTCGAGCAGCCGGTAGCGGCTGTCGATCAATACGGGGATGGGGCGGTGCGCGCGTCGCAGCTCCCGCCGCAGTCGTCCGACGAGCGCCGGCGTCACGAGCCCGGAGCCGTAGTCGGAGACGAGCACCGCATCCGCGCGAAGCGCGGACGTGAACACCGCGCGCTCGAATGCCTGACGCACCCGTGACGTGAAGGGACCGCCCACCGCGCGGTCGATCCGGACGACCTGCTGCTTGGCCGAATGCACGCCGCCGGCAAGAATCCGCGTCTTGACCGGCGTGGCGCTCCCCGGCGCACGGACCACGTGCCGGGCGTCCACGCGGCGGTGCAGCGCGGCGACCAGGCGCCTGGCCGGCTCATCGCGTCCGGTCACCGACACGAGCGCCGCGCGGCCGCCGAGCGCGGCCACGTTGTTGGCGGCGTTGCCGGCGCCGCCGGGGACGATCTCGGTGGAGTCGTATTCGAGGATCAGTACCGGCGCCTCGCGCGAGACGCGCGCCACGCGCCCGTAGACGAACTCGTCGGCGACGACGTCGCCGATGACAGCCACCTTCTTTCCCGCCAGCGCGCCCGTCAGCGCGAGGAGGTGCGCAGAATCCACCCGACGGCCTCCATCAAATTGTTGAGGATAGCATCGGCGCGCGCCGCCTCCGGAACATGCTGCTCCTCGTGCCCGCCGTGCCCGGTGCGCACGAGGACGCTCCGGGCGCCGGCGGCGTGGCCGCAGGCGACGTCGAGCCAGCGGTCGCCCACCATCACCGACCGCCGCGGATCGAGCTGCATCTCGCGACAGGCGCGCTCGATCATCCCCGGCAAGGGCTTCCGGCACGCGCAGGCGGCGTCGGGGTGATGCGGGCAGAAGTAGTAGGCGTCGATCCTCGCGCCGCCGGCGGCGAGCCGCGCGTCCAGCGTCTCGTGCACCTGACGCAGAAACGGTTCGTCGATGATGCCGCGGCCGATCGCCGCCTGGTTGGTAATCACCACGGTGGCGAACCCGGCGCGGTTCAGGAGGCGCACGGCGTCGATCGTGAACGGGAAGATCTCGAGGAGGTCGAGCCGATCGAGGTAGCCGCGCTCCTCGATGAGCGTCCCGTCGCGGTCGAGAAACACGGCAGGGCGGCTCATGCCGTCATCATGCGGTCGAGGCTCTCCGCGACCCGCTCGGGGGCGATGCCGGTCATGCAGCGATGGTCGATGGGACACTCGCGCAGCATGCACGGCCGGCACCAGACGGGATGCGTCAGCACGTCCGCGCGGCCGCCGGCGCGCGTCAGCGGCGCCGTCTCGCGTTCACGTGTGGGTCCGAACACGGCCACGAGCGGCGTGCCGACCGCGGCGGCCACGTGCATCGCGCCCGAGTCGTTGGACACGCACCCCTGCGCCAGCCGCAGGATTCCGGCCAGCTCCTCCAGCGTCGTCTCGCCGGCGAGATCGATGACGCGGGGGCGGGCCGGCGCGTCGAGCGCGGCGCGGATGGGCCCGGTGGTTCGCCGATCGGCCTTACTGCCGACGAGCACGCAGGTGGCGCGGCGCCCGCCCGCGAGTGTCGTGATGAGCCGCG
>Ga0194131_10009688_pt1 | contig 12067 bp, 13 predicted proteins | sample TA2KigO120mmetaG_FD_148631 | JGI IMG/M metagenome (GOLD analysis project Ga0194131, IMG submission 148631) | Freshwater microbial communities from Lake Tanganyika, Tanzania - TA2015053 Kigoma Offshore 120m | ecosystem: Environmental > Aquatic > Freshwater > Lake | place: Tanzania: Lake... | reverse complement strand
GATGCGTGAGGGCACGTACCGTGCGCTGCTCCTCGACATCGTGCACTCGCTCAAGATGCACGGCTTCAAGACGATCTTCCTGATCGGCGACTCGGGCGGCAACCAGGGCGGGCAGCGCTTCGTCGCGGACTCGCTGACAGCGATCTGGAAGGGCGACCCGATCGTGGCGCATATCCAGGAGTACTACGCGTATTCCGCGGTCGGGGACTTCATGGAGAAGAACGGCCTCGTGGACACGTGCCGCGAAGGGCTCCATGACGACGCGGTCATCACGCTCAACATGTTCAACACCGACCCCAAGTCGGTGCGCTACGACGAACGCGTGAAGGCCAAGACGGCGGTCATCAACGGCGTGGACATCTCCGACCGGAAGAAGGCGGCGGACCTGGCGAAGAAGATCGTGGAGTTCCGGACGAGCTACACGATCGATGCGATGCAGAAGGCGATCGCGAATAAGGGAACGATTCCCGCGCCGCAGCGGGGTGGTGGGCGCGCGGGGGCGCCGCCGGGTGGTGGCGCAGCCGCCGCGGGTGGAGGGGCACCGGCGCCGCAGCAGAGTCCCGTGTGCTCCTACGTGAAGCTGCCACAGTGATCAGGGCGGATAGGCCACTGCTATAGCGGGGAAACGGCGGAAACGACGGATAACTGCTGATACGACAACGGCAACTGCTCTTCTTTGGAACTGCAACGGCAACTGCGACGGCGGGAGACGCCGATCCGTAGTTGCCGTTGTTGTTGCCGTTCCCAAGAAGTCGTAGTTGTCGTATCCGCCCTGATCCGCCGTTTCCGTAGTGTCCCGGCTAATGCAGTTGCCCTGCTTGAGCGGGGAAACGGCCGAAACGACGGATAACTGCTGATACGACAACGGCAACTGCGTTTCTTGGGAACTGCAACGGCAACTGCAACTGCGACGGCAACTGCGACGGCGGGAGACGCCGATCCGTAGTTGCCGTTGTTGTTGCTGTTCCCAAGAAGTCGTAGTTGCCGTATCCGCCCTGATCCGCCGTTTCCGCAGTGTCCCAGCTATCGCAGTTATCGGGGAACAGTGAAGGCGACGCGGGACTCCACCGGATAGTTAGCGGAGGTGAGCCGGGCCACGGCGACGTAGCGCCCGCGTGACGCACCGACCCATCGCTCATCGAACGACATGGTATCGGACGCGCGGAGTGTGCGGGCCTGCATGACCTGCGTGAACATCTTCCCCTCGCTCCACTGCCAGACCTGGCGGCCCAGCGAATCGAGCACGACCACCTCGTGCGTCTGGCTGGACGGGAAATCCAGCTCGGCGTCCGCGCCACCCGCGTTCACCACATGAAACGTCAGCTTGACCCCGTTGGTGGCGTCCACATCGAGCGCGCTTTCGAGTCGGGGGGCGGCAGACTGGGCCGGCGGCGCGGGCTTGCGCGCATCGGCGGCCTGTGAGCGCGGCGTGCAGGCGAAAGCCAGCACCGCCAGCGAGAGGAATCCCAGTTTTTGGCTGCCAGTGAGGCGCTGATAGCCCATTGCCGCAGGGACGAGCGGAGGCGCGTCAGGCAACACGAGCAACCGCCGTCCGCCCGCCCGGCCTCCGGGCCGGCTTTTGCTTGCACAATTTTTCACAAGCGCCTAGTTTTCCCTCTGTAGAACGGGCATCAAGCGAGCGGGTGACGCGTGGCCGATGATCGCTGGACACCAGACCCCGCCGAGGTCGAGCGGCGAAAGAACGAGCTCCTGCGGGAGGCGCGTGGCGAGGCACCTCGCCAAACGTCCAACCCCATGCTGGGCTTGGGGTTACAGTTCGTCGTAACGATCCTTGTGTGCCTGTTCGCAGGGCAATGGCTGGACCGCCGACTCGGTACGACGCCTTGGCTGCTGCTGGCCGGCATGTTGCTCGGTGGAGCCCTCGGTTTCTGGACCATGATTCGCGCGGCGGAACTCGTAAACAAGAAATGAAGAGGTTCGCGGCGTTCGCAGGTGCGGTGGTGGTGATTTGCGGTGGCGCGGCGTGGCTTGCGGTGCTGCTCTCGCAGGACGCGCTCGTCGAGCGGGCCGTTGTGACCAGCGCGGGTGTGGCTGCGTTCACGCAGCTCGCGAGCTTCGGTGTCGCCAAGGCGCTGATGGCTCGAAAGGTCGGCTTGTTTGGGGCGTGGGGCGGTGCAATGGCGGTGCGCTTCGCGGCCCTGGTGGTGTATGCGCTACTCGTGTTCAAGGTGCTCGCGCTGGTTCCGGCGCCCGCACTGGTCAGTTTCGCTGTGCTGTTGCTCCTGACATCGGTGATCGAGCCCGTCTTCCTGAACGCATAACGCTCCGACTTCTGTGCACTCTCGTTTCTCCCGTCTTTTTCGATTCATTGCGTTAGCCGCGGTCGCCGCGGCCCTGCTGGCGCCGGCCGACGTGGTCGCGCAGGCCGGCGAAGAGCATGCGGCGCAGGCCGCGGACACTGTTGGCGGCAAGAAGAAGGACTACATCATGCCGCACGTGCTCAACTCGGACCACACGTACCTGCCGTGGCTGGGACACGGGCTCGAGAAGGAGATCGCGCTCCCGCATTGGGAGCCCATCCACATCGGGCCGATCACGCTCGACCTCTCGCCGACCAAGCACGTGGTGATGCTGCTCATCGCCTCGACGCTGCTCGTGATCGTGATGCTGGTCGCGGCGAAGGGCGCGCAGCGCGCGCACGCCGAAGGACGCCCGACGCGCGGGCTCGCGGCCGCCATCGAAGCGATGGTGCTGTACCTCCGCAACGACGTGATCCTGCCAAACGTCGGGCATAACGGGGAGAAGTTCGTCCCGTTCTGCCTCACCGCATTCTTCCTGATCCTGTTCTGCAACCTGCTCGGGCTGATCCCCTACATGGGGACCGCGACCGGCAACATCTCGGTCACGGCGACGCTCGCGCTGCTGTCGTTCATCATGATCGAAGTCGCCGGCATGCGCGCGCTCGGCGCGGGTTACATCAACACGATCGTCTGGTGGCCGCACGACCTTCCGGTCTCGGTGAAGCTGCCCGTGACGCTGATCATGACGCCGGTGGAAATCCTCGGGAAGTTCACCAAACCGTTCGCACTCGCGATGCGTCTCTTCGCGAACATGACCGCGGGTCACATCGCGGTGCTCGCGCTGATCGGCATGGTGTTCACGTTCGCGCAGTTGCTCAACTACGGCGTCGGCTCGTGGGTCGCCGCGCTGATTCCTGTCGGACTCTCGACGGCGATCATGGGCCTCGAGGTGTTCGTCGCGTTCCTGCAGTCGTTCATCTTCATGCTGCTCACGGCGGTGTTCATCGGGCAGATCCGCGAGTCGCATCACTAGGGTGAGACAGGCAACAGGTAATAGGTAGTAGGTAGTAGGGATTGGAATGACAAAGGGAGGGTAGGGCTCCAAGCTCCCTTGAGTACCCGAGCGAGTGCTCGGCGAAGTCCGTTGGGTCCCGGGACCCGGAGACGGACAGCGGCGCGGGACATCGCGTGGCGGGGCAATGGTTGGGTCAACAGCACACTGTTTCGGAGAAAATCATGATCGTTCCAATGCTTCTTCAGGCCGCTGGCGAGTTCAACGCGTCGTACACGGGCGCGTGGGCAATGATGGGCGCCGCGATCGGCGCCGGGCTCGCGGCCGTGGGCGCCGGCATCGGCATCGCGGGCGTGGGCGGCAAGGCGGTCGAGGCGATGGCCCGTCAGCCGGAAATGGCTGGCAAGGTCGTCACGCAGGGCCTGATCTTCGCCGCGCTCGTTGAAGGCGCCGCGCTGATCGCGATCGTTGTCGCGTTCCTCGTCGTCGGCAAGTTCTAGACTTCCGATCACACCGGATTTCCGGCCAGCCTGTGCGTTCCCGGCGAACGCACAGGCTGACCGGGGATCACACCGGATCTGTATTCATGAGAATCACCTCTGCATTTCCTGCTCGCGCTGTGGCTGCGTTCGCCGCGCTGACGCCGAGCGTCCTTGCCGCCCAGGAACACGCGCCCGCCGGCGCGCCTCCGGGGCTGCTCACGGTAGACGGCGGCCTGATGTTCTGGACGCTGATCGTCTTCATCGCGATCTTCACGATCCTCGCCAAGTTCGCCTTCCCGGCGATCCTCGGCGCGGTGCAGGCGCGCGAGGCCGCGCTGGTGAAGGCGATCGAGGAGGCGAAGGCCGACCGCGAGGCCGCCGCCAAGCTGCTCGCCGACCACAAGGCGCAGATTGACGCCGCGCGTGGCGATGCGCAGAAGCTGATCGCCGACGGCCGCCAGACGGCCGAAGCCATGCGCAGCACCATGCTCGAGGAGACCCGCAAGCAGCAGTCGGACCTGCTCGAGCGCGCCAAGCGCGACATCGAGACGGAGAAGACCGCCGCGATCGCCGACCTCCGCCGCGAGGCCGTGACGCTCGCGATCGCCGCCGCCGGAAAGGTGATCGAGAAGAACCTCGACGACGCACAGAACAAGAAGCTCGTCGAAGGTTACCTCTCGAGCCTGAACTAGCCCGACCATGCGCGACGTTTCGATCTCGCGGAACTACGCCGATGCGCTGCTCGCGCTCGCGACGAAGGCGAATGCCGCCGAGGAGTGGGGCGCACTGATCCACGCCGTGGCCGGCGCCATCGAGTCGGACCTCACGTTGCGGCGTTTCATGGAGGCGCCGCAGGTGAGCGCGGTGGACAAGCGCCGCATCCTCGCGAAGGGGATGGAAGGAAAGGCGCCGCCGATGTTCATCAAGTTCCTGCAGAAGCTAGTGTCGAATCGCCGGCAGCTGCTGATCCCGCAGATCGCGACGGCGTACACGGACCTGTTGGACGACGCGGCCGGGCGCGTGCATGCGCGCGTGACCGTCGCCCGGGCGATCCCGGATGCCGAGCGCGACGCGATCGCCGCCCAGCTGTCCAAGGCACTCAAGAAGACCGTCGTGCCGCACGTGAACGTGAACGCGCAGATCCTCGGTGGCGTCGTGGTCCGCGTGGGCGACACGGTGATGGACGGCAGCGTGCGTCGTCGGCTTGGCGCCGTGCGCGCGAAGATGCTGGGCGGGCTGTAGCCAGCGCGTGTACCGGATCGCGGCGCTGACGCCGCGCGAACACGATGCCGTCATGTACGGTTCAGCTAACGCCCGCGAAGTCCGCGGGCGTTAGTGTTTTCGGCATGGAACGAATGACTTGCACGGAACGGCGCGCCGCGCACGGTGCAACGAAACGGCGGCTCAGTCTTGTCAAAGTCGTACGTGTGCGCGCCCCGATGCACACGCACCCACCAGGGCCAACGTCAATGCACGCTTACTCGTACGCGTCGCCGCCGAACCGATCGCTGTTCGAGTCTTGCCGGGCGCGCAGTTCAGCGCGGGTCACCAGCTCCGCGCTGGTTGCGCTCTGCATCCTGGCCGGCGCGCCATTCCCCGCGGCCGCCCAGTCCCCGGGCGCAGCCGTCGTCCGCGCGATCCACGACCGCTGGAACGGGCGTACGTACGCCACGCTGACGTTCCGGCAGGAGACCGGGTTTGCCGACGGGCGGAAGGAGATCTGGTGGGAGTCCATCAAGTCACCGGGCATGCTGCGCATTGACGTCGCGGCGTCGGATGCGGATTCGATTCAACGGACCATCCTGTTCCGCCGGGACTCGTTGTACCAATGGCGGCCAGGGCGCCCCGTGGCGCCGGGGCGCGCGCTCGTGCATCCGCTCCAGCTGCTCTTCATGGACATCCAGTGGGTGCGGCCCGAGCAGACAACGGCCAAGCTGACGGCAGCCGGCTTCGATCTCTCGCGCACGCATGAGACAACGTGGAACGGCCGCGCGATGACGGTTGTCGGCGCCGCCGCCGGGGACTCGGCGTCGCGCCAGTTCTGGGTCGAGCGCGAGCGCATGCTCGTGGTACGGGTCATCGAGCCCGGTCCGCAGCCCAACGCGCCCATGCGGGACACGCAGGTGCGCGAGCACCTGCGGACGGCCGCGGGTGCCTGGGTCGAGAAGGACATGCGGTTCTACGAAGGGCTCGGCGCACAGGCGCGCGAGCAGCAGACGGAGCTCTACACCCAGGTTCGCACCGATGTGCCGCTCGACGATTCGATCTTCATGCCGGGCTCGCCGCCGCCAGCGTGGGTGGCGGCTGAGGGCCTCCTCGCGGCGGACCGGGCGTTTTCCGAGGCGGGCAAGGACCGCGATGTGGTGGACGCGATCTCCGCCATGTTCGCCGACGACGTGATGGCGCCCGCGCTCCGGGGCAAGTTCGCGAAGGGCAAGGTGGAGCTCACTGCGGTGATGCGGCAAAACGCGCTGAACGCCGGCGCGCGCGCGACGTGGACGCCGTCACGCGCGGGCGTTTCTGCTGACGGCACACAGGGCTTCACCTGGGGCTTCATGACGGTGCGGCGCGCAAACGCCGCCGATGAGCGCCTCAAGTACCTCGCCTATTGGGTGAAGGGCGCGGCGGGTTGGCGCGTCGTCGCCTACCGGCGGACTCCGAGTGCGCCGGGCGGGGTAAACTCGGACGTCCAGCCGCCGGCGATCCCGGCTGCGTCGGTCGCGGTCGCCGTGGATGCCGCGGCGAACGAGCGCCACCGCGCGAGCCTGGTCGCCGCCGAGCAGGCCTTCTCCGACACGGCACAGAAGATCGGACTCGGGCCGGCGTTCCTGATCAACGGGCGCGCCGACGCGATCAACATGGGCGGCCCGACCGACGCCGATTTTGTCCGCGGCAACGCGGCGATTGCCGAGAGCGTGGGTGCGGACAGCAAGGGCAGTCCCAGCCCGGTTTCGTGGTCGGCGGGCGAAGCGGCGATCGTCGCATCCAGCGGCGACCTGGGCATCACGTTCGGGATCATCCGCCCGAACGCCGACGCAAGCGCACCGGGGTTCCCGTTCTTCACGATCTGGAAGCGAGAGAACGGGGTCTGGAAGTACATCGCCGAGTAGCCGGCGCCGCGTTATGCGGAGCGACTTCGATCCCTGATCCGTAATCTCCGGCGAATCCCCCTCTCCGGAGCAGAACATGAAGTTGATCATTGGAGCCGCGGCGATGGCCGCGGCCGCTGGCCTGGGCTTTGGTGCCGGCCGCACGTCGCCGTCCCAGCCGACCGCGGCCGCCGGCGCGCCGGCGATCGCGCAAGCACGGCCCGTGGCGAGTGACGAACACGCCAACCACGATGCGGCGACGCCGGCGGGTGCGTTTGTGGCGTCGCAGCAGCAGGGAGCCGCGATCCCCGCGAGCGGAGCGACCGCGGTTGAACGCATCAACAAGTCGCCGCGGCATGGCGAATGGGTGGCGATCAAGGTGAATGCGACCGACAGCGCGATGGCCTGGGTCGTGTACCCCGAGCGCCGCGACAAGGCGCCGGTTGTCGTCGTGATCCACGAGAACACCGGCATCAACACATGGACGCGTTCGGTCGCGGACCAGCTCGCGGCCGAGGGCTTTATCGGCATCGCACCCGACCTCACCACGATGTTCCGCACGGGTGACCTGAAGGCCGACCCGACCCCCGACGCCGGTCGCGCCGCGATCGGCCAGGTGACGCCCGACAAGGCCAACGCGATCATTGACGCGGCCGCCAAGTATGGGATGTCGCTGCCGGCCGCGTCGCCGAAGTACGGCATTGTCGGGTTCTGCTGGGGTGGTGCGCGCTCGTTTCATCACGCGACGCACGCCGCGGGGCTCGGCGCTTCGGTGGTGTACTACGGCTCGCCGCCGACGGCGGAGCAGATGGCGAACATCAAGGCGCCGGTGCTCGGACTCTACGGCGGCAACGACGCGCGGATCAACGCGACGATCCCCGCGGCGGATTCTTCAATGAAGAAGCTCGGCAAGTCCTACGAGTTTCACATCTTCGACGGCGCGGGTCACGGCTTCCTGCGTGGCCAGGAGGGCTCGCCCGCGAACCTCGCGGCGGCGCAGGCCGCGTGGCCGAAGACGGTGGCGTTCTTCAAGGCAAAGCTGGGCAGCTGAGGCGGCCGGGCCGGGCGCGATCGGTGAACCCGTACTACTTCACCTCGCGCCCGCCCTTCCGGTTGTCCGGCACGAACCGGTCCTGATACGGCATCTTCACCGCGCGCAGCGATGCGGCGTCGAGCGTAGCGTCCATCGGGATCACCTGATTCGCCGCGAGGAGATACGCGGTGAGCGAGTACACCTCGGCGTCACTCAGCGTGCCTGGCGTCAGCTGCGGCATCGCGCGCCGCACGTAGTCGAATACCGTGGTCGCGTAAGGCCAGTAGTTCCCGATCGTTCGATCGAGCGGCTCCGACGAACCGCCGAACGGGAATCCTTCCGCGTTCGCTGGGCGTCCGATCACCGCCGGGAACCCGCCGGTCATGCCCTCCCCCTTGGCGCCGTGGCATGACGCGCACTTCGCGGCGTAGATCGTCGCACCTTCGGCCACCGTTCCCTGACCGGGCGGGAGTTCCGCGCCGTCAGGGCCGACGTCGCGATCAAACTTGGCGACCTCGTGCGGCGCGACTTCGCGACCGAGCCCGAGCCGGGACGGAGACGCGTCGGCGCCGCCGGCACCGCTCGCGTCGCCGCATGCGCACAGCGCCATGACCGCAGCAGCAATCAATGCAGGACGCATGCGCATCAGGTCTCTCCGTGGAACGCCACGCCGCCGTCGCTCGCGACCTTCCAGCCGTAGATCGGGTTCGAGTGGTAGCTGGTGCCGATCCCGCGCGCCTCGATCAGCGCCGTGCGCGTCGGCTGCACATAGCCGGTCTCGTCGGTTGCACGGGACATCAGGATGGTCTCGCCGCCGGTCCACTCCCACATGCGTTCGAACCGCACATGCGCCTTGGGCGTCGGCGTCGTCAGCAGGTTCGCGTTGCGCCACGTCGCGCCACCATCCGTGCTGACTTCCACGCGCGTGATTCGCCCGCGGCCGCTCCACGCAATGCCGCTGATCGGTCGCCAGCCACGGGTGATCTTGTCGGGATAGACCGGTGACGTGATGATGGACTTGGCATCCACCTCGAAGCTGAACTGCCGCGCCGTGCCGTCCTTGAGCGGGTCCGTGTACTTCGACGTCTCTTCGCGGGTCATCCACGGGCGCGTGCCGAGTTCGAGGCGGCGCAGCCATTTGACGCAGGCGTTGCCTTCCCAGCCGGGCAGCAACAGGCGCATCGGGTAGCCCTGCGCGGGCCGGAGCGGCTCGCCGTTCTGCCCCCAGGCGATCAGGGCATCGTCCATGATCTTCGACATCGGGATGCTGCGCGTGAGTTCTGCCGCGTCCGAGCCTTCAGCGAGCACCCACGTCGCCTCGCGGCTGGCGCCGACTTCATTCAGCAGCGTGCGCAGCGGCACGCCGGTCCACTCGCTGTTGCTCGTGAGGCCCGCGATCTGCTGCGGCGTCATCTCCGGGCGCGGGCGCCGGAACGCGCCGCCGCCGTTGCCGGAACACTCGATGAAGTACGTGTGGGTGACGCGCGGGAAGCGCTGGAGATCGGCGAGCGTGAATGCCAGCGTGCGTTCGACCAGGCCGTGAATGATCAGCTCGTGTTTCGCGGCGTCGATCGCCGGGACGCCGGCGTGGTGTCGCTCGAAGTGGAGGTCGGCCGGCGTGATCGTGCCGGAGAGCGATTGATGCGGCGTGAGGGAGCTGCCTTGGATCAGCCCGGTTGGCGTGCGCACCGGCGCGACCTGCGGCGAGCGCACGCCCACGGCGGAAGTCGGCGCGCCCGGTGCGCTGGTCGGGTCGTCGAGCATCGGTTGCTCGGCCGGCGGCGCCGCCGGTGCCTGGGCGGCGCGGCGATCGCGCGGGTTCTGTGCGTCTCGCAGCGGGGGGACGCCGACGATCATGGCGCCGCTCAAGGCGCCGGCCGTCTTCGTAAGCATGTCGCGTCGCGACGTCATTCCTACTCTCCGGGGGCTGGCAGACGGAAAGAAACTACGCTTCGTCAGGGCTTCGCGGGCACAACCTTGAGGATCCGCCCCATCCCGCTGTCGGTCAGCAGGTAGAGGAACCCATCGGGACCCTGTACGACGTTGCGGATCCGCTCGTTGAGCTCGCCGAGGTAGCGCGTCTCGTTGGTCACGCGATCGCCCGACATTTCGAGTCGCACGAGCCCGCCGGGCGTCATGGATCCGATGAACAGGTTGCCCTTCCAGCCGGGATAGCGATCGCCCGTGTAGAACACCATGCCCGACGGCGCGATCACCGGATCCCAGTAGTACACGGGCTGCTCCATGCCTTCCTTCACGGCACCCTCGCCGATCCGCACGCCCGAGTAGTCCCGGCCGTACGTGATCACCGGCCAGCCATAGTTCTTGCCGGCCTCCGGGTGATTCAGCTCGTCGCCACCGCGCGCACCGTGCTCCATCGTCCAGAGCCGGCCCGTTTCGGGGTGCAGCGTTGCGCCCTGCATGTTGCGGTGCCCGTACGACCAGATCACCTGCTGTACGCCTTCGCGCCCGACGAACGGATTGTCGGGTGGTACGGAGCCATCGCGCCTGATGCGGACGACCTTGCCCACGCCCCAGCTGAGGTCCTGCGCGCGGTTCCGCACGGTGAAGCGATCGCCCTGCGTGATGAGCAGCGTGGTGTCGCGCGCGAAGACGAGTCGCGAGCCGAAGTGCCCGCCCGATTCCACCTTGGGTTCCTGCCGGTAGATCACCGTCACGCTGTCGAGGCGCGACTCCGCGAACACCGCGCGCGCGACGCTCGTGCCCGCCGTGCCGTTGGGTCCCGGCTCCGCGTACGAGAGGTAGATGCGGCGGTTGGCGGCGAACTCCGGGTCGAGGGTGACGTCGAGCAGCCCGCCCTGCGCTTCTGCGAAGACAGCCGGAACGCCCGCGACCGGCTCCGAGGGCGCGCCGGCTGGGGTGACCACGCGGAGCCGGCCCGGTCGCTCCGTGACCAGCATGCGACCGTCGGGGAGAAACGCCATTCCCCAAGGGTGCTCGAGCCCGCGCGCGACGGTCTCAGCCGATACGACATTCGGAGTCGAGGCCGGCTGCGGCGACGCCGGCGCCGGGCCCTGGGGCGACCCTGCGGCGCCACAGCCCGCAGCGAGAGTGGCGGATCCTATCGCAAGAAGTGCGAAACCCGTGCTTTTCATGTGTGCCCGGCGCGAAGGGATGCCCCGCGCCGGGCGACGGCTCGCCCTGCTATGCAGGCATCGAGTACTTGATGACGTAGAACATTACACCCTTCGGCGAGACGATCCCCGCGAACCGCCCGGTATTCGGGATGTCCATCGGCGGCACACAAACCTGACCGCCGAGCGCCGCGGCCTTCGCCGCCGAAGCGTCGCAGTCGTCCACGGTCATGTACACGGCCCAGTGCGGCGGCATCGGACCCATGTGCGGCAGTAAGGGCATCAGTCCGCCGACCATGGTGCCGCCCTGGCTGAGGACCGTGTAATCGAAATCGCCCATCGGCATCGCCTGCGCGGTCCAGCCGAACCAATCGCAGTAGAACTTTGTGGCTTTCGCGGCGTCTGGCGTGGTGCACTCGAACCAACTCGGGCAACCGTGCGCCTGCGGGTCGGCCTCCATGCCCATGCTCGCCTTCGGCTGCCACACGTCAATCATCGCACCGACGGGGTCCACACACTCCGCCATCCGCCCCTGCGGGCCGACGTCGAATGCGGGTTTCGACTTCCCGCCGAGCGCTGCGGCCTTCGCGCCGGCGGCGTCCGCGCTCTCGACGCGCACCATCACGCCGATGCCGGCGGGAATCGGCTTCTGGGTCTGCGGGTCGAACGCCGGGAAGATCCCGCCCACGTCCTTGCCGCCGAGCTGGATCCGGTGGCCCATCCCGGGGATTTCGAGATAGCTCCAGTCGAGCAGCTCGCTGAAGAACTTGCGGTCAGTCTCGCTGTCCGACGTCATGACGTTGATCCAGCAGAACTCGCCAACGTTCCGTGGTCCGGCAGGCATACGGGGGGCCGGTGAGGGTGATGGGCCGTGAAGAATGGCTCCTCGCGACGGCGAGTCAAGCCACGGGTCCGGTACTTGGACTCTTACCCGTCCCGAATGGTTGGCATTCGGATTTGTACAAACCGGAGATAGGCGATCCCGGGGTCACTTGGCGAGATTTCATGCCCTGTGACCCAGCTCTCGCTTTCTGACATCGCGATCGAATTCGGGGCGACCACGCTCCTCGATCGGGTGACCTTCACCGTCGCCGC
>Ga0194131_10009686_pt1 | contig 12070 bp, 11 predicted proteins | sample TA2KigO120mmetaG_FD_148631 | JGI IMG/M metagenome (GOLD analysis project Ga0194131, IMG submission 148631) | Freshwater microbial communities from Lake Tanganyika, Tanzania - TA2015053 Kigoma Offshore 120m | ecosystem: Environmental > Aquatic > Freshwater > Lake | place: Tanzania: Lake... | reverse complement strand
ACAATAATTTTCATCTGTTTCTAATTGCTTTCATAAATCTGGCTTTAATTAATTTGGGTTCTATCTCTATTCTCTTGCTCACATACTTGCTTTTCTCAATTTTTATCAAGACAAAAATCGGCCCGTTCACTTTTTTAATTTTTTTAAGAATTAATTCAAGTTTTCTCCTAGATTTTGCCGTATACACTCTATACTTTGCAGCTTTGGCCATTTCATTTAGTTCCATCGACACTGAATTGGTAGGTTGACCGCCTGTTGATTCGTGGGCATTATTATCAAATACAAAATGAATCAGGTTTTTTGGGGTCGATGAGCCGATTGTTACAAGTGATCCCAGGTTCATCAAAATATTGCCATCTCCATCAAATACATGAATACGTTTTGTTGGATTTTTAATGGCAAGGCCAAGTCCAATCGATGATGCTAATCCCATTGAACCAATCATGTAAAAATTAGTAGGTCTATCACATACATCATGCAAGTCTCTACTCATGAATCCGTTTGCAGAGATTGCAATATCTTTGGAAGACAAAGACTCTGCGACAATTTCAACTGCTTCTCGCCTAATCAACAAATTCCCTCTTTATTATTAAAGCACAAAATCTGTTTTTTTTGATCTTACTTAATGCCCAATCGCAGTTTTTTTGCCAATCATGATCTGTCAGAATTTTAGATTCGATCTCAAGTGTTTTGAGTAGTTTTGGTTGTATTGCACCAATTTTTGTGTGCTCTGGGGCATCGTTTTTTTTATAACCTCTCCAACCAATAAGAAGAATCAATGGAATTTGATATAATTCTACAAGTGAAGTTATGGTGCTCAACGAATTTGCAAATCCCGCATTTTGCATAAACACGAGAGAATTACTTTTTGACATTACCATTCCTGAAGCGATTCCTATTGCCTCCTCTTCTCTGGTTGCAATCGTAATGGCGTTTTTCTTTAGTCCTTGGTCAATAAAGTGTTTCAATGTAGAATCAGGAACGCCTATGAAATTCTCTATGTTATTATCTAATAAATAATCAAAAACCTTTCGTTGATTGTCTTCTTTCAATTACTGTATCCCATTTTTTTTAAATTGTATTCAATTACTTCTTCCTGTTTTTTTAGTTCATACATTTTTTGCAACTTGAAAATATCGTCCATGGAAGAAATTTGTTCTTTTATATTGTCCAAACTATCTGCGTTCAGAATTTGTTCTAATACACGAGACATAGCGGCATAAGATGCTCGCAATGTTTGATTTGCATAAATTATCATTTTTATTTTATGTGTCGTTAAGTCGGATATTTTTATGGTTGGATATGATGTTGGAACAATAACAAGTGGCAATTTTCCATTCCATGTATCTGCAAATTCGAGAATTTCATCTGGGGTATTTTTTTTGGAATGGATTAAAATTGCATCAGCTCCTGCTTTCTCATATGCTTTTGCACGCTGGATTGCTTCCCTCATACCAAGATCTGCAATCAATGCTTCAGTTCTTGCTATGATCATAAAATCCGAATCACGTTTTGCTTCCTTAGCGGCTATTATTTTAGCAACAAATTCTTTCTCAGAAAGAACCTCTTGCTTGCCTCCTTCGAGTAAGCTATTTTGCTTTGGAAAAACCTTGTCTTCAATGCTTATAGCTGCAATACCTGCATTTTCGTACTTTTTTACCATATGTGAGACGTTGCTTGGCCCACCATAACCAGTATCGCAATCTGCAATTATTGGTATTTTACACGCATCTGCCATGCTTGATGCAACATTTAGAAATTCAGTCATAGTCATTATACTTGCATCAGGTAAAGCATGGGTTGCTGATATTGCAAAACTACCTGCCCACACAGCATCATAATTATGAATTTCAACTAGCTTTGCCGACATGGCGTCAAAAGCGCCTCCAACTCTGACTATTTGTTGTGAATCTATTTTTTGTCTAAGTGTGTTAGCGGCTGACAAGAATATCTCCCTCTCTAATATTTTATTATTAAGGATATAGAGATTACTTGAATAGAGATGTTTACAATAAAACAACCAACAACAATAGTCTTTGGATACCATTCAGCTAGAGATTATAATGCACCAACGGACTCTTTGGTAATCACATCTAGTGGAGCAAAAGCCAGAGGTTGGTTGGAATACACCAAACTAAAAGAAGCATATCTATTTGATAAAGTTGAACCAAATCCATCAATTGATACTGTGAATATTATTTTAAATGAATTCAGATCTTCTAATTTTTCTAACATCATAGGTATTGGGGGCGGAAGCTCGTTAGATGTGGCAAAATTCGTAGCTTTTCAAACGAAAAAACAAAAAATAATGATTCCAACAACATTTGGCAGTGGTAGTGAAGTTACGAGAATATCTGTATTAAAAATTGATGGAAAAAAACAAAGCTTTCATGATGATGGATTATTTGCAGATGTAGCAATAATTGATTCGTATTTTATCTATAATTCATCAGAAGAAATAATCAAAAACTCTGCAATTGACGCATGTGCTCAATGTACGGAGGGGTTTGATAGTAAAATAGGTAATCAACATACAAAATTCATGTGTACAAAAGCATTTGATCTATTAGAAGACGGAATTCTTAATGACAGAAAAGAAAATATTGTTTTAGGTTCTCTGTACGCTGGACTTGGATTTGGAAATTGCTCAACTACTCTAGGCCACGCATTATCATATGTATACTCAAACGAAGGATATTCACATGGTCATGCTCTTGCTTTTACAACCTCTGTTGCCCATCTTTTTAACGAATCAATTTTTTATAATAGATTTCTTAATATTGTCAAAAGACTCGAGTTTGAAAGAATAAACCTGAAACAAAATTTGGATGACGCCGCAGATTTGATATTAACTGATAAAAAACACCTAGATAACAATCCAAAAGCTGTAACTAAAAACGACATTATGATATTACTAAATAAAATAAATTCGTTTCATCCTTGAAAATCTTTCATGCAAGCTAAATAAACATGTTATTTTAGGTGATCAATATGATGATAAAACTCAAATGGCTTTTATTAAATCAAGTAATAATTCTGGAGTTTAGATGTTAGCGTGTCGGTACAAGTTTCTTATAAGAAACAGTTAGCTCTTGCAATTTTGTTGCTTGTTATTATGTTTGTAATGGTTGAAGTGCCTGCAAAAATCTGGTGGCATAGTATTGAAAATTGTGCATTTGAAAACAGTGATGTATATGCAGATCTACCTCAGTCATTAAAAAGACAAATGTGCGTTGAAAGCTATCAAATACAATTTTCACCATCACGAATTGAACCAAATCAAAATTTCCAGACTATTAACATTAACTCATTTGGATTTAGAGGAAAAGAAATAACTCAAGAGAAACCTGAAGATACATTCAGAATTTTTGCTGTTGGTGGCTCAACCATGTTGGGTACGGGATCAACTTCTGATGTCACTACTATTCCTGGATTTTTACAACAAAAGTTTGATGAAACAAATTCCAGAATTAAGATTGAAGTAATAAATGCGGGAGTAAGTGGGGCTTGGTCACAAACAGAAACTAATTACATAAAAAACTCTCTTTTACAATTTAATCCTGATCTGTTTATTGTATATGATGGATGGAATGACGCTGCGAATCTAGAAAATGTCTCAGATGATGAAATACCAGAAAAAATCTCTCAATGGGTTACTAGATGGAAAGAGATCTGTGATTTAGGCAAACAAGATAATTTTGAAGTCATTGTGACAATCCAACCTATGGTAGGGATTGGAAATAAAACATTATCCAAAAGTGAATATGAATATTCAGCAAAATTACAACAAACAAAGATCCCTCAAAGATTAGAACTACTTGCTTCTGCCTTGAACAAACTAGATTCTTGTACAAAAACAGCTGATCTAAGAAGGTCATTTGATGGTCTAGATATTCCAATTTACTGGGATTATGGGCATATGGCAAATGCGGGAAATGAAATCATTGCTCATAAAATGTATGATCTTTCTTTACCAATTATAATGAATGGCGATATCGCAGAAAAAATAGTCACTGTTAATTCATCTATGTTGTCCAATACTGCACCGGAAGATAATTCGTACAAAGATGCATATGTGGTGTTAAAACGCACAATTTTGCAGAATTATAAAACTCCATTAATGATAAGACAACTCTTCCTTCAATCCCAAGAACAGATAGTCACACATTCAATACAAATTGAAAAAAGCGAATCTAGAAATTTGAATTTAGATTCTAATCTGTCATATGCAGACCTCTCAAAAACATACTATCCAAATACTGATTTTTCAAAGAAAAATCTATTGGGAACAAATTTCTTTGGTGCATATCTTAGAAAATCTTCTTTTGAACAATCTGATCTTAGTTCTTCTAATATGACGTGGACAAATCTAAGTGCTGCTAATATGAAAGGAGCTAATCTGCAAAAAGTGGACTTTAGACAATCGGATTTGAGCGGAGCCATATTGCAAAAAGCTGATTTACGAGGTGCTAATTTATTGGGCACAAAATTATTTAATGTTAATTTGAGAAATGCGAATCTACAAGGAGTTGATCTTAGTGCAACAGATCTTCTCTCCGTAGATCTTGGAGGAGCTGATCTTAGCAACGCCAAATTATCTGGACTAGATCTTAGAAGAATGGTCCTAATTAATGCGAATTTGACTAATGCAAACTTACAAGGTACGTTTCTAGATCATCTGACCATGAAAAATGCAACAATCAAAGGTGCCAATCTTAGTGGCTCAACCATACATTCAGGAGATTTTTCTTACATGGATCTGGTTGGAGCTGATTTTTCTAATGCATCGTTAATAGGAAGTAATTTTTCTAACTCTGATTTAACTGGAGTTAACTTTGATGGTGCATCATTGAATGATGTTGATTTTACTAATTCAAACTTGGAAGGTGCAAAAGGAATGCCATTTGTTGGTTGCAAGAATCACCCATTATGCAGTTAATCTCACTTTTATCAAATATTATTGAAGAATATGTGGAGATAAGCCGTACGAATTTCTAAAGCCAATCTGACAAATTTATAAGGTAAATAAGACATCCAATACATAACAATGTAAAAATTCTCAACTCTAAAAGAAATTTTTGAGCTAATCGTTCACAAAAGGAAATTTTACATGCTACCCATCGTTGTTCTGTTAATTGGATTAATAGGTCTGACATCTCTTGCACAATCTGGCCTTATAGCATTCATTTATCCGATCTAAGTTGGAATTATCATCACCAAGATTCAAGGCATTAGCTGTAACTGCTGGAGCTACATTATGGTTCTTTATCATAACTTCGGCCATTGGAATGTTTTCGCTCTATACACTCATGATATTTGTGTCAATAATGATGATGCTGACACAGATATTCTCTCTGAAATTATCTAGGGGTCTTGATATATTTGCAATAGCCAACACGAAAATCTTCTTGGGAACTTTGTTTGTACTGGTATTTTCGATTTATGGTATATTATTTAAGATGCTGAGAATAGATCTTTTGAGATTAAAGAAACAACAGGATTCTTATTGGCTTCAAACAGAACAGTTAAAATCGTCTCGAATTTTCAAGCAATATTAATTGTATAATTTAGGAATATCGTGTTATTATCATGATTCTGCTGCTGCGCTTCTAAGTGATGGTAAAGTCATAGCTGCTGTTGAAGAAGAACGATTCTCTAGAAAAAAATTTGACGACGGATTTCCTAAAATGGCAATTGATTGGTGTATGAAGGAGGCTGGTATACTACCTGATCAGATTAGTTCTGTATCTTTTTATGATAAACCAATCCTCAAATTTGAAAGACTACTTGATAATTATATTGCAGTAGCACCAAGAGGACTCTTCAGTTTTTTGGATACTATTCCAAAATGGCTTCACAGAAGACTCTGGATTAAATCTGAAATCCACAAAGCACTTAAAGGCTTCAAAGGCTCAATAATCTTTCCCGAACATCATGTATCTCATGCTGCACATACATTCTTTACTTCTCCTTATGATGAAGCAGCGGTACTTACAGTTGATGGCGTCGGCGAATGGACAACAACATCTTTTGGCACGGCAACAAACAACTCTATTCAACTGACTCACGATATAAGATGGCCTCATTCATTGGGAATGTTCTATTCCGCATTCACATACTTTCTTGGATTCCAAGTGAATGAAGGCGAGTATAAGCTTATGGGGCTTTCTTCATATGGGAAACCAAAATACTATGATCTGATCCTAGACAATCTAATTGACATCAAAGAAGATGGTAGTATTCGTCTGAATATGAAATATTTTTCCTTTACATATGACAAAGTCATGACGAACAAAAAATTTGCTGAACTATTTGGGATTCAACCCAGGCAAGATGATCAGAAGACAGAACAGATTCATTATGATATAGGGGCTAGCGCACAAAGAGTTCTTGAAGATATATTGCTTAAGATGGTAATTCATGTTCACAAAGAAACAAAAATGAAGAATCTATGTTTGGGTGGCGGTGTAGCATTAAATGGTGTTGCAAATTATCTGATTCTAAAAAAAGGACCATTTGAAAATGTACACATACCGCCGTCTCCGGGAGATGCAGGAAGTGCAGTAGGCTGTGCTCAATATCTTTATTTCATTCACCATAACAAGAACAGACAAATTGAATCGAACTCTTCCAAACGTGTCCAAGAAAATGTCTATGTGGGGCCATCGTATACTGATCAACAAATACAACAATTTCTTAACTCCAAGAACATCAAATATGAGCAACTGCAACACTTTGATTTATTACAAAAAACAGCTAAATTGATATCGGATGGTAATGTTGTAGGGTGGTATCAAGGCAGAATGGAGTGGGGACCAAGAGCCCTCGGTAATCGAAGCATATTAGCTGATCCCAGAAGACCGGAAATGAAAGACATCTTAAATGAAAAAATAAAACATAGAGAATCATTTAGGCCATTTGCACCATCAATATTAGAAGAATATGCATCAGACTATTTCGATATCAATATTCCAAGTCCATATATGCTCTTAGTTGCTCCTGTTAAAAAACCAGATAAAATACCCGCCGTTACACATGTTGATGGAACAGGAAGATTGCAGACTGTGTCAAAAGATGCGAATCCATTGTATTATCAATTAATAACTGAATTTTACAAAATCACCCAAGTTCCAGTGCTAGTTAATACATCCATGAATGTAAAGGGGGAACCTATTGTCAATACTCCTGAAAATGCATATAATATGTTAACAAAAACCGACATGGATTATCTTGTTATGGGCTCATTTATGGTAACTCGTTAAATGTCCGTACAAGTTTCCTATACTAAACAAATTATTTTTGGATTAATCTTGATTGTTATGTTATTACTAGTTCTGGAGATGACTGCACGCATTGTACTCGAAGAAAGCGATTCTTGTGCTCAATCTTTGTATTTGAGTGGAATTTATGAATCTCTAAATAAAGAGCAGATCAAAAAATTATGTAGCGATTACCAATCAATTATTGAGTACACAAATCCATACAAATTTTGGGAATCTGGACAATATACAGAAACAGTCAACATCAATAGTGATGGATTTCGTGGTCCGGAAACTCAAAAATTAAATGAACATAAATACAGAATAATCGTTTTGGGTGGATCTACTGCATATGGAGTTTATGCAACTTCAGATTCTACTACTATTCCTGGTTATTTACAAACAATTTTCACAAGTTCTGGTCATGACATAGAAGTAATTAATGCTGGAGTGAATGGAGCAAATTCACTTGATGAAACCTTTGTGTTGAAAAACAAATTACTTGATTATAAACCTGATATGATAATTGCTTACGGTGGATGGAATGATCTATGGAGCCCAATTAAACATGATATTGATGAAATAACAGTATTTGACATGTTATTCAATAAACTCACATTTTTTAGCAGCTATTCAAAAATAGACGAATTCAATTTTTTCCTAAACCGAGTAATTACAAAAAATATCTATGGTGATAAAGGAAGCCCAAATGAATCAATAAACCCAAATGAATCTCCAATTAAAGCTTCTTTATGGGAAAGACGATGGTCAGAAATCTGCGTTATTGGGGATGAAAATAATTTCAAAACCGTGATAATTCTTCAGCCATTACTTGGTAGTGGAAACAAAACCCTAACGGCTTGGGAATCTAAAATAAAACATAATCTTGAACACCAATCTGTAATCCCATATTACGAATTAATGAAATCCTCTCTTCATAACCTAAGCAATGTTTGTGATTTAACCGTTGATCTTACTACTACTTTTGACAATAGAAACGAGACCATTTTCCTTGATAATGGTCATATGGGTGATTTGGGAAATAATATTGTAGCCCAACAAATCTATGAAAAAATTTTACCCATGGTATTACAAGATCTTAATAAATAAATTACACGCGTAAACGGTATTTCTATTCTAAATTGACAAATACCTTCTTTGGTCATGTTATGAAAATATTGGTCTATGTGGTTGTTGTTTTATTTTTTATAAAGCTGATTGCAGTAACAGGTGTTGGATCAACACCCAACATAGCCGCAAGATAGATTGTTGAATAATCTAGTAAATAAATCAAGTTAGTAAGTTTTGCTAAAATACTGCCCTTGATTGAAAAAATCTCTTTATATTCTATTTTATTTTGTTCAAAATATTCTTCGATTATACTCCATCGCTCTTTGGTTTTTATGTAATCATCAGTACCCCTAATTAAAATCGGCTTGGCAGCTGATTTTTTTTCCCATGCTACCATTCCATTATGACATGCTTCAATTACATCTTCTATCATTGCATGCATTTTTACATTTTCTTGTAATGAGTTTTTGAATCTAACTGCAGCTGCCTGAAGCCCCCAAGGATAGTAAATCACAGGAATATTGGTGATCCAACTTGCAATATCTAATGAAGGGTTATCTGGTACAAGATTATCAGATGATATGCTTCTCTGTAGATTTTTCAAGTCACTAATCGATTCAAAAATATCCTCTCTTTTTATTGGTACTACAGGTTCCAACACCTTCAACATTGAGAATAAAAATGATGGAAATGATGATCTAGGGGAATGATGAATAGGAATGTTTCTATGTTCTATCTTATTTTTAACACAATACTCCCTCATTTTTCCTCCACTTGAAAATGCAATTAGATTGCAGTTGGTCTTTTTGGCCACCTCTAAAACTGTTAAAGTTTCAGCAGTATTGCCTGATACACTAGTAGTAACGACTAATGTCTTGGCGTCAACTGTATTTGGTAAATGATATCCTTTAACAATACTTACATGAATATTAGTTTTAGACAAGATTGCTGAGAATATATCGTGTATGGCTCCAGATCCACCCATTCCGGCAAAAACAATGTGCGTTATACTATTGGAATCGATCTGTGCAAGATCTGCATTATAGCTTTCTTTTGCGATATCAGGCCATTTGTCATAGACTTTATGCATTCCTTGAGAATCAATCTTGTTTAATGTAGAAGAATCTAACAATCACTCTTCGAATAATTATTCGAGATATAATGGTTAATGAGTTTATTTTAAATAATGAAAAAAACTCACTTAATCTGCTTGTCTGACAAAACTTTATCACTATTAAAAACTGTAGAATGGAAAAATAATAAGGTGATTATGATTGATCAGACAAAGTTACCAAACGAACTGACCTTCGTAGAATATTCGAATTATTTGGATGTTGCAAATGCCATAAAAACATTGATCGTACGTGGTGCACCTGCAATTGGCGTCTCTGGGGCATTTGGCCTTGCACTTGCCACACTGCAAAGTAATGCACAGACAAAAGAACAACTGTTCTCTGATCTCGAAGAAGCAAAAAAAATCCTATCTGAGACAAGGCCTACAGCAGTGAATCTTGCATGGGGACTGGATCAAGTAATGACTGTTGTAAAACAAGGTAACGCTGTGGATGAAATACGCAAACTTGCAATAAACACAGCAAAACAAATGGCAGAAGACGACATTAGAATCAATATGACAATGGGCAAACACGGCTCGCAATTATTTGACAACAATGATACTATAATGACGCACTGCAATGCCGGCTCTTTAGCTACTGTGGCATATGGGACAGCACTAGGAGTTATCCGTGCAACAAAAGAAAGTGGCAAAAACGTCAAAGTAATTGCAACTGAGACAAGGCCTGTACAACAAGGCTCAAGACTTACTGCGTTTGAACTAAAACATGATGGTTTTGATGTCAGTCTTATTCCAGATACTGCTGTAGGCTATGCGATGGCAAATAAACTAGTAAACAAAGTTGTAGTGGGTGCAGATAGGATACTTAGAACCGGTCATGTCTATAACAAAATTGGAACGTACCAAGTGGCACTCATGGCAAAACAACATGGAATCCCATTCTATGTCGCGGCACCATTGTCGACATTTGATATGAAGAGTGCTCCACAAGATGTTGTGATAGAACAAAGAAAGGGAACTGAGGTCACACAGATTGGAGACAAGAAAACAGCCCCGGACGGAATTAATGTGATAAATCCAGCATTTGATATGACCCCGCCAGAGCTGATCTCAGGCATAATCACCGAAGCCGGAGTTGCAAAACCACCATTTGACATATCCATACCGAAATTATTTGAAGCTAACAAATAGAAAGTTTTTATTCATTTTTGAAACCACCTACAAAATATGTCCACTGTTAACGTAGAACAAGTTCGAGAATCTCTTACAAAATGTATGGATCCTGAAGTTCCACTAAACATTGTGGAAATGGGCCTAGTTTATGGAATTGATATCACACCATCAAATGATGTCAATATCAAAATGACACTTACCACCCAAGGATGTCCCTTACATCAAACCTTGGTTCAAGATGTGACAAGATATGTCAAGAAAGTCCCCGGTGTAAATGATGTCAAAGTAGACATTGTATGGAATCCTCCATGGACAATGGACAAAATGTCAGAGACTGCCAAGGCAAAGCTGAAGAGTTTTTCGTCTGCAAACACTCCTGCACCAATTGATTATGAAACCGCAATGCCACAAGGCGTTGGTTCTGTAGTGCAACAAGAAGACGGTGGAATGGTTTTGGCAAACGAACACAACCAAGGCTTTATGGTGAATCAGGCAATCATTGACTTTTGGAGATCCTGTAATGGTAAGCGCAAGATAACGGAACTAGTGGATATCTTTGCACAAAAAACTGGTCTACAACGCGCTCAAGTAGAAAAAGAAGTAATTCAGTTGATTGGTCAGCTCCGAGATGGCGGATTAATTGTAATACCACAACCAGAAGCACCAAACGTCCAATTCAAAAAATAACTATACTTCGTTTATTTCAAGAATAGTAGCGTGAACCGAATCCATTCGTATCACTGCTCGCTTGTCAGCAAATCCTAATGCGACATACCAATCGCCGGCATCGCCGTCATACTGTGTCTCTAAAGTTCTGATTTCTTCTGGCTTGACATTGTATTGTTTTATGATTCCAGACATTGCCAAAGTTATCGCCTGTTTTTCTGTTTCCAGTCTTTTTTTCATCAGGCCTATTCCGGGCATGACACTACATCGTAACTTGTTCTAATATAGTTATACTGGAAAAATAATTCAGGGCTCGGAGGGCTTCGATCCCTCGACCTGGCGGTCCGAAGCCGCCCGCACTATCCAGACTGTGCTACGAGTCCAAAAGCACTTTAACGGGGCTAAATATCTGTCTAGCTGCTCATGAAAATATCAAAAAAAGTAGCTGGCGTTGAATATGCAATTCGTGACATTGTAACCGCTGCACGTCAAGTTGAAAAACAGGGAAAAAAAATCACATATCTTAACATCGGTGATCCGATCCAGTATGGATTTCAGCCTCCAGCAAATGTCAAAGAGGCAATGATAAAGTCAATTCGAGAGGGGCACAATTATTACGCACAATCCGAAGGACTGCAAGAGCTAAGAGAAGCAATTACAATAAAAGAAAAAGCTAAAGGACTGTCAGTTATCGCTGACGATATTTTGGTTACAAACGGAGTTTCAGAGGCACTAGACATGGTAATGTCATCCATTGTGGAAGAAGGCGATGAAGTTCTCTTGCCAGGACCTTATTATCCTCCATATGCATCATATGTCAGACTAC
>Ga0194131_10009682_pt1 | contig 12071 bp, 7 predicted proteins | sample TA2KigO120mmetaG_FD_148631 | JGI IMG/M metagenome (GOLD analysis project Ga0194131, IMG submission 148631) | Freshwater microbial communities from Lake Tanganyika, Tanzania - TA2015053 Kigoma Offshore 120m | ecosystem: Environmental > Aquatic > Freshwater > Lake | place: Tanzania: Lake... | reverse complement strand
ATGATTTGGAGCCCTACAGTCGATGGCTTTACCTCTATGACCAGAGCCAAGATCGATTATCCAATTTCTATGGGCAGGAGACCCCGGAAATGGGTTGCCATTTGCTCTACGATCATGTGATTCACCCGGATTGGCGGAGTATGGGATCGGATACCCTCTATTTCAAAATTTTGTTCGTGGACGAGTCCCTCGGCTTTTCAGTCATTGAATTGATTGGCGAGTGGAATGATTTGATTGGGAATGATATCATGTGGTTGAAACGCGAATTGATAGATCCGCTGTTGGCGCGTGGCATTGACAAGTATATTCTCATGGGCGAAAATGTATTGAATTACCATGGCGATGAAGATTCGTATTACCAAGAGTGGGCAGAAGAAAGCGCAGAGGGGTGGGTGATCGGTATGGGTTTTCGAGAACATATTCTTGATGAGTGGGCAAGGTTAGGGTTTTCCAGGTATTTTCTTTTTGGAGAGGATTGGAACGATCCCATGTGGCGAACTCGTCATCCCTTGCAATTGTATTGGGCGGTTTCCGCACGACTTTTCCCCGGTCTTGATTGCCCATCCCAAATTCCGCAATTACGATAATCCCCCTGCATGGCCAGACCCAGATTCAATTCCAATCATCAAACCGAGGCACCGGTTCGAATGTCGAGAATTCGCGGCGAACAGATTCGTCAGGCCCATTGGCTATGGCCCTTTTTGGCCCCTTACCGAAGGGATATCTTCTTGGGGTCGATGTTGTTGGTCCTGGGCACGGGTTTGTCGTTGAGCATTCCTTGGCTTATGGGCCAAATGATCGACCAAGCCATGGGGGGATCAGGATCCGGCGGGGCTTTGGGTCAAATTGCGATGGTTTTGGGGGCAATTCTCGCCGTTCAAGCAGGGATCTCTTTTGTGCGAATTCGCTTGGTCATTACCATGGCCGAAAAGGTTTTGGCTGATGTAAGGGATCATACTTTCCGTCATTTGGTGCAAATGCCCATGGTCTTTTACATGAGGCACAGGGTTGGCGAGTTGCAAAGTCGGTTGAGCGCTGATTTGTCTCAAATTCAAGATACAGTGTCTTCCACTTTGATGGAATGGTTGCGTCAAATTTTGGTTTTGATCGGTGGGCTGTTGATGCTGCTTTGGATATCCTGGAAATTGACTTTGTTTTTGTTGGCTATTTTGCCATTGCTAATATTGATTGCTGTGGTGTTCGGAAGGAAAATTCGACGTCTGGCCGGCAACGCTCAAGATGAATTGGCGAAGGCTCAAGTGGTGGTGGAGGAGACCCTGCAGAATATTTCGATGGTGAAAGTCTACACCGGTGAATCGTTGCAGGGCGATCAATACCGAAGAGGATTATCCGCCACGGTGGACCAGGTGATCAAAGCGGCCCAATATCGAGGGGCTTTTGCTGCATTTATAGTGTTTGGTTTAATGGGTTCTGTGGTTCTTGTGTTATGGTATGGGGCTTCGTTGGTTCAAGCGGGCGGGATGAGTGTTGGAGCATTAAGTGGGTTTGTTTTGTATTCCACTTTTGTGGGAGGCGCAATGGGGAGCTTTGCGGAGCTATATGGGCAGGTTCAAAAAGCTTTGGGAGCCACCGAGAGGGTGCATGACTTGCTTCAAGAGTCCAGCGAAGGCGTGTGGTGGGAAGGGAAAACGCCTTTTCAATGGCCTCAGGGTGGGGCATCGCTGCAATTGCAGGATTTGTCCTTCGCCTATCCAACCCGACCGGAGGTGCAGGTTTTGTCCAAGGTTAACTTGAGCTTGAACGCCGGGGAAAGGTTGGCCGTCATTGGCCCCAGTGGTGCTGGTAAATCGACTTTGGTGAGTTTGTTGTTGGGCTTTTATGCGCCTGACCATGGGTCCATTCTTGTACAAGGTATAGACTTGCGGAGCCTTTGTCTAAGCGATTACCGCCAAGGGATTGCCGTAGTGCCCCAGGATTTGATGCTCTTTGGGGGTAGCATTGCCGAGAATATTGCCTACGGCAGTCCCCATGCGACCCTTGCTCAAATTAGGGAGGCGGCATCCCAGGCTCATGCCCTTGATTTCATTGAAAGCTTTCCAGCAGGACTCGATACCGTGGTGGGCGAGCGTGGTATTCAGTTGAGTGGTGGGCAGAGGCAACGGGTGGCCATTGCCAGGGCTATTCTTCGCAATCCCTCCCTACTGTTGTTGGACGAAGCAACTTCAGCGCTGGACACCGATTCTGAAAAAGCAGTTCAACTGGGGCTGGACAGTCTGATGAAGGGGCGAACCACGGTTGTTGTGGCGCATCGATTGAGCACGGTTCGGGATGCCGACCAAATTATGTTCTTGGACAAGGGGGTGGTGCAAGAATTTGGTACACCTGCGCAATTGATGGCCGTGAGCTGGGGGCGGTACAAGGCATGGTTGGAGGACCAAGGGCGTGCTCATGGACCGGGGTATCGGCAACTTCAAGACCATGAGATTAATTAGTTAGGACCCAAAGATTGTATAGAACGGCATCGCCCCAGAATTTCTTGATTTTTTTTGCCCAAAACCCGTTATTTAAGGGCTTGGCGTTTATTTTTGCCCGGTGGAAAACCGTTTTTGCTTTATCCTTCCAGACCTAAACTTTCCCTCATGATATTGAGCCGCTTACTTACCGTTTTGGGCCGCGGCGCCTTGAGCATCTTCCTTCTTTATTCCTTCATTGCACCTCAAGTGGTGGTGGCTCAACCCAATGGGGCGGAGCTTTTCGCCAACAACTGCGCCTCCTGCCACAAAATTCACGAAGATTTGGTCGGCCCGGCACTCAAGGGGGTCGAACAGCGCAGGGATCAGGCTTGGCTTCTCAAATGGACACGCAATTCCCAAGCGGTGATTGCCTCCGGAGATCCCTATGCCGTGAAATTGTACGAGAAATGGAATAAATTGGCCATGACTGCCTTTGATTGGTCCGATGAGGAGATCAAAGCTGTTTTGGCTTATATCAAAGAAGAAGGTGCGAAGGCACCGGTAGCCGCTGCAGGGACGGGTGATGGAGCAGGAACTGGAGGGAGTGGTAGTGGGAATGCAGGTGAATTCACCAGCCTTACCATGTGGGTTGTTTTGTTTGCGGCTGGGATTATTGTTCTGTTGTTAAGCCTATTGCAACGTCAGTATCGGCTTCTCTACGAAGAACGCTTGGCCACCGGGCGTATCCCCCAAGGCGAATTACGTCAATTCGCTTGGGCCCTACGTCCCAAACCATTGCACCTGGTTGGTGGAGGTCTCACCTTGATTTTGGTATCGGGGATCGGTTGGGGCGTAGATATGGCCTCCAATATTGGCATCCAGCAAGGTTACCAACCCACCCAGCCTATAGCCTTTTCTCACGAACTGCACGCAGGTGCTCACGAAATTGCTTGTACCTATTGCCACACCGGCGCAGAGCGTGGGAAATCAGCCACCATTCCTTCGGTGAATGTTTGCATGAATTGTCATAACCAAATCAAGAAGGAATCCCCCGAAATCAAGAAGATTCTAACCGCTTACGAAACCAATACCCCCATAGAATGGGTCAGGATTCATAATCTTCCTGATTTTGGGTATTTCAATCACTACCAACATTACAAAGTGGCAGGCATTCAGTGCCAGAAATGCCATGGACCTATCGAGAAAATGGCCGAAGTGTATCAGCATAGCCAATTGACCATGGGTTGGTGTATTAATTGCCATCGTGAGACCAAAGTCAATTTGGATAACGGGTACTACCAACAAGTTCATGGAAATTCTGAGGCCTTCAAGCAAGCCGTGTCCGACAAAGGTTTGACCATTGCCAACCTCGGTGGTTTGGATTGTGCCAAATGCCATTATTAACCGTTGCCGAAAATTATCCCTCTAAATTCACCGCACGTGGAAAAGAAATACTGGAGAAGCCTGGACGAACTTCAACAAACAGATGCCTTTGTTCAGGAGAGTTCACGGGAATTTGCCCAAGAGCTGCCCATCGAATCCCTATGGTCTGATGGCGCAGGTGTTCAAAGCAATCGCCGTGATTTTTTGAAATATTGCGGGTTTGGGTTGTCCGCAGCGGCTTTGGCGGCTTGCAATAAAACCCCCGTCAAGAAGGCCATCCCTTTCGTGATGCATCCGGAGGAGATTTCTCCTTCTTTGCCGAATTGGTATGCCAGCACCTACTTTGATGGCCATGATTATGCTTCGGTCTTGGTCAAAACCCGTGAAGGTCGGCCAATTAAATTGGAAGGCAACAAACTTTCTTCGTTGAATCAAGGTGGCCTTAATGCCCGGGTTCAAGCCTCTGTTTTGGGGGTTTACGACGAAGAAAGAATCCAAGAACCTGAAATCGAAGGCCAGAAGGCGAGTTGGGAGGAATGGTTGGGTGAGGTGGTGCAGGATTTGTCCGGTGCATCGGCAGGCTCGGTGCTGCTCCTTACCCCTTCGGTGGTTTCTCCATTGACCAAATCGTTGTTGCAACAGCTGATTTCACGTTACCCTGCGATCAAGCATGTTGTGATGGATCATCAATCGGTTTCCGGAATTCTGGAAGCCAACGAGGCATCGTTCGGGTTGGCGGCCATTCCATCCTTGCGTTTCGACAAGGCCAAAGTCATTCTAGGTATCGGTGCTGATTTCTTGGGCAATTGGGTATCACCTACCGAATTCACCCGTCAATGGTCCTCGAGTCGTCGTCCATCCAAAGAAAGCCCGGTCATGTCCCGGCATATACAGTTTGAGACCATCCTTAGCTTAACAGGGTCCAATGCCGATGCCCGCTACACCTACCGGGCTTCTCAAGAGGCCTTGGTCGTTGCCAATCTCTACAATGCATTGGCCAAGATTGCAGGCAGGAATCCATTGGATGCCCCTGCCTTGGAATTGGCAGGCAATGCAATTGCCCAGACAGCCAAAGAACTATGGGCAGCCCGCGGCGCATCCCTGGTGGTATGCGGTTCCAATGTCCCTGAAGTTCAATTGCTGGTGAACGGCATAAACGATATGTTAGGGAATTATGGTTCTACCCTGGATTGGTCCTCACCATGGCAGGTCCTTCAGGGTAGAGATTCTCAGGTTTCTCAGGCCCTAAATGATTTGCAATCAGGTCAATACAAGACTGTTATTGTCAATCAAGTTAATCCGGTCTATGCCTCTGCACAGGGTTCATCCTGGGCCAAAGCCCTCAAAGGTGTTCGTTGTTACGGATTTGCCTTAAGGCGGAACGAAAGCACGGCACTTTGCAGAGCTTTGGCGCCTGCTTCCCACGTTTTGGAATCTTGGGGTGATGCCGAACCACGTCAAGGCCATTTCTCGTTGATGCAGCCCGCGATCGCTCCCTTGTTTAATTCCCGTTCATGGGATGAAGTCATGTTGGGTTTGTTGGGGCGTCAAGAAAAAGTGTACGATGTACTACGGAATTCCTGGATTGCCAGAGCTGCCGGCTTAGGGATCGCATCGGATTTCTCGGCTTTTTGGCGCAAAATCCTGCACGACGGTGTTTTGGAAAAGCGAGGCTCTGCACAAGTTACCTTCATAGGTTTTGATTTATCGGCCATTACCAATTCATTGAAAGTCTCCAAACTTTTGGAAATATCCTCCAAAGAAATGAATTTGGTGGTGTATTCCAAATTGGGAATGGGGGATGGTCGTTTGGCTCATATCCCATGGTTGCAAGAAATGCCTGACCCTATTACCAAGGCATGTTGGGATAATTACCTCATGGTCTCTATGGTAACCGCACAATCCAAAGGCCTCAAGGACGGCGACATGGTTCGCATCAAGGCGGATGGTGTAGAACAGGAAATTCCGGTCTTGGTTCAGCCGGGGCTTTTTGCCGATACCTGTGCCCTTGCGATGGGTTACGGTCAACAATTTGCGGGGAAAGCGGGGACGGGCGTTGGGGTCAATGCCGCACCTTGGATTCGTTCAAGCGGTTTTGTGAATATTCAATCCTTAGAGAAAACCGGAGAAACTTATCTAATTGCCCAAACCCAAACCCATCATACCATCGAAGGACGTCTCCACGTGAAGGAAACCACCTTGAAGGAATACGCTGCCAATCCGGCCTCCGGGAATGTACGCCCCTATGTTTCGGTACGTCAAGAGGATGGATCTACCAAGAAGGTTTACCCGGGGGTATCCCGCGATGCCATTACCTTGTGGCAGAAACGCGATTACGAAGGTCATCATTGGGCCATGGCCATTGACCTCAATGCATGCACCGGTTGTGGTTCTTGTGTGGTGAGCTGTCAAGTCGAGAACAATGTTCCTGTTGTCGGCAAACAAGAGGTCTTGAATCGTCGCGAAATGCATTGGATTCGTATTGACCGTTATTACAATTTTGATAATCAAGGCGAGGGGACAACCTCCAGGCGTATCAACCAAGAAAACGAATACGCAGGCATTGATAAGCCTGATCAAGTTTCGGTGCTGTTTCAGCCCATTATGTGTCACCAGTGCGATAACGCACCTTGCGAATCGGTCTGCCCGGTCTTGGCTACGGTTCACTGTTCCGAAGGGTTGAACCAAATGGTTTATAACCGTTGTGTTGGAACTCGTTATTGCGCCAACAATTGTCCATACAAAGTCCGTCGCTTCAATTGGTTTTCGTACATCGACAACCCGCAGTTTTACAACAACCCTGCCCAGACGGATTTGGGTCGCATGGTGCTGAACCCGGATGTGACCGTGCGTGCTCGCGGTGTGATGGAGAAATGTACATTCTGCGTACAACGCATTCAGGCCGGCAAATTGGACGGAAAGCGCAAGGGTATGCGTCCGGTTGATGGAAGCATACAAACCGCCTGCCAACAGTCCTGCCCTGCGGGTGCCATTGTTTTTGGGGACCTTAACGATCCTCAAAGCGAGGTTTCCCGTCTGTTCCTCAACGAAAGGACGTACGGTGCGGTCGAGGAACTTAACGTACTTCCTTCGGTCAATTTCTTAACCAAAGTTCGTAACACTACTCCTGTTCAGGCTTAACAAAATTGGTTCAACCAGAAACCCATGTTCGAATCTCCTACACGAAGACCTCTGATCACCGGGAAAACTTCTTATTCCCAAATCACCGAGGACATTATCAAGCCCATCGAGGCCAAGCCTACCAAATGGTGGTACTTGGGTTTCACTGTATCGCTTGCTGCTCTTGGCCTTTGGTTACTGTCAGTTACGTATATGCTCTTCACCGGAGTAGGGGTATGGGGTCTGAACAAAACCGTGGACTGGGGTTGGGATATCACCAATTTCGTTTGGTGGGTTGGGATTGGTCACGCCGGCACCCTTATTTCGGCGGTACTTCTCTTGTTCCGCCAAAAGTGGCGGACCGCGGTAAACCGTTCTGCCGAAGCGATGACCATTTTTGCGGTCATTTGTGCGGGTTCGTATCCTTTGTTACACGCAGGTCGTCCATGGTTGATTTATTGGGTTTTTCCTCTTCCCAATACCTACGGCTCGTTATGGTCCAACTTTAATTCTCCTCTTCTTTGGGACGTATTTGCGATTTCAACCTATCTCACGGTATCCTTGGTTTTTTGGTATGTGGGACTGATTCCTGATTTGGCCACGATCCGTGATCGTGCGATGGGGCTGCGCAAGAAGATTTACGGGTTGATGAGTTTTGGTTGGAACGGTTCGGCCAAAGGATGGCAGCGTTTTGAAAGTGTTTCTTTGATTTTGGCTGGACTTTCGACTCCGTTGGTTCTTTCGGTTCACACCATTGTATCCTTCGACTTTGCGACCTCCGTGATTCCTGGTTGGCATACGACGATATTCCCTCCTTATTTCGTAGCAGGTGCGGTCTTCTCCGGCTTTGCCATGGTTCAGACCCTCTTGATTATTATGCGCAAATCGATGCGCTTGGAGCAATACATCACCTTGAATCATATCGATGTGATGAACAAAATCATTTTGGTGACCGGTTCCATCGTAGGATCAGCCTATATCACTGAATTTTTCATCGCTTGGTATTCGGCAGTGCCTTACGAGCAATATGCTTTTGTGAATCGAGCCTTCGGGCCTTATTGGTGGGCCTATTGGACCATGATGACTTGCAATGTGATCACCCCTCAATTGTTTTGGTCGCGCAAACTGCGTCGATCCTTGACGGCATCCTTCATTATTTCCATCTTTGTGAACATCGGAATGTGGTTTGAACGTTTTGTGATCATTGTTACATCTCTGCACAGGGATTACCTCCCATCGTCCTGGTTGATGTATTCGCCCACTTGGGTCGAAATTGGCATGTACATAGGTTCCCTGGGACTCTTCTTTACCTTGTTCTTCCTTTTTGCCAAATTCCTGCCGGTGATTGCGGTGGCCGAGGTGAAGTCCATCTACAAAACATCCTCCGAAGAGGAGATTGCCAAAACTGCGGCCAAAGAAGGAATTAATCTTCAAGAGGCTCATGCCCATACCAACGGTGCTCACTAAGTCGTCTAACGATATCAACTTATCCTGTCAACGTTTTTTATGACCAAGAAATATATCCTGGGCTTGTTTCGAGACGAAGAGCCCTTGCTTCATGCGGTTCACGAACTCCGCAAAGAAGGTAACAAAATTCACGAGGTGTACACCCCGTTCCCCGTTCACGGTTTGGACGATGCCTTGGGCTACAAGCGCAGCCGTCTTCCGCGTGCAGCCTTCCTTTTTGGTTGTTTGGGGGGTGCCCTGGGTCTCAGCATGCAGGCTTGGATGCTGGGTGTGGATTGGCCCATGAACATCGGTGGTAAGCCGGCTCTGGCTTGGGTTGACTTCGTGCCGGTGACCTTTGAACTCACCGTTTTGATTACAGCCTTGGGGATGGTAGCAACGTATTTGGTTGCATCGGAGTTTATTCCTGGGAATGAGCCCAAAATACCTGATCCAAGGATCACCTCGGACGTTTTTTGTATTGCTATCCCTGCCGATGGAGCATCGGCCTCGGTCAGTGCGCGTATGCGTCAATTGGGTGCCGAAGTCCAAGAAAAGGAGGTCGAATTATGAAACTTTTGAACATGCGAACATCGATTGCAATTCATCACCTAGGGGTAGGGATCGGTCTGTGGGCCCTGAGTTCTTGCGCCTTAATCGAAGATCCCAAAGAGCCGGGTTGGGAATATGCACCGCAGATGTATGTCTCCACTCCCTACGAGCCGTATTCGCAGGTTGAGAAAAACTCTATCAATGCCGACGGCAAGAATATGCGTGCCCCCGTTGCCGGGACCATTGCCCGCAACGGAACGGGTTACGATAACACTGTTTTGGAATTAATGCATAACTACCCAATTGGTATGGATAGTGTGGATTATGCGGGCAAAATTCTGCGTAACCCCCTGGATAACCAGGACACGACCCTCCTCGCCGAAGGCAAATACCTCTACGGGGTGTATTGTGCTTCATGTCATGGGGCAGAGGGTAACGGTCAGGGCAAAGTGGGTCAGAAGTATGCAGGGGTTCCCAATTACAAGGATTCCCGTATTCCCGGACTTCCTTCGGGTCATATTTACCATGTGATTACCTTGGGCAAGAACAGGATGTGGGGTTTGGGTTCCCAGATCCGTCCCGAGGATCGCTGGAAGATTGTGCTCTATGTTAATCAGTTAAGAGGTTACAAGGAGCCCTCCTAAGGGGAGCTCTCATGTTTTTGGTGTTTAAAAGATAAAGAAATGGGTTCTCATCACGCCGTTGAAATCAAAGAAGAGCGCTTTGCTCCTTCGTCACGCTTGACCACGATCATCCGAATCCTGATTGGAATCGGTGTTGTGACGGTGGCTGCCGGGGTTTATACCGACGGTCATCGCTTTTGGGCTAATTATTTGCTCAATAATTGGTTTTTCTTGGGTCTATCTCTGTCGGGAGTTCTTTTTGTGTCGATTCAATCGGTGAGCAATGCCGCTTGGTCCTTGGGTTATCGTCGTATTGCCGAGGCCATGGGGGCTTATTTGCCTTGGGCTTTTGCAGGGTTTGCGGTCCTGATGATTTCGACATCGTTGCATTGGAATCATTTGTATCACTGGGCTCATCACGGCATCGCCGAAGAGTTCTTGGAGGGGGGACAGCCCAATCCGGAATACGATCCCATCATTGCTTCCAAAGTTCCCTACCTCAACGTTCCTTTTATGGCGGCGCGTATGGCGGTCTTCTTTGGTCTTTGGATTCTGTTGTACCGGGCCATCCGTAAGCATTCTTTGTTGGAGGATCAAGAAGGGGGTCTCTTGCGTATCCGCCGTATCAAAACGCTGGCCTCCATTTTCTTGCCTGTCTTTGCCGTGACTTGGGCGATGAGCACCTGGGATCACATCATGTCGGTAGATACCCACTGGTACTCCACCATTTTATGGGTCTATCATTTTGCTGCGGCTTGGGTTGCTGCCCTGTCCTTTATGGCGATTGTTGCGGTTCTGCTCAAAAAGGCTGGCTATCTTCCACACTTGAATGATAATCATTTGCACGATTTGGGGAAGTTTATGTTCGCGTTTTCTATATTCTGGGCGTACATCTGGGTCTCCCAATTCTTGTTGATTTTTTTCGCCAACATCCCTGAGGAAACCATATATTTCCAAGAAAGGTTGGAACATTTCAAGATTCCTTTCTTTGTCAACGTAGTGGTGAATTTTGTGTTACCTTTCTTTCTTCTGATGGCCCGCGGTTCCAAACGTCAGGCCAATTACTTGATGGCCGTGGCGATTCTGTTGATCGCGGGCAAATACCTGGACCTTTATTTGGGGATCATGCCGGGTACTGTAGGTGGACATGCTCATTTTGGATGGATGGAGATCGGGATGTTTGCAGGGTATGCAGGTTTGTTCCTGTGGGTGGTCACCAGGGCCTTGGCTTCGGCTTCGATCATTCAGCACCGTCATCCATACCTTAAGGAATACGCCTCGCACGAAGTAATGTAAAGCTTAGGCAGCCTAAGCCTGCTAGGTCATAGGCAGCGTAAGCCTAAGGTTTGGTGCTATATTCGTTGAAAGCTAGCGCCATGACCCATCGCCTAGGTGGCCCCCGTAGGTCACCCTCCACTTCATTCACTGCAACATCTTCTGCCTCTGAAGGAACATTAAGTACCCCTTGGCGTTCCTTGTTGACCTTGATCGGCGTGTTTTTCTTTTGGGGCTTTGTTGCGGCCTCGAATGATATCCTGATTCCGGTTTTTAAGCAGGCCTTGAACCTTGAACAAGCCCAAAGTCAAATGATTTCGTTTGCCTTTTATGTGGCTTATACGTTGGGTTCTTTGATCTATTTGTGGGCTTCTTCGCGGTGGTCAGGTCCTGATCACAAAGACCTTATAAGTCGCTGGGGCTATTCCAAGGCCTTGGCCTACGGGCTTTTGGTTTCTGCCTTGGGAACCTTGCTGTTTATCCCCGCCGCGGATCAAGCCTCCTTCCCTTTGTTGTTAGCGGGTCTCATGGTGGTTGGACTGGGATTCAGCCTGCAACAGACCGTGGCCAATCCATTGGTTTTGATGATGGGTCCAGCCTCAGGAGGGCCTCAGCGTCTCAGCATGGCGGGTGGTATCAACAATCTGGGCACAACCTTGGGCCCCCTTTTGGTGAGTTACGCCATTTTTGGTCCTATGGGAGCCGAGTCTTCCTCGACGGATGGTTCCGCTGGAGCTTTGGACTTGTCCGCAGTCAAAACTCCTTATTTGGTGTTGGGGGCTTTGTTCACGGTGGCGGCCTTGGTTTTTTATTTCAAAGACCTGGGAAGGCCAGGACAATCCAATACGGAGGGGGATCAAGAGGAAAGCGAGCGACCTGTGTTCTCGTTGCCTCAAGTTTGGGGTGGGATGATCGCGATATTTTTGTATGTGGGGGTAGAGGTGGCTACGGCTTCGAATTTGCCGGAGTATTTGCGAGCTGAATTGGGTATGCCTATCGAGTCTTTGGCACCTTATGTGGCGTTGTTTTGGGCAAGCCTGATGATCGGGAGGTGGACGGGAACAGCCGCCATGGTCAAGCAGGGTTTTGGGGGACTGAGCATGCAAGTTTCTCAGTGGATCATGCGTTTGATTTTGCCTTCGGCGGCCTTTGGGGTTTTCTTGTTGGTGACGTATTTGGGGGGGCACAGTCCATGGGAATATGTGACGTACAGCCCAGCCTTGTTGATATTGATTTTAGCGGATGCGTGGAGCGGAGG
>Ga0194131_10009681_pt1 | contig 12072 bp, 11 predicted proteins | sample TA2KigO120mmetaG_FD_148631 | JGI IMG/M metagenome (GOLD analysis project Ga0194131, IMG submission 148631) | Freshwater microbial communities from Lake Tanganyika, Tanzania - TA2015053 Kigoma Offshore 120m | ecosystem: Environmental > Aquatic > Freshwater > Lake | place: Tanzania: Lake... | reverse complement strand
TCTTGATGATCTCTTGACACAACACCTCAATATCCCTTCCCACATGCTTCACCACACGCCGTAGTTGTGACACTCCCATCTCTTCAAGAGGTAGTGACGTACGTAAAGTGTCTTTTACTCCCTCTACAAGCCACTTTTTTATCTTGCTCTCTTCTTCTAAAGAAGCTGTGACTAAAAACTCAGTTTCTAGCGCGAATTCCTGCAACATGCACAAGCAGAAGCTATGCAATGTGAAGATCGAAGCAGAGGAAAATGACTGTATAGCTTCTTCTATTCTGTGTTGAGACTGCGTGGTTAACCATTTTTCACAAGTTAAAAAAGGTTGTAAGTAAGCAGGACCTCCCTCTCCTTGTATAAGGGCTTCTCGCAATAATAGAAGTGTTTGATACACCCTTGCCTTAAGCTCTCTTGTTGCAGCTCTTGTAAAAGTTACAATGAGAATCTCTCCTATATGCAAAGGTTCTTTTGCCTCCAAAAGCAATCGAGGAATCAGGTGTTCAATGGCAAAGGTCTTTCCTGTTCCTGCTGAAGCTTCCAGAAAATGAGGACCCAATATAGAAGTTGTAGGTGCTAAAATATCAAAGGACACGCTCTGCCTCTTGAGTACTTCCTTCAAATAAGGGAGAAAATACGTCAGTCAAAGGTTTCTTCCAGTGATAAAATATCTCCCTTGCTTCAAGATATCCGTCTCTTTGTGTAAACCATTCTTCATAAGGATCTATAAAAGAAAATGGCGTCTGCTCTAACTTATTTTGTAAGTCTGCTTCGTTTTTATGTAGAAGTATCTCTACCCACTCAGGCTTCACAAAACACGGCTTTTCCTGATACTGCATAAGTAGTTCCACACAGCTAGCTAGGGCATGATTGACATCATTGCAGGAAATTATTTTTTTCACACCCTCATAAACCATAAGGCAATCTTTATTCCAACCAAGCTTGGCAGCTAGAGAAGAAAACATTAAGAAAGAGGGCCACATAAGTGGATACTCCTGCTTTTTCTTCTTTCCAAACCACAGCAATCCTTGAGGGGAAACAAAGGGAATGTTTCCACATATTTTGACGGAACCGCCTCTTACATTCACAAAGATCGGCGGAACAAATATATTTTGCCCTTCTATCGTGATGTCTTTAACTCCCTCTACGTACTCTACCTGGTAAAGTTCTTCTAGATGAACTCCAAAATTACATAAGTGTTCTTTCCAACGCTTTAAATCTTCTTCTAGCTCTAAACGCCCCACTCTACCCAAAGCACCCTTAGGTATTTCCTTGTCTAGTAGGGATGTTAGAGCTTTTTCATCGAAAAGAAGCCTTGGGATTTTACGTTCTATATGTGTGCGTAGTAAGGGCGAGAGAAAAAATTCCAAGTCTTTAGGAGGCTGAAAAGGAAGAGCAATCTCAAGAGTCTCACGCATGAAGTATCTCAAAGGATTTTTAATCGCGCCCTCTATCTCCTTAATATCGAGACAATCTGGAATAGAGAAGCTTTTATTTTGAGAAGATAGAGGTAAAAGATCTTGCTTTACATGATGCAAATAACTCTTGGCTAAAGAGAAAGTCTCATATGAAAAACTCCGAAAACGCTCTTCTTCTCCAAAGTATGAAGGGGAAAAGGGCACCGCATGGTGATGCCTGACTAATTGTTCTGATACGACTTGCTTTAAATGAGGAAAAAAGGTACCTATGTAACGCAAAAGTTCTCCTAATAAAGAGGACGGATTTTGCGGTTTTTGATCTTCTAACGATATTCTTTGATAGCTAAAAACAAGAGCTTCTCTTGCATGTAAAAGGAGCTGTAAAAAAAGGTACCTATCTTGATCAGCAAGAGAAGGAGTTTCTCTGCATCCTTCTTTAACTTTCTCTATAGTACGAAGCTCTCGTCTTGGAAAGGTCTCCTCATCACAACCAAGCACATATACAAGCTTGGCTGGGTAGATCCCCCCTTCTTCCAGAGGTAGGAATTTCACACTCTGCAAGTGAGAGCTTTGAAAAGCCCCTTTTTTTCTTTGCTGGAATTCTTGAAGAACTTGGTAAAAACAAGAAAAGGGGATAGATTGTTTTCCTTGATGAGAGAGCTCCCCCTCTAAAGTACAAAGAGCTCGTATCCATCCCTCAAATCCTCTATCTGAGGGAAAATAGGTGGTCATCCAACAAGAAGCACACTTGATCCAAGCAGACAAACAAAGCTCATGGGACTCGTAGATAGGTCGTAAATTCTCTTGTAAAGAACCAACGAAATTCATCCACTTTTCTAAGAGATCCGCTTCCGTCCACTCAACTGCTTGAACTCCTTGTGAAAAAAATCCGTCTTCCATGACCATGCCAAGAATAAGCTTGCGAAATCCAAGTTCCCAAGTACCTTCAGAATTTTCTTCCTCGCTCTCTAAACAATGTTTTTTGTAATTTGCGTCCAGTCCCCAGAGGATACCAGCTTTTTCACACCAACAGGTAATTTTTTTAAGCTCGTCTTCTGTAAATGCAAAAGTTTCTAGCACGGAGGGTAGTAGAGCAAATTGACACATCGACTGGAGAGAAAATCTGGACTGATATAAATGAAAAAGAGAGTCCCACAGGCTTTCTTCCTCCAAAGGAAACCCTTGTATCGAATAGTCCAAAGGGCTTTGTTTTGATCCAAAAACAGCATGGATAAAAGGAAGATAGGAAGAAAGGCTCGGTACTACAACAAGTACGTCCTGAGGCTGAAAACCGTATTTGCAGAAGAACATTTGTAGTGTCTCTGCCAAGACCTCTACTTCACGCAACAAAGAAGGAGCAGAGACGATGAACAAAGAGTCATCAAGACATCCCTGCCGTTGCTCCACCTCTTCTTCCAAAGATAGCAAACCATTTTGCAAAAGATGAAGCAATGAGTTGCTAAGAGACTCTGCATAATCTTCTTCTAAGTACGATTCCGTAGCATTGAGCTGTCGAAAAAAATTTCTCCCTACACGCCCCCAGTTCGCAAGCAGAGGATGAGGTGCATGTAGAAAAAGGCTTAGCTGCTCTTGCACTTGAAGTTGCATCTTTTTGCCATGCATCTTTTTCTCCAAAAACAACCTCTCTTTATCCGTGCAAAGGTCTTCCCAAAACATCTCGCTTGGTGATAGGAAGTACCATTGGGCACAACTTGTAAAAAAAAAATGTTGCAAATAAGACGGTAGATAAGAAAAACCAAAAACATGCAAAATGCCATCTAAGGGTCGGAGCAGCACTTGTAGAGGTTTCCAAGGAGAGTCTTGCGAGAAAATTCTTTCCCAAAGCTCTTGTTTCCACCTTTCTTGTTCTTTTAGATGAACCAGCATTTTAGGCTCTAAAATACTCCATTCATGAAAAGACCTAGCAAGTTCTTTTGCGAGCCATAAACGCTTTTTTTCCGGATGATCTTGTAAATAAGAAACGATATCCAAAGGAGGATTTACTCGTAACTCTCGCTCAATGCTCAAAAAAAGAGCCTGAGAAGAAGGAACAAATTTTTCACCGCGAAACAAATCTGCCATGCGAGAAATCGTTACAAATTCAATACCAGTGCAAACCCCTTGCTCTCTTGCAAGAGTGGTGGTTATATAAGACTTAAGTCCGTGATGTGGTAAAAAAACAATCTGCCGAACAAACGGATCTTGCCCTTTTTCCACGATTGCCCGTCCTAGAAAAGAAACAAGTCTCTCTAACTGGTTGCTGCAATAAAGAGTTGACCTCGTCTTATCCATTATGCTCCTGCATTTACTCCCAAACATCCCCCCATTGCAACTTCTTTCTAATTTTATAAAGGTCTTTCTCTTTTCTTGAAGAAATTCTCTTTTCTATTCCATCTTCTTGGCAAACAACAAATTCTACATGACCGGATCTGTGTAAAGGGTGTCGGATGATTCTTCCTGGAACGGCAGAACATGGATTTTTCCCAAAAAGGATATAGCTGTATTTCTCGTCTTCATACCCAAGATCTGCATTTTTAAGCTGTCTATGGAGCGAAGACCTTGGAACACGGACAGAAAAGTGGCACCAGTCTCCTGATGGTAGTGGGCAGGGAGAAGAATGGGGACAGGGGGCCCAAAGGTACCCACCAAGCTCTTTAAGCTTATTGCGTGCCCGCATCAAACGACTATATCCCTGAGGAGTTCCAGGCTCTACAATACATAAAGCATTACCTGTTGCTTTCCATAAAACAACCATAAGATCTTCCAGATATTTTTCCGGAACTTCACCCAAGGAATAGGAAAGTACAATTAAATCATGAAGAGGCATCTCTTTCATCTCTTCTATAAAACAATGCTTCCATTCTATTTGTAGATCTAACGGTTGGGGTGATGCTCGAATCATCTTCTTTCCAAGCTCCATAAACTCTCGATCTTTTTCCAAAAGTGTGCAGTGAGCTAATGAAGGAAAAAGTTCTAAAGCAGCCCACATAGCTGTACCAGGACCTGCTCCTACATCTAAGAGAGAGGTTGGAGAAAAATCATGAAATCGGTCCCGGCTCTCTTTGAGAACTTGAAAAACAGCAGAAAATGTTCCAGGCATTCGAGTGAATAAATAGGCATGTTTTTCCTCATTTGTTTGAAGAAAATCCCCTCTCCCTTCTCTATAACGAGAAGAGATATTTGCAAAGGCCTTTTGCCCTTCAGAAAGGATTGAAAAGCTTTCTAAGCCCTGTAATATTTGCCACAATCTGGACTCTTTCATAAATTCGCTATCTTTAAAAAATATATGTACGTTATAACACCCAATGAAAAATCAATAGTGAGGCCTGTCATGTTTATTTCTGGAGGTCTTTTTTGGCTTGGATACCAGTGCTCTTATGCACTGATTGATGTACCTAAATGGCCAAAACACCCAAAAATTTCTCTACAAAAGATTCTCACACTCTCCGTATCCTCTATTGTGATGAAGAAGGTTTTTGCAGAGGACAAAATAAGGCTCCCTATTCTTTTTTCAACGATTCTTATCACAGGTCACACTGTGTACAAAAATGCAACAGCTTATTTAACATCTTCTTTGTACAGCAAGATTACTCACATCATCTCCGCTGTTTTTTTCTTCACAGGTTTCCCTTTTTATAGCGGTTTTTTCCTCAGCTTAGCAGGCTCACTCTCCACTGACTAAGCTCCAGTCAATGGCGTTTCTCCCCCACGAAGCAAGACACGCATTAGCCTTAGAAAAATGCTTACAGCCCAAAAAACCAGAAGCAGAGTAAGGTGAGGGGTGTGCCGCGATAAGAATCTTATGCCTTGGGCATGTTTCAATTTTCTTCCCCTTTTCTTGCGCAAGACTCCCCCATAATAAAAATACTAGAGGATCTTCTCTTTGGATAAGGAGATCTACAACAGCGTCTGTAAAACGTTCCCATCCTCTAGCATAATGCGATTTCGGCTCTCCCTGTCTTACAGTAAGCGTTGCATTGAGAAGAAAAACTCCTTGCCGTGCCCAAGGAATCAAACATCCTGTTTGAGGGATAGGCAAGCCCAAATCGTTATGAATTTCTATAAAAATATTGCGTAAAGAGGGAGGGATTCTTACACCATGAGGAACACTAAAACTAAGACCCTGCGCTTGGCCTGGCCCGTGATAGGGATCTTGCCCTATAATCACCACTTGCACCTGTTCATAAGGAGCGTACCTAAACGCAGAAAAAACAAGGTCTTCTGGTGGATAAATGACTTTTCCTGCCTCCTTTTCTCTTTGAAGAAAATCTTTTAACTCTTTTATGTAAGGGAGGGAAATTTCTTCTTGCAACTTCTCTCTCCAGCTCTTTTCAAGACGCATGGCCCCCTCCTAAATTTCAAGGATACTTCCAAAGATATTGACAGAAACCAGAATAAACGCCTACCATTCTCGATGATTACTCGATTTTTAACGGAAAAAGACTTATGAAGGACCTTTCTCAAAACAACTTGATTCTTTTCAGAAATATCACAAGAAAAAAAGACTCAATCTACGCAAACTTTAAAGTGAACGGCGTGCGTGCAGGGGTTTCCTTCTCTGCTTCTATAGCTGTTGATATTGCAGCAGCAGAAGTGCACGCAGGAGATGTACTTGAAAAAATCGTTGAAGAATGCGCAAGGATTGGCATTGTAGAGTTTAAAAAAGCAGAATTTCAATTCGAAGGCGTTTCTAATCTATAACACAGTCTAATCTGGGTGTAGCGCAGCTTGGCTAGCGCACTTGCATGGGGTGCAAGGGGTCGTAGGTTCAAATCCTATCACCCAGATTCTTTTTACTATTTTCTTTGTTCTTTTTATTGTACTTCTAATTTGAATCGACGTCAATCAAAGCATTTTGGCTATTTGTTGATAGAATTTATGCCTATTCTTCAAAATCTACCCACTTGAGTTAAATGGGCATGTTTTGTAGAATAAGGTCATGAGAAAGCTAAAATATATAAAGCAGTTAGAGCCCTTCTATAAAGCTCCCTTCTTTACCATTGAAGAAGCGGCAAAAAAGGGCGTTCCTAGACATGCTCTAGTTTATTTAGAAAAAAGAGGAGACCTGGAAAAGATTTACCCTGGGGCATACCGCTTCCTGGAATACGAACCAGAAGTTGAATTCCAATGGGAAAACTTAGGTCTCGTCGCGTCTAGTGTTCCCGAAAGCGTTATTTGTTTAATTTCTGCTCTCGTCTTTTATGGATTGACTGATCAGGTGATGAGAGAGATTTGGCTTGCCGTACCTCATCAATCTCATCCTCCTAAACGTCCTAACACTAGAATAGTCAGAATGCGAAATACTGATCTTGGGAAAAACACTATTGCTCTAGGGGAATACCGTGTGCACATTTTTGATAGAGAACGTTGCATAATTGATGCGTTTCGTTATCTCAGCAAGGAGATCGCCATCAAAGCGTTGCAAAGATATTTCCAAAGCAAAGCAGCTAAACCAGACCCCAAAAAATTGGGTGCCTATGCAAAAAAATTACGAGTAAACATAACCCCTTACATCTTATCTTGTACGACATGACATCAGACGCAGAAAAATCATTTAAAGCAAAACTTCGTGCCATTGCCAAAGAGAAAAATCGCGATCCTGCAGATCTATGACAAAATCTCACATTAGAGCGCTTTTTGGTGCGGCTTGCGAAATCAGAGTATTCAAAGCATTTCGTCCTGAAGGGAGGCATCCTCCTCTCAAAATACATTGAAATTGGCAGAGAAACAACCGATCTTGACTTCCTAGCCCAAAAAATCAGCAACGAAGTGAGCAAACTGAAGGTCATTTTTGAAAAAATTGCCACCATCGATCTTCAAGATGGTTTTTCTTTTCGTGAGATCAAAGTAAATGAGTTGGGTCACCCGCATATGGGCTACCCTGGTGTAGAAGTGTCCATGATGGCCTATTTTGGAAAAACAAGATTTAAAGTGGCCATCGATATTGGATTTGGAGATATTGTCGATCCAGTCAAATATGCGATTCCCCTGACAAGCTCTTCCAAGGGAGATCTTTTCGAGCACAGCGTCAACCTCTCTTGTTATCCAAAAGAATTCATCTTGGCAGAGAAGTTGGAGACAATCATCTATCGAGGTTCATTTAATAGCCGCATGAAAGACTTTCACGATCTCCATTCTATGAGCACCTCGCCTAATTTTTCCTCTTTTCACAATCTAGAGGCGGTCATCCGCCTGGTATTTGAGCATCGGGAAACCCAACTGGCGTTACCCATTCGCTTTACAGAAGAAGAGCTATCTCGAATACAAAATTTTTGGAATGAGTATCTCAGAAGCCTTCGCGCAGAACACGTATCTGCTCTTCCTCGAAATATTGCTAGTGTCATTTCTAAAATTAACGATTGGCTTCGTTCCCATACGAAGCTAATTTGATACGGTGCAGTACCGCTCCTAAAAATCAACACAAATCGAATCAAGAAAAATCTTACAGCTTTCTTGTCGTTTTGTGCAGATTTTTAGGAGCGGTGGAAAACTCTGTTGATAAGCTGTTCATGACTTGTTCACAAGTTGTTGATAACCTAAAAAAAATAGAGTTATCATCAATTCATCGACAAGCTATGAACAAGTTATGAACAAGCTATTTTCCTAGGAAAAACAAGGGGTTATGAACAGTTCCACATCCTCTAAAGAAGAATACTCTTATATGTATATAGATAGTTAAAGAGAAAAAGAACCTTGCCTTTTCACTCTAGATGCATGTATCTTGTAGAGGTTTTTGCATCTAAAGGACGATCATGCTACAGGCTGGAAATTTTTTCTCTACGGTTCCTCATAACTTACTTCCCCTATTTGAGGGTACCACTTTTGTATGGGAAACACTGCCTTGCATAGCTCATTTTATTCAAAAACAGTCGAAGCTTGGAACCATTCACTCTCCCTTACAAGAAGGAGTCTTTTTAGCGAACCCAGGGCTTGTTTATATAGGTAAGAATGTTGTTATTGAACCAGGTGTTTTTATCAAAGGTCCTGCTTGGATCGAAGATGACTGTGAAATCAGACAAGGAGCCTATCTTAGAGAGAATGTTATTCTTGGAAAAAAAGTTGTTGTAGGGCACTGTTCTGAAATAAAAAATAGCATTCTCTTTCCTGAAGCTCATGCTGCGCATTTTAACTATGTAGGAGACTCTATTCTTGGTTCACGTAGTAATCTTGGAGCCGGGGTGATTTGTTCCAATGTTCGCCTAGATAAAGAAACTATCTATGTACACTTTGAGGGGAAGAAACTTTCTACGGGCTTAAGAAAAATGGGAGCCATTGTGGGTGATGATGTTCAAATAGGATGCAATGCTGTCGTTCAGCCAGGAACGTTGATCGAAAAATTTGTTTTTTGTCATCCATGCGCGACCATAAAGGGATTTATTACAAAGGAACAGTGTTGATGTCCGAAAAAGCCAAAACTTTTCTCTCCTTGAGAGAATGGATAGACAAAGAAATCCTCACCTATATTCCTCATTTAGGGAAGAAAACAAAGTTAAGAGATGCTTGCGAGTATGCTCTAACTAACGGGGGTAAACGTTTCCGTCCCCTTATTGTGCTTCTTACTGCAGAAGCATTAGGGGATAAGACTTGTCCGTATCATGCTGCTCTTTCTGTGGAATTTTTTCATACAGCTTCTCTTATCGCAGATGACCTTCCTTGCATGGATAATGATGACCAAAGAAGGGATAAGCCCTCTCTTCATAAAGTTTTTGGAGAGAGTGTAGCCCTTTTAGCTAGTTATGCTTTGATTACTTCAGCGTTTGAGCTTATCCATAAAGGGATCCCCGCGTTTGCTTCTTCTTTTCAAGATAAAGATGCTAATGCGATTTGTTCTTTGGCTCTAGAAAGTGCTGCTGCTTGCTCTGGCATACTTGGGGCCACGGGAGGACAGTTTCTCGACCTATTTCCACAAGCTTTCACTCTTGAAGTCGTAAAAGAAGTGATCTATAAGAAGACTGTGACTCTCTTTGAAGTTTCTTTTCTCTTTGGGTGGCTTTTTGGAGGGGGAGATATACACAAAGTAGATTTGGTCAAGAAAACAGCTTATCATCTTGGGATGGCCTTTCAAATTGCTGACGATCTTGGAGATTTACAACAAGATGCAGGAAAAGAAAGAAAAATCAATATAGCATTAGCTCTTGGAAAGGAGCGGGCTTTTTCTCTTTTTACTGAAGAGATGAAAGCGCTGCGAGAGAGTTTAGAGGAGCTAAGAATTTATTCTGAACCCTTTCAAGATATGTGTGGGTTGCTTGAAAAATCTATAAGCCACCTACAAGTGTAGGTGGCAGAAGACTATTCACCTATGTGGCTTACAATCTCATTGATCTCTTCAGAAGAACAGGAGGGTGTAAAGGTGGCCTGTTTATTTGTGTAGCGTTCTAAGATCAGTTTTTCGATTTCGGTGCATAGAGAAGGGTTTTTCTTAAGCTCTTCCCTTGCTGCTTCCCTTCCTTGACCAAGACGTTGATTATTGTAACTAAACCATGTACCTTTCTTGTCTATAATCTGCAAATCTACACCCATATCGATCAGAGTACCCACCCTAGAGATACCCTCATTGAAGAGAATATCGAATTCTGCTGAGCGAAAAGGAGGGGCTAGCTTATTTTTAACAATCTTAACTTTTACGCGGTTACCCATCTCTTGGTTGTCAGCTCCCTTAATGCTTCCAATCCTTCGAATATCCATTCGTAAAGATGCATAGAATTTAAGAGCTTTTCCCCCTGTTGTTGTCTCCGGATTCCCAAACATCACTCCAATTTTATCGCGAATTTGGTTAATGAAAATAGCACAGGTATTACTTTTCGCAAGAGTTGCTGTAAGTTTTCTAAGAGCTTGTGACATCATTCGCGCTTGAAGCCCCATAAAGGAATCTCCAATCTCCCCCTCTAGTTCTGCTTTGGGAACAAGTGCCGCTACGGAGTCAATGACAATGACATCCACAGCATTAGAACGAGCGAGCATCTCTGCTATATTTAAAGCATCTTCTCCACAATCTGGTTGAGAAATCATCAGTTCATCAAGATTAACACCGATTTTGGCAGCATAACTTGGATCTAGAGCGTGTTCTGCATCGATATAGGCAGCAAGACCACCAGACTTTTGTGCGTTGGCCACGATATGCATGGCTAATGTAGATTTCCCAGAAGACTCTGGTCCGTAGATTTCTACAATACGTCCTCTTGGTACTCCTCCAACACCAATAGCGGCATCTAAGGAAATCGCTCCGGTTTTCACCACGGAAATTTCTTTGTTCGCGGAATTTTTACCAAGCGTCATAATCGATCCTGCCCCAAATTGTTTTTCAATATGTGCAACAGCAGAATCTAGAGACTTGCGCTTCTCAGCCTCTTGCATCTTCCTATCTTTGACTTCTATCGCCATCGAATCCTCCTTCATAATGATTCACTACTAGATTGTCTTTTAGCAATTCTTCTCGTCAAGAAGAAAAATAAGATATGTTTTCTAAAAATATTCATTTTGTTTTAATCCCAAAAAGGGAGTTCGTACGGGAGTTCATATTGTGATCCTAGCTGGAGATATAGGGGGAACCAAGGCTAACCTTGCGCTCTTTGAAGATGTTCAATCTAAAAAAGTTCTGAAGGAGGAAAGGTTTCTTTGCAGAGATTTTACAAGTGTAGGAGAAATTCTTCGTGCCTTTGTCCCTGCTGAGTGCGCTCCTATTCAAGCTGCTTGTTTAGGGATTGCCGGCCCTATAGAAGACAATATTTGTCGCGCCACTAATCTTCCTTGGGTGATCCAAAGTCAGGAGGTTACTAAGTTTCTACAGACACCTCATGTGTTTTTACTCAATGATCTTGAAGCCAATGCGTGGGGTATTCCTTTGCTACAAAAAGAGGAACTCTATCTTATTACCCCAGGAGATGATAGGAAGGGAAATCGTGCCCTGTTATCCCCAGGAACTGGTCTTGGAGAGGCTGGGATCTATTTCGACGGGAGTAAACACACACCCTTTCCCTGCGAAGGGGGTCATGCGAGTTTTGCTCCTCGTAATGAAGAAGAAGTGGAACTTTGGCGCTATCTACGGGATCGATTTGGACATGTTTCTTATGAAAGAGTGCTCTCTGGGCAAGGTATTGCTAATATTTACCAGTTTTTTGTTCATAAGAAAAAAGAAGTTGAACTACAGGAAGTACGCGAACGTTTACAGAAAGAAGATCAAGCTAAAGTTATTCATGAGTACGCAGAAAATAAAACGTGTGCCCTATGTCAGAAAACTATGGACTGTTTTTTTTCTATCTGTGGAGCTGAAGCAGGCAATCTTGCTTTAAAATTCCTAGCTTTGGGAGGGGTATTTCTCGGAGGAGGTATTCTTCCTAAAACCCTTTCTTTATTTCGCAAGGACCTTTTTATGGAATCTTTTTTAGATAAAGGGCGGTTTGCTTCTTTGCTCGCACAAGTGAGAATTGAGATCATCATGAATCCTAAAACAGCTCTTTTAGGAGCAGGCTATTATGCACAAAGCAGACTGTGAAGAGGGGCGTCGATTACAAGATCAAGGAAGTAGTCCAGTGCCTATTTGGCATAAGTGGGGACCTTATGTAGCGGAAAGATCTTGGGGAACTGTGCGGGAGGACTATAGCTCTCTTGGCGATGTTTGGAAAGCCTTTGATTTTGAGATGGCGCACAAAAAAGCTTATCG
>Ga0194131_10009680_pt1 | contig 12074 bp, 7 predicted proteins | sample TA2KigO120mmetaG_FD_148631 | JGI IMG/M metagenome (GOLD analysis project Ga0194131, IMG submission 148631) | Freshwater microbial communities from Lake Tanganyika, Tanzania - TA2015053 Kigoma Offshore 120m | ecosystem: Environmental > Aquatic > Freshwater > Lake | place: Tanzania: Lake... | reverse complement strand
GTCCGACGCGAGCGTATTCGTCGAAGCCGCGTTGCACTAACTCGGCGGCCTCGTCGTCTTTATAGGTTTTCGTGAGCGGTAGCTCGTTCCAGGCGGTGGAGGTTAGATGGCGACGAATAGGATAATAGCCGTGGCCGGGTAGGAAGAAGTATTGATCGCCGAGGAACCGATTGGCGGCCTTACCGTGGACAAAAAGGAAGTGCTCCGCCTTGTCGCCGCCCGCCTGGTCGTTGGCACGCCTATGGTAGTTACCGCGCTCAAAACTGAGCCGCTGATCCGGCGCTAACTTGCTACGGGGATGTAAACTTAAAATCACGCCGCGCTCAGCCACGATCTTATCTGGGTCAGGTTGTGTGAGACGCGTACCCAGCTCCACGGCATCTTCACTGACGACGAGTTCCTTGACTTCAGCTGTAGCGGCCTCAAGATTCACATGGGATTTGAGAAAGGCGGCAGCCGCATCAAGTCCCAGGTCATAGTGGGTGACGTGGCCTGGTTTAAGTTCGATGCGGACACGCAGACCCGGGCCATGTGCCAGCAGCGAGACCCCTTGGATGTTCCCTTTAAGGTGATCGATAATCGTTTGGGTGGCGCCTGCGGCGTTCTTTTTGGCCTTGCCCTCTTTGACGTCAGCCACTGGCGCCGTGACTTTGCTGCGCTTTGGTGACGATGGTGGCTTCAAAGGTGCGGCAGCATCGAGGCTGGCAAGCAATTGCGGCTTTTCGCGATCGATGTGGATCATGAAGGCGGCTATGTGCTCGCAGTAATGACCGAGTGCACGGTTTTTCCGGCAGGTGCACTCAATCCACTGGATCACGTGACCGGCTGGGTGAATCTTGAGCCTGACCTCCGCCCGACTCGACGCAATGACAGTCGCCATGACCAGACCGTCGTAGGTCTGGAGCCCATTGACCTTACCTGCGTGATAAAGATCGACACCCTCGAGCCAGTCGGCTTCGTCCAGGTAATCATAGAAATGATCAAGCAGGTTGAGTTTAGCGGCTTTCTGCAACGGTTACTCGGTAGTTGGGCCGGTAGCAGCCGGAATTAGCAGTGCGGGGGAGAGGGGATGGCTCTATTCTAACAGATTTTTTGCTGTCTGCCTTTACCTGGTCATGGGGCGTCAGGGGTAAGTAACTGATGATACCGTGCTTCTCTAAGCCTTTTGGCTAGGTGACCTTAACCCTCGGTCAACTGCGTCTGGCACCAAACGATCGCCTTACCGACTTCCGCTATCGTGCACAAACGGTATGGGCTGCTCACGCCAGCAAAGGATGGCCTTTAAGGCCTTTGCGAGACCCTGCTGCGCCAGTAAAAAAATATTCTCGGGTCGTCCCGCTTGTACGGATGCAAGTGCCCTCGCTGATTCAAGATCCTGTTCAGCAATCAGCATCAGTTCATCCGCATGAATCTTCTCAAATTTACCTTGTTTAGTCATGGCTGATGTCCCCACCGTAAATCAGCCGGCCCTCTTGCATGCACATCATGGCAACTCCACCAGCCTTGGATTTCCGGACGAATTCTGACCCGGTCATGAAAATAGCGTCAACGGGCCAAACGACACCTTTCCGACTGCGATAATAGCCAGCCTTGGCGACCTTCATGTCATCATGGTCATCAAGAACGATTAGCAAGTCCAGATCGGATGCCTCAGTCATAGTGCCGCGCGCGCCGGAACCAAACAAATAAACTGCTAAAGGCTTACAAGCCCCGATCACGCGGGTAAGCTCCGATGTGATGAGGAGATTTACCTCATCGAGTGGGACCGCCTTGGCGCGTAAACGCTCAAACACTGCGGCTCCTGTAGACATGTCGGGGACCGTGGCATACCGGCGGCCGGCTAGAGACGCTATGTTCATACATTTATAGCAGGAGAAAGTGGTTTGGAAAAAAATAAAAAACCTTCAAAGCTGCGTTGACAAAAGTTTTTAGAAGCGTAGATTCACCTTCCTCGGCACTGAGCCACTTCGCTGACCCGGCGAGACACTGAAAAAAAGTGAAACGAAGGGTTGACAAAAAAAGCGAAGAGAGTAAAGTGCGGAACTCCTCGACGAACGGTAAGTAAGTAGCTGAAGAGGCTGACGAAAACTGAGATAGGTCGAGTGCTCTTTGAAAACTGAATAGCGACAGAAACAAGAAACCAAATAACAGGTTACTGTCGAAGTTGATCGCGAGATCACTTCACGAGTCATTGGCTCGTAAAAACAAAGTAAACTGTTACCTTGATCAATTCTTACGCAAGTAAGAATTCCGAATTAAAGTAACGGCCATGATTTAAACATTAGAGTTTGATCCTGGCTCAGAACGAACGCTGGCGGCGTGCCTAATACATGCAAGTCGCGCGAGAAAGTCCTTCGGGATGAGTAGAGCGGCGCACGGGTGAGTAATACATAGGAACGTACCTTGTAGTGGGGAATAACCACGGGAAACTGTGGCTAATACCGCATAATGACGTGAGTCTAAAGCAGGCCTCTATTTATAAGCTTGCGCTACTAGAGCGGCCTATGTCCCATTAGCTAGTTGGTAGGGTAATGGCCTACCAAGGCGACGATGGGTAACTGGTCTGAGAGGATGATCAGTCACACTGGGACTGAGACACGGCCCAGACTCCTACGGGAGGCAGCAGTAGGGAATTTTGCACAATGGGCGCAAGCCTGATGCAGCAACGCCGCGTGAGTGAAGAAGGCTCTTGGGTTGTAAAGCTCTTTCGGCTGGAAAGAAGGGGTTGCCTGCGAACAGTTGGCAATTCTGACGGTACCAGAAGAAGAAGCACCTGCTAACTTCGTGCCAGCAGCAGCGGTAATACGAAGGGTGCAAGCGTTGTTCGGAATTACTGGGCGTAAAGCGCGCGTAGGCGGGCTAGAAAGTCGATTGTGAAATCCCTGGGCTCAACCTGGGAATGGCAGTCGAAACTCCTAGTCTTGAGTGCCTGAGAGGATGGCGGAATTCCCGGTGTAGTAGTGAAATACGTAGATATCGGGAAGAACACCTGAGGCGAAGGCGGCTATCTGGCGGTGCACTGACGCTGAGGCGCGAAAGCGTGGGGAGCAAACAGGATTAGATACCCTGGTAGTCCACGCCGTAAACTATGGATACTAGGTGCTCGGGATGTTAACCTCCTGAGTACCGTAGCTCACGCATTAAGTATCCCGCCTGGGGAGTACGGTCGCAAGACTAAAACTCAAAGGAATTGACGGGGGCCCGCACAAGCGGTGGAGTATGTGGTTTAATTCGAAGCAACGCGCAGAACCTTACCTGGGCTTAACATCCCCTGACAGTGGCAGAGATGTCATTTTCCCTTCGGGGACAGGGAGATAGGTGCTGCATGGCTGTCGTCAGCTCGTGTCGTAAGATGTTGGGTTAAGTCCCGCAACGAGCGCAACCCTTGCCCTTAGTTGCCACCATTAAGTTGGGCACTCTGGGGGGACTGCCGGTGTTAAACCGGAGGAAGGCGGGGATGACGTCAAGTCCTCATGGCCCTTACGTCCAGGGCTACACACGTACTACAATGGCAGAGACAAAGGGTCGCGAAGCCGCGAGGTGGAGCTAATCCCAAAAACACTGTCTCAGTCCGGATTGAAGTCTGCAACTCGACTTCATGAAGCTGGAATCGCTAGTAATCGAAGATCAGCACGCTTCGGTGAATACGTTCCCGGGCCTTGTACACACCGCCCGTCACACCACGAAAGTGATTATAACCAGAAGCAGGTGAGCCAACCGCAAGGGGGCAGCCTACCAAGGTTGTAGTCGTGATTGGGGTGAAGTCGTAACAAGGTAGCCGTAGGGGAACCTGCGGCTGGATCACCTCCTTTCTAAGGATTCCGAGTCACTCTCGCAAGAGAGTCTCTAATCCAGGTTACCAGTAACCTTGGTTTTTATGCGTATGTCGCTGTTCAGCTTTGAGGGAGTAATCCTTCAGATCTTTGACAACTGAATATCGAAATTGTTCAAGAACGATAGAAATTCATTGGATTCTAGCTTCTGCAACATACTAGTTGGAAAACGAATCACTAAGATGGTTTGATTTTCAAAATGATGGCAAGAAGCCACCGAGCGAGGGCCGGAGTTTACTTTTGGTAAATGAGGACCGCAGCGAGGATGGTGACGCAGCCAGCGTTTGAAAAGCAAGGCATTGATTTGGTTTTACCAAGTGGAGAGTTGACGGCGAGTTAGTAAGCTACTAAGGGCGCATGGTGAATGCCTAGGCTTTAGGAGGCGATGAAGGACGTGATAGGCTGCGAAATGCTTCGGGGAGGTGCCTAATAACCTTTGATCCGGAGATGTCCGAATGGGGAAACCCACCGCTTCGGCGGTACCCACTAGTGAATACATAGCTAGTGTGGAGCAAACTCAGGGAACTGAAACATCTAAGTACCTGAAGGAATATAAATCAACCGAGATTCCGGTAGTAGTGGCGAGCGAACCCGGATTAGCCCAAACCACAGGGATTTTTCTCTGCGGGGTTGTGGGGCCAGTAACGTAGACCTCGAGTGTTAGTGGAACGGTCTGGAAAGTCCGGCCATAGTGGGTGATAGCCCCGTACGCGAAAACACAAAAGGCTTAACTGGTACCCGAGTAGGACGGGACACGTGGAATCCTGTCTGAATCTGGGGGGACCATCCTCCAAGGCTAAATACTACCTAAAGACCGATAGTGAAATAGTACCGTGAGGGAAAGGTGAAAAGAACCCCGGTGAGGGGAGTGAAATAGATCTGAAACCATGCGCTTACAAGCAGTCGGAGCGTAAGTGACGGCGTGCCTTTTGCATAATGAGTCGGCGAGTTAACGTTACGTGCAAGATTAAGGTGTTCAGCACCGTAGTCGCAGCGAAAGCGAGTCTGAATAGGGCGCTTAGTACGTGGCGTTAGACCCGAAACCCGGTGATCTATCCATGAGCAGGTTGAAGCTGGGGTAATTCCCAGTGGAGGACCGAACTCGTAGCCGTTGAAAAGGCTTGGGATGACTTGTGGATGGGGGTGAAAGACCAATCAAACTGGGTGATAGCTGGTTCTCCGCGAAACATATTTAGGTATGGCGTCGTCCGTTTCCTACGGGGGGTAGAGCACTGACTGGGCTAGGGGTCTTACCAGATTACCAAACCCATTCAAACTCCGAATACCCGTATGGTTAGGACGGCAGACAGACAGTGGCTGAGAAGGGTCATTGTCGAGAGGGGAAGAGCCCAGATCGTCAGCTAAGGTCCCAAAGAGCATGCTAAGTGGAAAACGATGTGGGGGCGCATAGACAGCCAGGATGTTGGCTTAGAAGCAGCCATCATTCAAAGAAAGCGTAACAGCTCACTGGTCAAGTGCTCCTGCGCGGAAAATGTAACGGGGCTAAGCATGCCACCGAAGCTACGGACTCGTAAGAGTGGTAGCGGAGCATTGTAGCAACCTGCGAAGGTGTCTCGTGAGGGATGCTGGAGGAACTACAAGAGCATATGCCGACATAAGTAGCGAAAAGCGTGTGAGAAACACGCTCGCCGGAAGCCCAAGGTTTCCTGGGTCAAGGTAATCTTCCCAGGGTTAGTCGGTCCCTAAGGTGAGGCCGAAAGGCGTAATTGATGGGAAGCAGGTTAATATTCCTGCACCGATGTTGTGGAGTGATGCGGGGGTAGAGAAGGGTAGCTGTGCCGGTTATTGGATTCCGGTTCAAGCATGTAGGGAGATCTTCCTGGTAAGTCCGGAAGGTCAATCCTGAGATGTGACGTGGTGGACTTCGGTCCTGAAGTCAGTGATCCCATGCTCGCAAGAAAAGCCGCTAAACGTTGAAGCAACAACGACCGTACCGCAAACCGACTCAGGTGGGCAGGGAGAGAATCCTAAGGTGATTGAGTGAAACCAAGTTAAGGAACTCGGCAAATTGCCACCGTAACTTCGGGATAAGGTGGGCCAGTATGGTGTAAGGACTTGCTCCTGAAGCCTAATCTGGTTGCAGAGAAGAGGGGGTAGCGACTGTTTACCAAAAACACAGCACTGTGCAAACTCGTAAGAGGAAGTATACGGTGTGACGCCTGCCCGGTGCTGGAAGGTTAAGAGGAGATGTCAGCGCAAGCAAAGCGTCGAATCGAAGCCCCAGTAAACGGCGGCCGTAACTATAACGGTCCTAAGGTAGCGAAATTCCTTGTCGGGTAAGTTCCGACCTGCACGAATGGCGTAACGACTTCCCCGCTGTCTCGACTTGGTGCTCAGCGAATTTGAAAAACGGGTGCAGATGCCCGTTACCCGCAGCAAGACGGAAAGACCCCGTGAACCTTTACTATAGCTTGGCACTGGTATTCGAATTGGTCTGTGTAGGATAGGTGGGAGACTTCGAAGTAGGGGCGCTAGCTCTTATGGAGTCATCGGTGAAATACCACCCTGATCAATTTGTGTATCTAACCTAGTCCCATAATCTGGGATGGGGACAGTGTCTGGTGGGTAGTTTGACTGGGGCGGTCGCCTCCAAAAAAGTAACGGAGGCGCGCAAAGGTCCCCTCAGACCGGATGGAAATCGGTCGCAGAGTGCAAACGCATAAGGGGGCTTAACTGCGAGACTGACAGGTCGAGCAGGTACGAAAGTAGGTGTTAGTGATCCGGTGGTCCCGCATGGAAGGGCCATCGCTCAACGGATAAAAGGTACTCCGGGGATAACAGGCTGATCTCCTCCAAGAGTTCACATCGACGAGGAGGTTTGGCACCTCGATGTCGGCTCATCACATCCTGGGGCTGAAGCAGGTCCCAAGGGTTTGGCTGTTCGCCAATTAAAGTGGTACGCGAGCTGGGTTCAGAACGTCGTGAGACAGTTCGGTCCCTATCTGCTGTGGGCGCAGGAAATTTGAGAGGCTCTGTCCTTAGTACGAGAGGACCGGGATGGACGTATCTCTAGTGCACCAGTTGTCACGCCAGTGGCACGGCTGGGTAGCTATATACGGATGGGATAACCGCTGAAAGCATCTAAGTGGGAAGCCCGCCTCAAGATAAGATTTCCCAGGCTTCGGCCCTAAAGGCTCGTTCTAGACCAGGACGTTGATAGGGTGGGGGTGGAAGTACAGTAATGTACGGAGCTGACCACTACTAATTAGCCGTGCGGCTTAATAAACGCCGTCGACTCTCTACCTGGAAGAACCAAAAAAGTTCGTCGGGATTCTGTTGTGGAATTCCCTACTCCAGGTGGAAGCTGAAGAATCCCAGAATTGACTTGTTCTTGAACATTAACGATACAGTTGCCAAATATTCAGTTTGGCTGTGTCTCTAGCGAAGAGGAAATACCCGTTCCCATCCCGAACACGGAAGTCAAGCTCTTCTGCGGCAATGGTACTGCTCTTTTAAGAGTGGGAGAGTAGCACGATGCAGCCTTAAAAAACGAAGCCCCTGATTCCGAAAGGTCTCAGGGGCTTCTTGTATTTGCATGCTCCAATCATCGAGCGGCCGTCTACCCTGACTGCCACTTTTATTCCTGATGACTAGGGAGTTGGTGCCAAATTATTGATGCAGTTATAGACATATTTCTCGTAAGCCACTTTATCGGTGGACGGTGGTATCGTGATTTGAGGGGCGCCGTTATCCGGAAAAGTGTAGCAACCGGTCGTAATACTGAGTTCGTTTGAAGGTGTACCCTCGCATTCGACTTGCTTACCACCAGTAGCGGCCGAGATGAACTGAACGGCGTAGCGAATGTAGCGCTGGTTGGTCGGGGAATTCGATGGGGAAGGGAGGTCTTGAATGCCCTTTCCGCAGCTCACAAGTTTGGAACCATCAGTTGAGGCTTTTTTTAGGGTTTCTGTGACCAGACTCTGGGCGTGACTATTTAGTTTTGCAAGCAGCTCGGTCCAGTTGCAATCAAAGTCGGCCTTGGGCAAGCTTCCGCAGCGCTTGTTACTGAAGTCCCAAGTTTTGCCTTGCTGGACGATACACTGTTCTTCCTCAGTGCTCAGCTTCAGCTTAACCTGATCATCAGAGCATTTGGCTGGGCCTTGGTCGTCGACGCCGCCGCCGCCTCCCTTTTTGGTCGGGTCGTTGTTCGGGTCACCCCCGCCCTTGCCTGTTTTATTGCCATCGTCGGTCTTCGAGGGCGCTGCCGTGGTGCCACCAAAGTTAGCGCTTGAGCAGGCAACGACCAGCACCACTGCTGCGGCCCATGTACCTAACACTAAGTTCTTGTAACTCACGACTAGTCCCCACTGGTTGCTTCGGTTTACCGGAAAGGAACAGAACCCCGTGTCCCATCCGCTTATCGGTACAACAGCTTAAATTCTTAAGCGAATTAATTTTGTTATTTGTTTCATGGGTTTGAGTGCGATCTTTGTAAACACGTAAAAGATTAATCTGGCGATGAATCGAGGCCACAGGTATACTAAACTTACTGCCATTTAGATCTGCGTTCCGCCGCATTCCCGTTGCTTAAGTTGCCGTAACACATAGGCTTTATGTCCTCCACGCGCCTGGAGGTGGGGTCACTATGAAACTGTTTCAATTAATTTCGGTAGTTGGTTTATTCGTTGGGGCGTTACATGCCTCCGCAGTAGCGGCAGCACAGCTACCTTTGGAGGCGATGGAACCACTACCTACCCCGCCTGAGCTCCAGTCAGATGTCCGCTTCTGGGAGACCATCTTTACCAAGTACAGTCCGGACGACTGCCTGTTTCACGATAAAGAAAACGTCTCGATTCAGTACTTCGTGAAACGCATGCCGGAAGGAACGGTCTTCCGCAGGGCTAGTCTGGCCAAGCGCTATCAGGCGGTCATCAGCCAGGCGATTGCCGGACTGGCAGACGGGCATGCACCGCGCAACGCCATTGAGGAGCGCATCGTTAAAGTAACCCCGCCAAGTCAGCGCACTCCTGCGTATTACCGAGCGGCAGCAAAACAGGTTCGCTGTCAGCGCGGGGTTGATTTGCAACCTAGTTTGTCTCGGTCTAAAGAGCATTTAGGTATGGTGATGCGGGTACTGGGACAAAAGCAGCTACCCACGGATCTGGCTTTTCTGCCTCACCTTGAAAGTGGCTATAACCCCTACGCTCGTTCACGCGTGGGAGCTAAGGGACTCTGGCAACTCATGCCGTCCGCAGCGCGATTGGCCGGATTATCCGTGGGCAGACTTAACGACCACCGGACGCATCCGCATCGCTCAACCGCGGCAGCCGCGATGATGCTATCGGATTTCTATCAGCAGACTGGATCGTGGCCGCTGGCAATAACGGCCTATAACTACGGGATCAATGGAACGATGCGAGCCATCAAGATGTATGGCAATGACTATATGGCCGTAAGAGAACGCCACCGGACTAGCCTTTTTGGATTTGCGGCGCGTAATTACTACCCAAGCTTCCTAGCTGTACGTAACGTTGCAAGTGCCATGGTCAAAGGGCAGGTAGTCACGGCATCTAGCTCTAATCCTGCAGCGAAGCGCGAGCGAGCCCTTTAGCCTAAATGCTCAGCGGTCCCGGTTAACAAATAGCGTTGCGACCTGCGCCGTCCCAGGCGACAATCGGTGGCTTATCATGTCAGCCTCGGTGTCCTTAGGGAGTTGGACGTGCCCGAAATCTTGCAAGTTTTGCCGCTGTATTTACTACTTACCATTATACCGCTTGGCGTCGCCGGTCAGAACATAGGAGCTGGAGTCGTTGCGCTTCTGCTCTTTAGCAGCCTCTATATGAAGCGGCAGCACTTGGCACTGAACCAACTTTGGATGCAGCACAAATTAGCTTTGCTCAGTGTGGCTGCCTACCTATTAGTGCAAGTCATCGCTACCGTAATGAATCCAGCAAGTCCCGCACGTTTCAAATTCAACTACACGGCAGGCTACCTTGTATGGGCCTTACTGCCCCCAGTCAGCTTTCTCGCGCTCCCTAAGACGCATCGCGCGCAATGGCGCCGTGTTGAGATCGTGTTCGCTACCAGTATTGTGGCGTTGGGTTTGATCTCCTTGAGTCAAGCCATGTGGGGGTGGCGGATAGCCGGAACGTTGGTCGAATTCGGATATCCGCGCGCACACGGACTCTATTCTCACCCGATGACTTTCGGTTACGTCTGCTTGGTATTCACTCCTCTTGTCATTCATGCGGTTTTTCGTGAGCCGCGCCGGCTACTGCCGTGGATCGTAGCCGCAGCGTTGGCAGTAGCGATACTCACGAGTCGGTCGCGGACGGTCCAGGTAGTCACGGCGCTAGTGATCTTATGGAATATTTGGAGTCATACTAAAGGTCGCATCCGCATTATGATTTTAGCCTCATTTTTTGCTGCTGCTGCCTTAACGCTCAGCACGGATAATTCGGTGAGTGAACGTTTTCGCGGCACCATAAATCGTGATGATGTCCATAGCGATTACCCCGATGATAGGGTTGCTTTTTGGCATGTGCATTGGAATATGCTCAAGGAACGCCCGTTACTCGGGCACGGTGAGGGCATCATCAGCTCTTATCGCGTGCCTTATTACGAAGCGATTGGACTTAAAAATTTCATACGGCAGTATGAGGCCCACAACATGCTGCTACAAATCGCCGTTAATGTCGGTTTGGTAGGGCTATGCATATTTATGCTTTGGGTTTTCGACCTCGTCCAATATGCACGGCGGCTCCGGCGCCAAGGGCAGTGGTGTGGCGAAGTAGCCATACAGACTGTTGGAGCCGTTTTTCTCGGTGCCATCACACAAAATGCATTTCAAGACGCGGCAGTGCGTTTTGCCATCACTGCTCTCATTTGCGGATTATGGATTTGGGGCAGGGATATGGTGGTTACGTCGCCATCCCCCAACGCCGCACAGTCTTAGCTTCGATTAGCCGGAAGATCAAATACTCGACTACTAGGCCGATGATGATCACGGACGATAATCCAGCAAACACCGAGGCAATCTCGAGTTGGTTTTTGTTCTCGTAAATATACCAGCCGAGGCCTCCTGACCCCGCACTAACGCCAAAGACTAATTCGGCCGCAATCAGAGTGCGCCAGGCAAAGGCCCAACCTAATCTTAGGCCGGTAAGTAACGACGGGAACGCAGCAGGAATCAGTATCTTCCAGATGTATGCAATACCGTTCAGCCCGTAGTTGCGTCCGACCATGCGCAGTGTGGGCGAAACACCGTCGAATCCTGATATCACACTGAGACTAAAAGACCAGATCACCGAATGGGCGAGTACAAATACCAAGCTACCCGTTCCCAAACCGATCCAAAGCATGGCGACTGGTAAAAGTGCGATCGCAGGGAGCGGATTGAACATGGCCGTTAGAGTGGCTTGCAGATCGCGACCTAACTTAGAGCTCATCGCTACGATGGCTAAGGCAACGGCGATACCTAGTCCAACAGCGTAACCAAGTAGCAAAACCCCGAGCGACGTCAGGATTCTGTCGACCAGGACGCCCGACTTCAGTCCGTCTATCAGGGCACTCAGTGTTTCGGTGAACGACGGGAACAGTAGCGCGTTATCCAGCCAGCGGCTATAGGTCTGCCATGCAGCGGCCAGCACTGTCAAAACGAGAAGGCGGCGACACCATTCTAGGTCGTATAGACGACGCCAAAGGGCAATTGGGACTTGGGTGGTCAGCGGTTCAGGGTGCCTCGCCGCGATGTCAAAAAACTTATCAGTCATGATCTTTGGCCTCCGTGGTCTCGTTGCCAAAGAGTAGGCTGTGGATCAGTGTTTCCTTACCTGGGTCTTTAGGATCACAGCTGATATCTGCCTGAAGTCTACCTGGGTGAGGTGACAGGACCAGCACGCGGCTCCCGACCGTGAGCGCCTCTTTTATCGAATGAGTGACAAATATGAGTGTGAAGCGGTGATTATCCCACAGCTGCAGGAGTTCCTGTTGCATTTGCTGGCGAGTCAGTGCGTCTAAGGCAGCAAATGGCTCATCCATCAGTAGGATCTTAGGCTCCATAGCGAGCGCCCTAGCCAGAGCCACGCGCTGCTTCATACCACCGGATAGTTGGTGTGGAAACTGATCGGCAACTCGTTCTAACTTAACCTTGGCGACGGCGCTGCGGGCGCGGTCAAGGGCCTCTTTGGATTTTGCTTTGCCACTAGCCTCGAGGGCAAAAACCACATTGCCGACCACAGTACGCCATGGCAGCAGCTGGTCGAACTCCTGAAACATCAT
>Ga0194131_10009677_pt1 | contig 12078 bp, 14 predicted proteins | sample TA2KigO120mmetaG_FD_148631 | JGI IMG/M metagenome (GOLD analysis project Ga0194131, IMG submission 148631) | Freshwater microbial communities from Lake Tanganyika, Tanzania - TA2015053 Kigoma Offshore 120m | ecosystem: Environmental > Aquatic > Freshwater > Lake | place: Tanzania: Lake... | reverse complement strand
CAGTCGCATTCAACAGCGCAATGCCGCCGAGAACTTTGCTTTGTTGCGAAAGATGGCCTTGAGCTTGCTCAAGCAGCATCCGCGCAAAGACAGCATCGCCCGCAAGCGCAAAGCCGCCGCCCTAAATGCAGATTTTCTCGCAGAAACGCTGGCCGGCGCAGCCAAGCTGGAGAGAATTTGACGATTTCGCCCTGCGGCTTCCTCGGGTCGGACGAACGACAGCAAGAAGTCGGTCGTCTTGCTGGCCATGCTGCACGCCTTGAAGATGAACGACGCCGAGTCCTTCATTCCTGCGCTCCAACAGGTGAGGTAGGCTGCATGTTGATCCAAGGTGATCGGCATCCCAAGTTCGGTGGCGACGTAGCAAGCCGAGATTTCGGCGACCAGTTCGCCCATCTCGTAGCCGTGCAGCCGACGATCCCAGCCGACCCGCACTTCAGCCCAGTGGCTCAATTCGTGGAGGCAAGTCTCGAAGTAGGCTTCAGGCGAGTTGAAGCGGCTTCGCTCAGGAATCGTGATGTTGTCGCCGCTCTTGTGATTCGGCCATGACCCTTCCGGTTGCGGCAGAGCATAGAACGCCCGGTCGCCGTGAATGATCTTCGCCTTCGTCGCGGCGATCAGTTCTTCGACAGCGGGGTAGGCGTTCCCGTTGACCGGCGGCTGGTTCGACGTTGCCTTCAACTTCTCGACGGCCTCGCCGCTGACCTGATCGGCATTGAAGACGACGAAGGAGCGAAGACAGAAGAAGCTCGATTTCTCTTCCTCTCCGGTGTCCTTGTCGATGACCGTCTTCTTGACTGGTTTGCAAAAAATGACCGTACATCCCCATTGTCCGGCGGGGACATTCGCGGGCCGCTTCTTCACCGTGCAGCCAATCGACTCCCACTGGCGGAAAGTGGCCCACCGATTCGACTCCAGGCCATGCTTTAGGCAGTGCATTTCGAGCAGCAATGGGTTGACGCCGCTGTACGCGCGGTTCGTCGCGAAGTTGCGGTGGCGACCGCCGCTGCTGCCGCCCGACCAGGGACGCCGCCACGGCAGGATGTTCTTCGACATCGCCTCGATCAGTTTCTCGTTCACGCTCTCTCGAAGCTGCTGGCTGGTCATCGGTCATGCCCTCATGTCTTTGATCTCTTCATCTCTTCAAAAGACACGTTCGGAGCGACTCCGTCTCGGAAACGTGCGAACCCGGCTCGTTTTCCGAGACACGGCAACCCGCAGCGTGTACACGCGGATCAACGAACCGATGAAGGAAAACGCCGATGGCCGAGAGTCGAGATCTGCCGGGATGGCCGAAGAAAAAGCTGGTGAAGGATGTTCGCAGGCGGTTGGCCAGCTATGGCGTTCGCCCGTCGCTGCCGAAGCTCTGGCGGGAGACTTGGCAGTGGGCCAACCAGATTACGAACAGCTACGTTTTTCCGCGATGGTCACTTCCGAGTGAGATTGCCGCGCAATACATGTTCCTGCTCTTTCTCGAAATGCAAGCAAACCACGCCTTGAAGTTGCCGTTCCGCGCCGCCGAACAAACCCCGCCATCGATTCGGCTTCGGCTCACGGCCAGCAGCCCGTTGCCGATGCTGGAGCATCGATCCGAGCGGCCCGATGAAGGGTGACATTATCGGGGTGCGTTGAAACTGCACTCTCGGCAGAAAGCGAACCAGCCGCGATCCGCATCGGTCTTCTGAAGAGCGTCGAGATCCTGAGTCGCAAGGGGGAGACGCGCAACATGAAAGACACAGCTTTGGCAGTGCTGGCGCAGCTACTGGCCCTTGACTTCCACAAAGCCCCGCGCAGCTTTGTCGATGACGACGATGGCCTGCGGTGGTGGGTGAAGTGGCGGACTGATGACGAAGACGACCCCACTCTTGGTGACGAACTCAGCCTCGATCAAGTTCAGGCACTGCGCGGCTTGATGGCGGCAGAGATCGCCAAGTATCCGAAGGTCGTCGTCTACGTCCGCGACGGCGTCGTCGATTGCTGCATCAGCAGCGACGAGCGGTTGCGCGTTTTCGTCGTGGACGAGGACGTGGCTACCTCGATTCAGGAACAGAATGCGGCCAGAAAAGGCGCGGACGATGCGCAATTTCCAGTGTATCCACACCCGGAGAAATCTCGGCAGGAGCGCCGTGCGGCTCTGGAAGCCCAGCATGGGCAGGTGTGGGATGTCCGTCAGTTTTTCGCCGACTTCGAGTTTATCGCCTTCGAGTATCCCCGCTTCCGCGTTCGTCGCCGAGCCGATGGCGTTGAAGGCAGCCTCGGAACCAAGGTGTCACCGCGATTCTTCTTCGGTTTTCAGCCTGCGCCAGATGCACCTCTTATCGTCTCGAAATAATCCTCCTCGCAGATGAAGGAGTCGCCCAATCGGATTCCGAGACGGATTCCTGACCGACGTGTAGTTGCGAAGCGTCGAACCAGCACGCCAACAAGGAATCAACATGCCTGCTTTTCTTAGAATTGAAAACCCTGGCGTCTGCCCGCCCGAGGGGTTCACAGTCCTGGGCGTCAGCCTCGCTGACACGTCAAGCAATGAAGGTGTCATCGGCCAGTTCGGATCGGGCAACAAGCACGGCGTAGCGGTCTGCCTTCGCGCCGGCTTGGCTCCCGTCGTCTTCGCCGGCACGTTGAAGATGGAGTTTTCCACGAAGCCGCAGACCGTCAGTGATGGGCTGGCAAGCAAAGACTTCGGTCGTGTCGTCGTCAAATACGGCGGCAGCGATCCCATCACCGGGGCCAGCCGCTCCAGCACTGAAGACCTCGGCTTCGTCCTTGACTACGGCAAGCAGGACTGGCAAGACGTGGCGCTGGCCCTGCGTGAGTTCGTCAGCAACGCCATCGACCGAAGTATCCGCGAGAAGGGCGACTGGTCCGGCGTCAAGATCGAAGTCGTAGACGACTCCCAGGTGCGGGCGAAGCGCGATCACACCCGCGTCTTCGTGCCAATGAACGCCGAGGTGCTTGAGTTTTTCAACAACTTGGGCAAGTGGTTTTTGCATTTCTCGGAACCCGAATCGCTGACCAAAGCGATTCTGCCGAAGCGAAACCGCAACCTGGGCGACCGCAAGGCAGCGGTCATCTACCGGCGAGGCGTTCGCGTCCGAGAATTTGAGAGCAGCGACACCGAGTCTCTCTTCGACTACAACCTCAACGATCTCACGATTGACGAGGCCCGCAAAGCCAGTGACTGGGACGTGAAGCACGCTTGCGGCAAGGCACTCGCCAGCGGCGACAAAGACATCCTGGGCATGCTGTTCGACCGGCTCATCAACACCGACAAAGGCGTTTGGGAATTTTCGTTCGACACCTATTCGCTCCAGCCCTGTCATCGCGACTCCACCGACGACGAGCGGCGCAAACAGCGGTGTTGGCAAGAAGCATTTCTATCCGTGGCCGGCGAAGATGCGGTCCTGACCGGCGAAGCCAGTGTCGATCAACTCGGGCGCAAGGGCTTCAAGCCCATCACGGCCCCTGACAACCTCGTCCGGGCTGCCGAGCAGTACGGCGTCAACACGCCGGGTCGCGTCCTGTCGGCTGACGAACTCTCGGGGCGGGAGATCTCCGACGCCACGCCCGACGCCCAGGCTGCCGTCGATCTCGTATGGGAATGGCTCCAAGAATCCAGACTGACGAATGGCAAGGACAAGCCGCCGGTCAAGTGCTTCACTTCGATCTTGGACGGCGGCACGATGCTCAACGGCTATTACCGGGAAGGCATCGTCTACATCAACCGCGACATCGCCGGGGCCGGCTACTTGACGGCAGGAGAGGATGCCTTGCCTGATCGCCTTGTTCATGTGGCCTTGGAGGAGGTCGCTCATTTCGTCACGAACGGGGCGACGGACAACAGCCGTGATTTCCAGAATTTCCTGCTCGATCTCGCCGTGAAGATCGGTCGGCAGCGGATCGGCGCGAAGTAATTTCCCCAGCCGTGGTTTCCGAGACAACTCGACGCCGAGCGTGTAGAGGCGGAAACCACTGACCTGGGGGGACATGACAATGGGATGGCTGTCAGGCTGGCACAGTCGAGGCGATCTTGTCCGTCACCTGAAGGAAGGCACACCCCGCACGTTTCGCTCAGTGGATGAGTGGAACAAGCGGCCCGGTTGGCACGAACACAAAATTCTGGCCGCTTGCTTCGTCGGCAACAACATGTGGACGGTCCACCGGATCGTTCGCGAATTCGCCGAGACGCCCGAAAGCCCGATCACCGAGCGAAAAGAGTCGGTCTTCATCGTCCTGTTCCTTCTGCGGAAGTTCCCCGGCGGAACCTGGGGCTACAAGGACATCGAAGAGAGCATGGGGCCATGCGAGGTCAACTGTCCGCTTTCCTATCTCGAAATGGCCTCGGACCCGGATGGCGAGTACGGCAAGGATTGGCGGGAACGTGTCCGCCAGCATCATGCCCGTGTCGGAGTGAAACTGGTCGTCGGGGATCGAGTGAAGCTGCGAAGCAACAGCGTGAAGCAAGTCGAAATCACGTCAGTGCGGCCCTTGCGTGGCCGCGACCACAACGGACGAACGTGGCGCATCCCCCGCAAGCTGCTTGACGGCAAAGCGGAGCCGGCCACCGTCTGAATTCCGAGTCGGGCATTCCAGCGGCGTGTAGTGTTGCTCTTCAATGGATTCAATTTGCCAGGGTAACAAGATGGTAGATCTGAAAAGGCCGCTCTTCAATCCGGGGAAGATCGTCGCGACGCCCGGCGCTCTTCAAGCCCTTCAGCAGGCGAACCAGAGCGTGTGGGTTTTTCTCGCTCGTCATCTCGCCGGAAACTGGGGAGTGGTCGATGCACATGACAAAGCCGCCAATGAACAAGCTTTGAAGGATGGCGGTCGTCTTCTGTCGGCCTACACGCTCAACACCGGAACGACGATCTGGCTGGTCACTGAAGCCGAGGACGACAACGGCAACCGGGCAGCGACGACGGCGCTGCTACCGGAAAATTACTAGAGCGTGGAGACAATCCCGCCGCCGACACGTTTCCGAGACACGCCTTTGCCGGGCGTGTCTCGACTGAAGAGACTCGAACCAGCAACGACAATTAACCGAGGACAAGACCGTGGGCCTGACGATTCACTATTCCCTGAAGTCGAAGCTGACCGACGCCAATCAGGTCAAGCAGACCATCCATCAGATGCGTCAACTGGCCCTCGACCTCCCGTTCGAGGAAGTCGGCGAGATCGTGAACCTCACTGGTCAGCAGTGCGACACCGAGGCCCGCCGCAAGGAACTGCAAAACGGTGACGAGAAAAACGAGAGCCTATTCTGGCTGATGATTCAGGCCGGCCAAAGCGTTCAATGCCCGTGGAACAAACGCATCAGCCGCAAGGTGAATCCGACCCACATCATCGGCTTCGAGACATGGCCGGGCCACGGCAGCGAACCCGCCAACTTCGGCCTATGCCTATATCCCGCCGATGTCCAATGGGAGTACACGCCCGAAGACGACCAGCGATTTGAGGAGACGCCGAAGGATGGCGGCTGGACCCGGTTCTCTTGGAACAGGTGGCTCCGTCATTGCAAGCGGCAACGCAACATCATCCGCTCACCTGCGGCCTACAACGCAGTTCGCAAAGTTCCGACCAAGTTGACGGGTTGGTACTGGCGTTCGTTCTGCAAGACACATTACGCCAGCAATGCGGAATGCGGCGGCGTCCCGAACTTTCTCAAATGCCATATCAGCGTAATCACGCTGCTTGACCGGATGGCGAAGTTATCCGGCCTGAAAGTGACCGTTGACGATGAAGGCAAATACGGCCCCAGCGTTTATTCCGAAGACTGGAAAGAAGCGTATGAAGCGGGCCGCAAGCCCACCTACACCCGGCACAAGGGCAAGTACAGTCCCGTGGCCCTGGCGAATGAAGTCGGCGAATGGAACACGATGATCGCCGGGCTTTCTGGCGCATTGAGCGATGCCCTGGCCGGCAGCGGGGTGCAGTTGGAAGCACCGATCAAGGACTTTGCCGACTTCGAGCGGCTGGAGTTCAAGGGCCACAACCTGAAGTACCTTGAGCCGTTCCTGAAGGCGATGAAGGTGCTGGCCGTCCGATCCGTGACGGCGGACCTGTGCGTTGGGTGATACTGCTTGAGGAAGGACGCCCTGACAAGCCAATTAACTGGCTCGTCAACTGCACGACAAACGTCATCATGATCGTGATGTTGGGCCGGCGACGGTGGATGGGATGCCTTTGACATGAAATAACAATCAATGACGTGTCCACTTCATTGCACGGCAAAGTTATCACCAAACAAAGTTCGACCGCCGCCAAGGAAAGGCGCGACTTTGCCTATACTGCTGAGACGAACATCTTGTTCGCCGGATGAATTGTACTTTTGCCGGCGAGCAGCAGATCGCCCTGGAGATTGACCATGTTGTCACAAATCAGTGAGCCAGTATGTGCAATGAGCAAGAAAAGCGTCCTGCTCGACTTCGAGTTCACCGGCCTGGATAGCGACTACATCACCGACAACGAAATCATTCAGGCCAAGGCGATGGTGGTCGAAAGTGGCAAAGTGGCCTGCAAGAACTTCGGCAGCAAGATCCCGCTGTCGGCACACGTCCAACTGACCCACGGGGTCACGGTCTACAAGGGCAAGTCGAAGTTCACCCAAGCGGCCTTCAACGGCCTGCTGCGGTCGCTCGGCGGCGGCGGGACCGACGCCGAGTTTTGGGGATGGGGCGTGGAGCAGGATAAGAAGATGCTGAAGAAGTACGGGATCGAAATCGAGATCAAGGACGTGCAGGAGCGGTTTCGGTTGTCGGAGGAGTTTGAGGTGCGCTTGGCCCGTGAGGGAGCCGGACTGGAGGAAGTGTACTTCTTGGCGACGGGCAAGAAGCCGCAGGTCAATCACGACGGCGTGAGCGAGTTGGACGCTATCAAAACTCTCTTTGACATCTCGCTCACTCTTACACCCAGACCGACGCTGACCGTGATGCCTTTCGGCTTTTGCCGAGGAATGCCGATCACGGAGTACGTTCAGCAATATCGGCGTCAGGCGGACGGTTATCGGTTTCACAACTCCGATGTTCTGGCAGCCTCACTGACTGCTGCCATTCCAGCGCCAACTTACCGTCAATGGGACGACGACGAATGCGACGATGACGAAGACGAGTGGGACGACGAATAACGGCATCTGGCTGGTCACGATAGCCCAGGATGACAGCGGCAACCGGGCAGCGACGACCGCGCCGCCACGTTTCCGAGACACGCCTTCGCCCGGCGTGTTCCGGCCTAAAAGGCTCGAATCAGAAACGACAGTTACTCCGAGGAAGAAAGCAATGTCGCAGAACTGGTTCACGGTAGACAAGGCTGGCCTTGGCCGTCAGGCCGAACAGCAAAGCAAGGGCCGGCTGATCGGCGAGCTTGTCCAGAACGCCCTGGATGAAGCTGGCGTTACGACCATCAACATCACGCTGGCCCAAGTGCCGGCCCGCCCGCTCGCCGATTTGACCGTCGAAGACGACAGCCCGGAAGGCTTCAAGGATCTGTCCCACGCCTACACGCTGTTCGCGCACAGCTACAAGCGGGACAACCCTGAGCAGCGCGGCCAGTACAACTTCGGCGAGAAGCTGGTCCTGGCCGTCTGCGAGGGGGCCAGCATTTCTACCACCACGGGTACGGTCGTTTTCGACCCGACCGAGGGCCGCATCGAGAAGCCTCGGCAGAAGCGTGAGCGTGGCTCTGTTTTCCAGGGCCGCATCAAGCTGACCAGGGAGGAGTTCGCCGAAGTCGCCGACTACCTGCGGTCGCTGTTGCTGCCCGACAACGTGGCCGTGACGTTCAACGGCGACCGGCTCCTGGCTCGCAAGCCGCTGCGGACCTTCGAGGCGAGCCTTGAGACGCTGGTTGCCGACGACCAGGGCGTGATGCGACCGAGGGTCCGCAAGGCCCAGGTGGGCATCTACGAGCCGCTTCCTGGCGAGGTTCCCGGCCTGTATGAGATGGGGCTGCCCGTGGTCGAAACCGGCGACAAGTGGCACGTCAACATCCACCAGAAGGTTCCGCTCAATCGGGACCGTGACAACGTGAAACCTGCCTATCTCCAATCGGTTCGTGTCGCGGTTCTGAATGCCGCCCACGATCTGCTCGCGGTCGATGACGAAGCTTCGGCTGGTTGGTGTAAGCTCGCCGGGGCCGACTCACGTTGCTCCGACGATGCCATCAAGCACCTTGTCCGGCTCCGGTTCGGCGATAAGGTCGCTGCCCCTGATCCGAGCGATGTGGAAGCGATGAAAGCGTTCCAGGCTCAAGGCGGCGTCATCGTGGCGGGACTGTCGAAAGGCGAGTGGGCCAACGTGAAGCGATCCGGGGCCGTGCTGCCGGCAGGCAAGATTTGCCCCACCGCCAAACCGTACAGCACCGACCCAAACGCCGATCCAGTAAACGTGATTGCCGAGGAGAAGTGGACGGAATCCATCAGGAACATTGTCGCCTATGCCCGGTTCTTGGCGAAAGAACTGATGGGTGTGCAGTTGACAGTTGCCGTCGTCCACACCACCAACAACTTCGCTGCCTGTTACGGTCAAGGGCGGCTCGACTTCAATTTGCTTCGCCTCGGCCACAAGTGGTTCGATCAGGGAGCGACCGAGGATGTGGACCGTCTGCTGATCCACGAACTTGGCCACGAAGCGAGCGGTGACCATCTCTCCAGCGACTATCACGACGCCCTCTGCCGCCTGGGTGCTGGCATGAAGCAACTGGCGATGGAGAAGCCCGAAGAACTGCGGCGATTCATTCCGAAGTAGACGAAGTTTCCAAGGCCACGCTTTTCCGAGACGGGCAATCCTGCGGCGTGTAGGGTTGCCCGTTCCATTTCATTGAGGACTCCTGCGATGCGGGTGCATGTTTACGTCAACAGTTCGCGCGATCTTCCGTCGATCATGGCGGCTGTCGAAGGCCACGGCTGCGAAGTCGCAGAACTGGAACCCGGCCTGTACGAAGTTCGGGTTCACGATCCTAACGGAGACGCCGAGGACGAAGTGACGGAGTATCTCAACGAGGCCGGCATCGCGGCTGAGGTGTCCTACGAGAACCCCCAGACCGAAGGGAAGCCGAAGGCATACGACTTGTTGATTGCCGGCAACCTGCTGTCGGTCGTGGTGAACGACAATAGCGGAACCATCGAGCAAGGACTGCCACGCGAAACCTGCCCTTCCTGCGATCAAGCTGACTGCTGCAACCAGTGTGACGGTTCGCGGGGAGCGGACGACAACGAAGAGAGCGAAGGAGACGCCATCAACCGAACGCGGTACAACGCGGTGCTGAACGCGGTGGAGAGCATCATCCTGGCCCATGCCTGCGCCGGCATCAAGGTGGATGACCCGAAGTACATCGAAGGAATCGAAACGACCCTGGAAGCGGCGGGTAATGCTCTCGGCTAGGAGATTTATCGAAGGACACCATCATGTGCCTTGGCCCAGAGACGTTTCCGAAGAAGCCAACATCAAGATGGTGGGCAGGATGCGTAAATAGACGAGGCACAAATTGCATTCCTGGCCTTTTGTTGCCGACAGCAGCGGCACAATTTCGTGCCGCTCTGAACAGGAGGCATGGACATGGGTGTGATCACCTTGCATTCTTTGGCGAGAGAGATAGGCGTTTCCTATTGGCAAGTCCGGCACGTCATACGAGCGGGCTATGTCACCGTGAAGCGACTTCACAAGCATCGCAAACTGTATTTGACGCCGAGCGAAGCCGGCGCGATCAAGGCTTTCTTCGGCGTGACTGATACAGGGGGTCGGAATTGTCGGTGAGCCGCTTAACGTGTTCCTCGACACACCCGTTGTCGATGGCGGCGTTCACTCGGTTGAAGTTGAAGAAGAAGATGCACTCGCTGCCGTCGTCCTTCAGAGTAGCCTGAATCAGCCGCGCCGACACGCCCGCGTAAGCAACACACCGTTCCCAACTCATGTGGAACCGAGGGCAGAACCAGTCAATTCTGCACGCAATGCCTTGGCGAGCTTCTCACGGGGACCGCGAATAGACGCCGGGATCTGGTCGTCCTCCTCGAACATGCACCACGACAAGACGTGGAGATCGACGCCGAAGACTTCCCGGTAACGCTCGATCAAGGCAGCAGAGGGCGCGGCTCGTCCTCGCTCGATGTTGCTGATGTGGACGAAGCTGACCCCCAATGCTTCGGCGGCGGCTCGCTGGGTCATTTGCCGTTTTTCACGCACGAATCGGGCAGTCCTGGCCAGCGGAGTCATGTGAAATCCGAGCCGAAGAAGGAAGATTCCGACGCAGGGACTGTACACCGTCATGTTAAACGGGTAGTTTAACAACGACAATGGGAACAAGCGAACTTCTTCCAGAACATCGTCGCCTGCCGGGCTTGACTCGGCGTGAGGGCAACCAGGGAAACCAGCGAGGCTCGACCAATCATGACCCTACCAGCCATCGCACCCGGCGACATCGTCGCCGGCCTGGAGCCGGATGAACACGTCGAGGTCAGCAAGGTCACGGCTTTCGGCACGAAATCGCTGATTGAGGGCGTCGGCGTCACCTCTCGCCGAGTCATCCGCCGCCCCCTCGGAGCAGACGAACTGGCCCGGTTGACCAAGATTCGTGGCAGCAGCTTTACCTACGACGGCAATGCCCGCGCTTTTCTCCTCGGCGTCGAAGGCCACCGCATCCAGACCGCTTACCAGTTCGATCCCTTGTTCGCCGTCAACTCCTCGGCTGTGGACGTGCTGCCGCATCAGGTCGAGGCCGTGTACCGCTACCTCCTGCCGCTGCCCCGCATCCGTTTCCTGCTCGCCGACGACACCGGGGCCGGCAAAACGATCATGGCCGGCTTGATCCTCAAGGAACTGCTCTTTCGCGGCACGGTCAACAAGGTGCTGATCGTAGTTCCCGGCGGCTTGACCCGGCAGTGGGTAGACGAGATGGCCGAGAAATTCGGGCTGAACTTCCGTCTGATCAATCGCGTCAGTTTCGAGGCCGAGCCTGCCCAATTCGCTCGCGCCGACGACGGCCTGTTCGTCACGTCCATCGACTTCATCGCCCGTCACGAAGGCTGCCTGAACGCGGCCCGTGAAACGCAGTGGGACATGATCATCGTTGATGAGGCGCACAAGCTGTCGGCCTACGAATACGGCAACAAGGTAGATCGCAGCGAGCGGTATCAAGCCGTTGAAGCCCTCGCCAACCGCACAGACCACCTTCTGTTCTTGACTGCCACCCCGCACCGAGGCCGCAAGGACACGTTCCGCCGTCTGCTCATGCTTCTGGATGAAGACCTGTTCCAAGCCGACGAACTCGTCTCGCAACGAATTGCCAGATCTGGCGCGGCCCAGGAGGGCGAAGCGTTCGAGGCTGAAGCGGCAATCAGCAAGGCCCGCAATCGCTTCTTCCTGCGGCGGCTCAAAGAAGAAATGGTGGACTGGGATCAGCAACCGTTGTTCCGACCTCGTTTCACCAAAACGGTCGGCTATGACCTGACGCCCGAAGAACTTGAACTCTACACCGCCGTTACCCAGTACGTCCGCTCCCGCAGAAAGGAAGCAAAGGCCAAGAAGAACCGCAACGTCGAACTAACGCTCATGGTCATGCAGCGGCGGCTGGCGTCCTCGATCTACGCGATCACCTGTACGCTGAGGAACCGTCGAACTGCCCTGGACGAGGTGCTGCGCATCCTCCGCGATCCAACCCGCACTCCTGCCGAAAAGAAGCGGTTGCTCAAGGGTGACACCGAAGACATCCCGAAGGATTACACGGACTACGAAGACCTCGATGAAGCCCAACGGGATGCCATCGAGAAGAAGGTGTTCGGCCAAGTTCTCAGTGACAACCCCGAGGAGGTCGAAAAGGAGCGGGCTGAAGTCGGCGAACTGCTCCGCATGGCCGAGGCATTGAACAAGGCCCAGCACAAAGAGGCCAAGTTCGCGGAACTGCTGAAAGTGCTTGACTCGTCCGACGTGATCCGCCGTGAAAAAGAGAAGTTGGTAATTTTCGGATCATCCGACTAGAGCGTATTTCGTCTGATGAATGGCGAGGATCTTGAGTTTGAAGAACTCGTGATCTCGGAAGCCATAGGCTTGGCGTTTCATGGTCTGGATCTTATTGTTGGTTCCCTCCAGA
>Ga0194131_10009676_pt1 | contig 12082 bp, 11 predicted proteins | sample TA2KigO120mmetaG_FD_148631 | JGI IMG/M metagenome (GOLD analysis project Ga0194131, IMG submission 148631) | Freshwater microbial communities from Lake Tanganyika, Tanzania - TA2015053 Kigoma Offshore 120m | ecosystem: Environmental > Aquatic > Freshwater > Lake | place: Tanzania: Lake... | reverse complement strand
AGCTTCAAATATGATTGATATTTGGAGCAAGGGTATTAAAAACGTAGAAAAAACAGCCTTATAGTAAAAACAGAGTGTGGTGGGCAGTTTATTTTTATTGAATTCTCATTTCCATCTACTTTGATCATCTCTCCTTCATAACGACCAAGAAGTTCCAGATGCTTACAAACACCATCATTTATTATCTCCAACTGAATAATATCACTATAGTTTGAAGTTATTGAATTACCCGCAAAAGGTTGATTGATTGCAGTTTTATTTAATGCATTGAAATCATATGAACCATACAATGTTTGAATATCTACACCTTCAGGTAATTCATGTGAGAACAGATAAGCCTGTTTAAATACATTTGATTTATTTGTAATCTGAATTAAAAATCCATTACCCATTATAAATAAATTTTTGGTCAAATATTATAAAAAGTGATCGTATTAAGTAATTTAAGGGGAATATATAAAAATTCAAGAATATTCTGAATAATCTTCTCTGATTGTATAGCATTAATGCAAGCCAAAATGAAAGAGAATACTAATTTATTAACTCGTATGCCTTTCGAGATAATACCAAATATAGTACCATATGTGAGCTTCGGATGAAAGTAATCGGATAGAACGGAAATTCCAGTCGATCTATTTTGACGCGCTTATCAAATTTTCTTGGAGGAGAATACGCGTTAAACTCGCTGCAGTCGTATATGTCTGTTACCCTACCCTGCTCTTCTTTAAATACCAATTCCATAAACAGGCCTGACTTGTTTCCGACAAACGCGTAACCCGGACAACCAGAACTATCACACAAACTAGAGCGCCCAAGAATTGAGGGATCATTAGCAATTTGATCTTGAATCCAGGCCTCTTTTATCGTTGGGTTATTTAATAACGAGATTCGCTCTGGCTTATACAATTTTGTCATAGGATATAAAATTAACGAATATGATCATGACATATTTATCGATTTTTATTAAATACACAAGTACGTAGACTACTGATTTTCAATATGATCAGCTTTGAATATCGGTCATTCGTAGCCCACATCGAACAGCTATTAGAAAGAGATCCCATTTGATCCATTTTTCGAGCGGGGGCACCATTATGAATGCCACTTAGTTCCAGCTCCAGGTCGTGCAAGGGAGTCTCGGCCTGATCACAAATCACAATTGCTTGCACCCGTTGCGTACATCCCCTAAAAAGAAAACCAACTTGTAGCGGGCACTAAGATGATCGCCGATCTCGCTATGCGCAACCAGACCCAACGCGCATTGATGTCAGCAAAAATGAAAGAGTACTATAATTCACTGTAGCCACCTACCCTACCGCCTTAGGCATATTGATAATTGGAAAATGAAGGCGCCGAAGTGAATGTCTCTGATCACTATATAAATCCTCTAACATTTCGTAAAATGTTGGCGATAGGCTTCGTGAAGCACAGTAGATGTTATTTAATTGATATAACGCGACTCCAACACATGCTGCACCAACTGCCATTACACAGTATTCTTCGAACGTAAACATACTGCCTGACTCTAATGGCAAAGAGGATAAAGAAGATGTAAGCGCTTGTAATTTGTGGCCGAATGGATCGAGTGGATCATTGGCCATAGATTGCGATAAGATGCTTAATGAGTTATTGAAATGATTAACATTCATACCATATTGATTTTTATAGTTTGATTTGTGAAATAGGAGTAACAAAATTTATCAACTACAACATCAAAGCGAGAGTACTTCGAAATATAACCTGTGCTGACTCCAAATGGAAAATCCACTTCAGTGAACTTTTCAACTGGTATGAAAACATCAAGTCCATACTTTTTTGAGAGTGACTTAAGTAACATATCAGCAATAAGAATAAGATGGTTTTCATCTTTCAACCGATGATATCTTTCTCGACTTCTCTGACGATTCCGCTGGACCCATGTCGGCTCTATTTTACTTTTCATTTCGTAACATTTTGTAGTCAAATTAATGATATTTTTTTGCAAATCGTAACGTAACATACCCACAATCGGAGAGTTTTAAAAATTTTTTTGTATCGTATATTATTGAAAGAAACAAGCTATGATGGGAGTTAAATATTTTCTTCGAATACAACGCAATAGAAATCAATCATCATAATTATTTACTAAAACAACATAAGAATGGAGACCGCTTCTTGATTTTGTTTTTTAATAAAATAACATTGATCAATCGTATAATGAGACTACTTTTTACCTCCGATAACAAGAAGATTCTTATCAGAATTAGCAACAAATACAGAACTGAGTTATATCATTCAATAACAAGAAATGATTAAGAGACTCAAAGACATATCGCTATTAAAATTTCACATCATTTTGTATTTTTTCTCATCTTTTCTAAAATTTTGACAACAAAATGCAAGTTTTTTTTGATGATAAGCATGTTTTTTTGAGCACGGCTTCTTGTTTTGAATGTCTCAGAAAAACTGAAATTTCACTTCTTGGCTTAAGAAATTTTTTCGTTTTTTAAAATATCGACTCAAGGCTCGATTTAGCTTTTTTAACCCTTTACTGTAGTTTTTTCCCCAATATGTTATAGATTAAAGAGTGGATATAGCTCTCAGAAAATACAATCAAAACTTACTAATTATTGTGTAAGTTTTACGTGAGAGCAAAAGACTTTAATATGAATCTGGGGAAAAAAACGTTCAAATCCGAGTTTTTTCCCATGGTAGTTGCCCTTGAGCCAATCATCTTTGACTTGTGAAATTTCAAAGGATTAGGGTAGATAATCCGAAGCCGGGGACTACACTCCGGCTTTTTTATACCCTATTCAAAAATAAAATTCTACAGAAGCACTTAAAAATGTAGAAAGGCTATTTCTATCTTGATTTGATGTAGATAACAAGAAGTTTTTTCACTTTCATCTTTGCGATAAGAAGCCTCTTTTTGTTGCACAGCAATACAAAGGGACAAACTTCTTTTAAGAAAAATATATCTCCAGAACCCTTTGAAGTCTTAGTGCCGCTTTTGCAAGTTGTAACTCTATAACTGGCACAGAATTTAAAATATACTTATCATCAATGACCCCATTTTGAATCATGTATACGCCAGCCAAATGAGAGTGCGATTCTTGAATCCAAGCAGAAATATTGACTTTTGAAAATGAGGAGATATCAATTTTGGGAAGCTTAACAATATAGGTAGCAATATCAACGCTATCAATTTCAGCTTTTTCAATAATTTGACTATCCCATACCCTGTGTAGATTAGACTTTCTTCCAAAAAAATCAACAGTTACACTGTTTCCCCCACGATCTGCCTCATACCCAGTATGAAGAGGTTGATGCAAATCCCCAATCAAATGAAATATTTTTAATAAATCAAGTCTTATTAAACTATCGCTAAGGGACTTCTTATTTTCTAACTCTAAAAATGTTTTTTGTAATTCCCTTTGCACATCTGTCTCTGGATTAGACGTAGAGGGTATATTAATATAATGTGCTTTTTCAAGTGCTCTATACGACGTGTTACTTCTTATATCATCCATCCATGTACTTGCCTGCTGTATAGTCAATCCATCAAGATATTTGAGAACGGTATTTTTTATTTTAGGAGAAAGTCGGCTAAAAGCAATCTCAGCAATAATTTCATGACCTTTTCGACCCCATGCAAAGGATTTAGATGCATGCAAGACTAATAAAGTAAAAAAAGCTAAAATGAATACTTGTTTCATCAATGGAGTTGTTTAGTTGGTAATGAGAAAAAATATATCAAACATAGATCAAGTTTTTACTTTCTAAATTTATTTCTTCATTTAGTCGGTAAGCAGTGAGTTTTCCTCCTTTTGCTACACTGTAATCTAAACAACAAATATTTTCTCTGTAAACAGACGGTTCTCCTTTAAGCCAATAATGCCCAAAAAATACTTTTTTGTCATTATCGCTGTAAAAATCAAGTATCTTTAACTTTGATAGCTCAATTGGGGTTTCGGGTAAATTTTCAATTGGTTCAACACTGATTGACTTGTATGTCATCTCAGCTGGATCATCCCACCACTTGATTCTTATTTCTGTTCTTTTTGTGCCGTCTTTGTCGGTAAAGTAATGCCCATCAGGTATTTTGATTTCTTTACCTTTCAGCGGTAGCGGCCATGATGATCGGAGTGGGTATTTTTCCAAAGTGATTGGTAGCGAAAGAACGACGTCCGATGTGAGAGCTTACAAGTTTCCACTTAGCAAATACTCCATGTTTCTTTCGGGTTACATTCACCATACGGTCTCCTCGCCTTAACCGAATCACCTCAGCCATTGATCCTTGCACTTCATCTTCGATTTCGGAGTGTGGAACATAAATAATTTAAAATTTCTTGATGCATAAAAGTGTTATTTATCCATACGCCCATATAAAAAAAGACACCTATTGCGAGGTGTCTTTTACAAAAATAAGATTGAATATTAATTAGCAGGGTCACTTGGCGTGTTTGGATTACCATCTCTTTCTTGCTGCGGATAAGGATAGAAATTGCGCGTGCGCTCGGCTCCAGTTTGCCCGGGACCGGGACGACCAAAACGACGGCTGTCCTCTAATTTCATTCCACTCATATATAGCTCCATGCAGCGGTTGCGGTAAATCTCTAGTAGAATAGCTTCCCGTGTATTGGCGCCATTGTACGCAGGCTGAGCAGCCCCCAGAGAGAATGCATCGGTGGTCTTTGTAAGCACCTGATTGAGAGCCGTAACAGCACTGGCCAAGTTGTTTGCACGTGCATGGGCCTCGGCTTGGATCAGGAGCATTTCTCCAGGAAGAAAAATGGGAATAGCCGTTGCATCATCACGAAAGAAACCAGATCCGTTTGTAGCATTACGTACCACATAGAAAGGAATACGGCCATCGTTAGACGCAGGAGCCAGTGCACCAGTCAAACCAAAATTAGCCACTATACCATACACATTATTGGTGATGAGTGAGGTGCGGTAAACAGGATTGGGATTAAGTGTATTGTAAAAATATACACTTCGAGAAGCGAGATTAACTGCGCTGGCCCGGGCCAAGGCCAGGTCGTTTGCACCGGACATAATGTAGAAGCGGGCGGCCAGAGCGATCAACGTGTTGCGCACATCGATCTCACTTCCTACTTGGCTTAAGAAAGCTGCAGGCGGCGGAGTAGTGCCAATTAGGGCAGCAGCATCGTCGAGCAGTTTAGCTGCTGCAGCCAATACTTCGGCACGGGTACTGTAGGTAGCATTTGCTCCAGTCGTAACCGGAACGCGCTCCCAGAATTGTGCCATAGTACCTATTGCCAAAGCCTTGTACAGATGCGCATAGGCTTGTACGGCATTGCGATAATTGACATCGGATATAACGCTTACGTTTGCGATGATCTTAGTAGCCTCGCTGTTTACTATGTTAGCCGTGGTCCAAAAGGAGTTGAGCACCCCGTTATTGGGGGCCAAATTGGTTCCTCCGTTTTGCAACTGGGCCAAATCGGCGTTACCTGCATTGAGAACGGTCAGTTCGCCGGCACTTAGCCCAGCGGCAGAAATAGCCTGATAAAGACTGCTTACGCCCACACCATTTACGGCCCACCGTTGCTTGATGCCTACCACAGCTTTGGTCAATCCATCCACACTGCTAAACACCTGGCTGTCGGTGGGTGCGTTGGGATTAGTGAAATCTTTTTTACAGGAGACCATTCCCATGGTCAGCACTGTAAGAAACAGAATATATTTTTTCATATGCATTCAATTAAAAGTTGGTGGTGATTGAAAGTTGAAAAACGCGCGGAATGGGGAACGAACCAAAATCGGTACCGCGCACAATACTTTGTCCGGCAGAGTTTACCTCGGGATCGAATCCCTCGTCGTACTTATCGAAACTGAACAGATTGCGGCCCACCAGAGCGATCTTCATGCTCTGGCAGAATTTCAACTTGTTGATGGTATAACCAAGGGCCATCTCGCGCAGTTTTGTGAAGCTACCGTCTTGAACGTGATACTCTTGAATACGAGGGCCAATAAATCCCCCAATCGCAGCCACTGTGCCGCGAGGTATCTCACCGCGCAGCTCCGACTCAGCCAAAGGACCCACTCCCACGTTGTTACGAGTAATCCTGTCCCAGTTGTAGACTTCAAAACCATACACACCATCGAACTGCAAACGAAGACTCCAATTTTTAACGGTAAATTCATTAACGATGGTCATATTAAAATCAGGATTGGGATCTCCAAACACCTGACGAAGGGGTGTTCCGGTTGGCTGGCCATTGGCATCGCGCTGAGCCGCACCAGTGGCTGGATTACCACGCTCTACCTGTGGTAAGCTGAAACCGTTTACATCACGCATCAACCAACTGCCGTCAGCGTTGCGGGCAAAAAAGTTGATATAATAAACACCCACGGGATGACCCACAAGTACTCCTTGTGTGCCGCTGGCGTCAAAAGAAATAAAGGGAGCTTTGTTATATAGTTTAGTGATCTCGTTTCGGTTCCGATTATAAAGCAGACTTGCATCCCAACGGAATCCTTTGCGCTGAACAGGAGTACCCGTTAGCATTAACTCAATCCCTTTGTTGTTCATGGCACCTACATTATCTAACAAGCTCGAGGCTCCGGAAGAGGGTGCCACGCTAAAGGGGAGAACTAAATCAGTGATTTCTTGGTTGTAGACACTAAACTGCAATCCCAAACGTCCTTTTAAAAACGACATCTCGGCTCCGGTCTCAAACTCTGTTTTGATCTCAGGGCGAATGTTGGGGTTGCCAACTCGATTTTGAGCTACCACGGCGCCACCGGTGTAAACTTGCGGAACATACGTAGTGAAGCGGTCGTAAGCGCCGATACCGGTAAGGTTACCGGCCTTACCCCAAGATGCACGGAGCTTTAACGTATTGATGGACTTCGCAACATTCTTAAAGAAAGCCTCGTCACTTACGTTGTAAGAAAGGGAAGCCTTGGGATAAAAAATGTTACGGGCATCAGCACCAAAGGCAGAAGAACCATCGAAGCGCCCGGCCAGCGTTAAAAACAATTTACTCTTGTAGCCCAAAGTTTGCTGCAAGAAATAACCGAAAATACTTTGCTCGGAGCGGTTATCGACAGGCAGTTTAAAGAAATTCTGTGCAGCATTGATGGTGGCTACAAAAGGAAGCAGATCGCGTCCTTCCTGCGACTGAAAGTTATTACTAATATATTGCGCGCTATATCCTAAAGTGGTAGTGCTTTGTAGAACGTTATTGGCAGAAGCCGTCTTATAAGAGGCGATGGCATCGCCGGTCCACTGAAAATAATTTAACTTGGCTGCACTCACGTAACCATCAGGAAAGAAGGCCGCACTGACTCCTGTATAAGTGACACGGGGCTGAATGGTGGTACCCTCTTGCGCATAGGTATCAAAACCGGCTGTCAGATCAATGCTAAATCCTTTAAAAGGAGTCAGTGTCAATTTAAAATCGCTCAGCATACGGTTGGTATTCTGACGCATGTTGTATGTTTCAATGACCGAGTTTGGATTCATCCGCACCAACTCCACATTCTTAAAGTTACCTGCGGCATCACGTGCGGTGATATCCCATACGTTATCGATGATGTTCATTGTGGAGATAGGGGAAAAGAAGTTGTTACCATTTGGCAGATCTTTGCTGCGAGAGTTAGAGAACATGACCCCACCTGCCAACTTGGCCCATTGGCTAACACGGCTATCTACGCGAGCCTTAAGACCGTAGCGTTGAAAGTTAGTGTTGCGAATAATTCCTCCGTTATTGGTGTAATTAGCACTTAAATAATAATTAGTACCCTCGTTACCACCATTTAGACTTAGGAAGTTATCGGTACCATAGCTGGTGTTAAAGATCTGGTCTTGATAATCGTATCGGGTAACAGGATAGGTAACACGATCTAATCTACCAGCACCCAGTGCTTGTGGTCCTGTGCCGGGAACGGCAACACCATTAGGGCGCAGATTAGCAATCATGGTCAAACGATCGCCGACAGCGAACAAATCAGGTCCGCTGGCAATACCAAAGCGGAAAGGATAATCATTGAGTTCAACGCGCTTGCGAAGCGAGTTGCTATTTACACTTGTAGAAAATGTCACTTGAGGCTTACCTGATTTTCCGCGTTTGGTAAAGATCTGTACTACCCCATTAGAGGCACGGCTACCGTAAATGGCTGCAGCAGCAGGACCATTAATTACCTCAATGCGCTCAATATCGTTAGGATTAAGGTCTGCAATACGGTTAGTACCTGCCTGTATTCGGCTTCCTTGCGTATCGGCATTCAGATTAATCACATTGGCAGAGCTGTTGTCAATAATAACTCCATCCACAATGTAGAGGGGCTCGGAACTTCCGAAAATAGAACCCACTCCGCGAAGACGGACAGAAAAACCCCCGGCAGCATCACCCGAGTTCTGGGTTACCTGTGCCCCCATGACGCGCCCATTCAAAATACCACTCAAATTCTGAGCACCGGTGTTTTGCATTTGACGAGCATTTATGGTCGAAATAGCATTACCCAGTTCTTTCTTGGAGGTTCTTACAGTAGCCCCGGTTACAACCACCTCGTCCAAACCGAGGATGTCGGCAGCTAAATCGGCATCGGTTACGAGTTCTCCCGAAGCTGGCAATGAAATTTTCTTTTCGATTGTTTTGAGACCGACACTGGAAAAAACCAACACGTAGCTGCCAGACCTTACATTGGCTATAAAAGAGTAGACACCCGATTCATTGGAAGTGGAACCAATATCACTAGACTTGATGGTAACGGAAACTCCGGAGAGTGCGTTACCTCCCTGATCGGTCACCCTTCCCTTCAATACTACCTGAGCGGAGAGAGTTGCTCCAAACAGAAGGAAACAAACAAACAACAGGGTGGACAAGTGATTTCGGGGGTTGAAAAATGAATGCTGCTTCATACTTAAGCAATTTTAATTTTTTTGGTTGAAAGATTTTCAAAAGTAAAATTAATGTTTGTTACAATGGCATGTCTAGCAAGTTATTGAGCAAATGTTAATAAAAATCCCGCATAAAAACCAAAAATCCAAACTCTCAGGTGTCATGATAATAATCTCATGATGGTCCCGGTGCTAAGTCTCTGCTAAAATGAGAAGTAATTAATTGATTAATATTTATTTACGCTTTTTTGTTGGACTTGAGCCCACCAATTTGGGATTTCTGTAAGCGCATACAGTAAGCCATTACAAAAGTCACCTAGCCTTTCCAAAGTAAGTTGTTTTGATAGGTACAGAGATTATTAACTTGCTAGATTAGTAACGGCATGGGAGAGATAATGGAAATAAATCAAAACAAAAATAAGCTCCACAACCGGCTTAAAAAGAAAGTTCAAATATGTAATTGTAAGTTGGATAGCTTTAAGTTTTTAGGTGAGAGGATTAAACCTGCTCAGGAAAAAAAGTCTTAGAGGAGAACAGCAGTAAATAAAAGATCAAAATCGAGTAGCATGAAATTATTCACAGCAGTGGTATTATTATTTTTTTTGTCTTGCAAAAAAGATAATACGGCAAACCAATCTGATCCCAATACATCGGCTTACAGGATTACGAAACCTATTTCTTACAATAATGTGAATGTGAGTGTTATAATTGACAAGCCCGCGGGAAATGAATTTGATGTTTTAATTACTTATCACGGCACCGTACAAAGTGATTCAGATATTCTGCCTGCTGCAGAAACTACTCTTAGTCAATTTAAAAATATTTTAAATCGACAGAATATGATGGTTGTAAGTGTAGCACATCCACAACTTAATATATTGTTTGGCGATAATATTTTGCAAGCTGAGGCAGCATTATTATGGGTTAAGAATAAAGCAAGCACTGAGTTGGGTATAACGACTAAAAAAATATTTTTAGCAGGACATTCTCAAGGTGGCTATTTGGTTACACGGCTAAATACAATGCATAAAACCAATGGGGTAATAGCAAATGCACCGGGTCCATTGAATTTGGTTTATAGGTGCCAATTAGAGGAAAATGGGCAAGCACCTGCAAGTTATCCTTGTTATAATTTAAGAAATGTATATGGAACAACAGTTGCCAATTCAAATGCCTACTACCAAAGGTCATTACTTAATTTTACAAATGGCTTCAAATCAGATATATTATTCGTTCAAGGGTTGGATGATATGGCAATACAGTTATACTCTTGGCCCACTTTTAAACAAGATGTAAATAATTGCTCCAATTGTCAAACTCGCCAATTTGTTGAAATACCTGGAGGTCATACTGCCATTTTTCAAAGTCGGCGTGAACCAACTCATTAGTTGTTTTTCATAATCTATCTGAATAGCAAAACGATTAAGCAGGGCATATCCAATGACTCCATCAATTCGTACCCCATAGATCGAAGTCAATACTGAGTAGTCATTAACGTAAAAATTGAGTGAATCTGCTTGAAGTTGACCAACTTTCAAACTTTTATGTTGTAAGGAGGGGACCTCACGTATACCGCCGACACCCCTAATAAGTTGACCGGTGTATGTGGGCTGCAACCCTAAGAATTTAGCAGTTGAAGAGTCTAGGGAAATTCCGCTGCTACCTGTATCAAAAATGAATTGTAAAGTATCAGGAAAGGTTTCCAATTGTGCTTGAATGATAATAACCCCACCTGTTACTTGCAGAAACGAGTTGGTGCTTATTAAGCGAGTTTGCGAATTCCCTTCAATTTTCATGCATAAAACAAGATAAAATAGTGCTAGACCAAATTTTTGTAAACATGCTAGCCTTATTTGCATGAAAATTGGTTTTTCTAAATTTTTGCTTCTTTAAGTTTTTCTGGTGTAATGGGAAGGTTTCTGACTCTTTTTCCTGTTGCATTATAAACTGCATTGGCAATAGCAGCGGCCAGACCAATAAATGCAATTTCACCTAACCCTTTGGCACCAATTGGATTTATGATCGGATCTGGTTTATTAACAAACCAAACTTTAGTCTTTGGGATATCAGGGTGTAAGGGTACTTGATAGCCTGCAAAGCTTGCGTTTGTAATTGCGCCGGTATAATGATCAAATTTTAATTCTTCAAACAAGGCCATTCCAATCCCACCCACAACACCTCCAAGCATTTGACTTCTGGCTGTATTTTCACTGATAATTTTTCCGGCATCAGCGGTGGTTACTACTTCTGTAATTTTTATTTTTAACGTTTTTGGATTGACAAGAACTTTTACAAAGTGTGAGGAGAATGAGTTTGTAGCATGCTTTAGTTCCATGGCACTAGTACCTTGCGAATCTTGTGTGATTTCCAAAAATGGTTTATTAGCCAGTTTTAGCAGGTCTGCATTGGAAATAAAAATCTCTTTATCAGTCGGGGCGCTTACGCCACCTTCTTTAATCACCAAGGTAGATACATCCAAGTTTTTAAATGCAGGTACATTTTCAACAGCTAGTGTTCGTAATGATTTTTTTAGTGCTTCACAGGCTAGGTATACTGCCGTTCCCAGGGTAGAGGTGGTGGTAGATCCACCTTGGGTGGGACCAGGTGGTAGTTCAGAATCTCCCAACTTAAATGAAATTTTATCAAGCGGAAGCAGTAAATTTTCTGATGCAATTTTTGTCATGGCTGTGGTTGTGCCAGGCCCCATATCACTCACAGCACTTTGTAATACCAGGTTTCCATTGGCTTGTAAAATTGCACGCACTGATGCTTGTGACCGTCCGGCTCCAAAAACACCGTTTGCCATGCCGTATCCAACTAACCATCCATTCTCTTGTAAGCTTCCAGGTTTTTGCGGGCGATTAGCCCAGTTAATTAACGTACGGCCCTTGTCATAACATTCTTTGAGATAGTTAGACGACCAGGGTAATTTGGATTCCGGGTTTTTCTCTGCAAAATTTTTAATCCGAAGTTCAACGGGGTCCATACTAAGCGCATAAGATAATTGGTCGATACTACTTTCTAAGGCAAAACAACCGCTAGCTTCGCCAGGTCCTCGCATCCAAGTGGGCGTACTTACGTCTAACGGAAGTATTCGGTAGTTGGTATCTACATAATCACAGGCGTAAAGAAAACGAGAAGCATTTACTATGCCTTCGCGAAACTCCTCATAGCGTGATGTGTTACTAATTGCGTTGTGAACAATACCCATAAACTTACCGGTTACATCGG
>Ga0194131_10009675_pt1 | contig 12086 bp, 8 predicted proteins | sample TA2KigO120mmetaG_FD_148631 | JGI IMG/M metagenome (GOLD analysis project Ga0194131, IMG submission 148631) | Freshwater microbial communities from Lake Tanganyika, Tanzania - TA2015053 Kigoma Offshore 120m | ecosystem: Environmental > Aquatic > Freshwater > Lake | place: Tanzania: Lake... | reverse complement strand
GGCGATTGGCCGTTTGTCCGCGTGGATCACAACGTGTCGAGCAAGAACACGCTGTACGTGCGCTGGCTGGTGGGCCGCTTCCCCTACATCCTGAGCCGCTCGCTACCGAAGTTCAATTGGACCCGCCTGCGCGACCACCGCCAGTGGGCGATCTCCGACACCCATGTTTTCAGCCCCTCCGTGGTGAACACGTTCCGCATGGGCATTCTGCCCAACCTGGGACGGGACGGCGACGAGTTCAAGGGCGTGCGTCCGTTGCAGGGCGACGAGGCGGTGTCCGCCATCGGTCTGCAGGGCGTCAATCGGGGCAACCACAAAGCCCAGGGATTCCCCACGATGAACATCGCCGGTGTGCAGGCGCTATCCACCATCGCCGGCGGCGTGTGGGAAAAGAACCACGAATACTCCTTTGAGGACTCCCTGACGTGGAACAAGGGCAGGCACGTGTTCAAGGTGGGCGGTGAACTCCGCACGTTTTCGGCATTCACGGGCACCATTCCCGAGGGCAATTACGGCACGTACAACTTCACCGGGTCCATCACGCAGTCGACGATTGGCTACGCCGATTTTCTGCTGGGCATTCCACAGACGGCGACGCGGCTGGATCCCCTCACCAACCGCACGCGCACCAACAAGGAATGGGGCATCTTCTTCACCGACACGTTCAAACTCTCTTCGCGGCTGACGCTGGATTACGGCGTGCGCTATGACTACTACGCGCTGCCCACGTTCACCGACGGGCTGATGTTCAATTGGGACAAGGCGTCGAACACGGTGAACGTGACGCCGGAGGGCCGCAACAAGATCCACCCGCTCTATCCGGCCAACATCAGGATCGGCAGTGGCCCCGTGGTCCCGCTGCCGGACCTGAAGAACATCCGCCCGCGCCTTTCGGCCGCCTACCGTCTGACCGACAAGCTGGTCTTCCGCGGCGGCTACGGAACGTTCACCGAACGCATCAACTACTTCGACCGCGTTCTGACGGGCGGCCCGTTCCAGATCTCGGAAAACTATCAGAACGTCGTGGCGCCGGGCGGCGGTCCGCTATTCCAGTTTCCAAACCCATACCCGGTGAGCCTCGCTTCGGCGGGCATTCCGAGCCAAAGCATCACCGGGTTTCCCATCCAGACCGACAACGGGACGATCCATCAGTTTAATTTTTCCATCGAACGCGACTGGCGCGGCCTGGGATTCCGCACGTCGTACGTGGGGTCGCGCGCGGTGGGGCTGAACTACAACGTTGGCATCAATAAGCCTCAACCCGGGCTTGTTCCGTTCGCGCAGTCGCGGCGGCCCTACCCCGAGTTCGTGGGTGTGACCGAGGCGAGAGCCGACGGCAGAACCAAGTATGACTCGTTCCAGGTTCAAGCCCAGAAGCGCATGGGCGACTTCACTTTCAACGCGCACTGGACCCTGGCCAACAGCTTTGCCGACTTTCTGAACACCGAAAACCCGTACAACGTCACCAACCGCTGGGCGCGCCAGGGTGGTGACCGCCGGCACTATTCCGTGGTGATGGCGAACTGGCGCATGCCCGCCGGACGGGGCAAGAAGTGGCTGGGCAACGCACCCGCCATCGTGGACCATGTTCTTGGCGGCTGGACCCTCAGCACCATCAGCTACTTCACCTCGGGTTTCTTCTTCTCGCCCGGCTTTTCGGGTTCCGATCCATCGAACACCAACACCGTGGGCGGTTTGCCGGATCGCATCGCCAATGGGAACCTTCCCTCTGGCGACCGCTCCTACACGCGCTGGTTCGACGCCTCCGCGTTTCGCGTGCCGGCGCCCGGCACCTTCGGCAATTCCAATCCGAACGTGCTGGTGGGCCAAGGCATGAATGTGCACCACTTCGCCGCCTCCAAGCGTTTCCGCATCACGGAACGCTTCTCTTCCACGCTGACCAGCCAGATCTCCGACATCTTCAACAAGCCTCACTTCACCACGCCGACGAGCAACATTTCGGTGCCGGCCACGGTGGGAAGGTTCACGAACGTGGTTTCGGACTTCGAGGCCGAGAAGGCCAACGGGCGGCGCATCGCCCTGATGCTTCGCGTTGAGTTCTGACCGGGGCCGCGGAGCGCCGGGGTGCACAGGTTAAGCGATGCCACTGGCCGCACTGCTGCTTTACGCTCAGTTTCTCGAGGTGGGTGTTTCGAGTGGACTCACGCACCGGCACGAAAGCGGCGCGTCTCCCGGGAAGCTTCTGGTGGAGACAAACGGTTCGGGCCTGGCGGCTTTCGACTATGACGGCGACGGCATGGTGGACCTGTTCTTTGTGAACGGCACAGACTTGCTGCGCGGCAAACCGGGCCCGGGACACTACCTGTATCGCAACGTGGGCGGCCCTGGCAACCTGAAGTTCCAGGACGTGACGGCGAAAGCCGGCGTGCGCGGCAACGGCGCTTACGGAACCGGCGTGGCCGTGGGCGACTACGACAACGACGGGCGGCCCGACCTGTACGTAACCGCCTTCGGTGGCAACCAGCTGTTCCGCAACGAGGGGAATGGAACGTTCCGCGACGTGACGAGGACAGCGGGTGTGGCCGGCGAAGGCTGGGCGTCGAGCGCGGGTTTCGTTGACTACAACCGTGACGGGCACCTGGATCTCGCGGTGGTCCGGTATGTGGAATTCAGCCTCAAGGAGAACCCCTACTGCGGCTTCAACAAGCCCGGCTTCCGCATGTACTGCGACCCGCGGATGTTCGACGGCGCCACCAATCTGCTGTTCCGAAACAACGGCGACGGAACGTTCACGGAGGTTTCCCGCTCAAGCGGCATCGCCAATCCGGTTGGCAAGGGGTTGGGGCTGGCGGTGGGCGATATCGACAACGACGGCTGGCCGGACCTTTATGTGGCCAATGACGGCGTGCGCAACTTCCTGTTTCACAACCAGCGGAATGGAACCTTCGAAGAGATCGCCTTCACGGCCGGAAGCGGCTTCGACGCGGACGGAAAGCCGCAAGCCGGCATGGGCACTGAGATCGCCGATTTCGATGGCGACGGCCTGGCGGACATCTTCGTGACGAACTTCTCCGAGGAACTGAACACGCTCTACCGCAATCGCGGCAAGCTGATGTTCGAGGACGTGACGGCCCGGGCGGGACTGCAATCCGGGCTGGAGACGCTGGGCTTTGGCACACGCCTCGCCGACTTCGACAATGACGGCGACCTTGATATCCATGTGACCAATGGCCACGTGATCGATAACATCCAGCTTTACAATCCGCGCCTGCGGTACGCGCAGAGAGACCTGCTGTACGAGAACCTGGGCAACGGGACCTTCCGGGACGTTTCAGCGCAGGCTGGTGCCGCGTTTGCGCTGGAGCATGTGGGGCGCGGCTCGATCGTCGCGGACCTTGATGAGGACGGCAGCCTGGACATCGTCATCGCGAATCTGGGATCGCGGCCCTACCTGTTTCGCAACACCGGCGGCAAGAAGGGGCACTGGCTGTCGCTGGATCTGGCGCGGCCGGATGCGCGCGTCGAGGTGACGGTGGCGGGCCGCACTGTGCACCGTTACGCAACGAGTGTGAGCAGCTACCAATCGAGCAGTGATGCCCGCGTGCATATTGGTTTGGGGGAGTCGACGAAAGCCGATCTGGTGCGGATCCTATGGCCCAGCGGGATCAGGACCGAGATGCGGAACGTCGCCGGGGACCGCGTGCTCAAGGTTTCAGACGGTTCGCCGCTTCGGCGTGTTCCGGATCGATCTCAAGCGCCTGCTGAAACCAAGCCCTAGCTTCCTGTGGCAAGCCTTCGGTGGTGAGAATCAGACCCTGCTCGCAGGCCGCATCGGCCAGCAGCCGCTGGAAGTAGGCCGAGGTCAGATTTGGCGCCGCATCGACGAGCGCCAGTTCCTTGCGCGCTTCGGCAAACCGGCGTTGGCGGCGCAGCACCTGCGCAAGTCTTAGATGCGCTTCGGCGCGTTCGCTGTCGCGGGCGATCGCGCGCCGGATGTGGGTCTCGGCGTCGGCAAGGCGGTCGCGGTGGAGGTGGATCACGCCGGCGAGAAGCAGCGCATCGGCGGTAGCGTCCGGCTGCCGGATGAGCACGTCCAGATCCCGCAGGGCACGATCGGCATCCTTGCGATCCCAAAAGGCCAGCGCGCGGTAGTAGTGGACCGGGACGGCGTCCGGCGAGGAGGCGATGGCTTTGGTGGTGAGATCGATGGCGGCGTCCGTGTCGCCGCGCTGGCGGTGGGTTTCGCCGAGCAGCGCGAGCAGGAAATGCTCACCTGGTTTTCTTTCGAGGGCTCGCCGCAGCTCACGTTCGGCGGCGGAGATACGGCCCAGGTCGAGGTCGATCTTGGCGATGTAGAAGCTGGCCTGGACGAGTTGCGGGTCGAGACGCAGAGCCTCCTGAAACTCGCCTTTCGCCTGGGCAATGAAGGTGGCGGAGCCTTTGCCCAGGTAGGCCTGGCCCAGCATGAGATGGATCTGGGGCGAGCGGGGATCGAGCCGGGCCGCCTGAGCAAGTTGGGTGATGGCGGCGTCGAAACGCATGGCTCGCAGATGCTCAGCGGCGGTGGCAGTGAGTTCGGGAGCGGACTGGGCCAGAAGGAGCGCGGTGATGGCCAAGGGCACCATGTGGAGAGGATTGTAGCAACTCCCGGGAGCTCGCAGCGGTCTCAGTTCAGTGTGTGGGACACAGCCCCCATTTTGTTGGGCCACTTCTGTTGATGTTTCAAAGTTCCCTGATTCCTTGCGGGGCACACTCCCAGCGGATGCGGGCGATGTGGATGGCTCCGGTCCAATGGAATTCCTATGCGTTCGGTGGAGCAGTTGAGGTTCGACAGACCCGGGGCGGCACGAGTGACCCCTGCGACCCTCTGATCTCCACCACGCGGCGGGGTTCAGCTCGGCGTGAGCGGGTTGATCACTCGCAGCGCGGGGAAACGGCTGAAATCGCGGTCAAGCGACCAGAGTTCCGAGACACCGTGCTGGAGGCAGATGGCGGCGATGCGGGCGTCATGGACGGCAGGACCGGCCGAATGACCGGCCAGCACGGTCCGCTTGAGGGTTGGCCAGTGCAAGGTGGTCTCCGCCAGAACCCGCAGATTCGGAAGTTCCAACCACGACTCGACGGCGTCGACAGCAACCTGGATCGGGGTTGGCGGCTTGTAAATCTTCGGATGAGTGACAATCGCGAAGAACTCATGCACGCTCGGCCAAGTGATGGCCCACGGCCGGTTGCCAGCGAGCATCTCATCGAACGCCTGGCGGGCAGCCTGATGGAATTCCGAGTCGGAGCGGTGGAGGTAAACGAGGATGTTGGTGTCGATCGCGATCACCCGTCACCTCGGGTGCCCGGAAACGGGCGCTCAGTTGCTTCAAGCATTTCCCGGAACGTCATGCCGGGAGTCTGTAGCCCCTCTCCGTCGAAGACCACCGGGCGCCAGGCGGGGGCGCCAGCCGCGCCGCCGGCTTGCTGCTTGCCAAGAAACTGACGGAGACTTTCCTCAAGGACGATCCTGACGGTCCAGCCGTGTTGAGCGGCCCAAGCGCGGACATCCCTGTAGAGGGCGTCGGGGAGCTCGACAGTGGTCTTCATGGAACTATGGTAGCACGAATATGGGAATATGGGACACCGGTCCCGGATGCTTGCTTACAGGGCCTGGTTCGGCTGGGACCAGCGTATGCGGGCGATGCGGATGGCTCCGGTCCAGCGGTTCGGCACCACGGTTCCGGTGCTGACCAGGGACTCTTCCCCGCTGATGGCGGTGGTGTGAAAGTTGCCCTGATGCTCGACTGCCGCGGCGTCGCGGATGCCGTCGGCGTTGATGGGGATCGCAACGCGCTCCGTGGAGCGGATGAGGGTGAGGGAGCGTGTGTTCACTTGCGCCATCCAGAGCGGGGCTCGCCAGCGCATGACGTTGACGTTTGAGGGGTCGCGGCGGGTGTAGACCAGCCAGGGGCCGCTCGAGTGGGGGAGCCACCGTTGCTGGGTGGTCGACATCTGGATCGGCTCGCCGTCGTCAAACGTCCAGGGTTTCATGGGCTCCCATTCCAGGCCGTTGGCGGAACGCGTGATGAAGCCCTGGTTGTTTTCCGCGCGGATGGTCATGTAATAGACGCCGTTCCAGGCGGCGAGGGACGGCTCAAGGAGTCCGCGGCCCACCGAGCAGCGGAGAATGTTGCCGTGGGCGGCGGCGCGCAGGGTTTCGCCGTCGAAGGTGCAGCGCAGAGTGGCGGCTGCGCGGTCGGGGCGGCCGGTGGGTCCAAAGCTGAGCGGCACCAGGATGTCGCCCGAAGGCAAAGTCACGCGCTGGGAGCAGTTGCTGGTGTAGATGGCGGTGGCTTCCGGATGGCGCCATTCGAGCCTGCGAATGGGGGTCCATGCGCCGCTGGGGCGGCGGACGGTGTAGACGGGCCAGCGCTGATCGTTGGGGCGAGTGAGTTTGCCATCGCGATAGTAGACGTTGTGCGCCATGGCGATGATGGTGTTCGACGGCGCGTGGTATTCGGGCACGGTGTCGCAGTAGCCCTCCTCGACGCCATCGGGATTGGTGTGGCGGCCCATGTTGGGGATGGGCCGCGGCGTGGACCAGGTGCGGCCGGCGTCGTCCGACTCCGACCAGTGAACGGGATGAAAATAGTCGGAGCCGGTGATGCCCTGCAGCGTCATGAGCAGCCGGCCGTTGGGATAGCGGGCGATACGCGGATGAAACCACGTCTGGCCGCGGCCGTCCAGGTTGGGGAAATGCACGGAGTGCTCGATGGTGGCGATGGAGGACGGGGATTGCGCGGCGGCGGCAAGCGGGAGATGCAGAAGACTGCGGCGAGTGAGGGCGTGCACGGTGTATCGATTGTAGCCCGCACGGCGGCGCTATAATCAGGCTGGCCTTCTTGATTCCCTCCGAATGAACCGTCTGCTTGCCGAGATTCCCTTTGCGGATCGCGCCCGGGCTTTGGCGCGCCTGGACCGGCTTTCGAGCGACCTGCCGCGCGCGCTTACCAACCGGGTTGGATTTCTGCTTTCGGCGACACCCGACCCGGACCGCGCCCTGGATTATCTGGAGCGCCTGCGCGGCGCACAGCCGGAGGGCTTTGCGCGCGTGACACGGTCGCCGAATGGGTTGCAGAGCCTGTTCTCGGTGTTTTCGCAGAGCCACTTTCTTTCCGAGGAGATTCTGCAGCACCCGGAGTGGCTGGCGGATCTGTTGGCAGGGAACCATCTGAACCGCGCGATGGAGCGCGATGAGATGGAGGCCGCGCTGGCGGAGTATCTGGGCGGCGAAGATTCCGTGCCGCCGCCATTGAAGCTGGCGGTGTTCCGCCGCAAGCAGTTGCTGCGGATTCTGCTGCGGGATGTGCAGGGCTATGCGGAACTGGCGGAAACGACGGCCGAGATTTCGGCGGTGGCCGATGCCATTCTGAACGTCACGTACCGCTGCCTGCGCAATGAGATGGTGCGGCGGTACGGGTTGCCGTCGTGCGATTTTTCTGTGATCGCGCTGGGGAAGCTGGGCGGGGCGGAGTTGAACTACAGCTCCGACATCGACCTGATGTTCGTGTATGGAGAAGAGGGCGAGACGGGCGGCGAGCACGCGGTGACGAACAAGGAGTTCTTCAAGAAGATCGCCAATCAGTACACCGAACTGCTGAGCACGTACACGCCGGAGGGGCTCTGCTATCGCGTGGACCTGCGCCTGCGCCCGGATGGGAAGCTGGGGGAAGCGTGCCTGTCGCTGGATGCGATGAAGCGGTACTACGGGACGCGTGCGCGCGATTGGGAGTTGCAGATGTTGATCAAGGCCCGGGTGGCGGCGGGCGAGCCTGGGCCGGGCGAGGAACTGCTGCGGTATGTGGAGCCGTTGACGTATTCGACCAGCACGGACTTTGAGGCGATTGAGGCCGTGTCACAAACTCGCCTGCGGTGGAATGAGAAGCTGGCGGCGCGGCGGGGCGGCTCTGAGATCGACATCAAGCTGGCGCCGGGCGGGATTCGCGATATCGAGTTCCTGGTGCAGTGCCTGCAGCGGCTGCATGGCGGGCGCGAGGCGTGGGTGCGGCATGGAGGCACGCTGCTGGCATTGTTCCGGCTGCGCGACAAGGGGCTGCTGCGGGACAGCGAGTGGTCAAAGCTGGCGTCGGCGTACCAGTTCCTGCGGCACCTGGAGCACCGCTTGCAGTTCAAGGAGGACCGGCAGACGCACGTACTGCCAGCCGATGCGGTGGAACTTGATCTGGTGGCCCGGCGGATGCCGCATGAGTTTGGGGCGGCTGCATCGGGAAGCGCGTTGCTGGCCGGGCTGGAAGGGCATCTGGCGGAGGTGATTGCAATCTACGGGCGGGTGATCCACGGGCCTGGCCCGGACTACCATGGCGGCGCGCCGGCCGCCGAACCCGAGGCCAACAGTCTGGTGCGGGCCCTGGACGCACGGGCGCCGGAACTGGCCGTGGAGTTGCAGCAGCATCCGCTGGGACGGGGTTCGAAGGCGTTCGACCACTACCTGGAACGCGTGATGGAGAACCAGACGTGGCTGGGGTGGTTGAACGGCGACCGGGTGCTGGCGGGCTACGTTCTGGACATCTTCAGCCACAGCCCCTACTTCACCGATCAGATGCTGCGCAGCCCGCATTTGATCGAAGCGTTGAGCCAGATGCGGCGGCAACCGGAGCGCAAGACGGACTATGCCAAAGCGGTGCCCGCCATGGTGGATGCAAGGGACTTGCGGAAGTACTTCCGGCGCGAGATGTTCCGCATTCAGGCGGGGAGCATGTGCCTGAAGCAGCCGATCTTCGAGACCCTGGCGGATACGTCCCGGCTGGCGGATGCGGCGGTGCGGGCGGCGTACCGGATGGCGGTGGAACAGGTGCGCGCGGAGGGAAGGCCGGGGCCGGCGGACGATGCGCCGGAACGGCAGATGGCCGTGATCGCGCTGGGGCGGCTGGGCATGCGGGAGTTCGACCTGGCGTCCGACGCCGATGTCATCTTCGTACTGCCGGACAGCGAGGCGGGCGAAGTTGCGTTCTGGACGCGGGTGGCGAACCGGATGATCGAGATGCTGGCCGCCTATACCGGCGACGGGCTGCTGTTCACGGTGGACACGCGGCTGCGGCCGAATGGACGCGATGGCGAACTGGTGCAGACCGAGAAGTCCTATCGCGACTACTTCGAGGGGAGAGCCGAGGCTTGGGAAGGGATAACGTACATGAAGGCCAGGGCGGTGGCGGGTAACGTGGAGGCGGGAACGACGTTTCTGAACGGGATTCAGGTGATTGACTGGCGGCGGTATGGGCAAAGCGGAAGGTCGCGGCGGCAGTTGCATCAGATGCGGATGCGGATTGAGCGGGAACAGGGCGGTGAGAACGACTTGAAGGCCGGGCGCGGCGGATACTACGATATCGACTTCCTGCTGATGTATCTGCGGCTGCGTTCGGCGGGGATCTTCTTCAAGGAGTTGAATACGCCTGAGCGTCTGGAGGTGATTGAGCGGATGGGGCATCTGGACCGGCAGGATGCGGCGTTTCTGCACGATGCGGCGACGTTGTTCCGGTCCGTCGATCATGGCATGCGGCTGATGTCGGGCGAATCGTCCGGAACACTGCCGTCGAACCCGATGCAGCTTGAGATGTTGACGGAACTGGTGGCACGCTGGACGCCGAACCATCTGCACGACCAGCCGCTGGAGGTGGAGTTGGAGCAGGTGCGGGAGAGGACCAGGGATCATTTTGAGCGCTTCTTCCATTAGGATCGGCCTGCTGTTGGGTGGTGTGGCCTGGTGTGGCTCGGCGTGGGCGGAGCCGGCGGCGCTGGATCGCGCGTTCGAGCGCATGTACAACTTCGACTTCGCCGGCGCACACGGCATTGTGGATGAGCACATGGCGCGCCGCCCGGAGGATCCTTTCGCGCACACGGTGCGCGCCGCCGCGCTGCTGTTCAGCGAGTTGGACCGTTTGGGCGTGCTGGAAGCCGAGTTCCTGACCAACGACAAGCGATTGGTGGAGAAGAAGAAGCTGGAACCGGACCGGGGGGTGCGGGAGCGGTTTCATGCAGCGATCGAACGCGGGGACGCTTTGGCGCAGCAGGTGATTGCGGCGCGGCCCGGCGATGCGAACGCGCTGTTTTCGCTGTGCCTGAACGCGGGCCTGGTGACGGACTACATGGCGTTGATCGAGAAGCGGCAGTTGGCGAGTCTTGCGTACGCGAAGAAGTCGCACCGGTATGCGCTGCAGGTGCTGCGGGCGGACCCCGGGTTTCACGACGCGAATCTGACGACGGGGCTGACGGAGTACCTGCTGGGGAGCGTGCCGTTCTTCGTGAAGTGGTTCGTACGGTTTGAGCAGGCCGAGGGAGACAAGAAGCTGGCGGTGGCGCGGCTTGAGCGTGTGGCGGGGTCGGGGCGGTATCTGAAGGGGTTCGCGAAGATTCTGCTGTGCATCATCCACCTGCGCGAGAAGCGTGTGGCGGAGTGGCTGCTTGCGGTGTTAACCGAGGAGTTTCCGGAAAACGGGCTCCTGCGGCGCGAACTGGCAAAGCTGCGGGCGCGCAAACGGTGATGGCGCCGGCCGTCAGAACACAAAGCGCAGCCCGAACTGGATATCGCGCGGCGTTCCCACCGTTCCCGAGATGGTTCCGGCCACCGTGGTGCCGAGCGCGGCGTTGGGCAGGTCGAACTGCGGGTTGTTCGGCAGGTTGAAGAACTCGGTTCGGAATTGCAGGCGGACCTTTTCGGTGATATCGAACTGCTTGAAGAGCGAAACGTCGATATTGGTGCGTCCGGGGCCGCGGAGGAAGCCGCGGCCGGCGTTGCCGAAGGTGAAGATGGCGGGTGTGCCGAAGGGCGCGCCGGGGGTGCCGAGGGCGGTGTTGAACCAGCGGGCGGGGTCGGGGTTGGGCAGCTTTGCGTCGCCCAGACGGTTGGGGCGGCTTCCGCTGCCTGTGTTCGCCACGGGGCTCGAAAGCGGAGGCGTGAATGGCAGGCCCGTTTGGAAGATCAGAATCAGGTTGGCCTGCCAATCGCCAAAGGCGGTGTTGACCCAATTGCGGCTTGCGCTGAAACGGCGGCCTTTTCCGAACGGCAGGTCATAGAGAGCGGTCTGCGTCCAGCGGTGGCGGATGTCGAATGAGCTGTTACCGCGGTCGAGGAAGCGGTAGCGTGGATCCTGCGGCACGGGTCCATCGCCGTTTCCGCCCTGCTGGAGCGGCACGTTGTCGATGGCGTGGGACCAGGTGTAGGCCGTGAGGAAGCCGAGGCCGGTGGCGAAGCGCTTCTCGGCCGAGACCTGGAGCGCATGGTAGGCCGAGTTTCCGCTGGTGGATGCGTAGTTAAGGTTGACCAGGTTGGGCGCGATTCCGAACAGGGGGCGGCGCGGCTGAATGGCTCCCGGTCCGGGCAGGGCCTGGTTGAAGTTGAAGTTGGCATCGAGGTGCCGGCCTAGGTTGCCGACGTAGGCAGCCTTCACCACGATATCGCCGCGCATCTGCTCCTGAATGCCAAAGTTGAACTGCAGCGCGTGCGAGGGACGATAGTCCGCCGGAACGGCGAGGAAGTTGCCGATAGGGTTGTTTGAGACGGTGGCGAAGTCGAGCGAGGGGATCAGCGGAAGCCCGTCCTTGATTTGCCTGTAATTGGCGGCGAATTCGTTGACGGCGACAGTGGTGGAAGCGGCAAACGGCAGCATGCGGTGCATGCGGTAAAGCCCGCCGCCGCTGCCCTGGGCGTTGTAGAAGAGACCAAACCCGCCGCGCACCACGGTGGAGCGGCGTGCCTGATAGGCAAAGCCCAGGCGTGGCGCGAACAGCCCGTTGTAGTTGCGTACGCCCAGCCGGCGATCGGTGTTGTGGCCGGCGATCATGACTTTGCCGGTGGCCACGTTAAAGTTCGCGAAGCGGTTGGCCACCTCCACCGGCGGCGGGATGTGTTCGTAGCGAAGACCGGCGTTCACGGTAAGACGGCTGGTGACGCGCCAATCGTCGGCGATGTAGGCGCCGAGTTCAAGGACTCGGATGCCGGCCCACACCAGTTGATATCGATGTCCAGGATGATCTGTGCCGGCGCCTGCTCCTGTGCTTCCAGGAACACCTGCACCAGCAACTCGTCCACGCCTTCCTTCCAGAACGTGATCTTCTTGTAACGATCC
>Ga0194131_10009674_pt1 | contig 12088 bp, 4 predicted proteins | sample TA2KigO120mmetaG_FD_148631 | JGI IMG/M metagenome (GOLD analysis project Ga0194131, IMG submission 148631) | Freshwater microbial communities from Lake Tanganyika, Tanzania - TA2015053 Kigoma Offshore 120m | ecosystem: Environmental > Aquatic > Freshwater > Lake | place: Tanzania: Lake... | reverse complement strand
CGGGGTCTTTTCGGTGCGGGTGGGGCTGTACCGCTCCATCAATCTCGTTTTCATTCGGCTGATGCGCAGCATCGTGCGCTACTACATGTTCCAGGGCGGGGGCAGTCCGGGCATCTTCGAAGACCCCGACGACCCGGCGCGGAAGGTTTATCTGGAGAAATTCGCCGACCGCGAGGGCAAGGAATTTCTCAACCGCTTCTACAAGAAGTACCAGGAGAAGAAGAAGGGGAAGGAGCAGGTCACCGCCGAACCGCTGGAACGCCTGCTCAAGGACATCCACCCCACCCCGGCGCGGCTGGCGGTGATCTTCCGCACGGTCGCCCCGGACGCCGGCCTCGACGCGTTCTCGGCCTTCCTGCGCGCCAAGCTGCCCAACTCGGTGCTCTCGAACACCACCCTCGCCGAGCTGTACAGGAACTACGCCATCGATGCCTATTCCCTGGCCGACCGCGGGTACATCGCCCGGGTACACCCGCTGGAGCTGTGGCTGGTGGCGTACCTGCAGCAGCACCCCCAGGCCAAGCGCAGCGAGCTGATCGCAGCCTCGGCCGCCGAGCGCCAGGAGGTGTACAACTGGCTCTTCAAGACCCACCAGAAGGACGGCCAGGACAGCCGCATCCGCACCCTGCTGGAGGTGGAGGCCTTTGAGCAGATCCACCGCTCCTGGAAACGGCTGGGTTATCCCTTCGAGTCCCTGGTGCCCTCGTACGCCACCTCCATCGGCAGTTCGGGGGACCGGCCGGCCGCCCTGGCCGAGCTGATGGGCATCCTGATCAACGACGGGGTGCGCTATCCTTCGGTGCGGGCCCAGGAATTGCACTTCGCCCAGGACACCCCCTTCGAGACCATCCTGCAGCCCGAGCGGGAGGGCGGCGAGCAGGTGCTGCGGCCCGAGATCGCCCAGGTGGTCCGCCAGGCCCTCTTTGGGGTGGTGGAGCAGGGCACGGCCCGGCGGGTCCACGGGGCCTTTGCCTTTGCCGACAGCACCCTGCTACCGGTGGGCGGCAAGACCGGCACCGGCGACAACCGCCACGAGATCTACGGGGCCGGCGGCAAGCTGATCGACTCGCAGATCACCAGCCGCACCGCTACCTTTGTCTTCCTCATCGGCGACCGCTTCTTCGGCACCCTCACCGCATACGTGGCCGGCAAGGACGCGGCCGGGTACAAGTTCACCAGCTCCCTGCCGGTGCAGGTGCTCAAGGTGCTGGCCCCCAAACTCATGCCCCTGATCGAGCGGGCCTACAAGGAGAACGCCCTGCAAGCCAGCGCCAAGCCCGCCGCCTCCCCCGCCCCGCCGGCCGCCGCTCCCGAAACCCTGGCCCAGTAGCGACCCTGCGCCACAGGCGCAAAAAGGCCCTGGCCGCCGGCGGGAAAACGCCGGCAGTCAGGGCCTTGTCATTGTCGGGGCTCAGCGCTTGTCGAGGGGAGTGTAGGAGCGCTGCGTAGGGCCGGTGTAGATCTGGCGGGGCCGGTGGATGCGCGACTTGGAGACAAAGCGGCCCTCCTGCCACTGGGCGATCCAGCCGGGCATGCGGCCGATGGCGAACATCACCGTGAACATCGAGTGGGGGATGCCGATGGCCCGCAGGATCACCCCGCTGTAGAAATCGACATTGGGGTAGAGCTTGCGCTGGACGAAGTAATCGTCCTGCAAGGCGGTGGCCTCCAGTTCCTCGGCCAGTTCCAGCAGGGGGTCTTTCAGGTGGAGCTTGGCCAGGACACTCTCGCAGGTCTTTTTGATGATCCGGGAACGCGGGTCGAAGTTCTTGTAAACGGGATGGCCGAAGCCCATCAGCCGGATGCCGTTCTTCTTGTCCTTGACCTGCTGCATGAAGTTTTTTACCGACATCCCGGCGGCGCGGATCTCTTCGAGCATGTCCACTACCGCCACGTTGGCGCCCCCGTGCAAGGGGCCCCACAGGGCGCAGACGCCGGCGGCCACCGAGGCAAAGAGATTGGCCCCGCTGCTGCCCACCATGCGCACCGTGGAGGCGCTGCAGTTCTGCTCGTGGTCGGCGTGTAACAACAGGATCAAATCCAGGGCCTTGACCAGTTCGGGGTCCGGCTCGTACTCCTTGTACGGCTGGCTGAACATCATGTGCAGGAAGTTGGCGGTGTACTTCTTGTCCGGGTGCGGATAGATGGTGGGGAAACCGTTGGCGTGCCGGTAGGAATAGGCGGCGATGGTCCGCACCTTGGCCATGATGCGGGCGGCCGCCTCCTGAAAGGAGTTGTCGTCCTCTATTTCCAACATCTCAGGATGGAAACAACTGAGGGCATTGAGCACCGCCGAGAGCACGGCCATGGGCGGGGAGTTGGAGGGGAAGAGGTCGAAGTGGTGGCGGATGTCCTCGTGCAGATTCTGGTGCTTGGTCAGCAACTCGCTGAAGTCGTTGAGTTGCTTTTGGGAGGGCAATTCGCCCCAGATGAGCAGATAGGCGGCTTCGATGAAATTGCTGTGCTCAGCCATCTCCTCGATGGGGATGCCCCGGTAGCGGAGAATCCCCTCTTCCCCGTCGATGAAGGTGATGGCGCTCTGGCAGGAGCCGGTGTTGCGGTAGCCGTCGTCGAGGGTGATGTACCCGGTCTGGGCGCGCAGGGCGGCGATGTCGAGGGCGTGTTCGTTCTCGGTGCCGACCACGACGGGCAGGTCGACGGCCTTGTCGCCCAGTTGCAGGCGGGCAGTCTGGGGCATCTGCTGTTCTCCTCTTATTTGATCCAGGTCATGTCTTCGCCGCGCACCAGGAAGGAGCGCTCGTCCCAGCGGCCCGGCCGCTCCACCGGCCACTGGCCCGATTCCACCGCCACGTCGAGGGGGTTGGCCCGGGTCTGCAGGGGCAACTTCACCCGCTCGCGCATACGCGCCGACTCGTACACCCCCATCATGATCTCCAGGGCGGCCTTGCCGTGTTTGGCCTCGCCGCGGTAGTCCTCGATCTTGCCCTCGATCCACTCGCAGAGGGCGTAGGCCTGGCGCACGAAGGCGTCGCCGTACCCGGCGCGGGTCTTTTCGGTGGGCTCGAAGACCTGCCAGCCGGCCTTCTTGCTGGTCATATACTTGAGGCTGTTGTCGTTGATCTCCATCACACCCTCGGTGCCGTAGATGGAGCAGTTGATGCCGCCCCAGGTGCCCAGTTCGTTCTCGATCACCCCTTCGACCCCGTTGGGATAGCCGATGATGCCCGAGCAGCGGTCCTCGACCCGGTGGCCGAAGATGTAGTGGTCGGTCTTGCGCTCGACCGAGCCCATCACCCACTCGGCCTGGGGATCGCCCTGCACGTAGCGCTGGAAGTCGATGCAGTGGGTGCCCCAGTTGAGCATGCCCTGCAACACGGTGGACCACAGGCGGCGGGGCTGGCCGATGGTCCCGGCGGCCAAGAGGCGCCGGGCCTCTTCCCAGGCCGAGTAGAAGCGGCGCTGGTGGCCGATGGCCAGTTTCACATTGTTGCGCTGGGCGGCGACGATCATCTGCTCGGCCTCGCCCACGGAAGCGGCCATGGGCTTCTCGCAGAGCACGGCCAGGGGCTTGCGGGCACAGGCGGCGATGGCCATCTCGGCGTGCTGTGGGTCCCAGGAACAGACGCTGACGATGTCGAGGTCTTCCCTGTCGAGCATCTCGCGGTAGTCCAGATAGCGCTTGGCCGCCGGCACGCCGAAGTCCTCGCCGTAGCTGCGCAGCGACTCGGGGTGGATGTCGCCCAGAGCGACGATCTGGGTGTGCTCGCACTCGCTCCAGCCCCGGCCGTGTTCGCGGGCGATGCGGCCGCTGGCGATGACACCGACGCGGTACTTGGCTTTGCGGTCGGGGCGGGTCTTGGCGGCGGCCTTGCCGGGGCGGGATTTCTGGGGCACCGCGTGCTCCTTTCGCAGACAGGGGAGGTGGATTTTTCGGGCGATGAGTCAAGATAGTAGAGGGAAAGAGGGCCCCTGTCAATGCCCGCCGCCGCCGCGGGCAGGCGGTACGGACGGCCCCGATTGTTTAATATGTCGCCATGCCATCCAGACCTGAAAAAAAACGGCCTGGGCAGTGATGGTGGCTCGCCTTGCCCCTGCTGGCCGGCTGGGCCCGGCTGCGGCGGTGCTGGGCCAGCCGGCCCGGACGGGGCGCAAAGAGTTGTCCGGCCCGGAGGCTTTGCCTATATCTCTAAAGAGAGAACACTTCGCGCCGCGCTACCCCTGGAAGAGCCTTTGCATGGCCGCCCCTGCCCCCTGCGCCCTGGACCTCCGCGCCCAGCAACTGGCCATCCGGCTCTCGCTGGGGGTGGGGGTGCTGATGTTCCTGGGCAAGACCTTCGCCTACTACCTCACCGGCTCGGCGGCCATCTTCTCGGACGCGGCCGAATCGGTGGTCCACGTGGCGGCGGTGGGCTTCGCCGCCTTCAGTCTGTGGTTCAGCCTCAAGCCCGCCGACGAGTGCCATCCGTACGGCCACGAGAAGATCAACTTCTTCTCCGCCGGCTTCGAGGGGGCGATGATCGCCATTGCCGCGGTGTTCATCATCGTCTCGGCGGTGGGCAAATGGATGGCGGGGCTGCATCTGGAAAGGCTGGGGGAGGGCACGCTGATCGTCAGCGGCGCGGCCCTGATCAACGGCGGGCTGGGCTGGTACCTGGTCCGGTTGGGCAAGCGGCAGGGCTCGCTGATCCTGGAGGCCAACGGCCGGCACGTGCTCACCGACTTCTACACCAGCGCCGGGGTGATCGCCGGGCTCTGCCTGACCTTGGGGACGGGCTGGTTGCCCTTCGACCCCATCCTCGCCATCCTGGTGGCCCTCAACATCCTCTGGTCGGGCGCCAGGCTCATGCGCCGGGCCTTTGCCGGGCTGATGGACGAGCGGGATGCGGAGTTGGACGAGCAGGTGCGCGGGGTGCTGGCCCGGACCGTGCCCGGCGGGGGGATCGAGTACCACGGGTTGCGCCATCGCCAGATGGGCAGCACCGTCTTCATCGACGTGCATCTGCTCTTTGGCGAGGACGTGCCGCTGCGGCTGGCCCACACCCAGGCCACCTGGATCGAGGAGCAACTGGCCGCCGCGCTGTGGCCCCGCCAGGCGGTGGTGACCACCCACCTGGAATGCGCCCAGGGACACGGCGACCACCACCCGCCCCTGGCGGGGGGGGCCAGCCGTGAGTGGGCGATGGGCATTTCGGAGGAGGAGCGGCAGGGCTGAGAGCTTCAGGACCGGCGCCGGCCCGCCAGGGCCACCAGGCCGAAGAAGATCCCGAAGACCAGGGTGAAACGGCCATTGACCAGGGCCCCGTCGCTCAGGCCCATCACCGCCATCCCCACCAGGGTGGCGATCATCCCCCCCATGAAGGCGCGCCCGGCCAGGTCGGCGCTGTGGGCAAAGGCCCGCCGGGCCAGGCTCCAGACCCGCCAGGCCATCCAGCCGAAGGCCGCCAGCCCCAAGAGCCCCATCTTGAGCAGCAGCGACAGGTAGAGGCTGTCGAGGGACCAGGTGGTCCAGGTCTCGAAGCGGCCCAACTCCGGGTTGAAGTTCAGGTAGGTGAGGGTGACGCCCTGGCCGTTGCCCGCCACCGGGTGCCGGGCGATTTTCTGCACCGCCGCGGCGTAGCCGAAGAAGCGGCTGGCCAGGTTGACGCTGTCCTCGTACTCGATGAAGGTGCGCGAACGGGCCAGGGCGTGGGCACCGATGGCCGCCCCGGTCAGGCGCTGAAAGAAGAAGGCGGTGGCCACCAGCAGGGCGACGATGCCGAAGATGGACAGCAGGGTGCGGCCCAGCCGGCGGCGGTCGAGAGGCTGGCTGAGGTAGTGCAGCCACATCGAGGCGATCAGGCCCAGGGCAAAGGCCACCCACATCCCCCGGCGCATGGTCAGCACCAGGGCCAGGCCGGTGGGCAGCATATAAAGAAAGAGCAGCCAGCGCGGGAACGGACCGCAGTTGTAGAGCAGGCAGTTGACGGCGAAGAGCAGGGCGATGGGCAGAATGAGCCCGTGCAGGCCGGCCACCCGGGTGAAGTCGGTGCCGGTGGCGCGGTCGATGGCCCCGGCGAATTCGAGGATGTACTCGGCGCTGACCACCAGGCCGGCCAGCAGGAGCACCGGCAGGAAGCGCCGCACCAGATCGCTCTCCTCGAAGAACTGGGTGACCAGAAAGAAGACGGCGTAGTAAAGGGGATAGCGCACGTCGCGCAGGATCTGCGAGTGCGAATTGTCCAGCAGGGCCCCGACCAGGGCCGAGAAGACGGTCACCCCCAGGAAGGCCAGCACCGGCAGGTCGGCGGGGCTGAGGCGCAGGGAGAGGCCGCGGCGGTAGAACAGGTCGATGAGGGCGAGGACCAGCACCCCGAGGAAAAGCCCTTCCTGGGGATAGAGGCCGCCGGGCAGTTGCAGGGCCAGCAGCACCTCGGCGGGCACGACGATATTGAAAAAGAAGAGGAGCAGCAGGGCCCGCTGCACCGAGAAGAGGGCCAGGCCCAGGCCCAGGAGGGCGGCGCTGAGGGCCCAGGCCCGCTCGCCCAGCCACAGGGCCGGCAGCGCCACCAACCCCACCTGGGCCAGGCAGGCCAGGGCGAGGAGCCGGCGGTTGTCCGGGCGCAGCCAGCCCCCGGCGGCGCTCAGGCTAGTCACGGGGTCGCGTCTGCTGGACAAGGGCAGGGGCTGTATGTATTCTCATTTTGTATGTTCCGTGCGCTCTCGGGCCTTCTCGCCTCGCTGCTGGCCGCCACCCTGGCGGGCGCCGCGCCCCTGCAGGTACTCTCCTCCGGCGAGCAGGGCCTGCGCCTGGCCCTCGCCCTGCCCCCGCCCGGGGTGCAGACCCTGGAGCTGGGTGGCAAACGCCGGCAGCAACTGGAACTGCCCCCCGGCTTCACCCGCCTCGGCGAACCCGGACAGCCCGCCCTGCCCTTCCTCGCCGCACCCATCGCCGTCCCGCCGGGGGCCCAGGTGCGGGTGGAGGTGGAGGAGGTGCGCTGGGCGCGGGTGGAGGGCCTGGACCTGGCCCCGGCCCATGCCGAGGGTGATGACGCGCCGCACCGGGCAGCAGATCCCCGGCAGGAACTGAGCGGCGTTTTTTCGCCGGCGCAGGTTTTTGTCCTGGCCGAGGGCGGCAGCCTGCGCGGGGTGCGCACCCTCTTCCTGCGGCTCTATCCTTACCGCTACCATCCGACCCGCCGCGAACTGGAGTACTGCGCCCGGCTGCAGCTGCGGGTGGAGTTTGTGGGCGGCCGGCGGCCCAAGCAGTCGCGCTCTGCCGACACAGCCGCCGCCCCGCTCTACCGCGCCCTGCTCAACCCCGCCCAGGCCCCGGCCTGGCGCGAGGAAGGCCGCGCTGCCAAACCCGCGGCCGGCGGTGAAGGGTACGACCCCTCCCGCCCCTGGGTCAAGGTGTACGCCGACGAGGATGCCCTCTTCCGCGTCACCCCGGCCTGGCTCGATTCTCTGGGGGTGGACCCCAAGGCCATTGACCCGCGCACCTTCCAGGTGTACTACCTGGGCCAGGAGCAGGCCATCCGCGTCCACGGCGAGGAGGACGGGTCCTTCGACGGACAGGACTACCTGCTCTTCTTCGGTCAGTACCGCCGCGATCCACACAAGGACTTCGAGAACCTCTACGGCCGGCGCAATACCTACTGGCTGAGCTGGGGAGGAGAGCCTGGCAAACGACTGGCGGGGCGCAATGGGGCGCCGGTGCAGGGGTACCCGGTCTCGCCCTGGAGGTGGACTGCGGCGCACTTTGAGCAGGACACCCGCTACAACCCGCTGCCCCTCACCTTGCCTGAGAAAAAGGTGGATCACTGGTTCTGGGGCGACACCGTGGCGGCCAGGTCCGCGGTGACAGCTGGCTCGCGCCTCTATGCCGGGTCCCTGCTCCATCGCGCCCAGGGCGAGGAGTACCCCGCCCGGTTGCGCGTGGCCCTTCACGGGGTCTCGGACAATTTCCACCACACCACTGTGCGCCTCACCAATATCAACGGCCCACTCCTGGACGAGCGGATCTGGCGGGGTCCGGAGGAGCTGCGTTTCGAAACGGAGATCCCCAGTTCCTATCTGAAGGACCAGAACCACGTCTTCCTCCAGGTCAGCGCCGACCAGGGTCTGCCGGACCCAGTGTACTTCAACTGGTTCGAGATCGAGTACCGCCGCGCGTACCAGACCTGGATCGGGTTCTTCGATTTCACCCAGCCACCCGGAGGCCAGTCCTATGTGCTGCAGGGCCTGTACCCGCCCGGCATCGAGGTCTGGGACGTGGCCAATGGCTATTACTTCACGGACTTCAGCACTGATTCCACCGCGGCGCTGGGGGCTTTTGTCCGTTTTGAGGACAACCCCGCCGACTCGGCCCGGTACGTGGCCGCCGACACCCTGGCCGGGATCAAGCGACCCGTGGGCAAGGTGGACCTGCCCTCTTCCTGGCGCTCCCCCGGCCACCGCGCCCAGTACCTGATCATCACCCACGCCGACTTTCTCGCCGCAGCCCAGCGCCTGGCCGAGCACCGCCGCGCCAGCGGGCTGAGGGTCCAGGTGGTGGAGGTGGAGGACCTGTACGACGAGTTTTCGCACGGGCTGTCCACCTCCGACGCGGTGCGCGATTTCATCACCTACGCGTACTACAACTGGGAAGAGCCGCCGGCGTACGTGCTCCTGGCCGGCAATACCCACTACGCGTACCGGTCCAGTCGGCCCAGCTTTGTGCCCACCCGCTACTACCACGCCCGCAACCGGGGCGAGGCCGGCACGGATTTCCCCTACAGCCTGGTGGACGGGGAGGACCTGCTGCCCGACCTGGCCGTGGGCCGCCTGTCCTGGCTCAACCCGGACCAGGCGGAGGTGTCGGTGGACAAGATCATCACCTACGACCGGGAGACTGAGCCGGGGGACTGGCGCAGCCGGGTGATCTACCTGGCCAACCACCACGAGATCGGGGAGTTCGCCCAGATCAACCGGGAACTGGCTGCCCAGTACACCGAGCCTCTGGGCTTCAGTTCTGTCGAGATCATCAACCCCGACAACAGTTTCATCCCCAACCTCACCGGCAAGCGCTTCCTCGACGAATTCAACCAGGGGGCCCTGCTGCTCAACTTCAACGGCCACGGCAGCATCGGCACCATGCAGTACGTCTTTTCCATCCAGTTCCCCGACTGGGACTATCTGAGCCAGGTCAGAAATGGCCCCCGCCTGCCCCTGGCCCTGGCCCTCTCCTGCCTCAACGGCCAGTTTGCCGAGCCCACCCGTCCCAGCCTGAGCGAGGCCCTCACCCTCCGGGAGGAGGGTGGTTCCATTGCCTACATCTCGGCCAGCGCCCAGGGGCGGGTGGCGCAGCAGGAGTTGCTGGCCGACCGGCTCTTTGCCCAGTTCTTCCAGGGCGGCACCCTGGAGTTCGGGCCGGCCCTCGACGCGGCCAAGGTCCAGATGCTGGCCGCCCGCCCCAGCTTTGAGGAGGCGGCGTACGGCATGCAGTTGCAGGGTGATCCGGCCCAGCGCCTGGCCCTGCCTGCCCAGCCCGACTACGAGGCCCTGGACCTGCGCCTGAACCTGGGGGAGGTGTTCAGCCGGGACACCCTGCGGGTGGAGGTGATCCTGCGCAACAACACCCGCCTGGGCCGGGACAGCGTGCAGGTGGCACTACAGGTGCGCAACCTCCAGGCCGCTGCCCCGCCCGAAACCCTGCTCTACCGGCAGGAGGCGCCCTTTGCCGGCACCCTCACCCTGGCGGCGGACTGGACCCCTGGCGCTGGCCCGGGGATCTACGAACTCGAACTGCTGGCGGACCCTGCCGGCCAGGTCACCGAGACCGACGAGGACAACAACGCCCTGCGGCGCCAGGTGGAGGTGCAGTCCCCGGTGGTCCCCCGGCTGCTCCACCCCCTCTCTGGGGCGATGCTGGCCCCCGGGGACCTGAGCCTGGAGGCCCTGCTGCCCCTGGAGGGCGGACCTTACGACTGCGAGTTCGCCCTGGCCGCGGACCCGGACTTTGCCGGGACGGCCGGCGGTGGGGTGGTGCAGGTGGCCCAGGGCAGAGCCGTGTACCAGCCAGAGGGGCTGGCGCCGGGCCAGGCGTACTTCTGGCGGGCCCGGGTGCGCTCGGGGTCGGGCCTGGGCCCCTGGAGCGAAACCCGCTCCTTCTGGGCAGAGGCGGGCGGGGCCGCGCCGGGATGGCGGCAGCGGGGGGCGCAGTTCCTGGCAGGAGAGGCGCTCGACCTGGAACTCGCCGCAGAGGGGATGACCCTGTCCTCGGCCACCCGCCCCCTGCATCCGGCGGCCCAGACCCGCGAGGCCGGCGCGGAGGTGGCGGGCCTGGAGGGAGCCGGGATCGTGTGCAGCGACGGGACCTACCTGTACGCCAAGCGCTGGTTCAACGACAAATCCACCGAATACCCCGGCACGGATTTCTTCACCCGCATCGGCAGCGGCTACAACGGCACCGAGTTCGGCCGGGTCTACGGGGTGCTGCCGGATTCCACCACCGGCGGCATCGCGGCCACCTACCACGGTGACGGCTTTATCTACAGCGAGATGGGCGACCCCTATTCCCTGGAGCGCCTCTCGACCACCACGGGAAAAAAGGACACCGTCGCCGTGCCCGAGGGCATGGTCGAGTGGCGCAGCGGGCAGATCTTCAGCGGCCATTTCCTGATCACCTCGGACGGCCGCTACATCTACAACGTGTCGATGAGTTCCGAGGCCGGGGCGCACAACGAGTGGCGGGTGCGGGTCTTTGACCCGGCCCGCAACTGGGCCCTGCTGCGGGACTTCACCTCGCCGCCCACGGAGACAGGCTTTACCTACACCTGGACCGACGGGGTGTTGGCCGACGGGGAGCGGCTCTACTTCATCGAGTACCGCGACGGCCGCCGCATCCGCATGGTGGACGGGAACGATGGCCGGCTGCTGGGGGAATGGCAGAGCGACCAGGACTCCACCCGCATCATCTCGGGCCAGTACGACTGGGTCAACAACAAGGTCTGGCTGGGCGACCTGGAGGGGCCGCGAATATTCAGATATGAGGGGCTGGGCCGGGTCAGCCGCGGCCAATTACTCTCCCCGGCCCTTGGGCCGGCAGCGGCCTGGAAAGGGGTATCGGTGCGGGGAGAGGGGGTAGAGGTGGAGGTGGAGGGACGCCCGCGCGAGGGGGCGGCGTGGCAGGCCGTGCCCGGGGTGCCGGCGGCGGCCGGCGGGCAGGATATCGACCTAGGCGGGGTAGAGGCATCCAGGTACCCGTACCTGCGGCTGCGGGCGCGCTTACAGGGAGCGGGGGCGCATCTGGGCGAATGGGCCGTGGATTTTGCGCCGCGGCCTTCTCTGGGCCTGGAACAGGCGCGGCTGGATTCGGCCAACCGGGTGATGGTGGTGGTGCGCAACCTGGGGGTGGTGGAAGTCGGGGCGCGGCTGCGCCTGGAGCAGGGAGAACGCCGGACCAAGGTGCGGGAACTGAGCCTGGCGCCCCTGCAGCGGGGCGAGGCCCGCAGGGTGCAACTCGACAGCCTGGCCGCCTTGCCGGAGGGGAGGCTCTTCGCCCGCCTGCTCCTGGCCCAGGCCGACGCCGACCCACAGGACGACCTGCTGGAGGTGGACCTCGGGGAGGGGGGGCAGGCCGGGCTGGCGTTCAGCGCCTGGCCGGGGGGCCGGCCGCTCCTGGACGGCGATCCGCTGCTGGCCGGGGAAGGGCTGCGGGTGCAGGCCGGGGGCGAGGGGCATCTGGCCCTGGCCGTGGACGGGGTGCCGGTGCAGCCGGATTCGGCGTGGGAGGGCGCCGCGCCGGGGGTTTTGTACCGGCCCGCCCTGCCGGAGGGGGAACACCGGGTGCAGGCCCGGCTCCTGCGCGGGGGGCGCGAGGCGGGTTTTGCCGAGTTGCGTTTCCGGGTCAGCGGGGAGTTGCTGATCGCCAACGCCCTGCCCTACCCGCACCCGGCCCGGGAGGGAACCGCCTTCACCTACGTGCTCTCGCACGAGGCCCGGGTGGCCGTCGAGATCTACGCCCTCAGCGGAAGGCGGGTGCTCCGGCTGGGGCCCCTGGCCCAGGGGGCGGGGTTCCAGCAGGTGGAGTGGGACGGCCGCGACGGGGAAGGGCGCCGGCTGGCCAATGGGACCTATCTGTACCGGATCAGCGCCGAGGGGCCGCAGG
>Ga0194131_10009667_pt1 | contig 12098 bp, 8 predicted proteins | sample TA2KigO120mmetaG_FD_148631 | JGI IMG/M metagenome (GOLD analysis project Ga0194131, IMG submission 148631) | Freshwater microbial communities from Lake Tanganyika, Tanzania - TA2015053 Kigoma Offshore 120m | ecosystem: Environmental > Aquatic > Freshwater > Lake | place: Tanzania: Lake... | reverse complement strand
CAAGGCGATCGGGGAGTTGGCCGAGGGGATCGAGTCCGGACTCCGCTATCAGACCCTCCTCGGCATCACCGGATCCGGCAAGAGTGCCACCATCGCCTGGACGATCGAGCGGACACAACGACCAACCCTGATCCTGGCCCCCAACAAGAGTTTGGCGGCGCAGTTGGCTCAGGAGATGAAGGAGTTCTTCCCCGACAACCGGGTCGAGTACTTCGTCAGTTACTACGACTACTACCAGCCCGAGGCCTACATCGCCTCCAGCGACACCTTCATCGAGAAGGACTCGTCCATCAATGACGACATCGACCGTCTGCGCCACTCGGCGACGGCAGCCCTCCTGACGCGTCGGGACACCATCGTCGTCGCGTCCGTGTCGTGCATCTACGGCATGGGCGATCCCGACGAGTATCGGGGTCAGCTGTTGGAACTCCACGTCGGCGTGGATTACGACATGCGCAGCGTGTTGCGTCGTTTGGTGGACCTGCAGTACGACCGCAACGACATGAGTCTCGGTCGGGGAAACTTTCGTGTTCGTGGTGACACGATCGAGATCCATCCGGCGTACGAGGAATCGGTTCTCCGAGTGGAACTGTTCGGCGACACGGTCGACCGTTTGACGATGATCGATCCCCTGACCGGTGAGACTTTGCGGGACTTACCGGCCACCATCGTCTTTCCGGCCACTCACTACGTCACCGGCGAGGAGAGAATGCGTCGGGCGATGGTCGGTATCGAGGCCGAACTCCAGGAGCGACTCGCTCTCTTCAAGGCTGAAGGAAAGTTGCTCGAGGCCCAGCGTCTGCAGATGCGCACCCAGCACGATCTCGAGATGATGCAGGAAGTCGGGTACTGCAACGGTATCGAGAACTATTCGATGCACATCGACGGTCGCTCTCCGGGCGAACCACCTTTCACTCTCTTGGACTACTTTCCCAAGGACTATTTGTTGGTCATCGACGAGAGTCACGTGGCGGTGCCCCAGTTGCACGGACAATTCGCCGGAGATCGCAGTCGCAAGGACATCCTGGTGGAACACGGCTTCCGACTTCCGAGCGCTCGCGACAATCGTCCGTTGCGCTTCGAAGAGGTCATCGAAAGGGTCAATCAGTGTGTTTTCTTGTCGGCGACACCCAGTCCCTACGAATTGAGGGAATCTCAGCGTGTGGTGGAGCAGATCGTGCGGCCGACGGGTCTGGTCGACCCGGAAGTCGTCATCAAGCCCACGAAAGGTCAAATCGACGATCTCATGGAACAGGTGACGAATCGGGTGACCATGGGAGATCGCATCTTGGTCACCACCCTGACCAAGAAGATGGCCGAGGATCTCACCGAGTACTTGCTCGAGCAGGGCATGCGGGTTCGGTACCTGCACAGCAACATCGACACGATTCAGCGCATCGAGATCATTCGTTCGCTCCGGCTCGGGGAGTTCGACGTTTTGGTGGGGATCAACCTGCTTCGCGAGGGACTCGACCTGCCCGAGGTCAGCTTGGTGGCGATCCTCGACGCCGACAAGGAGGGTTTCCTACGAAGTGAGACGTCCCTGATCCAGATGATCGGACGCGCGGCCCGAAACGTCGACGGACAGGTCATCATGTACGCCGATCAGGTGACGCCTTCCATGCAGCGAGCAATCAGCGAGACCAATCGGCGTCGTGGGCTGCAGTTGGCGTACAACACCGAACACGGCATCAATCCCCAGACGATTCGCAAGGCGGTCGGCGACATCTTGTCGATGCTTCGCCCCGATGGCGACAACACCGCCCCGGTGCCCGGAAAGGACCGCCGGCGACAGAGGGAACGTGACAGAGTTCAACGCGAATTACGCACGTTGCCGCAGCAAGAGTTGGCGCGATTGGTTCAGACGCTCGAGGAGGAGATGCACGAGGCGGCCGCCGAACTCAAGTTCGAGTACGCGGCCCGGCTACGTGACGAAATCAACGACTTACGCCGAGAGATGCGTGATGCCGGTTGAGAGTGACGAAGACCCTCTGAGTAGCCTCGAGTGATGTCCGATCGTCTGACTGTTCGTGGTGCCCGTGAGCACAATCTGAAGAACATCAACGTGGATCTTCCTCGGGACAAGATGATCGTCTTCACCGGTCTCTCGGGAAGCGGAAAATCGTCCCTCGCCTTCGACACCATTTATGCCGAAGGACAGCGCCGCTACGTGGAGTCGCTGAGTGCCTATGCACGTCAATTCCTGGGTCAGATGGACAAGCCGGACGTCGACGTGATCGAGGGCCTCTCACCGGCCATTTCGATCGACCAGAAGTCCGGCAGTCGCAACCCTCGCTCGACGGTGGGGACCATCACCGAGGTGTACGACTATTTGCGCCTGCTCTATGCGCGAATCGGGCAGCAACATTGCCCCGCCGATGGCACGCGATTGGCCCGCCAGACGCCGCAGCAGATCGTCGATCGGGTGCTCGGGTTGGCCGAGGGAACCCGGTTCCAGGTACTGGCCCCGGTGGTTCGGGCTCGCAAAGGCGAATACGAGACCCTGCTCAACGACCTGGCCGGTCAGGGCTTCGTACGCGCCCGTGTCGACGGTGAGGTGGTCGACATCGTCGAATTCCTGAAGCGTGACACGAAATTGGCGCGTTACGAGCAACACTCGATCGACGTGGTCGTGGATCGTTTGGTACGCAAAGACGGCATCGACCGGCGCCTGACCGACAGCCTCGAGACGGCCCTGCGTCTGGCCGAGGGGGTGGCCACCGTCGAGATCGTCGGCGACAAGGGGGCCGAGACCGAGAGTTTGACCTTCAGCCAGCACCTGGCGTGTCCGGTGTGCGGGCTCTCTTTCGAGGAACCAGCGCCGCGCAACTTCTCCTTCAATTCACCGTTCGGCGCCTGCGAGACGTGCGACGGGTTGGGGACCACGTTCGAGGTGGATCCCGAGTTGGTCATCCCCGATCCGGATCTCGCGCTCAGCCAAGGGGCCATCGCGCCGTGGCGAAGCGCCACCACCGGTTTCTTCCAACGCATCCTGGAGTCCGTCGCGACGGATCATGGAATCGACATGAACAAGCCGTGGGGAAAACTCCCGGCCAAATCGCAGAAGATCGTGCTGAACGGTTTGCCGGGCAACATCACCGTGAAATTCAAGAACCGCTACGGGCGGGCACGACAGTTCAACACCACGTTCGAAGGAGTGATCCCCTGGATCAAACGTCGTCACGAGGGCGCCGAAAGCGACTGGAGCCGCGAGCAATACGAGGGCTACATGCGACTCGTACCATGTCTCGCCTGTGGGGGGATGCGTTTGAAGCCCAGCACCCTGGCGGTGACGATCGATGACAAGAACATCTCTGAAGTGTGCGAGATGTCGATCGCCGAGTCGGCGGCCTTCCTCGTCGGTCTCCAGCTGTCGGATCGCGATCGCTTGATCGCCGAGCGGGTGGTGAAGGAGATCAACGCACGCCTCGGTTTTCTGCTGGACGTGGGCCTCGACTATCTGACCCTGGCGCGATCGGCCGGCACGTTGGCCGGTGGTGAGGCGCAACGAATTCGGTTGGCCAGCCAGATCGGGTCGGGCTTGGTGGGCACGCTGTACGTGCTCGATGAACCGTCGATCGGCTTGCACCAGCGCGACAATCGCCGACTGATCGACACCCTTATTCGATTACGTGATCTGGGGAACACGGTCTTGATCGTCGAGCACGACGAGGAGACCATCAAGGAAAGTGACTGGATCGTCGACATCGGTCCGGGGGCGGGCGAACACGGTGGTGAGGTCGTGTACAGCGGGCCCGTGAAGGGCATCGGGAAGGTGAAGGAGTCGGTCACGGGTCAATACCTCTCGGGTAAGAAATCGATCTCGGTTCCCGAAAAACGCCGTTCTCCGGGCAAGGAGTGGCTGGAGATCGTGGGAGCGCGGGAACACAACCTGAGGGACGTGACGGCACGCATCCCTTTGGGCTGCTTCGTGGCGGTGACCGGAGTATCGGGAAGCGGCAAAAGCACCCTGGTTCGCGACATCCTGCTTCCGGTTCTGATGCAACAGATCTACAACTCCAAGGATCCTGCCGGTCGGCACAAGCGAGTCAACGGCACCCAGTTCCTCGACAAGGTCATCGACATGGATCAGTCGCCGATCGGTCGGACCCCTCGTTCGAACCCGGCGACGTACACCGGTGTGTTCGACAACATTCGCAAGTTGTTCGCCACCACCGCTTAGGCCAAGGTTCGTGGATACATGCCCGGACGCTTCTCTTTCAACGTCCAGGGGGGTCGATGCGAGGCGTGTTCGGGTGACGGCACCATCAAGATCGAGATGCACTTTCTCCCCGATGTGTACGTCCCCTGCGAGGTGTGCAAGGGCGCCCGTTACAACCGCGACACCCTCGACATTCAATTCAAGGGCAAGAACATCTCCGAGGTCCTCGACATGCCGATTTCCGAGGCGGTGGATTTCTTCGCCAACCAGCCGGCCATCGCTCGTCACATGCAGACGTTGGTCGACGTCGGCCTCGGCTACGTGCGCCTCGGACAGCCGGCGCCCACGCTGTCCGGAGGAGAGGCGCAACGAGTGAAATTGGCGACCGAGTTGGCCAAGCGCAGTACCGGACACACGATTTATCTGTTGGATGAACCGACCACGGGTCTGCACTTCGAGGACGTGGGGCGTTTGCTCACGGTGCTCTCGCGACTGGTCGATCAAGGCAACACCGTGCTCGTCATCGAGCACAACCTCGATGTGATCAAGACCGCCGACTGGCTGCTCGATCTCGGGCCCGAGGGCGGTAGCGGGGGCGGCTCCATCATCGCCGAGGGGCCACCCGAGGAGGTCGCGCGCTCGACGTTCAGCCACACGGGTCGATTCCTGGCCCCGCTTTTGTCCAAGGGCTGAACGTCGTGGTGGCGCGTCCCGACCCCGGATCGATCCCCGAGCAACCGGGTTCGTACCAATTCAAGGACGAGTTGGGGCGAGTGATCTACGTCGGAAAGGCATCGAATCTTCGTCAACGACTGAGCAACTATTTCCAGGATCCGGCGCACTTGCATCCGAGGACCGCTCAGATGGTGGCGACGGCGACCGCCGTGGAGTGGGTGTCGGTTCGCAACGAGGTCGAGGCCCTGATCCTCGAGTATTCGCTCATCAAACAACACCGGCCGCGGTTCAACGTTCGTCTGCGTGACGACAAGAGTTACCCGTTCCTCGCTGTGACGATGGACGAGCAATGGCCCCGAGCAGTCGTCATGAGGGGGGCGAAGAAGCGGGGCATTCGTTATTTCGGACCGTACCCACACGCCTACGCGATCCGCGAGACCCTCGACCTTCTCCTGCGCACGTTTCCGGTACGAACGTGCAGCGCCGGGAAATTCGGTCAGCACCAGCGACTTGGTCGCCCGTGCCTGCTGTTCCACATCGAGAAATGCAGCGGTCCGTGCGTCGCAGAGGTGGACGCCGATCGCTACGCGTCGATGGTCGAAGAGTTGTGTGCCTTCCTGGACGGCGACACCGATGAGATCGTCCGGCGTCTGCAGACGGACATGGACGCGGCGTCCAAGGCCCTGGAGTTCGAGCGAGCGGCCCGGTTGCGGGATCGGTTGTCCGCGGTGGCCAAAGCGATCGAGAAGCAGCAGATCGTCGGGGAGCGGTCCGAGGACATCGACGTGATCGGCGTCGCGCAAGACGAGTTGGAGGCCGCGGTTCAGGTCTTCTTCGTGCGCAAGGGGCGAGTGGTCGGCCGCAAGGGCTTCATCATGGACAAGGTCGAGCAACTCGGAAACGAGGGGTTGATGGACCGCATTGTGGAGGGTCTGTACGGCGAGGATCCTCCGCTGGGTGTTCCGAAGATGATCCTGGTCGCGGTTCGGCCAGCGTCGGCGGTAACGCTGGAGGATTGGCTGTCGACCGAACGTGGCAGTCGTGTCGAGATACGGGTGCCCGCCCGCGGCGACAAGCGGGACCTGTTGGAAATGGTCGACCGGAACGCCCGAGAGGATTTTCACCGGCATCGTCTGAGGAGATCGAGCGATCACAACAGCCGAAGTCGCGCCCTGAGCGAGTTGCAGGATTTGTTGGGTCTGCCCGAGGCGCCTCTGCGCATCGAATGCTACGACATGGCCCATTTGCAAGGAACTGATTACGTCGGGTCGATGGTGGTACTGGAGGACGGGCTTCCCGCCAAACGCGAGTATCGGCGATTCCGCGTGAAAGAGGTGCCGGGAAACGATGACTTCGCGGCGATGGAAGAGGTGCTCACCCGTCGATTGAAGGCGTATCTGGACGAGCGGGACGAGGCACTGGTCGTCGAGTCCGACGAGGCTCGTCGACGGCCGCGCAAGTTCGCGTATCCGCCGCAGTTGCTCTTGGTCGACGGCGGCAAAGGCCAATTGGCGGTGGCGGAGCGTGTGGTTCGGTCCCTCGGTCTCGAGTCAGAGATCCCGGTTGCCTCGTTGGCGAAACGATTCGAGGAGGTGTTCGTCCCCGGTCGACCGGAGCCCGTGGACGTGCCCCGGGGAAGCGAAGCTTTGTTCATGCTGCAACGCATCCGGGACGAGGCGCACCGATTCGCGAACACCTTCCATCGTGAAGTGCGGGCGAAACGTATGGTCGCCAGCGCTCTCGACGGCATCGACGGTCTGGGTGAGGCTCGCAAGCAGAAGTTGATCAAGACGTTCGGTGGGGTCAACGCGGTGAAAAGGGCCTCGCTGGAGGAACTCTCGGCGCTTTCGTGGTTGCCCGAGGCCGTCGCCCGCGCGATACACGCGAAATTCAACCCTGGTTCGTGACGTCGGACCAGGGGACCGGAATCACGCGAACCGAGGTAGCACATTCTCGGCGAAACGCTGGTACATCTCGCGGCGAGCTTCGGGTGTCGACCCGAGCGTGAAATCGGGAATGATCACCTCGTCGAATCCGGCGTCGATGTAGCCCTCGATTCGCTCGCCGATCCGGTCGAGGCTGCCGATGACCGCCCGATCGACGGGCGCGGTGCGGGCCAACCGCTCGGCCTTGCCCGGATCATCGACGACGAAGAACATTGCCTGTACCGAACAACGAATCGTTCGGGGATCACGACCGATCCTCTCGCAGGCGTGGTGCAGAACCGCGATGCGCTCGGACGCCGTCTCCGGTGTCCCCCAGGTGTTCCATTCGTGAGCGTGGCGAGCGGTGATGGCGGTCATGCGCGGGCCGCCCGTTCCGACCAGGATCGGAAGTGGGGTTTGAACGGGTTTGGGTTCGCACGGGGCATCGTCGAGGTGAAAATGACGACCGTGCACCGTCGTGCGCTGCGTGTTCAGAAGACGTGCGATGATGCCGATGGCCTCCTCGAATCGGTCGACACGCTCGGCGGGTTCGAGCATGTCGACCCCGTACGCTCGGTGCTCGTTCACCTGCCAACCGGCGCCGATGCCGAGGATCAGTCGGCCCGCCGAGATCTGATCGATCGACGCCGCACTGTTGGCGAGGATCGCCGGATGACGAAAAGTCGTCGGTGAGACGAGCGAGCCGATGCGGAGTCGCGTCGTGATGGCGGCGATGGCCGCGATCATGGACCAACACTCGTTCACCTGGCCTGCGACGGTGGTGCCGTCCTCGGTGTTGGGCATGAAGTGATCGGCGTACCAGATGCCGTGCCACGGGCCGGCGTCGGCTTCCGTGGCCAGGGTGCGCACCTCCGACCAGTCCCGTTGGGGTGACGGCCACACCGAGAATCGTATGTTGCGCACGCGGGAAGGTTAGCGAGCACCTAGCCTCACCTCGTGTCCGATGGCTCAGGCGCTCCCGAGGATCTCTGGGAGGCCAATGCGAAGTGGTGGATCGATTCTTTCACCGATGGAGTCGACGCGGAGTACGAAGAGCAGATCCTGCCCCTCGCAGCCGAGGAGATGGCCGGTGCGACCCGGCTGTTGGACATCGGGTGCGGCGAAGGACAAGTGGCGCGTCTGGCCAAGCGGATCGGTACCGAGTTGGTCGTTGGCATCGATCCGACGTGGAATCAGATCCAAATCGCGTCGAGTCGCGCGGGAGGGATCCACGTGGCCCGAGCCGGAGCCGACGGCTTACCCTTCGGCGACGAGACATTCGATGTGGTGGTCGCATGTCTGGTCTTCGAGCACATCAGGGAGGTCGACCGGGCCATCACCGAGGTGGCTCGGGTGCTGCGTCGAGGCGGAAGGTTCTGTCTCTTCCTCAATCATCCCTTGCTCCAGACGCCCGGTAGTGGCTGGATCGACGATCGAGTTCTCGAACCACCGGAGCAGTACTGGAGGATCGGCCCCTACCTCGTGGAGGAGGAGTCGATCGAGGAGGTGGAAAAAGACATTTTCATTCCGTTCATCCACCGGCCCCTCAGCCGCTACCTGAACGCTCTGATCGCCAACGGACTGCTCTTGCATCGCATCAGCGAGCCGGCACCCCCGGCCGGTTTTTTGGCTCGAGCCGCCGAGTACGAGGCGGCGTCCACGATCCCGCGCTTGTTGTATCTACGTACGGTGAGGGTCTGAGAGGTCGCCGAATTGACGAAGGTCGGAGTGCAGTTCCAGACCCATGATGTGGAGCCGGCGCGCTTCGTGTCGGTCGCCCGCGAGGCGGCCGAGCTCGGAGTCGATGGAGTCTTTCTGTGGGATCACATGATCCCGTTCGTCGGTTCGCCCGACGATTCGGCCTGGGAGACGTGGAGCCTTTTGGGAGCCATGGCTGGCGCTACACCGGCACTCGGCGTGGACCTGGGTGTCTTGGTGTCGCCACTCTCGTTTCGACATCCCCAGATTCTGGCTCGTAGCGCCGCCACGGTGGCGCGCCTCGCGGATCGTCGATTCGTGTTGGGAGTTGGGGCGGGTGGCTTCGTCCACGACGATCGCCTTTTCGACGATCAGCGATCGCTGGCCCAACGCATGTCCGAGTTCGGTCGTCGTCTGGCGACGCTTCGCGAGGTCGTCGACGATCAGAACCGTCGTCATGGCGTCGACATCAGGATTTGGGTCGGGGGAGATGGGCCGAACGTCACGATTCCCTTGGCGGCGCGTTGGGCCGATGGTTGGAGTGGTTTTGCTCCCTACGAACGTTGGCGGACCCGAAAGGAACTGTTGGAGGCCCACGAGACACGGCCCGCCTTGGAGATCAGTGTTCTGTTGACCCCGCGCGACGCGTCGTCCGACGACGAGATCTGGCGGGCGTCGGGAGCCGACTGGCTGATCCGGAGTCTTCGTCCCGACGGGCTGGGCGGTTTCGATCTCGATCCCATACGGCATCTCGTCGCTGCTGCTCGCTAGTTTCTGCTCATGGCCGACGTTCTCGTGATCACCGGGCTTTCGGGGGCCGGACGTTCGGCCACCGCCGCCGTTTTGGAGGATCTCGGCTGGTACGTGGTCGACAACCTGCCGACTTCTCTCGTGGACACCATCGTCGAGTTGGCCAGTGCTCCTGGATCGGGCATCGAGCGTCTCGCCCTCGTCGCGGGTCGTCAACATCTCGAACTGATGCCCAAGGTCGCCCGTATGCGCGTCGAGGGGCATCGGGTCCGCGTGGTGTACCTGGACGCATCCACCCGCGAGTTGGTGAAACGTTACGAGGCGTCGCGTCGCCGTCATCCTTTGTCGAGCGAGGCCGACGGTCTCGTGGAGTCGATCGAGATGGAGCGGGACCTGTTGGAGCCTATGAAGGTCGATTGCGACCTCGTGATCGACACGACCGAGTTGAACACGAATCAGCTCAAAACGAAGTTGCTCGGTCTGTTCGATGACGTGCGCGAACACCTCCAGATCACCGTCGAGTCCTTCGGCTTCAAGCACGGACTTCCGCTCGACGCCGACATCGTTCTCGACGCCCGCTTCCTGCCCAATCCTCATTGGGACGAGAAGTTGCGTCCGCAGTCGGGCCTCGACGGGTCGGTGCGGGACTTCGTTCTCGGACAAGCCGAGGCCGAGGTCTTCGTGACCAAACTCGTGGATCTGCTGGGGACGATCGTCCCGTTGTACGCGGCCGAGGGTAAGAGCTATCTGACGATCGCCGTCGGGTGTACCGGCGGACGACATCGATCAGTGGTCATCGCCAACGAGGTCGCCGAGCGGATGAGAACCTCGGGCCAGCCGGTTCGTGTGGGGCATCGGGACATCGATCGCTGAGTCACGGTCATGTTGCCGAGGGCATCACGACCTGCGAGAAACGGTTCGGTGGGTCTTTTGCGACTAGTTTTGAGAGGCGTCGCCTGCCGATGGCGACCATGGAAAGGATGATCATGAGCCCCTCTCGGACCGTTCGCGTCGGAATCAACGGCTTCGGACGAATCGGGCGAAACTTCTTTCGAGCGGTTCGCCAGCGTGCAGCGAAGATCGAGATCGTGGCGGTCAACGACCTCGGCTCTCTCGACACGATGGTGCATCTGCTGAAGTACGACTCGGTCTTGGGGAAGATGGCCGGCACCGTGAAGGCCGTCAAGAACGGCATCAGTGTCGACGGCCAGGTTCTTCGCGTGTTGAGCGAACGGGATCCCAAGGCGCTCCCATGGGGAGAGCTCGGTGTCGACGTGGTGATCGAGAGCACCGGCATCTTCACCAAGCGCGATACAGCCGCCTATCACCTCGAGGGTGGTGCTCCCCTGGTGATCGTGTCGGCACCGTGCGACAACGCCGACGCCACCTTCGTGTACGGGGTCAACCACAAGGATTTCGATTTCAAGAATCACAAGGTGATCTCCAATGCCAGCTGCACCACCAATTGCTTCGTTCCGTTGGTGAAGGTTCTCGACGACGAATTCGGCGTCGAGCAAGGCTTGATGCAGACCGTTCACGCGTACACCGGCGATCAGATGCTCGTGGACGGTCCGCACAAAGATCTACGGCGGGCCCGAGGTGCGGCCATCAACATCGTCCCCACCAGCACCGGAGCAGCCCGGGCGACGAGCCTCGTTCTGGCCAGCATGAGGGGCAAACTGGACGGAACCTCGTTGCGGGTTCCGATCCCGACGGGCTCCATCGTCGACTTCACGGCGAATCTCGAGAAATCGGCCTCCGTCGAGCAGATCAATGCCGCGTTCAAGAAGGCGGCCTCGGGACCGTTGAAGGGGATCTTGGCCTACACCGAGGACCCCATCGTTTCGAGTGACATCGTCGGTGACCCGCACAGCAGTGTTTTCGACGCGGGTCTGACCGCGAGCATGGGCAAGATGGTCAAGGTGCTGGCGTGGTACGACAACGAGTGGGGTTACAGCAACCGGCTCGTGGACACCACGTTGTACGCCGGATCCAAGGTTCCCGCCAAGCGTCGCTGAACCGATGATCGATGGTATTCCCACGCTCGAGGATTTGGGCGACGTCGCCGGCAAGCGGGTGCTTGTTCGTACGGACTTCAACGTTCCGATGGAGACGACCGCGGACGGCGGTCGACGTATCACCGACGACTTCCGGGTTCGTGCGGCGTTGCCGACGATCGAGTGGTTGACAGAACGTGGGGCGACTGTCGTGTGCGCCAGCCACTTGGGCCGTCCCAAGGGCAAGCCGGAAGAGAAGTACTCCTTGGCTCCGGTTCGCGATCTGTTGGAGACCCTCGCCCCCGGCGTGGAACTGTTGGAGAACCTGCGTTTCGATGCCGGCGAGGAGGGCAACGACCCTGACTTCGTCGCCCGTCTCGTGGAGGGGGTCGACATCTACGTCGACGATGCGTTCGGGGCGGCCCATCGGGCTCATGCCTCGATCGTGGGTCCGCCTCGAACCCTTCCCTCCGCCATGGGGCGGCTCCTCGAGCGCGAGGTGGACGTGTTGTCCAATCTGCGCAAGAACCCGCGACATCCTTTCGTCGCGGTGTTGGGTGGATCCAAGATCTCCGACAAGTTGGGGGTAGTCGAGGCCCTGCTCGAGTCGGTTGATGCGCTCGTGATCGGTGGGGCCATGTGTTTCACGTTCCTGGCGGCGCAAGGCCACCCCATCGGCGATTCCCTGTTTGAATCCGATCAGGTGGACACGTGCAAGCGTTTGCTACAGCGGGGCAAGGACATCCACCTTCCCGAGGACATCGTCGGTCTGGACGCCGATGGCAACTACTCGACCTATGGACGACGTCTGCCTCCGGGCGCCAAGGGCTTCGACATCGGCCCCGGGTCGGCGGCGGCGTTCAGCGACATCATCATGGAGGCTCGGTCGGT
>Ga0194131_10009658_pt1 | contig 12112 bp, 9 predicted proteins | sample TA2KigO120mmetaG_FD_148631 | JGI IMG/M metagenome (GOLD analysis project Ga0194131, IMG submission 148631) | Freshwater microbial communities from Lake Tanganyika, Tanzania - TA2015053 Kigoma Offshore 120m | ecosystem: Environmental > Aquatic > Freshwater > Lake | place: Tanzania: Lake... | reverse complement strand
AAGAATCCAGGCTAAAGTGTCAAGGATGTGTCCGGTCGCGCAGCGCCGCTCCACGCGCCGCTGGCTTCTGCAGCGGTGCTGGTTACTCCTGCCGGGCCGAGGGCGCCGCCAGTTGCGTCCTTGACGTCGATGGCGAGGCTGCTCCGTCCGATTCGAACTGCCGGCGGCGTCGCCAGCTTGGTCTTGATGCTGTCTCCGCGGCCCAAGCTTCGTTTGAACTGTCCCGCACCGAGGTTCATCGGAAACGACAGCAGTAGCGGTATGGCAACGGACCCTACAGGGCTTTTCCACCAGATCACGGAGCCCTCCTACAGTTGCTGACCCGGTCTGCTCGCGAGAACGCGAACGACTTGTCGCTCCCGTACAACACGTACCGCGTCTCCGCCGCAAACTGCCCCCGATTCTCCACGAAGAACAATCGCGGCGCCACTTGCAACACCGATGCCGCTCCACAAAGATTCGCCGCGCCGAGCGCCAGTACGATGAGTCTCCTCATGACTTCCAGTGTGTGAATCCGAACGGATCAAGGCCATTAAACTTCGTTCATGTCCGCCTATCCATGCGACTCCCAGGTATCGAAGAAGCCCGATCTGCTTTCTCCTCAATTACGTCTCGCCGGGGGCGTCTTTGTTTTTCAATCACCCGTTTCCGCGGCGCGAACTCGTGCCGAGTGCCATGCGTCCGGGACCCGGACCTCGTTTCCTGTCCCACCGAGCAAACGAATGCTAACTCGACTATAATTCGACTATCCCTCGAACCGTCGGAGGTACTTTGACAGACATTACGCATCTGATGGAACAGGCCGGAGCCGGGGATGGCCGTCTCCAGCCGGAGTTGTTCGACCGAATCTACGCCGAACTCCGCCAACTCGCCGCATCTTGCATGCGCCGCGAGCGTGCCGACCACACCCTCCAGCCGACCGCGCTGGTCGCCGAAGCCTATCTGCGTCTCACCGGCGGACGCCCCGTGAGCTGGCGCAGCAATGCCCATTTCTTCCACATAGCCGGACGCGTCATGCGGCAGATCCTCGTGGAACACGCGCGCGAACGCAGTGCTCTCAAGCGCGGCGGCAACCTCCATAAGCTCGAACTCGACGACTCCATGGCATTCCTCGAACGCGACCCGGCGCGCATGATCGCCATCGACGATGCGCTGGGCCGCCTCGCTGAAATCGATGCGCGCGCGGTCCAAGTGGTCGAACTCCGCTTCTTCGCCGGACTCACCGTCGACGAGACGGCGGCCACGCTCGCGGTCTCCGCCAAAACTGTGAAGCGCGATTGGGAGTTCGCGCGCGTCTGGCTCGAGAAGCAACTGCGGAACCTGGAGCGGGCATGAGCGTCCAGGAGAGTCCCGCCCGCTGGCGCCGCGCCAAGGAGATCTTCTCGGGCGCTCTCGATGCGCCGCCTCAGCTCCGCGCCCAGTTCATCCGCGAGCAGTGCGGCAGTGACGCCGATCTCATGCGCGAAGTAGAGGAGTTGCTGTCGCTGCATGGCGAAAGTGGCCTGGCGCTCGATCAGCCGCCGCCCATTGCCGCGGCCGAGTTTCTGGATGGCCCCCATGCGCCGTGGTCACCGCCGCGGCGCGAAGGACAGGTGATCGGCGGACGCTACCGTTTGGGCCGGCGGCTGGGCGGCGGAGGCATGGGCGAGGTCCACGAGGGGATCGACACGGCCACGGGCCAGGCAGTGGCGGTCAAGATGATTCGCCCGTTCTCCGGCGGATCCTCGCAGGCGGAAGCGCGCTTCCTGCGCGAGGCCCGCATGGCCCGCGCCATTGACCATCCCAACGTGTGCCGCGTGTTCGGCATCGAAGAGCACGATGGCGAGCTGTTCTGCATCATGGAGTTGCTCGAGGGCGAGTCGTTGGCGGCCCGTCTCCAGGCGGGCGGGACCATGACGCCGGCCGAAGCGTTGCCGGTGGCGCTCGGCGTCTGCGAGGGCCTGGCGGCGGCCCACCGCGCAGGCGTGCTGCATCGCGACTTGAAGCCCGCCAACATCGTCCTTTCGCGTGGGCGGGCGGTGATCATCGATTTCGGCCTCGCGGCGGCGCTCTCGCCCGAAGCGAGTCTCACTCCGGCGGGCGAGGTCATCGGCACGCTGGCCTACATGGCTCCGGAACAACTGGCCGAAGGCACGTCGAGCCCGGCCTCCGATATCTACGCGCTGGGTGTGGTGATGCATGAGATGCTCACCGGGCGCAGGCCGCACTCCGCGCGTTCACCACTCCGGCTGGCGGCGCAGAAAGCCCGCGAATCGCACCGGACTCTGGAGGTGCCCGCCAGCGCCGGCGTCCCCTCCGTATGGCGCGAAGCGATCCATCGCTGCCTGCGAGCGGATCCCGCCGAACGTTACCCCAATGCTCGCGCCTTGGCCGCGGCTTTGCAGCGCCGGCGGCCGAGCGCGGGTTTTGTGCTGCGCCAACCTCGCGTGCTGGCAGCCGCACTCTCGCTCACGGTTTTGATCGGTGGCTGGACCGGTTGGCGTTTGCTGCAGCGAGACTACACGCCGTTGCCGGCAGCCCGTGCCACGTACGATCAGGCGCAAGCCGCACTGTCGGAGGCCGCTCCGCTCCGCGCGGTCCGGCTGCTGGAGCAAAGCGTGGCCGCCGATCCCGGGTTCATTGCCGCGCGGTGCCTGCTGGCCTCGGCTCACGCTGACCTCGATCAGCCCGAAAAAGCGCGCGATGCGGTGCTCGAAGCCACAGCCAGGTCGGACCGGCGTTGGGTGCTCGGCGCCGGCGAACGGATCGAACTCCGGGCGGCGCGGGCCACCGTGACGCGCAACTTTCGCGAGGCCGCGCAAGAGCACCAGGCGCTGGCGGCGGTGTCCAGGGGACCGCGGCGGACCTTCGCGCTTGTCTCCGCCGCCCATTCGCTCGATCAGGCCGGTGACCGGCAACGCGCGCTGCAGACGCTGCGGAGCGCCGTGGCGGCGGACCCGGACAACGCGGCCGCGCGGGTGCGTTACGGTTCGCGCGGGTGCGTTACGGACTGCTGCTGTCGCGAGCGGGCCAGCAACCCTTTGCGCGCGAGCAGTTCCGCGCTGCGGAGATCGCGTTTGAAAAATCAGGGAATCGGGAAGGATTGTCAGATCTGTTGCTGGCGCGGTCCTCGGCGAGGCTGGGCGGCTACCAGGCAGACCGTGCCGATCTCGAACGCGTGCTGGCGCTGAGCGAGACAACCGGCAACCGGTATCACAACCTGACGGCAAAGTTCCGCATGGCCGTGATCGCCGAACAGCAACGCGACTATGATGGCGCCGTGCGCGTGGCGCGCGAGGCCGCCGAGCAGGCCCGCCGTGAAGGGATGCCGATCGTGGCCGCGCAGGCGCTGGGCGAACTCGGCTACGCATTCGTGTATCTGAAGCAGCCGGAGCGGGCCGCTCCCATCCTGGAAGAAGCAGTGGAGATGGCCGAGCGGGCCAAGGCCACCGGCGTGCTCGCCAGCAACCGCATGCGTCTGGGAGAAGTGCTCGGCATGCTGCGCCGGCATACTGAGGCGCTCGGCATCATGGAGCCCGCCGTGCGCTGGCTGCGGGAATCGGGCAACCGGGAAACACTGCCGCTGATGCTGATCAAGTGGGGCACTTTGCTGGTGTCCACCACGCGCGCGGGCGAAGCCGGAGCGGTCTTCGCGGAAGCGCTCGAACTAGCCACTCGCGACGGCAACGAGATGTACCGGTCCATGGCCGTGCAGCGCATGGCAGGTTGGAATATCGACCGCGATCCGGTGAAGGCGGCGGAGCTTTTCGAGCGTACGGTGGAGATGGGCCGGAAAACGGGGCTGACAGGCTCGCTCTTCCAAGCTGCATCAGCCTGGACAATGCTGGGTCGCTTCGGCCGGGCCGAAGCGTTGATTGCGGAGGGCGACGTGGCCAAGTTGCGGTATCCGCCGGGCGTCGATCGCAATAATCTCGAGTCGCACGTGCTCAGTAGCCGGGCCTATGTGGCGCACGCGCGGGGGCAATGTGAGACCGCCGAAGCGTTGATACGCGACGCCGTCAAGTGGTCTCCGTCGCGCGAACGGGAGATTCACTTGTTGCGGACCTGTGCCACCGATCCCGCGAAGCTACGCCTGAGCCTCGCCTGGCTGGAAGCCGATTCCGGCCGCGTTCCGGCCACCGGCCACTACACTCGGGCCAGGAATGGAGCCGCGATGGCCACCCTCAAACTCGGCCTCGGCAACTGGCGTGGGGCCAAGGACCGGGCCTTGAAAGCTCTGGAAGCGAGCAACACTTTGGGGCTGCGCGTGTTTGCCCTCGAAAGTCTGCTCGTGCTGCGGGCTGCTGAACGACGGCTCGGCAATCAGGCCGAAGCGGACCGTGCCGGCGGCCAGTGCCTGGAGATCTCGCGTGCGTTTGGATTCAATCCGCCGGAGGCATTCGGAGGACGTCAGGATCTGGCGAGGCTGTGGAATCTCGCCCGCCACTGACAACGATGAACAGAATGACTCCGCACGAAGCAGGAAGGCGCGGGCGAAAGGCGGGTTTGCCGAAGTCCTCGCCGAACGTCAGTAGCGTACGTTCCTCGGCGGAGGCGACAGCCCGGACTTCGCTGTCGGGTAGTACGTTAACCGCGACTATCAAGATCGTTACCGCGAAGCGACGCCGAGGTAGAGCCACTGCGTCCACGGTAGCGTTCCGGGCCCTCGCGCGCTACCATGAGTCCGATGTCCACCAGCCGCCGGACGTTCGCCACCGCCCTCACAGCCGCCACCTATCAGCGCATCCGCGGCGCCAATGACCGTGTCGGCGCCGGATTCATCGGGTACGGACTCATCGGCGCGCAGCACGTCCACGACTTCAAGAATCAGCCCGACGTCGACATGGTGGCCCTGTCGGACTGCTACCAGCCGCGCCTCGAGCAAGGCGCTGCTGCTTGTGGTCCGCGCACCAAGACCTACCGCGACTTCCGCAAGATGCTTGACGACAAGGATATCGACGCCATAGTCGTCTCCACGCCCGACCACTGGCACGCGCTCATGTCCATGATGGCCTGCGCCGCGGGCAAGGACGTCTATGTCGAAAAGCCGCTGACCTTGTTCGTCAAGGAAGGACGATGGATGGTCCAGGTGGCGCGCAAGCACAACCGCGTGGTTCAGGTGGGCACGCAGCAGCGCTCGGGCAAGCACTACCAGAAGGCGGGTGAATTGATCCGCAACGGCCACATCGGAAAACTGGTGAGCGTCCGCATGGCGTCCTACCGCAACATCATGCCCGGTTTCGGCGCACCAGGGGATTCCGCCGCTCCCGCCGACTTCGACTACGACATGTGGCTGGGACCCGCGCCCAAGCGGCCCTTCAACCGCCAGCGCGGCATCTATCACTTCCGCTGGTTCTGGGATTACTCCGGCGGACAGATGACCAACCTCGGAGCCCACTCGATCGACATCATGCAGTGGTACCTCGGCGCGCCGGGTCCGCTGGCCGTGGCCTCCTCCGGCGGCCGCGTGGCCTTGCCCGGACCCGGGGACACGCCTGATATCCAGGACGCGCTCTATGAGTATCCAGGCGGGGTCACCGCGATCTATTCCTGCCGCGAGGTCAGCGCCGGCCGCGGAAGTGGCGGTGGACTCGAGTTCTTCGGAACCAAAGGCATGCTCACCATCGGCCGTGGCAGCTTCGAAGTTGTCTCTGACATGCGTGTCGACCCTGAGAGCCTGATTCCGCGCTTCAAGGGACATCCGGGCGGCGGACCACAGGCGGCGGGGGTCAAGCCCGCTCCCTGGACGCAATCGATGAAGGAGCCCGGATCCTCCGACGAGCAGTTCAACCTGCATGTCCGCAACTTCATCGAGTGCATCAAGAGCCGCAAGCGTCCCATTGCCGACGTGGAGGAGGGCCATCAGGTGACCACTGCCTGCCACCTCGCCAACATCTCGCTGCGCACTGGACGGAAGATCCGTTGGGACGCAGCGAAAGAGCAGATCCTGGGCGACCGCGAGGCCAACGCCATGCTCGAGCGCCCGTACCGCAAACCCTGGGACGCCGTGCTGCGATCCCTGATCAGTTGAGGAGGCTGCCATGACCAGGCGCCAGTTCACCGCTTCCACCGCCGCGGCCGCGATGGCCGCGACCACCCCTGCCGCGCGGACCAGCATGGGAATCGCCACCACTTGCTACATGACCGCGTGGCGTCCGAAGGATTGCCTCGAATTCATGGACCACGCCTACTCGCTCGGAGCCGGCGGAGTCCAGATGCAGTTGACTTCGCTCGAGCCCGCCTACCTCGCGCAAGTGCGCGCCAAAGCCGAGCAGTACGGGTTTTTCATTGAGGTGATGGGTCCGCTGCCGCGCCGCGACACCGCGCAGTTTGAGGCCGTCGCCAAGGCCGCCGCTGAGGTCAAGGCGCTGTGCCTGCGCTGTGCCTGCCTGGGTGGGCGGAGATATGAGACCTTCGCAACGCTCGAAAGCTGGAAGGAGTTCGTGGCCACTTCGCACGCATCGATCAAAGCGGCACTCCCGGTGGTGGCCAAGCACAAGGTGCGCCTGGCACTCGAAAATCACAAGGACTGGACCGCCGAAGAGTTCGTGAAACTTCTCGATCACTACCGGGACATCGGAGTCTGCCTCGACACCGGGAACAACATCGCGCTGCTCGATGACCCAATGGAGCTCGTCGACGCTCTGCTGCCCTACACGATTTCCACCCACATCAAGGACATGGCCGTGAAGCGTTACGCCGATGGATTCCTGCTATCGGAGGTCCCGCTGGGCGAGGGTTATCTGGACATTCCGGCGATGTGCGCCAAGATCACGCAGCGGAATCCGAAGGTCCGGTTCACGCTGGAGATGATCACGCGGAATCCGTTGCGAGTGCCCGTGCTGACCGAAAAATATTGGGCCACCTTCCCGGATCGCAGCGGGCGCTACCTGGCGCGGATGCTGCGCGCGGTGGACAAGCACCAGTCCGCCAAGCCGCTCCCGGAGATGGATGGGAAGGACGCCGCCGCGCAGAAGAAGTACGAGAACGACAACGTGAAGTTGTGTCTCTACTACGCGCGCACGCGGCTCAAGCTCACGTGACGCGCCGGGGACTGCTGGCGGGACTGGCGGGAGCCGCGGCTGCGTTGGAGCCGCCCGCGTTGATCAAGCCCAAGCGCCTGAAAGCCGGAGACGCGGTCGCGCTCGTGACGCCGTCCACCGAAGTGATCGAACCCGACGCGCTGATCATGGCGCGCGAGACCTGCGAGCACTTCGGGCTGAACCCGGTGATGATGCCGTCGGTGGGCAAGCGCCAGCCGGACTTCGCCGAATCGGTGAGGAACCGCGCGTCGGACTTCAACGCCGCGTGGGCGGACAAGCAGTTCCAGGCTGTGTTTTGCGTCCGCGGCGGATATGGCAGCCAGCACATCCTGGACTCGATCGACTATGCGATGGTCCGGGCGAATCCGAAAGTGCTGCTGGGCTACAGCGACATCACCGCTCTGCATCTGGCGATCCAAAAGAAGACCGGGCTGGTGACGTTCCACGGTCCGGTGCCGTTGTCCGGGTTTACGGGTTACACGCAGCAGCATTTCCGGCGGATGCTGTTTGAGCCGGGCCCCGCGGGAGTGCTGACGAATCCGGTGGAGTCGAACAAGCTGCGTCCACAACACCGGCTGCGTGCGGTCCGGCCAGGTGTGGCGAAGGGCCGCCTGGTGGGTGGCAACCTGACGCTGATCGCGACCACGATGGGGACGCCGTATGAGATCGAGACCAAGGGGCGGATCCTGTTTCTCGAGGATGTCGGCGAGCAGATCTACTCGATCGACCGGATGCTGACGCAGCTCCGGCTGGCAGGGAAGCTCCAGGAGGCCGCCGGCGTGATCTGGGGCGAGTGCAATGACTGCCCGCCGAAAGACAACAAGCCCAGCTCGGCGAGCGCCTATGGGTTGGGAGAGACCGTGGATAACCTGCTGGGGGACTTGAAAGTCCCGGTGCTGGCGGGGTTGACGATTGGCCACACGGCGGACCAGTTGACGTTGCCGCTGGGGGTCCTGGCGGTGCTGGATGCGGGCAAGGGCGTGCTGCGGATCGAGGAGGCGGCGACGGCGGGCTAGACGATCAGCCCACTATCTCCCGGATCACCCGTCCGCCAATGTCGGTCAATTTCTTGTAGCGCCCCGCGTGGAGAAACGCCAGCCGGTGCTGGTCCAATCCCATCAGGTCGAGGATCGTCGCATGGACATCCCGCATCGGGATCTCCTCCCCGGCGGCCCGGATCGAAAAGTCGTCCGTCTCGCCGAACGTCGCCCCGGGCTTTACGTCGCCACCCGCCATCCACACGGCCAGCGAATACTGATTGTGATCGCGGCCCGGCTTGTCCGTCACCAGGTTGTTGTCGAACGGAGTCCGTCCCATCTCTGAACACCAGACCACGAGTGTCTCATCCAACATGCCGCGCGCGGACAGATCAGCCAGCAAGCCAGCAATGGGCTGATCCACTTCGTGGCAGTGCTTGGGCATCCGTCCCGCGACATCGCCGTGGTCATCCCAGCGGTCGCCGCCCGCGCCATGCAGCACCTTGACGAACCGCACCCCGCGCTCGACCATCCGCCGGGCCATCAGCAACTGCCGCCCGAAGGGTTCGGCCACCGGATCACCCAGGCCGTAGAGTTTCCGCGTTGCCTCGCTCTCCCTGCTGAAGTCGGCGAGGTCGGGCGCCTTTGTCTGCATCCGGAACGCGAGTTCATAAGACGCCACGCGCGCTTCCAGCTCGCTCGTCTGAGTCCGCTCCCCGATGTGCCGCTGGTTCATCCACTGCAACAAGTCGAGTTCCTGCCGCTGCGTCTCCGCCGGCTCGCGTGGACGCAGATCGATGATCGGCGTGTCGCCATTGCGGAACAGCGTCCCTTGAAACGCGGCGGGAAGAAATCCGTTGCCCCAAACGCCCGCGCCGCCGATGGTTGCTCCGCGCCGGTCGCCCAGCACGACGAATCCGGGAAGATCGCGATTCTCGGATCCGAGTCCGTACGTAATCCATGCGCCGACGGACGCCGATCCCGGAAACTGGTTGCCCGTCAGCGTGTGATACACCGCCGGACCATGGTTGTTGTTGTCGACCTTGATTCCGTGGATGAACGCGAGCTTGTCCACTTGTCCCGACAGGTGCGGCAGCAGGTTCGACATCCAACGGCCCGACTGGCCGTGCTGGCGGAATGGCGCCACGGGCGGAATCACGCGGTTCGGCGCGGCAGCGAAGGTGGCGATCTCGCCCACCGTCCCCTGCGGCGGTGGAATCTTCTGGCCCGCGAACCGCGTCAGCATCGGCTTGTGCTCGAACAGGTCCATCTGCCCGACGCCGCCTTCCATGAACAGGAAGATGCAGCTCTTGGCCTTGCGGCGAAGGTGTTGTCCGCGCGCGGCCATCGGCTCGGCAGCCGACAGCATGTCAATCAGGGCCAGTCCACCCAGTCCCAGGTAGGAGTCGAGCAGGAACCGGCGTCGCGAGGAAAGTTCATTCGACATAGAGAAACTCATTGGAATTGAAGAGAACGCGCCCAACCGCCGCCATCGTCCCCTTGAATTTATCAAACTGGTCAAGCTCAATGGGCGCTGGAGGCCGGGCGAGCACGACCTCAAACATGCGCGCGATTTGCGCGCGCCGGTCCGGACCGGCTTCCCGCGCCGCCCGCTTCGCCAGGAACTCTGCCTCCTCGTGCACCAGGTCGCCGTTCATCATCGAAAGCGCCTGCAGCGGAGTCGTGGTGGTGCTGCGCCGGTCGCATGACTCGCTGAACACGATTGCATCGAATGAGGCCATCATTGGCAGCGGAAGCGAGCGCCGCTGGAAGATGTAGATAGACCGCCGCCGCGCGTCCTCTTCCTTCTCGTTCGGCTCCCACATCACCGCGCCGCCGCGCCCGTAACGCGCGAAATCGGCCAGGTCCTCCGGGAGCTTGGGAAACATCGACGGACCGTACATCTCCGGGTTCAGCCGGCCGCTCGCGGCGAGAATCGAATCGCGCAGGGACTCGGCTTCAAGCCTCCGCCGGCTGAACCGCGCGAGCAGCCGGTTGTCGGGGTCCTTCGATGCCGCCTCGGCGATGGGATTCTCCGAAGCCTGCCGGTAGGCGGCCGAGGCGAGGATCAGCTTGTGCAGCCGCTTCACGCTCCAGCCGTTTTCCATGAAGCCGACGGCGAGCCAGTCAAGCAGCTCGGGATGCGTGGGCCGCTCGCCATTCTTGCCGAAGTCGGACGCCGTCGCCACGATGCCGCGTCCGAAATGGTGCTGCCACACGCGATTCACCATGACGCGGGCTGCGAGCGGATTGTCGCGGTGCGCGATCCAGCGGGCCAGTGTCAACCTCCAGCCGCGCGTGGGAAATTGGCGGTAGCGGTCGGTGATCATCCCGGCCTGTTCCTCGGATCCCGCAGTGAACACGCGCGGGACTCCGGGTGTCACCGGCTCGCCCGGCTGCCGGTAGTCGCCGCGTGTCAGAATCCGTGTGGGGCCGGGAAACGGACCATTCGGTGGACCGGGAACGTTGCACACCGTCAGCGCGTTCGGCTGCCAGCGGCCCAGCCGCCGGCGGTACACTTCAAGGCTCGCCGACAACTCCGCATGCCGGTCACGCTCTTTGGCATCGAACACCTTCGATGAAGACCGTCCCGCTTCGGCGCGCACATCACCCGTGGTCAGCGCGTCGAAACGGGCCAGTGGATCAACGCCCGGCCGCGCGTACTCCGCCTTCAACTGCGCCATCAGGCCGGACTCGTACTCATCCAGCAGGTCCTTCTCTTCCGGATCCTGTGTCCGGTTGGCGTCCTCCAGCAGCAGGGCATGGCGCTCGCGCACTCCGCGCGGGAACACGCTCTTCTCCCCGCGGCGCATCTCCAGGCGCAGGTCCTCTTTGGTGAGATCGGTCTTTTCGTTCGCGGCCGATTTCCTGGCGGCGATCAGCTTGGGCAGCAGGGCGCGCTCCAGCTTGTCGAGATCGATTTTCTCGGGACCATCCTTGAGCAAACTCTGATACCGCCGGATCTGCGCATCGGCGCGCGGCGCGAAGCCGGGTTCGCGGTAGGGAACGTCGGAGTTCTCCACCTGGATCGTGTTGAAGAACGCCTGAAGGCGGTAGTAGTCGCGCTGTGGCAGCGGATCGTATTTGTGATCGTGACAGCGCGCGCAGCCGATGCTGAGGCCGAGGAAGATCGATCCCGTAGCCGTGGTGACTTCGCTCAGATAGTTCTGTCGCACTTCGTCAGCGACGAGATTCGAGCGGTCCCATGGCGCCACGCGGAAGAATCCCAGCGGCACGTGGCCCTGAACATCGACCGGGTAGTTGTTCCGCGTTTGGCTATGCTCGTCGGCGCCGCCCAACTGCCGGATCACGAACTGGTCGTACGGCATGTCATCGTTGAACGCGCGGATCACCCAATCGCGATACCGCCAGGCGTTGCCGATCGCGCCGTCGCCCTCGAGTCCGCTGGTCTCGCCGTAACGGACGAGGTCGAGCCAATGCCTTCCCCAGCGTTCGCCGTAGCGGGTGTCGTGGAGGAGCCGGTCGATCAGGCGCTCGTGGGCGCCGGCTGAGTTGTCGTTCAGGAACTCTTCCATCTCAACCGGAGACGGCGGAACTCCCACCAGGTCCAGATAGAGACGCCGTGCGAGAACGCGTTTGCTGGCTTCCGGCGCCGGTTTGAGTCCCTCGCGGTCAAGCCGTGCCGCGATGAAGGCGTCGACCGGATTGCGCGGCCACGAAGGATCGCGGACCGCGGGCGGGGCGTGGCGCACTGGCTTCTGAAATGGCCACAGCCACTCACCGTCCTTTTGGGCGGAGGACGCGGGCAGGTTGCGGATCCAGTTTTCCAGCCGCTCGATCTCGGACTTCGCCAGCGTCTTTCCGAACGGCATCCGCGGCGCGATGGCTCCGGTGAGAACTTTGATCAATCGACTGTTCTCGGGATGCCCAGGCGCGACCGCTGCGCCGTGCTTGTTGCCGCCCGCGATCACGGCCGATTCCGACTCCACCGAGAATCCGCTGGTCTTATTCTTTGCCGAGTGGCACTCCGCGCAATGTGCGTCGAGCACCGGCTTCACCGATACCGTGAAGTCCACGCGCGCACCGAAGGCGGGAATGGCCAGGGCGGCCAGCAGAATCCGCATGTCCATATCGTATCAATCGCAAGGCTGG
>Ga0194131_10009652_pt1 | contig 12119 bp, 8 predicted proteins | sample TA2KigO120mmetaG_FD_148631 | JGI IMG/M metagenome (GOLD analysis project Ga0194131, IMG submission 148631) | Freshwater microbial communities from Lake Tanganyika, Tanzania - TA2015053 Kigoma Offshore 120m | ecosystem: Environmental > Aquatic > Freshwater > Lake | place: Tanzania: Lake... | reverse complement strand
ACTGGATTGTCACAGGTGATTTATGATGCTGCCGAACAGTTCTCGGCTGATACAAATCCGAAAGGCCCGTGGAGTTACGGCTTTTCCTCTTTCTCGGCAGAAACGTTCACGCCTTTTCCGGGTCCACCGTACTCTGGCCGTTTTGACTCTTCCGCGCCGAGCAGCGCGACCGTTGTACAATGGGGTCGAAATCTGCCGTTCCCGTCAAATCACCCTATTGTGATGAAGAACGTCTCTCAAATCAACTTAACAACCAGCAACAATGCCAATATTGTATTGCAAGCGGGAAGTTTAGCGATTTCCTCTGGGGAGCGCCCCAATCCGACATATGGGACTTTGCGGTTCACCGTTCCGCGAAAGGGGCTTTATACCATTGAAGCGGTCTTTTCTGGAATCCAGTTTTCGGGCGATTACGGTGGAACGACTACTGATGTTCATGTCCTTATAGATGGCCGGTCCATCTATGACGGGATGATAAATGGCTTTCGCCAGACGCAACGTTTTGATTCCACTAATCCATTGCTCTTAAACTCCGGAGCAACAATCGATTTCGCAGTTGGGCCGGGTGCCAATAACAACCAAAGTTCAGATTGGACAGGATTAACAGTCATTATCAGCGACATTGCGCCTATTGAAAAGGAGACCACTTTTGACGGCCACACCTACTTGCTAATAAGAGATCCGCAGGCTCATGACATCGCACTTCAAATAGCAAAAGGATATCGCGGATATCTGGCGGTACCAAACGGTCAACGCGAGAATGATTGGTTGGTTGAGTTTTCTGGTAAACAAACGTTCTGGATCGGAATTCACAGGGAGAAAGCCGGTGCGGCAAACTTGACGTTTCTTCGAGACTACGACAACAAACCCACAAAATGGGAGAATTGGAACCGATTGCCGGGACAATTTGAGCCCAATTTTTCCGGTGGCGATGAGTGGTACGGGATGGTTTATGGCACAATTACACCTTGGTGGACATCTCCGACTAACCGATTTATAGGACTTTGGAATGATCAGGGCGGCGGCGTTCGATTGACTGTTATTGTCGAAATTCCGAGTCGAATTCAAGCGAGGTCAACAACCCTCCTGACAGATCAGGGAAGGACTCCAGCAATGTCCTTCTCCTTTGGTTCCGCAAAAGGTCACCAATACACACTGCAGGCGACTACGGATTTCAGAAAATGGAGGGATGTGGGACAAGTTGTTGGCGATAGTAGAGAGGTGTCATTGATTGCACCGATAGGGGCGCGGTTCGAGTTTTTTCGGTTGCTAGAAAATGAATGACTTTTCAGCGGAAATGCACGGACAATGTTCTCTCTGCGATACCCAGGATCGAGAATGATAAGATACGCATATCTGCTGCCCAAAGCTTTCCTGAAATGATCCTGTGTTCACCGGTGCGGATTCAGAGCGTGCCTTTCACGTTCCCTCGCCCACGGCTGCCCTAATAACCGTTCGTTGATTGAATCGAATTCAGTCTCGGTGCTGTACACGAGTCACGCGCCACGTACAATTATCTTGCGCGATGATTCAAGCGATTCAGGCTCCGAAAGAAATCACGGTCTCCAAGTACAAAGGCCATTGGGCAGTTTATCTGGACTCGAGGCTCCTGGCAGTCACCGTTTACAAGCGTGGAGCCGACGCCGTGAAACATCTCCTGGAGTTATTGTTTTCAGGTGCTCATCAGAGCGCCAGCGACTCCTCACCGTCGGAAGTTCGCCGACATGAATCGGAGCACGCCCTCACTACTCAAACGAGAATCCAACCGGCGATTGCGGTTGCCGTTGACAAGGCTGAGAAGCAATTCGCCGGAAACCGGACCCTGCCTTCGCTGACGGTGATGCACAACCCGTGTTCGGGACGTACCAAGCTCACCCCACATCCCGACTGTGAAGATGGAATGTACCGTTTCGGTTATTATGTCGGACCATCGGGATCTGCCCCACGATGATTTCCGAAATCAGCCACAGCCCAAATCACGTAAGGGGCGCCGTTCCACCGGCGGCCCTCTTAAAGGCGTTTCTGTCCGGACGAAGTCCGCGAACTCTCAAAGCCTACCGCCAGGACATCGCCGATTTCCAAGCGTTCACTAAAACAAACTCCGCCGAAGACGCCGCCCGGATTTTGCTGGCGCACGGCCATGGCAACGCCAACCTGCTTTTGCTCGAATACCGGACCCATCTCGTTGAACGAGGTTTGCAGTCGGCCACGGTCAACCGACGGCTGGCCGCTGTGCGGTCGCTGGTCAAATTGGCAAAAACGCTGGGAATGGTGGATTGGTCGTTGGACGTGCAGAACGTCAAGGCGGAGGCGTACCGCGACACGAAAGGCCCGGGCAAGATGGGTTTCCGAGCCCTTCTGCAAACGATAGCTGCAAAGCCGTCCAAGAAGGGGGTTCGGGATACTGCGATACTTCGGCTGCTGTATGACTTGGCCTTGCGGACCGGCGAAATCGTTGCCCTTGATTTCGAGGATGTGGAACTGTCGCGAAAAATGGTCCATGTCTTGGGCAAAGGCCGCCTCAGCAAGCAGCAGTTGACCTTGCCTGAACCGACCAAGGCCGCGTTGGAAGCGTGGTTGCAAGTTCGCGGCACCGCTCCCGGTCCGCTCTTCTGCAATTTCGACCGAGCGAAAAAGGGCCAGCGATTGACTGGCGTCAGCATTTACCGGCTGGTCCGTGGACTCGGCGAGGCGAATGGCTTCAAAACTCGCCCACACGGAATCCGGCACACTGCGATTACGGAAGCGTGTAAGGTTGCGGCAGCAAACGGCATCGGCTTGGAAGAAGTTTTGGACTTCTCGCGACACAGCCGCTCATCGGTGGCAATCCTGATGGTGTATCGCGACCGCGAGCGCAATATCCAAGGTCAACTGGCGAGTTGCATCGCAGCAGAGGCTTCTTTGGCGACAACGTGAGGCCGAAGGTTAATTGCACAGTGAGCAGGAAATTCACTTCCAATCCACTCGATCAACTCGCTTATGATGACCTAAGTTGTTTTCTGCTGCCGGTCATGAATCATTTTGGCTGCGACGGCTTCCACTCCTACTCGGTCCAGCGCGACTTGGATTTGATGAAAGTGCTCGCCGAGAAAGCCGATTCCATTATTTGTTCAGACATTCGGCGGGAGGAGACAAATTCTGGGACCGACTGCGAATATGTGCGGCGCTTGTTGCTTCGAGTCGCTGAAGGAGCCTTTTGTTACGTCGAACCCCTCGAAATAACCGCGTACGCTTCGTCTCCTGGTCTAGCCTTGGAATGTGTGGACCGGCTTGTTGCGCACTATGGAAAACCGAAGCGTCGGGAGCGCCCCTGTTTCTTCCTGCTCAGCATCCAGGCACGCAATATCGATGTAAAACGAGTCACAATCACGCGCCCATTTGTCCTGAGCGACCAAGACTTGGCCTTACATTACACCGGCGACATCGTCGGATTCGAGCGCCATGTGACAAACGCATTAAACTCCCGGCAGGCCGGAGCAACGATTCTTCGAGGCGAGCCGGGTACAGGCAAAACATCCTTCATTCGCCATCTGATAGCGAAGTTGCTGCCAACTCACCGGTTTTATTATCTGCCCGTCCACGCTTGCGCGTACCTGACCTCTCCCGAAATGGTCGAGTTCTGGCTCATGCAGAGCCGGGTACTGCCGGAAAGCAAGAAAGTCGTGGTGCTTGAAGATGCCGAGGAGTTGTTGATGGAGCGCTGCACGGACAACCAAACGAAGGTTTCGAACCTGCTGAACATCGCCGACGGCCTTTTGGGTGAATTCCTTCAAATGCATTTGATTTGCACCCTCAACTGTCCACTGGAGCGCCTGGACCCTGCTATCACGAGACCGGGTCGATTAGTTGCCTACCACGAGTTCAAGAGATTGGGACGCGAACAAGCCGAACGACTAGCTTCGGCCAAAGGATTGTCGCTGCGATCCAGCCAGCCTGATTATTCGTTGGCGGAGATGTATCCTGCCACACCGTGGACCGGTGGCGGAATGTCGAGACGGAACATCGGCTTCGCGCCCTGATTGCGAGTTCGAAAGTGCTTTCTGGCATGCCTCGGTCGTCGTCCTACATGAGCCGATTGCGAAATCGCGTACGCGCGCCCGCGTGCGAGAAAAGCGCGGGGTGTGAGGCACCATCGATGAAGCTGCTGCTGCTGAGCCAGTGCCTGCAAGCAGCAGCCCCCTGACTTCAACGGCGACAACTGCTGAGAGGTTGAGAGGCTCCCCATACTCGCCCTAATCCTCAAGCAGCCTGCTCAATGTGTCGGTGTCTGTCGTATAGTGCGCGTCAGTTTGGAATGTGGTTTTCTGCTTCGGTAGCCGAAATCGTCGTCGGATTGCAGCCATGACTGAAGGCCGGAACAGGCGCTTGTCCATGAGGACTCGGAACAAGCTGCTGCCTTTGACAAAAAGGATGCGGCCTCTGGGCACCACATCGTATTCCGTCTTCCGCAATCGACGGATGCGACTTTGGAACAACCGCCAAGCCGTGGCGTGCGCCAACTTCGAGTCCACGACGCCGGCAGTTGACTCGCCATCGCTGATTGATGAAGTCACCGCAAGCAGCCTACCCTTCCACCACCAAAAGATTCCGATACGACCAGTGATGGGTTTACTCCTGGAGATGCTGCGCTTGCTGGATGAATTTGCACTCATACCCAAACCAAGGTACGCACCGGGATGACCTGGTAAATCAGAATAGGCAAACCTGGAGGTTTCTTGAGAGTTGGGTGCTGACCAGGACCGTGGCTGCTTATGAGTAAGAAAACTTCAATTATCTTTCTCATCCGGGGCATTGGATAATCTGGTGCCTGGCTCAACCCAAAAGTGACACCAGTGACACCATGCTTGGATCTTTTCAAATCACTCCCCCCCTCTCCCGAGCCTAAGCTCCACAGAAATTATTGAACAATGCAAAGGTTCCAATTGGGTGTCATTGGTGTCACTGTCTCCCAACACACCACGGCGCTAACAACATGGAGGTGACACCATCAACTCAGGCTTTGCTGTCACTGGTGTCATTTAGAAACCGTCACTGCACAGGGCATGCTGGCATGATCTTCCATAGCCGTTTGCCACCGGTTGTACGACGATACTCGATCCGGTCAGGGTGCCTCTTGGCCAATCGGCCAAGGTAGGTGCCACAGGCGTTGTTCCAATCAAGCAGCTTCCGTGCTTCGCGTCCCATTGTTTGCGATTCGGTCAATTTTTGTTCCAATTCTGCTGCGGTTCCTTCCCACGGCTGCAAATCACTCGGTTCAGAAAGCTGGAGTGGCAGATGCCGAACAAACAACACAGTATCAATTAGGGTAAGCAGTCTCTCTTCTGCTGACAACTCGTGGACAGCTTGGATAATCTCAGGGTGGTGGTAATGAGCGACCGCAAACCGTCGGCTCGCCCAATCCGAATCCGGTGGAATAGGGTATCGCGTGATGAGGTCCAGCAGTCCCGGCAACTCAGCATAAATCGTCTTCCGAAAGGCTTCGCGTTCCACCATCGTTTCTGTTGGCATTGGCATCGGGCACTTTTGCGCCTTGAAGATCATGAGCTTGTCCTCAAGGCTTTCGTCGATGGGCGGCAGCACGAGCAGTGATTCCGGACTGTCGTTGACTGAAATGCTGAGCCGCCAAAAAGGACCGACCGTGAAGGCGTCGCGGTATTTGTAGTGGCAAGACTGCAATTCACCGGCGACAATGCTTTTAATGCTGTTCGCTAGAGCCAATCGGTTTTGGTAATTGGCAGAGGGCACGTCGTCATCAATGATCAGGTGTTCGGCTTCAAAGAGGTCGCCGTTAAAGTCAGTGTGCCCGCTCAAGTAGCGGTAGCAACGGCAAGACCTCCCTCCGAGTGCCGGCGTGATGACGTGGTGTTGAAGAAACGACTTTCCGGAGTTTGCCGGACCAGCCAGCACTAAGGCTTGCCCCGGCCTCCTGATGCCTTCTGTAAGGGCTTCATAAGCGACCTTGAGCCAAAAGAGCAGGTGAAGCAACTGCAACTTGCCAAGTAACCCCAGGAGATATTTCTTCAAAATCGGCCACGGACGCCGTTCTGGTTTGATCAGATGAAAACTCCGCGTCACCAGAATTTTCCGGTTATCGATCTCGCAGTAACCCTTCCGGTAGCCGCTCAGAGGTCCAGCGTAATCGACGCCGTTCTCGTATCGAATGCGGACCATCACTTCAGGAAGGCTACCGAAGCGCATCGCAATGTCTGGTGAGTTGATGCCTGCTGTCGTGAGCGATTCTCTGGCAGCCTTTTCATTGAGACTTGTCCAACCACCGCCCTTTTCTAATCCGCGGTACAACATCTTAACTTTGTCGTAGTACAGGCGTGGCAGTTGCAGGCGCGAAACCAAGTCGGCAGGCTGCCGAGTTGGGACGTTACTGATCGGGATGATTTGTCGCATACTTCCTTTGTTTCAGTGTTTCAGTGGTTCCCGGCGTGTTTCAGACAGCAGCCATGTGATCCAAATACAGAAGAGTTTGATAGTGGTGTGTGTCCTCCCGCACCCAACCGGGGAGTCGAGTTGCCTGAGCCGGTTTGAACATGGCGCCATCGCAGCCCAAGCCTTCGAGCACAATTTTCGCGTCGGCAAGCTGGCCTGGCTTTAAGTCTGGCGGTATTTGAAACCACCCGTGAAGGCTTTTGTTTCCCGTATCCACGACCGCCACAAAATGCCAGCTTTCGCCAAGCCAAAGAAAGACCGAACTGACCTCGTCTTTAGTGAGAGTGTCCGATTCGACGATCAGGAATCGGTTTTGAATGATGTTGGCATTGCTCCGCTGGTAAGCGCCGGGCTTGAAATGGGCGGGGCAGATGAACGGACCCGGACAACGGCTTTCCGTCTGAAGCCAATCTTTCACCGTCCGAAACCGATTGGCAAAACATGGATCGCCTGTTTCGTTTAGGTGCCCAATCCAGATGTTATCGCTTTTGGGTAAATTCCAGAGTAATTCGCGCCATTGATGCTCAATCAAATCCTCCGGCAATTCGATAGGTGATCGCTCTGTCCAATCGAAGTGGTCGAATGGATGATCAGCTAAGATCATTGGAAGGTTTGCGCGGGCGAGGAGGCGAAGTCCAACCTCTCTTAGGTTACTCGCCTTTTGTTTTTCGAGGGCAGCTTCGTTCTTTGGGATCGCATCGGTGTTGGATGTGGACATAATTGCCTTTCCCCTCTACGCTTGAGTCTCGTTCAAGAAGCGCTGAAGTTCAGCGCGACTGTACAGCGGGGCAGATAGCGCCAGACTTGGCTTGATCAGGCCTCTTCGACGTAGGCGGTCCAAGGATTCAACGCTCATGCCCAAGAGTTGCGCTGCCTCTTTGCGCCGGTAGGCCAATTTTCCGCTACAATCAGTTGACGTGACCGGAACTTGTTGGGAATTACTTCTCATATTTCTTTCGATGCTATTTTGTGTACACCGGGCGGCACAGTGCCAAGCCCACTTCATGCACACGCCAGCACAGAACGGCACCAAAAGCGGGGCAATTCCCCGGCTTGCTTTTACGGTCAATTGCTCTAAAAAGCGGAACCCATGTCGCTACCATCAAAACCGAAATGTCGCAGGTGCGGAACGGCTGACTATGTGAAGAGAAATGGAATCGCAGTTCGGGCTGATGGTGATAGCTACGTCGAACGCTTCAGATGTCAAAAATGTGGGGACGAGCAGAGACTGCCCACGGTGCCCGAAGAGGAGAACCTGCGCCCGCTAACTAAGCTTCGCGAACAAGATCTTGAAGCAATCGCACTCTACACTCAAGGATATCCACTCTCGCAAATCAGGTATGAGACGAGAGTTAAGCAACAGACGTTTCGGCGAAAACTGGCAAGAATTCACGAAAACAATCTTTGGGAACAACTGAGAAAGCTTCTTGAACGAAAGTTCGATGCCATTTTTGACGAGGACGGCTTTTGGAAGCTAGAGTTGGAATTTCGAAACCGCAAACGTGACGACGGAGTCTTTCGACGGGCCGGCCAAGTCACGGCGAAGGAATTTCGAGAGCGTGCCTGGGAGAGCGAAGACGGACATCTTTATTAGAGAAGTTTGAAGCGTCTTCACATGCTATTTTAAGGATTTTCGGGTCTGACTGCTTCGTAGGTGCCGTAACACTGAACGCCATCCTTTTCGCCATTTCAGCCGAGTGGGTGTCTCGTAGGTGGCCGTATGTTTTCGCCACCAACATGCCGCCGTCTTTGTGACCAACCCAAGCAGCAATGGTCTTGAAATCGACACCAGCTTCGATCGCTTGAGAGACGAAAAAATGCCGGAACAAGTGGTGGTGGAAGTGCGGTAAACCGGCTTTCTTGCAAGCCGTACAAATAGCTTTGCGTGCCGTTGTGATGGAAATGACCGGCGCACTTACATTTGGCGCTTCCCTATCACGCAGTATCTCCAGCAATGAGCGCATTGCCGGAAAAAGCGGCACTACGCGGACCTCGTGATTTTTTGTGCCTTTGGTCCCGCCAGTTACGACGAACTGATTACGGTCAAAATCAATATCGACCCACGTAAGGCCAAGAGCTTCACTGAGGCGCATTCCGGAATATGCCAACAATTCCACGAGATCGGCGCTTGATTCTGCGCGTGAACCCAAAGCGCGTATTGCCTCAACCAAGCGGACGAATTCGGCTTTGCTTGGAATCGCAATCTTCCCTTTTGGCAACGTCCGCCGAGCAACCACAACAGCGGGATTGTTCAAAAGCAGTCCTTCCCGAACTGCGTAGTTGAGTACCGCCAGCAGAACGGTTCTGTCGTGGTTGAAAGCTGAGGGACCAACTTCGCCGCCGCGCCGCTTCTCCCATTGGTGGCAATCGAGCGTTGAAATCCTTCGAACCGGCAGCAATCCGAAGTGGCGGTTCAATTGTGTGAGGGAAATGGCCACACTGCGCGCCGAACTTGGCTTCAAACGCGTTTGGGCGATCTCCAGCCAGTCGTTTGCGAATTCCATGAAGGTGATTGCTTTGTCTTTGGTTGGACTGGTCTGTCCGGTCACAGCGCCTCTAAAGTCAGCCAACCGACGTTCAGCTAACTGACGATCTGTGGTCTTGAGCGATTTGCGGAACTGCTTGCCGCGCCGTTTAACCAACGCATAATAAATTCCGCTCGTCGAGTGGCGGTAAAGGCATTCAGCGACCCGTTTGAAAACAGCCGGTGCTTCGCTTGCACTGGCAAAAATCTGAGCGGGTACATGATCCGCGATCATGATTTAGTAATATGAAGCGGGCAACGAAGTGTAAAAAAAATTATTGCATTCATTTCCAGACGCTTACGCAGGAAGGTCAAAAAAGTTTGTTCAATTCGTCAAAAAAATGGATATTGGATACCGAGCAAGCGCCCCCATAGCTCAAATGGATAGAGCAGCAGTTTCCTAATCAACTTCCAACGGCCCGTTGCTGAGGCCAAGACCTGCCGATTACGGACTGGTATAACCAGGCGGTCATCGCTCCAAGAATTGACATTGTCTGTTGGGGCCACCGAGGGTCACACGCGTTTAGTATAGGTTACAAAGATCGGGTTACTTAGTAGCAAACCTTGGAATTTGAATCGATTTCAATTGAAATTCCTCGGCCATGTCGATGAGAGCCTCTTGTTGGTCCGTTGTCAGCGCGCCCCATTTCCTGGCTCTTAGCAATCCAGCTCGTCGAAACGCGGGCTTGCCAGCCTCATACTCTACGAATTCGTTCATAAGATCGCCCATACCACTATCGGGAACCTGAGGGAATAATTCATAAACAGTCTCTTCCATTGCATCCCATAGGTCGGCACTAAACACGCACGTTAGCTTTTTCCGGAACGTTTCTCTTTTGATACCAGCCAGCGTCTCAATACTTTCGAGGGGCAGGCCTATCGCGTACATCGCTACAGCCTTCCAGTCGCTTTCACGCAAGGACCGGAGCGGCAAGACCTGCTGGATAGTGGGATCGAGAGGAATGGGAAATTCATGCTCGCAACGTGCACAATAGAATCTCCGACTGTGACCACGCTTCTTGGTATTCCAAAATCCGCGCTTCCTTAATTGGCCCGCTAGTTTGCAGTTCGGGCATACGGCATTTTCCGATAGCACTCGCATAAACTCTCGCAAAAAAGAGCTGAGGCAGCTTCGAAACTCAACACAAAAAACAGGGGCAAGCTCCAGACGATCTTTAAGGAGGAAAAACTAAACTACCTGACTGCCAGAGTCTTACAATACCCCAAGGAAGAGTGTCCGGCCTGTAAGGCTTTCACCGGAGTTTTTTCCCGTTCTTTGGTGGACGAGCAAAAAATGGATGGCGCGTCGCCAGCCAAAGCTCGAACAAAAAAAGTCCAAAGAACAAATGAAAAATCCACCACCAAGCCGGCCGTCGGAGCCTTCTGGAAATCACGAGACACCCAGCTCTATCCCCAAGCTCGCGCTTACACTTGAAGAAACTTCCGTAGCGACGGGGATGAGCACGCGAACCCTCCGAAGGCTGCTATCTCGCGGGCTCTTACGAAATTCCAAATCCACTCGAAAAATCATCATCGCGCGCACTGAGCTTGAGCGATTCTTGAAAGACACCTCCGCTTAACCAAACCCCAACTATTTATCGACTCCATGAAGAGACATTTTTCCGTCACGCTGCCATCAGAGCAACCAACGAATCCTGAACCTCCGGCGGTTTGGAAGCGATGCGTTGACGACTTAACGTCCGAAAAAACTAACGCCCTAGCCGCCTGGCGCGGCTACTCTCAACCTTTCTGCGAAACTCTTAAGAATTGGCAAATCATCGGACTGTTCAATGACAGAATCGCTTTCTCAATCCAGGACAGTCAAAATCGACACGTGGGCTGTCACTACCGTCCTCTAGGAGGCGAAGGCACGTGGGCAGTTAGTTGGTTTACGAACGAGCTTCACCGACTTTCACCGATCCGTCTGAACGATCCGCCGTCCAAAGACGCTGTCATAATGTTCGAGAGCCAGTGGGATATGTTGGCGTTTCTCGACAAATTCGTCGCGGCAGACGAACAGCTTCCAGATTTTGGGTTCATTGCAACACGGGGTGCCTTGAACGTCCGAAACGCAGTCGCATTTTGCAGGCCCGGTGCCACAATTATCGCGTGCCAACAAAACGACGAAGCAGGGAAAAAGTGGCTTGATGGCATTTTGAAGGCTGCCAATTGCGAAGTGGCAGTCGTCACCATTCCTCAACCTCATAAGGACTTAAATGACTGGACGCGTACTGGAGCACTGAGAGCGGACCTGGAAGTCGCTTTCTCAAACGCTATCGTGCTCAAACAAGGACCATCGGAGCCGGATGAGGATTGGTTTCCGGGACGCGATCATTATGGTTCGTCCGGACCTGATCAAATCATTGAGCAGCCGTACAAGGGAAGCACACAGCCCGAGAAGTTGGAAGATGGCAGAATGTTAATTCGAAGGCCGGGAGATAATCGCCTGCTGTCGGATTTTGCAGCCGAGATGGGAGCGGCACTAGCAAACACCGAACTTTTCAACCGCAATGGCTTACCGTTCGTGATCGACCACATAACAAAGAGCCTTAAGTTGATGACACCCGAAAGTTTTCGCACGTGGTTGGAACGTCACGTGGTCTGCTACCGGATAGAGTATCAAGATTCCGGTCGTCCCGTCCGAGTAAGGCGCACTTTATCAGTCACCGACGCGGCAGCAGTGTTAGCGTCACAGCAGTTCTTAGGTCAACTACGCCGCGTTCGCAGGCTTAATCAGGTACGGTTGCCGATCATACGGAATTCGGGGGCGATTGAAATCCTTCCTGCTGGCTTTGATGAACCCAGCGGAACATTCACTTTCGATACCGTTGCCGTCGATTACACTACGATTCAGACTGCTGAGGACGCGAAGGCGGTTTTGACGTCCTTATTTGCCGAGTTCTGCTTTCCCGCTGACCAGGGGCGTTCCCTCGGCGTTAGCATCTCGGCTCTTATGACTCTGTTTGGCCAGGGGTTGCTACCACCAACAGCAATCTTGCCGCTGTTCCTGGTGATTGCGAACGCGGAAGGCGCAGGAAAAACGGTTTTGGTAAAAGCTATCGTGGTCTCAATCTTCGGTAGCTTCGCCGTGAGCACAAAACCAAATAACGAGGAGGAGGTCCGCAAAATGCTGCTGGCGTCAGTGATGGAAGGG
>Ga0194131_10009651_pt1 | contig 12120 bp, 9 predicted proteins | sample TA2KigO120mmetaG_FD_148631 | JGI IMG/M metagenome (GOLD analysis project Ga0194131, IMG submission 148631) | Freshwater microbial communities from Lake Tanganyika, Tanzania - TA2015053 Kigoma Offshore 120m | ecosystem: Environmental > Aquatic > Freshwater > Lake | place: Tanzania: Lake... | reverse complement strand
ACCGCCGGCCACCCTGCTCGTCACCTTGCGCAACCGCACCGGCCACCGCTTCCCCGGCGAGATCCCGTCGCGCCTCTTCCAGGTGAAGGTGACGATCGGCGCCGCGCCGCCGCACTACGTGACGTTCCGCAAACCGGGCAAGACCGAGAGCCGCGCCGACGACCGGCTCGATGTCGACGAACTGCGCGTCCTGCGGTTCGCGCTCCCCGCCGGCGACCCGCCGCTCCACGTCGAGCTGCTCTGGAAGCCCTTCCCGCTGCTGCCCGACGAGGAGGCGGCGCGGCTCGGCGAATGGCGGCACCGAGAGCGGTAGCGGCGGAGGCCGAGGCGTGGCGCGCAGGTAACGGGGGCGCGAGGAGTCCGTCCTTCCGCCCGGGAGGTCGCTGGCACACGCTTCGCAAGCACCTCCACTGCGCCGTGCGCCTGCAGCCGCGCGAGGAGATCGAGATGCGTGCTCCCTTTCTTGCCGGGATCTAAGCTCTCCGGCATAGCCATCATCAAAAACTGGGCTGAACTTCAGCGTCGCGATGCAGTTGGCGTTGCAGAATTCCACCAACCCAAGGATTGTCTCGGTTTCGCGTTGGAAGCGTTAAGCACACAATTGCAGCCAACCTCCAAATTGTTCTCCTTGGCGTAGGACGTGGCCATCGTGACATTTTGAAGGATGCATTCACACGTTTGTATGCTCTAGGAGCGAGACTCTTTGAGCACCTTCGGGTCAACTGCATCTAGCGAAAATGTTACGCCGGTCAATCCCGCCCCAACGAGGCTTTTCAATCTCCGCAGGCTAAACAAAATGCCGTTCGTGATGGTGACAATGGACTTGAGTTGCAGGCGGTGATAGTGCTCAACCAGCTTCTCAAGGTCCTGCCGAAGCAGTGGCTCGCCACCGGAAACAACAACTCGCTCGGTTCCCATTAGCCTCAACGTCTCCCAAGACAGCAGGACGGCCTCGGGTGGCTGATGCTCGTGCGTCTGATTGGCGTGATCACCCCACTGGCAGTATTTGCAGGAAGCATTGCACTTGTAGGTCACGTCGACCACCAGACTACGTTGCGAGTTGATCGGGTTCATCCTGCGTGTGCCTCAGCAGTTGAGTATTGCCTCCGAAGGATTGGCGGAATGCCAGTTGGAAATGCGCACCCCAGATGCCGTCAAATCAACCGACACACCGTCCATGAAATCAGGCTGACTGTGTGTTTCGAATGGAATGCCAATTGCATGGGTAAACTGAAGAATGTTCATGTCGTGAGTCACCATAAGCACTGGGCAGCGACTTTTTTGAAGGGCTTCGCGCACCCGTGCCGCCAACGCTGCCCCAACAACCTCAAGAGGTGGCGCGACCGCGAGCGGTATTTGTCCGTTTCGCCACGCCATCATGAACTTTTGGATTCCGACGCTAAAAAGAAGGTCCATTGCCTTATCGTGATCGTGGTAAAGCAACTGTCCTGCGAGCCAAGGCTCGCAGGCGGGTGGATGTCCTTTGCCGCCCGCCATTGCCAATCCCCACCCGAAGCAGATGGCAGTTTGCATGCACCTCGGGACAGGCGAATGCAACAATTGCCACTCGCCGCCGATAGATCGCCCAGCTTCCAGTGCCTGGGAAAAGCCGCTCATGGACAAACCATTGTAGGTCGAATGCCGCTGAACTTCCGGCCTTTCAGCGTGGCGGATAAACAACCCTGCTGGCGGTTTGCCATAAAACTTTACGTGCAACTCATGGATTGTGACCGCATTCATTCTCTATGCTCTCACGCAGCGCTCAGTTCCATTCCACGCGCATCATCCAGTTCGCCGAGGTGAAGAGGATACTCGGCGTGCTGAAGCCGTTCAAGGTGAAGTAGCTGTTGGTGCCCGGGATGGTGCTGCAGAGGTCGGTCGAGAGCGAGAAGTCATCCGCGCCATCGGTGTCCGACGCGATCCACACGCAGGTGTCGCCGATCGCCCACTTCATTGCGACGTGACCGTTGACCAGGCCCGAGAGCGCGGTCGAGGTCGAGGTCGCAACGTCCGGGAAGTCATACGTGGTGCCCGGATAGGTCTAGTCGGCGGCGTTGACGGCCATCGACAGGGTCGTCGCCGAAGCGACCACCGAGCTGAGGTCCGGCGTGCCGGCCGGGTCCACCGTGCTGCCCTCGTAGAGGCCGATCGAATCCCACGACGGGCCGGTCGAGGTGCCGTTGCCGCAGAAGTCCCACGACGCGGCCTGCACCGAGAGGATGTTGTTCACCGCGCAGCTACCACCCGTGCGCGGGTCCTGCATGGTGCCCACGTTGACGTTGAAGTAGTCCTTCGAGCCGGCCGGGTTCTTCACCTTCCAGATCGTGCCGTCGAGCGAGCCGTCATCGGCCTGACCGAAGCAGACGCACGGGTTGCACGCCTTCGGGTCCGGCGTGACGTTGACCGTGACCGCGTTGGTCGTCTTGATCTTCGGCTTGCCGTTCTTCGGCTTCAGGTCGCAGTGGTCGAGGTAGAAGCCGGAGACGTCGAACGTCACGCCAGCCGGAATGCACGGGCCCGTCGACGGGTCGGAGAGGAAGTCACCGACCGTACCCTGCTTGCTGTCCGCGATCGGCGAGCCGTTCTCGTAGCCAGTCGACAGAGTGAATGGCGGGACCTGGAAGAACGGATAGCCCGGGAGCGTGACGCCCTGGAGGTAGAGCGTCGGCTGCGTGGCGCAGCTCGACCACAGGGTCGAAGCGATGAAGCCGGTCTGGCTGACGTCGACCGTGCCGGTCGCGTTGTTGACCGTCATGTAGGCGGAGTCCGGCCCGGTGTTGACCGTGCCGATGACGCGCAGCATGAGGTCCGAACCCATCAGCTTCGTGCCCGGCGTCGAGTAGTCGCTGGCCGTGAAGTACGAGCGGTTGTCCGGGGCGTTGCTGTCGCCGCAGAGCCAGAGGGCCGAGTCGCCGGTCAGGAATGTCGAGACGGCGTGCACGCCGCCGGAGCCGACCGTGACGTCCGGCAGGTCGTAACCCACCGTGCTCGGGCAGACGCCCGCGCTGAGGCCCGGGGTACCCGTGATCGTCACCGTGCCGCTCAGCGAACCGAGGATCGACAGGGGCGCGTTGATATCCGGGGTGGTGCCGAGCGAATCCACCGTGAGGTTGTCCGGAGCGAGCATGACGTACTTCAGGCCGATCGGACCGGACGACGAGGTCTGGTACGTCTGGACCGCGATGCCCGTGACGTCCATGCCGCCCGCCATCAGGTCAAAGTCGACGTTGAACGCATCGCCTGCACCCGTCGGCCAGAGAACCTTCCACGAAGTCTCCGCGCCGCCGTCGTCGAACAGGAGCGACTGCGACTGGCCGAGACCGCCCACCGGCGGCACCGGGATCGTCTGCCCGAACGCGACGTCTGAGAACAGCGGCAGCGCGGCCACCAGGAAGGCACCAAGCCGGGGGCGAAGCGCAAGGTGGGGCATGGGCAACTCCTGATCAAATGACCGACCGGCACCTGAGATAACCCGACGGTCGTGGCATGAACAGTGCGCACGTGCTTGCGTGCCATTTGCAACAGGACACCAGGTGGAGTCGGGCGATGGGTGGCCTGCGAGCGCGGCGCGCAATCCTCGCGCTGGTCGCGAAGAAGATCTCAATGACGGCCGGGCTGCACCTGCACGTGGGCATCGCGCTCGATTGAGCTGATCGCGCGCCTGTCCAGCGACCCGGTCATGCGCCGGTCGCGCTGACGGGCGAGGACCATCCGACCGCACCGGCCGCGCCTGACGCGCGACCGGTCAAGGGAGCCGGAGCGTTCTCGTCCGTCTGCGCGGCCGGTCGCGACACTGCAACTTCTCGATCGCGATCGGCGCCCCGGTCACGCAGCGCTCAGTTTATGCTCCGAGTGCCAGCTGCTCCGCTACGACGCGCTGTGCGCGCTCGCGATGCATGGCGGCGCGGAGGGGCGGGCGCTCGCCCTTGAGCGGCGCGGCGTCGAGACCCACCCGACGCTGGTCAAGGCGCTGGAGCGGCTCGCCGGGGAGTAGCGGGCGCCCCGCCGAGCAGCGCCCCGCCGAGCAGCGCCGCGCTCGCCTGCACCGCAGCAAGCGACCACGCCTGCATCGGGCAGCCGCGCCAGGCGTGCGGCGCGTCGCCGTCGGCGATCTCCGGCACGTGGGAGCCGCGGTCGGCGCGCTCCCGATCGTCGAGGAGCGGCTGCACGAAGCGCGCGTGCGCCGAGCGGCGCGCGGCCGGCGTCGCGCCGCGGCTCCGCGCCCATGCGTCGGCGAGCGGATGGAGGAGCCACGGCCACGCCGTCCCCTGGTGGGAGCTTGAACTCGCACGCTGAGGCGACGCTGCTCTGGGCGCGAGTCGATGCCACGAGCGCGTTGCGCGCAAGCGGAGATCGTCCTCTTGATCCGGAGCTTCCAGGCGGATCGTGCGGCGGACCCCACTGCACCGCTTCATCGCATCCGTTCGGCAGCAGCCGCAGCGCGTGGACTTTTCGCGCGCCTGGGAGCATAGTGTGTTTCACGCCGCCTCGTCGGGCGGAGCTCCGACGCCCGGAGCGCGAGATGGAAGCCGAGTTCATCCTCGCGAGGCGGCATGGCGGCGAGTGAAGCCGGGCTACATCCTCGAGCGACTCCTGACCGTCCACCTCGGAGTACAAGGTCGTCAGATGTCCGCCGCGTCGCTCATCATCGACCTCACCTACCGCTGCAACGCGAGGTGCTCCTACTGCCGATGGGGCGATGGTCGGACGGGAGAGCGTTCGGACCTGCCCGTCGGCGAGCTGTGCATCAGTGCCGCCATCCTCGCAGCCGCAGGGATCGGCCGCGTCGTGCTCTCCGGCGGCGAGCCGATGCTCCATCCCGCCTTGGCTACCGTACTCGCGCACTACACGGCCGAGGGGGTCGCTGAGCGCATCGTCATCACCAACGGACTGCTCGCCACCCGACCCCGGGTGGCGGCTCTGCACGCTGCGGGTGCCACGGGCTTCGCATTCTCGGTCGACAGCGTCGACCCAGAAGTCGCAGGGGCCGCACGGGCGACGACCGCAGCTCAGCTCGCGTCGGTGCTCGCGCACCTCTCGAGCGCCGGGGAGTATGCGGCGCGCCACGGCCTCGAACTCGGCGTCAACTGCGTCCTTTCAGCCGCCAACTGCGACCTCGCCGGGGTTCGGCGCCTCGTTGCATCGGCCTGGGAGCGGGGCGCCACGTCCCTCAAGTTCCAACCGACCTTCGACGACGGGTATCTTGGGACAAACGCTCCGCATCTTCGCCTGGGACCGGAGCACGCCGATGTGATCCTCGACATTGGCCGCGACGCCGCGTCGTGGCCCATCACCACCAACGGCAGCGCCTTCTTCGCTGACCTCGCTGCGACCTGTTCGGGGGTGCGACTTCACTCAAGGGCCTGCGGGCTCGGGGGGCGGACCTTCGTTCTCCAAAGCGGTGGCCTCGTCGTCTGCCCTTGGATCGGCGCACCTCCCGCGCGTGGCCCAGCGCCTGCCCTCGCGGCGTTCGAGGAGGGTAGGAAGGCGTGCGCCACGGGCCCCCATTGCTTCTGCCTCCAACCCCGTGGACAGGTCTGGGCACCATCTGATGCAGTCCGTTGATATTGTCGTCCCGTCCGCCCGCCTCGATGTCGGGCCGCTGACGGCCATCTTGGACATGGTCGTGCCGCAGGGCGTGCGCGCGAGGTGGTTCATCGTCGCGGACTCACCCGGCGCGACCGTGCCCGCAGAGGTTCTCGCTCGCGTCGATGGGCTCGTCGTGACGCTGATCCGCAACGCGACGAACCTGGGCTCCGCAGGATCGCGCAACGCCGGCCTCGACGCAAGCGACGCGGAGTGGATCCTCTTCCTCGATGATGACGTGACGCCGACGCCGGAGCTGCTCGTGCGCTACGCCGACGCGGTCGCCGCGCAGCCCGCGGCGCTGGGCTTCTTCGGGCCGACCCGGTTCCAGGCGGCGCAAAGTCAGTACCAGCGAGGCGTCGAAGTCTCCGATATTCTGACCTTCTTCCGGGTCGCGGAGTACATGCGGGCGTTGCCGTGGGCGCCGACCTCCAACGTGCTCGTCCGGGGCGCTGCCGCAAGGAACGAGCGCTTTCGAACCGTCTTTCCGAAGGGGGGAGGCGGCGAGGACATCGACTACCTCCTCCGGGTGGCTCGCCGAGCCGCCGGCGAGTTCAGCGCCGTCCCATCGGCCTTCGTGGACCACCCCTGGTGGTTCAACGGCGCGCGCGACTACAGCCGGTTCATGCGCTGGTCCTTCGGCGACTCGTTGCTCCACGACCTGCACCCCGAGCACTGCTACCGCTCCGCGCCGAACGCGGTTGAGGTGCTAGCCCTCGGTGTGCCCGTCGCCGCCTTGGCTGCGGCTGCGACGGCCTCTCTGGCCCCGGTCGCGGCGCTCGTCATCGGCGTCCCACTCGGCGAGGTCGTCGCGGAGTTCGCCCGACTCGCGGCGTTGAAGGGGTGGCCCGAGTGCCTGTACTGCGGCGAGACGGTGCTCATCCGCAGCTCGAACGATGTGGGCCGCTTGGCGATGCAGCTTCGTCTCGGTCGTTGGCGAGGCGTGTGCGAGAGGTGGGACCACTTCTGCAACGGCGAGCACATCGCCTACCACAAGCGGTGGGCCGCCTTGAAGTTGGCCACGCACTTGGTCGCGGCCGGGATCGTCGCGTGGCTTGCCTGGTAGTCGTGTCCGCGACGAGGCCCGGACCGACCGCTCACGCCGCCCGCGGCCCCGGCCGCCCCGCCGGTGAGAGCATAGGGCAAACGACTGCGAGTTCCCGACCGTCGGCGAAGGGTCGTGCGGGAGCGATCGCGGGTCGCGACCCCGTTTTTCGGAGAGTTCGGGGTGGCCGAAGAGGAAACCCCGTGGGCGGCAATCGGATGGGGCGATGGACGGACGGCGGTGGGCAACGCGGGAGCAGGCTCGTCAGTCGATGACGAGTCGGGTTTCGGAGGAATGGTCATCGAGAGGAAGTGGCGCGTCGTCCGCTGCGGGGTCGATGGCCGGATCCTGTTCGAGGACGATGGTCGCGTCAGTGGGGGGGCCGCGCGCGGCGGGAAGCGGCGCGAGGTCGAGGCAATGCAGGATGGCGCGAACGACGTCGGGGCGCGTGATGACGGCGATCATGCGTCGCGCGCCGCCGCAGGAGCAGCGCAGCACATCCATGGCGAAGACGCGCTTCATCAGATCGGCCCAGGTGTCGTTGCGCGAACGGGACGAGCCGGCATCGGGCGCCGCCGACTCTCTTGCGTCCTGTTCTCCCGCCGCAGCCGAGGTTGCAGGCGCGACCGGCGCGCAGGGAATCACGTGCCGTCGCATCGCCGCGGCCGAGGCAAGCACCCCGTGGTAGAGGACCTGGTGCGCATGCGGCGGCGGCACCAGCGCGGCGAGGCGTGAGAGGAACGTCAGCGGATCGAGGACGAAGTGCGTGGTGCCGTCGGAATAGGGCGTCTTGAGCTCGAGCGCGATCGTTCCGTCGTCGGTGATGGCGAGCCGCCGGTCGGAGATCGGCGGGCGGACGAGGTAGCGGCAGAGGCGCTCGAGCCGGCCGCGATCGCGCGCGGCGACGCGCACGCCGGCGTGGAGGGAGAAGCCGTCGAGCTCGGCGCAATCGGCCTTGGGCGGGGCGGTCTCGCGCGCGAGCTCGCGCCGGCGGCGGCGACGGAGGGGAGGTCCGCAGCCCGCAAGGGGGCCGTCCGCCTCGTCGCCCTCGACTCGTAGCCGTCGCAACAGGGCGAGCACGCGCGCTCGGATCCTTCGCACCAGCAGCTGCAGTTCTCCCGCAGTCGGCGGCTCGAACGGAACGAACTGCAGGTCACCATCCGCGACGCCGGACCGGAACGCGCCATCGAACGCGAGAGTGTGGAAATGGACGTTGAGGTTGAGCGCGCTGCCGAAGCGCTGCACGGCGGTGACGGCACCGACTTCGGAGAACCGGATGCCGACCGCGAGACCGCGACGGCGCAGGAAACCGAGGACCGCGCGCACGAAGACGTTCCGCACGCGCCGGCACAACGCGCGCTCGAACGCGATCCGGTACCGCAGAGGGATCGGGACCGAGAGCACCCACTGCCGGAACGGCACGCGGGGAAGCACGCGATCGACGAGGTGCGCTGCCGTCGAAGCCATCCGCCGCCCGCCACAGGACGGACAGAAGCCGCGGCCCTTGCAGCTGAACGCCACCAGGGCGTCCCCGCCGCAATCGTCGCAATGCACGCGCACGAAGCCGTGTTCGAGCAGTCCGCACCGTAGGTAGGCGCGCAGCTCACGCTCGACGAAGTGCGGCAGACCACGGCCGTCGGCGCATTCACCAGCGCGCGCGAGGAACTGATCGAGGTGCTCGGAGACGATGCGGTGGAGTACGGAGCGTTCTGGCTCGCGGCGCCGGTACTCGCCCCGAGTCGCCGCCGCCGCGACCGTCGTGCCTGGCTCCATCCGAGAGAGATGGTCGATCGCCGCGTTCTGCGGTGACGTCGCGCACGCGACCCTTCACGCGGTGGTCTACGCGAGTCGTCGGCGCGGCTCCGACCCGGCTGAGGAGTCGAGCTTCCATGGAGATGGCGCCGCCAACGAGGCGGTGACGGTCACCCGGTTCGTGCGGATCACGACGACGACGGCCGATGGCAAGGCCGGGTCCGCAAAGACGCTGTCGCGCGCGAGGTACTTCGTGGTCGCGGGCGTCGAACTCAACTCGAACTGGCATTTCGGCGACCGCGGCGATCCGAACGACGAGTACCCGGCCGCTGGCACGCCGGAGCTGAGTGAGACGTCGGCGCCCGAGCGAGCAGCGCCCACGCCACCACCAGCGCCGCCTCACCGTGTCCGGCCGCGCGACGCCGGTCCGTAGTAGCTCCTGGACGACGTGCTGCGCGAGGACGACATGCACGCGACGACCTGCGTGCGATGCAAGGGGACGGCACGGCCTCGACCTCAGTGCTCTCCGATCGGGCAATCGCGACGCGCGAGAGCGGTGGCCCCTCGACCGGGTTCTCCACCTGCTCGCCCGCCGTCAACCAACGACCGATGTCGCCTTTCCGTATCGACCGCTGGAGACCGCCGCGGCCCCGTTTCCGTTAACCACCTGTTAACCGCTCTCCCGCTCTCCGTTTTCGATCGGAGAGTTTCTGAGCATTCGGGCCGCTTCGTTCGCCTCGACGCGCGGGCTGCCCGATCGTGCGACGCGAACTGAGAGCGACTTGCCCTCCGGGGACGCGGGCGCTCGCGTCAACCACGGCGCGCGCCGAGCGGCGCTGCCGCAGCGCACATTGGCTCCCCGAGTAGGACTCGAACCTACAACCCTCCGGTTAACAGCCGGATGCTCTACCATTGAGCTATCAGGGAGCTGCGAAAGAGGCGCGGAATCCTAGGCCGTATCGGCCGGAAATCAACCTTCGCTCAAGCGCGGCGACGCGGGCGCGCGGCCGGGCTTCGGGGTGGCGCGCTTGCGGCCGCGGCGGCGCGGGCCTACGGTTCGTGGATGCGCTTCGCCCAGGCTCTGCTGCTGCGGGTCGTCGGTCTCATCGCGCTGCCGGTCACGGCGCGCGCAGCCACTCCGGAAGTGCCGTACGTCCATGACGCGCCGCGCTTCGAGCTGCGGCTCCCATCAAGCGCATGGCAGCGGCGCGACGTCCTGGCCGAAGGCGTGGTCGCCGTCGTGCTGGCGCCGGTCGCCGACCTGACGACGCGCTGCTCGGTGCTGCGCATGGACACGCGCCACCTGCCGGACGGAATCGCCACCCGCGCTCGCCAGCTCGCCGCCGCCGCCGGTGCCGGGTTCCGTGACGACGGGATCCGCGAAGAGCCCCTCGACGGCCGCACGGCGCAGCGCTGGGACTACGCGCTGCACGGCCAGCCGGTGGCGGAGTGGCTGTTCGCCGACGCCGGCAAGTGGGTCCTGTTCCAGCTCGCCGCGCCGACCGAGGCGTGGAACGACCCGATTCGCCGCGCCGAACTCGACGCGATCCGCGCCTCGTTCCGCTGGACCGGCGGGGCCGATCCGGTCCCGGCGCAGGTCAGCGCCACGGCACCGGAGGCGATCCGCGCGCGTCGCGCCGAGGCGCTGGCGGCGGTCGCCACCGACTGCGCGGTCGAGTCGCATCGGATCGAGGTGCGGGTAGAGCCGGCGGCCGGGACGCTGGACGTGCTGGATGAGCTCGAGCTGGTCGCGACGGCGGATGCCGTCGCCAAGGTCGAGCTCTACACCAGCGTCGTCAACGTCGATGAGGTCACCTGCGACGCGCCGCACCGCTGGTCGACCCGCAAGCTCCCGCAGGTCGACGTGCTCGAGCTGCAGTTCGACCCGCCGCTCGCGCGGGGCCGGCGTCTCACGGTCCTGGTGCACGCCGCCGCCGACGACTTCTTCCTCGCGCAGGATCAGCAACTGGTCGCGGAGATCGCGGTCTTCGGTCAGGTGCGGCCGCGCTCGAGCTGGTCGAGTCACGTGGTCTGGTATCCGATCGACGGACGCAACGACGCCGCCGTCGACATCACCTTCGACGTGCCGGCGCCGTACGTCGCCGTGACGGGGGGCGACCTTGTCGTCGAGCGCGAGGAGGGCGGTCGGCGCATCCGCCGCTACGTCGAGGCGTCGCGCCACCCGCGGCTCCTGCCGTTCGGCTTCGCCGTCGGCGAGTACGTGTCGCAGGCGACCCGCAGTCCCGGCGGGCTCGCGCTCGAGGTGTTCGGCTTCGCCGGCGAAGAGCAGCGCATCGCGCAGCGGATCGAGTTCCTGGCCAAGGCGGCCGCGGCGTTCGAACCGGCGTTCGGGCCGCTGCCGTGGGCAGAGGTCCGCTTCTGCCACGTGCAGCCCGAGCGCAAGGAGACCGGCGTCAGCCTGCCGGGCCTCATCCTCGTGTCCGACGCCTACTTCCCCGACCTCGAGGGGATCGATGCCTCGGATGGCGACCTGACGCGGCCGGACGTGCTCGGATTGCTGGTGATCGCCGATGAACTCGCCCACCAGTGGAACATCTACGCCACCGGTTTCCCGAACGAGCTCGGCGAGGGGCTCTCGACCTACTCCAACGCGCTCTTCGTCGAGGCGCTGCACGGCTACGACGCCTACCTCCGCGTCATCGCCGGCTGCCAGGACGGCTGGATCGATGCCGCCGGCGCCATGACCGAGTTCGCCGTGGCCGACCCCGCGATCTACTCGAACGCCCGCTATCGCAGCGTCGTCTTCTGCAAGACGCCGCTGGTGCTGCACGCCCTGCGCGAGCAACTCGGCGACGCGCGCTTCTTCGCCGGTCTCGCCGCCGCGTTCGGCGAGCGCGACCGCGCTGTTGACGGCTTCGAGCGTTTCGCCCGTGGCTTCGCCCGTGGAGCGGGGGCGGACGTCGCCGCCTTCTTCGAGCGCTGGTTCTTCCGCGCCGGCTTTCCGCAACTGCAGGTGACGCAGCGGCCGATGGCGGGCGGCGCCTCGCTGCGGGTGGTGCAGGTGCAGCCGGAGGCGCCGTATGAACTGATCCTGCCGCTCGAGTTCCGCGGCGAGGACGGGCGGACGCACCGCACCTGCGTCCTGGTCAACGAGCGCGAGCAGCGGTTCGACGTCCCGGTCCCGTTCCGTCCGCTCGGCGTGACCGCCGATCCGGACGGCGTCGCACCGGCGCGGATCGACGGCTGATCGCGGCTGCCACGTTGCGCTACCCGGAGGCGCCAGCTCCCCGACCGGGCGGCGCCGCCAATTGACGGTCGTTCGCGGCAGGGATACGGTCACGTCCTCGTGGCCGCACGGCCCCCCGGCGGTCGCCTCGAGGGAGCGAGCATGGAGCTCCGCGCGCTCGGCGGTTCGTGGCTGGTCGCCGCGCTGGCGTCCCTCGCTCTGCCGTTCGGCGACGACTGGAAATCGCAGCGCGCCGAGCTGGTGAAGGCGTGCACCGCCGACCAGGATCGGGCGACCCGCGAGAACGCGATCACGAAGATCGGCGGCCACCCGGGCGTCGACCCGACGCGCGCGCTGCTCACCGCGCTCGACGAGTGCCTCGCCGAACAGGAGTTGCTGCAAGCGCGCTTCGACGAATTGTCGAAGGAGGTGCAGGAGATCCTGGTCGGCAAGCAGGATGTGCGCCTCGCCGCGCCGAAGACCAAGGGGCAGATCGAGGAGCGCAAGAAGCTCGGCGACAAGATGCTCGAGGAGGCCGCGCTCGAGGAGC
>Ga0194131_10009650_pt1 | contig 12121 bp, 9 predicted proteins | sample TA2KigO120mmetaG_FD_148631 | JGI IMG/M metagenome (GOLD analysis project Ga0194131, IMG submission 148631) | Freshwater microbial communities from Lake Tanganyika, Tanzania - TA2015053 Kigoma Offshore 120m | ecosystem: Environmental > Aquatic > Freshwater > Lake | place: Tanzania: Lake... | reverse complement strand
GCGAAGAAGCAACTCGGTGTGGGCCTCGACTGCGGGACGATGAACATCGTCTCCGCCCGGCGCACACCCAAGGGGATCGAGACTCGGCGGATGCGGGACTCGTTCCTCGACCTGCCGACGAACGCGAAGAAGATGCTCAAGCTGTCTGGCGTGAACTACATCGAGCGTGGCGACGAGGTGTTGGTTCTCGGAGATGCGGCCCTGGAGATGGCCTCGATGTTCGGTCAGGAGCCGCGTCGTCCTCTGGCGGCGGGTCTTCTGGCAGCGGGTGAGATCGACGCCCTCGAGGTGTTGGGCCTCCTGATCAAGCACGTCCTCGGGGAGCCCGCCGAGAAGGGTGAGGTGTGCTGCTTCTCCGTTCCCGCCGCCCCTGTGGATGCTCCGGACCGGGACATCATCTACCACCAGGGCGTCCTGGAACGGATCGTCACCGAGTGCGGGTACGTCGCCATCCCCAGCAACGAGGCGATGGCCATCATCTACGCCGAGACGGCGAAGGATGGGTTCTCGGGCCTGAGCTTCAGCTACGGCTCGGGCATGACCAACTGCGCCCTCGCCATCAACACCATCGAGGGCCTCTCGTTCTCCGTCGCCCGGGGTGGGGACTGGATTGATGCGGGTGCCGCCAAGGCGGTGGGCTCGACCCAGGCCCGGATGTGCTCGCTCAAGGAGAAGGGCATCGACCTCCTGAAGCCCAAGGGGCGCGAGGAGGAGGCTCTGGCCCTCTACTACAAGAACCTCATCGAGTACGGCCTCGACCATGTGGCGGCCCAGTTCGCTCGGGTCAAGGGTCAGTTCGCACTCCCGAAGGCCATCCCGCTCGTCATCTCGGGCGGGACAAGCCTGGCGGGTGGTTTCAAGGAGTTCTTCGAGCAGGTCTTCGAGCGGAAGCGGAAGCGTTTCCCCATCGAGATCAGCGAGGTCCGTCACTCCAAGGAGCCCCTCAACGCGGTGGCACAGGGGCTCTTGCTCCAGGCCATGCAGGAGCACGACGAATGAGGTCTACCACCCGAGTCACGTTCGACCCTCCCTCGGACACGGTCCAAGCCTATCGACTCACGGAGCTTCTGAAGCGCGCCGAGTCCGAGCTTCCTCCTCCCGAGGTTGTTCGTTCGGCCGACACGGAAGTGCTCCTGTACTGCTGGGACCGCAAGCGACCTCGGGAACCCAAGCAATGAACAACATGCTGTCGTTGGAGGTGCTTCAGCGCGTCCGCGACGGGGACGTTGTGTGGGTGACCGTCCGCCCGGGGATGGAGCCGGAGGAGATGGATGTGATCCGGGATGTTCTGGCGGCCAACATGCACGGGGATGCCACGATCATCGTGACCCCCGTGGGGTTCCTCGAGTCCATGCGGAAGATGCCCCTGTCCGAGTTGATCGAGCTTCGGGATCAGCTTGAGGCCGCCATCGGGGAGTACCTCGCCACGAACACCCGCGCAGAGGCGTGACCCATGTACTACCACCTCACCGAAGCCACCAAGAGGCGCTTCATCCTGGAGCTACGGCGATTCTGGCAGTACCACCCGAAGTACCGCGACATCGTGGACCACATCCAGGGGAAGTACTCGTTTCGTGAGCGGCCGTCTTACGGCATCATCCTCAAGACCTCCTCGGCCAACCACGTCCAGCTTTCGGCCGACAACTACCTCGGGGTCGTCCAGTCCTACGTGATGCTGGCTCGGTACAAGGACAAGCCGGGGCTGTCGATCGAGTGGGTGCGTGAGGACGCGGTGGCGATCCGGAACAACGGCGGTGTGTTCCCCTCGCCACCCGGGATCTACTTCGTCGAGATCACCGAGGCATCCGACCCGTCTCCGCCCTACAACGTGGAGCCGAGCTTCGAGTTCATGGTGGACCCGCTCCTCGAGATCACGAACGAGACAGCCACCAAGGTCAACGACTTCACCTGGATGGTGTCGAACCCGTACCACGCGGGCTCGACCCGCGTGTTCGAGATGCCAGGGTCGGTCCCCCTCGTGCGGGGGGTCAACTACACGGAATCTCCGACGACAGGGGAAATCATCATCACCCTCCCCCTGGAGCCGGGCAGCTACCTCATGGTGGACTACCGCTACCCCGGGGAGTCCACGGGTCCGTGGAAGATCCAGGAGAACTTCGCTCACAAGACGGCCATCCCCGGCTGCGTGCTGGCCTTCGGTCGCCGTGTCCAGAAGGGCGACATCCTCGCGGTGGTGGTGTCCAACCGTCGGCTGCCTTCGGCGCTCGAGTACGGCGGCAAGTGGGACATCTCCCTCGACTTCGACATCGTGGCTCGGGACCCCTACGCACAGCAGGAGATCACGGACGCCACCGTGATGTACCTGTGGGGTGTGGCCCGAAACCGACTCTCGCTTGAGGGGATCGAGATCACCGCTGTCTCTATGGGCGGGGAGACCGAGGAAATCTACGACGAGACGGCGGACGACTACTTCTACAACGCCAGCTTCGCGGTCCAGACCCAGACCGACTGGTCCATCCATGTGCCGCTCTCGGCCACCATCCGTCGCGTCGTCCCGCTGACCCAAGAGCAGATCGCCGAAGTGGCGGCCATGACCGGGGACCAGCTTCTTGAGGCCGGGGTGGTGTCCAACATCCAGGTGCTCGAAAGCCTGGGCCTCCAGAGCTTCGACGATCCCTTCTTCAGCGGAAAGACGTCGACCTTCGAGACGATCAAGTAGGGGCGTGGGGTACGGTGGTCGGTCTATAAACTCCCACGTAGTAGGAGAGGCCGTTGCCGATCACCCCCAACACCCCCGACTGCGGCGTCTACGAGATTTGGTGTCTCGTGTCGGGGAAAGTCTATGTGGGAAGCTCGGTGAATGTGGCGGCGAGGCTTCTTGCCCACTTCTCCCGCCTTTGTCGCGGACGACACGAAAACATCCACCTGCAACGGGCATGGGACATGTATGGAGAGGGGGCCTTCTGGGGCTACTGTGTGACGAAGTGCTCCGCCGAGGACCAGTTCGCCACAGAGCAGGTGTACCTAGATGCTCTGCCTCCCACCTCTCGCTTCAACATCGGTGTTGAAGCGGGTCGCGGAGATAGGTATGCCCGAAAAGGGTCGCACAACACGGTGGAACACAACGCTCGGATCAGCGGGGCCAACCGTGGGCGTCCCTCTTGGAACAAGGGGGGGGGTAAACACCTGGGCTACGGAGGCAGCAGCTTCGCGGGCGGATCGTTCCTTCCACATACTGCGGGCGGAGCACACTGACGGTCGGGTCATCCACTTCGTCAGCGAGGCTGAGGCGGCACGAAAGATGGGCTATAAGCGCAAGCGTATCAACGAGAGCCTCCGGCGTGGAGCCCGACTCACAACCGGGTGGTTGTTCCGTCGTGAGCCGAAGGGGGTGTGCCATCCCGATCTATGAATATGAGTGCAGCGACTGCGGACTCCGCTTTGAGAAGATGCGGAAGATGTCCGAGTCTGACGCCTCCACCCCATGCCCCGAGTGTGGTGTGGACGGTGCTCGCAAGCTCGTTTCGGCGGTGAACCACACCTTCGCCCACAAGGTCGTTGGCGGGCCTCGTCCCCAGAACACGGGCGTTCACTCCATCGACTACAGCGCCGACCAGGTGATTGGCCGAGATGCCGAGCAGCGGTGGAGGCTCATCGGCGACCGGTCCAAGCACAAGGATGGTGTGGTCCACGACGCTCGAAAGGCGGGTCAACTCGTGACCCGCGACCATCTCACCCGCACCACCGAGGGCGGCTACCGGACCATCACCGAGTCCGAGCGTACCTCCGCCAACCAGGGGCGGGAACTCTTCCGACAGGCTCAAACCGCCGTCGAAGCCAGTGTGCAGCGTTCCAAGAAGGCCGAGGGCTAGAAGCACTCGCCTGCAACCGCGACCCGACGGGCCGCACCGATAGACCCAGACCCGACTGAACCGAGACCCGACCGAACCCAGACCGAACTTTAGGCGTTCCCCTCGCTCGAGGGACAAGACCGGATCGATGAACTCGGATCAGACGGACAAACGGCTCGCTCGGAACAACGCGGTTGCAAGCGGAGGGTTCACCTCTCACCTACAGGCATAGGGTTCAGACCAGACCTTCAGGGGTCCCGGTGAACTGCCTATGACCGTGGCTGAGCCAAGAGCCCATCAGCTTCGAGGAATGGAAACATGGCCTTCCCCAATGGCATCTACGCCCCTCCCGGTGTCTACACCAAGACCAACTACGAGAACCCGACTCAGGGCCTACTCGAGGGTCTGCGTCTCCCCATCCTGATCGGGACGGGCTCGGAGATCCTGACCCAGAACAACCTGGAGATGGTCCGGGGCTCGTCGGCTTCGGTCGACCAGCGGATCGTCCAGGAGGACGAGTCGGGTCGAGCGGTGGTCAGCATCTCGCTCGCCGGGGCAGTCACCCTGGGCGACTTCGACGGCGAGTTGACCCGCATCCAGACCCGCAAGTTCCCGATCGTCAACGGGAACGGCACGGGCACGACTGCCACCAAGGCGTCGTCGGTGACCGTGACGATCAACGGCCAGCCCATCGTGGTCATCGCGATGGACGGGGCCAAGGGCATCCTCACCCTCGCCTCGGCTCCCGAAGCGGGCGACGAGGTTCGGGTCACCTACTTCTTCAAGCGCACGGACACCCTGATCACGGACACCGTGACGGACCAGGTGACCAAGACCGGGGCCGAAATCTACGGGTCGGTCGGCCAGAGCTACGCCATCACCACGGGTGACAACGACACGTTCGTGATCACGGTGGACGATGAGACCGTGGTCTCCGTGACCATCCCCTCGTCCGGGGTGACCCCTTGGACCGCATCCCAGGTGGCTGCGTTCATCAACGCGGCGGCCACGGCGGCTTCGACCACCCTGGTGGCCACCACGGCGGCGAACAACTTCGGCCAGACGGTGCTCTACCTGACCGCCGAGCGCAACATGCTCATCGGCTCGGGCACCGCGAACTCCACCCTCGGGTTCACCTCTGGGTTCAGCACGGCCCGGAACAAGGTGTTCTACACCTTCCAGGGTCCGATCGTGGACGGGACCAACGGTGGCATCACGACCACCGACCCCTCCGACGTGACGGTGAAGGTCGACGGGGTGCAGGTCATCCCGACGGCGGTGGACGGTGCCAACCGGGCTGTGACCCTTCCCTTCGCCCCCGAGGTTGGGGCGGTTGTCACCCTGCAATACTACTTCAACGCCTGGCAGGACACGTTCGACTACCTGGCCCACATCAACGTCACCGACATCCTCCAGTGCGGTGTGACGCCGAGCCGGTCGGACTACACCGACGGTGTCGACTTCGTGCTCTGGAATGATCCGGTGGACGGGTCCTCCCGGATCGTGTGGGGCACCGCCGTCCTCATCCGGGCGGGCGAGCACACCAGCGGCTCCGAGTACTTCAACGAGTCGCAGGTGTCCGCCACCCTGGTGGACACCCGGGGCTACCTGCAGCCCTGTGTCGCGGTCGTGGACACCACGGTCATCCCCGTCAAGGAGAGCCGGACCCAGTTCACGATGCCGCTCGTCCCGACCACGGGCAACGGCCGCAACAGCCCGCTCGGCTCGAGCCTGTTCCAGACGGTCAGCAACGACCGCATCGACCTCCCCACGGACCGTCCGGACCTCGTGATCGCCTACTGGGGCTTCGGGGTTCAGGACGCCATCGCGCGGGGGCCGGTCGAGGTCACGAAGGTGGACTCGGCCACGAGCACGCTCACCCTGAAGAGCGCGGTTCCGGTCGGGGCACAGGTGTTCGCGACCTTCTACTACAACACCCTGGTCGACCAGGAGTACTCGGTTGTCGCTGAGACGGCTGGGTCGTCGGGTGTGGGCACCTACTCCATCACCAACGAGAGCGGGGAGTCGTTGTACACCCCGCAGTTCGGAACGAAGTCCTCGGGGCTCGCCTCCATCACCCTCCAGTTCCCCTCGGGGTCTGAGCGGAAGCCCGACGTGCGGTTCGAGACTCCGTTCAGCACGACGAGCTTCGACGGTGCTGTCGAGGAAGATGTCACCGTCACCTTCCGGTCGGTGGACTCGACTCTCGGGGCCTACACGGTGCCGGGTGCCGGCGACTACGTGTTCATCCAGAACGCCTCGGACCGCATGCGCTTCCTCGTGGACGGTGCGGCCCTGGCCGGGGCTGCCGCAGGCATCGACCTGTCGGGTGTGATGGGCACCGTCAACCTGGGTGTCCCCGCCACGATGCTCGGTGCGGAGATCGCCTACGCGGCTGACTCCGGGTACATCACCTACGAGGTGGACTCGACCAACAACGGGGTCAACCTGACCGTGGACGGGGCGCTCATCACCGCTTCTGCCGCGACGGGCACGACTCAGACGTTGGCGGCCTACGTGACCGCCATCAACACGGCGGCCAACACGGTCCCGTCGGTGTGGGCGGGCGCGGGCAAGTTCCTCTCGTCTGTGATCATCACGGTCAACGAGTACGACCAGATCCGGTTCCACTACACCGGTGACGTGTCCACGGCCTCGGGCGTGCTTGTCGCGACCATCGCCCCAGGCACCTACGCCTCCGTGGCGACTCTGGCAGCGGCTGTCCAGACCGCCATCACCACCCAGATCGGCACCTTGGGTGTCGCCTTCGCGGGTCTCGCGGTGACCGTGACCGCCAACGGGGATGGGAACCTCGTGTTCGGCCTCACCAAGGCCACGGGTGACGCGGCGGGTGTGTTGGACTTCATCACCCACGGCACCGCCGGTCGGGACTTCGCGGTTCTCGCGGGTATCGACACGGATGCAGCGACGGCGGGTTCCCAGACCAAGCTGTTCCAGGGGCCGATCGCTCGTCGCTTCACGATCGCGGGCAACAACACCTCGGCCCTCCTCCACGACCGCCTGATCCTTCGGAGCCGCGTGGTTCCGGGCTACGGCACCGTGTACCCCTTCACGACCCTGGCCAACACGGGCATCACCGTGCAGGGTTCGACGGGGGATACCCTCACGGGGCTCACCGCCCTCGAGACGGCTCCTTCGGTGTGGAAGGCGGCGGTGCTCGGGGCCACGTTCCGTGGTGAGGTTGGCTTCGCGGGTGGGCAGGTGCCGACGGGCACCTACGGCGACCTTCGCGACGGGCAGCCCTCGGTCACGTTCTACGCTTCTGGGGGTACGAACCCCCAGAACAACGTGTTCAAGTTCTCCGTGAACAACACCCCCGTGACGGTTGAGTTCACGGATGCCGCTGGCGCGGCCATCTCCTCGGGTGGCTCCGCCGACGTCCCGCTCGGACCTGCCGGCACCGCCAACACGGTTCTCAACCAGATCCGGGTCGCGATCCAGGCTGCGGGGTTCTCCGGCCCACAGTCGATCACCATCTGCCGCCAGGAAGGCGCGGCCATCCGGCTCTTGTCGAACCAGGAGTCTTCGACCGCCACGGTCGTCATCGGCAACGGCAACGCCAACGATGTCCTCGGGTTCAACTCGGGGGACGTGGCTGAGCGGACGCTGGTTACCCCGAAGGCGGTGGCCTCGGCCCTCATGGGGCACTCGGCCGCGACGATCTCCACCTCCATCCTCGGCTGGTCGACTCCGACGGCGACCTACTTCGCCGCCGAGGCTCTGGCCTGGGTGGAGTACGACGATGGTGGGGCGCAGTACCTCTACCTCCAGTCGCAGGGCACCTCCGGACTGGGCACCGCTTCGAGCATCGCCTTCGCGGCGGCCTCGTCGGATGATGTGCTTCTCCCCGGCACCGGGTTGGGCGCGGTGGCTGGAGACGGCGGTGCGGGTGAGGTCGGCATCAGCGGCTTCACGGTCTCCTCGTCGGACTTCGTGAACGGCTCGGGCACCATCAACACCTCGGTCCTCAACCCCGCCAACGACGGGAAGGGCCAGGACGGCGTGGTGGGTCAGACCTACCGCGACCTCGTGACGGGCCTGACCTTCTCGGTCCTCGAGCGCGAGGGCGGCTCCAACTACCCGACGGGTGAGTCCTTCACCTTCACGGTCCGCAAGGTGGTCACCACCGACTCGAACCTGCCGGTCAACACGTTGCCCGGTGTGGAACTGGTCGTGACGAACACCTTCAACATCACGCCCGATGACTCGGCCATCGTCGAGACCTTCGAGCGTGGTGGGGCCGAGCCGGTCACGGGCGACCTCTACTACGTGTCCTACCAGTACACGAAGCAGGACTACGAGACGGCCCTGTTCACCCGCCTGGCCACCGTCGAGGCGATCTACGGGGAAATCTCGCCGGACAACCCGGTGTCGCTGGCCTCCTACCTGGCCGTCCTCAACGGGGCGGTGCTGGTCGGCATCAAGCAGGTGCAGAAGGATATCGACACGAACGGCGATGGGATCCCGGACGCGGCTTCCATCACGGCCTTCCGCAACGCGGTGGATGAACTCGAGGGTCCGCTCACGGGCGGGATTCTCCCGGACATCCTCGTCCCGCTTCGCGGCGACAACGTGGAGTTCTTCCAGTACATCACCAAGCACGCGGACATCCAGTCCGACATCCGCCACCAGGCGGAGCGGACCGTCATCGCGGGTGTGTCGGCGGGTACTTCCATCCGGTCGGTCGGCAACGTGGCACAGGCGGTTCAGCGGACCCGCTTCCGCCTCGTCTACCCGGACATCGTGATCGTCCCCCTGCCTCGTGCTGATGGGACGGACGAGGAGACGCTGGTGGACGGCACCTACCTCGCCTCGATGCTGGCTGGGTCGGTGGTCAGCCCGAACACCGACGTGGCGACCCCCTGGACGAACCGTCGTCTCATCGGGGCCACCAAGCTCGCCAAGACGCTCGATGCGGTCGAGATGAACCAGGTTGCCGTGAAGGGCGTCACGGTCCTCGAGGACCGCCCGCCGGTCATCCGGGTCCGCCACGGCCTCACGACCGACCTCGTGGGCAACAGCACGAACGGGAACGCCAACCTGTCGAAGCTCCCGACGATCATCCAGATCGTCGATGAGGTCCAGCAGCAGTCGCGTCAGACCCTCGACCGGTTCATCGGTACGAAGTTCCTGCCCGGCGTGTTGAGCCAGATCGAAGGTCAGTTGAGCAACACCCTGAAGCTCCTTGTCCAGGGGCAGATCCTCGCCGCCTACACGGGCGTCAAGGCGAAGATCGCTCCCGACGACCCGACGGTCGCCGAGGTCGAGGCGTTCATCCAGCCGGTGTTCCCGCTCCTCTACATCGTCGTGACGTTCAACCTGCGCTCAAGTTTGTAGGGCAACCCACAAAGGAGCGGAAATACGGGTTGACGACGCCCGTAGGACCGGTCAAGCTCCTCCTCGGATGGACGAGGAGGAGCCGTGGCGAAAGACGGAATCGAGGGGCAGGATTTCGTGGTGTGCCGCGAGTGTGGGCATCGCGGAGCGAAGCTCTACAGGCACATCGAGTCGGCTCACGGGCTCACCACTTCGGCCTATACCGAGAAACATGGTGTTGATGCACCACTCCGGTGCTCCGCTGCAAAGGCGAAGCAGGATGCTTCTCGAACGGCTCGGCTTGGGGCCTCACCGAAGACCTGGCGGGAGACGAAGGAAGTGGCGTGCCCGTCGTGTGGGAAAGCCCATCTCGTCGGGAAGCAGATGGGGAAGCTCCACGATCTCCGGTGTTCTGAGTGCAAGAAGGAACTCGGCTATGTCCTCCCTCTACTGACGGTCTGGATGTCGAAGGTGGAGGGGGTGGACTACGTGGTGTGCCGGGACTGTGCTCACCGGGCGGAGAACCTCACAAGCCACGTCACTCATCTCCACCCGGGATACCGAGAGAGGTACCCTGACGCCCCCTTGGTTGCGGACGAGTCGGCTGTACGGGACAAGTCCTCTCTCAAGGAGCGAGTGCTCTCTGCGGTGACACGGCACCGGATGTCCGTGAACGCTGGTCGGTGGAACGCTGGTCTCACAAAGGAGACGGACGAGCGGGTGGCTCGAGCGGCGGAGAAGATGCGGGGTCGCGTCTCGTGGAGTCGTGGGCTCACGAAAGAGACCGACCCGAGGCTCGCTGGGGCGGTGGAGAAGCTACGCGCCTACATGGGGGCGAATCGGACATGGGGGAACGGGCTGAAGGCGGAACTGACGCCGGAGGACTTTGAGCCGTACCTTGACGAGCATGGGCGGGTGGATCGGAGGGCTGCGGAGGAGGGGCTCGGGCTTTCGTGGCGGACGCTGTTCACGTACATGGAGGTGCTCGGGCTCGCCACGTCGGACGTACACGTCAAGGCGAGGGCCGAGGCGGCGACCCTCCACATCGAGCGGGAGGACCTTCTTCGGTTCGCGCTCGGGAACGGGAAGGTGAGCATCGGGGCGGCGATGAGTGGGCTCGGGCATTCGTTCCCGGTCATCAAGAAGGAGTGTGGACGACACGGGTTGGAGACGTTCCATCGACGCATCCGGCAGACCTTGTGCCTCGACGCGGTGGCGAAGGCGCTCGGAGTGGCCTCGTTCGTGCAGGAGTGGGAAACGATGCGGTTCACGAACCCGAAGACGGGCCGGAGATTCCGGTTCGACGGCTACTACGAGGACTGGAACCTCATCGTGGAGTTCCACGGACACCAGCACTGGCAGTTCCCGAACGCCTACATGCTCGACGAGTCCTACCGACCCCTCTGGGAGGAGTCCTGTTGGCGGGACCAGGAGAAGGTGCGGCTCGCGACAGAAGCGGGCATCCACTACCTCGTGGTGCGGGAGGACGAGCCCTTCACGGACCCGGTGTACCTGGCGGGCCGGTTGGTGCAGATGGGCGTGCTGAAGTCTGACCAGGTGCCGCTGCGTCCGATTCCGTGTAGGGGCGGCAAGGAGGTGAGTGTTGATGTACAACAAGGACTCCGAAGGTGAGGCACGTAAGCGTCGGGTGTCGGTGTCCAAGAGTGATCCGGACATCTCAACTCTTTGTCGGAAGCTCGACGAGCAAGAGCTTTCGTTGACGCCTCGCTACCAGCGAAAGCAGGGCATCTGGGAGCCGAGGGTAAAATCTAGGTTTGTGGAGTCCCTCATACTAGGCATCCCGGTGCCGCCTATTTTCGTTGCGGTCAACTCCGCTGGGATCTGGGAAGTCATTGATGGGCTTCAACGTCTCACGACCCTCCAGACCTTCGTGCAGGGGAAGTGGCCTCTGACACAACTCGAGTTCCTGACGGATCTCAATGATCATCGCTTCAAGAAGCTGGATCCGGTGTTGCAACGTCGAATCCTGTCGACGGCACTCACCGTGTACGCGGTCCCGACCGACAACCCAGCGTGGAGTGAGCGAATCTGCAACGTGATCTTCGATCGCGTTAACTCCGGCATGCCCCTCAACCAGGGAGAGCGTATTCGGGGCACGGATTCCACGGGGTATCTCCGGGCACTCGTGGATGCTCTTGTGCCACTGATTCGGGACATCAGCGGTGTCAAGTCAACCTCGAAGCGAAATGTCTCTTGGAAGGTTGGTGCTGGGGTGTTGTTGGGGATCCTGGGCTTGCAGGAGTCGTCCGGCGTATCGCTCGCCGGACTCTCTTTTCAGAAGGCGGGAAGCAACCCCACTCGGGCGTTTCTCGATCATCTACGGTCCAGGGTGGACGCAATGACACCCGACGAACGTTCCGATTTGGAGGTGTTGGCGCGGAACACCCTCTCTCGGATGAAAGAGGTATTTGGGAGCACTGCTTTCCGGTTCTGGCGAGGCGGAGCCCCGAGTAATCGTATGGGGTTCACCCCTGCGGTGTTCCAGGCATACCTGATTGTCCGCTTCGGACAAGGCCCAGAGGTGCTGGGGGCATACCGGCGGATTTGCGAACAGATGCCCGCCATCTGGAATTTCGAGAACCAGCATATGTGTGCGGCCTTCAGTCTGGCCAAAGACCGATTGGGCTAGCCCTGTACCCGCTCCTAGATCGTGAAGTCCACGTCCCAACTCCCACGGTCGGACTCGACGGGGGTGGGGACTTCGCGGCTCTCGACGGGGATGGGGCGAGGAGCCTCGAGACGAGGCTGGCGATTCCAGCTTGCCTCGTCCTCTTTGCGCTGCTGCTCTTGCTTCTTCTTCTCGATGAGCCAGGGTGGCAGCATGGACACCTCCTACCCACAGCATACGTCCGGGGAGGTCTTGCCTGAACCCTAAATTGTGCTGCTGAACAACTCGGGATCGGGGCGACCCCCAGCCGCAACGTGGGCCACGGCCTCGAGCCACCTCAAGG
>Ga0194131_10009649_pt1 | contig 12124 bp, 7 predicted proteins | sample TA2KigO120mmetaG_FD_148631 | JGI IMG/M metagenome (GOLD analysis project Ga0194131, IMG submission 148631) | Freshwater microbial communities from Lake Tanganyika, Tanzania - TA2015053 Kigoma Offshore 120m | ecosystem: Environmental > Aquatic > Freshwater > Lake | place: Tanzania: Lake... | reverse complement strand
TGGCCTCTTGCAATCGAAAATCGACCTTCCGAATCGTCGCTTCCAGCCAAAGGTCTCGATTCACCACCCGCTCCCCGACGTAGCCTTGCTGCAAGGCTTGGCGGCACATCGAAATCGCGTCGTCGAATCTCCCCAGTTGAAGGAGTGACTCGATCGCGCGCTGAAGCACGCGCGGCGGCGCCTTGGGGTCCAGTTTGAACTGGATGAGGCCAAACTTGGACTCGTCCGGATTGAACGCGTCCGCCGCCCATTGCAAGCAGGCGGCGTCATCCGATCGATCCCATGCGATTTCGGCCAGATACAGCCGGTAGACGCGCTGATTGGCGGGATCGAGACGGATCAGTTTCTCCAGCGTCTCCCGCAACACTTGGGCGTCGGGAACACGGAAGATGGTGCGCTCGTCCCGATAGGTCTGCATCATGTTCATCACAAGTTGCCGGTAGGGGAGAAGATCTTTCTTGGCGAACGACTCCAAACGGGCGAGGTCTTTCTCAAAACGCAACGCAAACACTTCATGCGGCAGCGGAGGCGAAACCACCCGCGTCAGCAAAGCCAGGGGTTCGATCGAGTTCGGATCCTGCTCCCGCCAACGCAGGAACAACGAGCGCAGCAACCGGCCCGGAGCGATCGCGTTCGGAAGATGATAATCGACGAACGACCAGTAGTCGTCCTCCGTCAACGAACGCTCCCGAAGGTAACGCCCAAGCAACGTCGATGACCGCGGATTGTAATTCTCGTTGAACACCTGCCACAGGTCCGAACTGGTGCGAGCGAAAAAGGCCCGCTGCGCCAGAAACTCAAGGACAGGATACAAATCCGTGTGCATCTCCGCGTCGGGTGGCGCGACGAACCGGCCCCATCCCGACGAAATCAATTGATGCGACAGAAAGACAGGCAGGCTGTTGACCTCAATGCGTTTCAAGTCCGCCTTCACGTCGGCATGTTGAAATCGAGCTTCCATGCCCGCGAGGTCCGGTTCCAGAGGAAGCAGCGAGCCCGTCACCAGCAAATCTCCCTGCCATCCTTGCCAGACACTCAGATGGGGAAACACCGAGCCGAACGTGTGCAGCATCAAGGCAAAGGTGCGGTCGTTCGACTCGTAAGCCTGAACCCACTGAACCATCACGCCCCCGGGCGACAGACGGGAAGCGCACTGCTCATAAAACTCCCGGCTGAACACGGCGGCCACCCCCGCCATCCATGGGTTGGACGGTTCGCTCACAATCACGTCGTACTTGCTCTCACTGGCCAGCAGGAACGATTTGGCATCCTCGATGACGACCCGCACCTTCGGATGGTTCTCCAGCACCCGGTGATTGTAGGGACCAAACAACCGCGCGCCCTCCACAACCTCGGGTGAAATCTCCACCAGATCGATGTGACGGATGGAAGGATGGACCGCCACCGCCCCGCACGTCACACCACAACCCAGGCCCACAATCAGGGCATTCGTCGCCGACGGCTTGAGCATCATCGGCACGTGCCCGGACATGACCTGGGTCTTCATGTCCTCCGCGGTGCTGGCATCCGTCTTGCCGTTCACCTTCAAAAAAAGATTGGTCTTGCCGGAACCGTAGGTCGGCACCACGCAGACGGAGGAACCGGCCCCGTCCTTGTAGTAAGCAAACTCTCCCGACCGCAGATAGCTGCGGTACGCCGCAAGATCATTCGGCATGTTCGTCAACCGCCAGAAGCCCGCGCTGAAGGCCTGTTTCCACGTGGGCTGAAAAACGTTGCCCGCCGTCCACACCCAAACCACCCCGGCCAGTCCCACCCCGGCCATGACGCCAATGCGGGACACCTGCGTGCTCCGCAGCAACACGGCCAATCCGATGCCGGCATTCAACAGAATCCCCAAGGCCAGCGTACGCGCCATGCCCAGCTGGGGCATCAGCCAAAGTCCCGTCAGCGCCGCGCCCAGCACCGTTCCCGCGGTGTTCACCGCAAAGACACGCCCTACCGAACCGCCCGCGTGCCTCAGCTCGGACGTGGAAATGCGGCTGACCAGGGGCAGGGTCATGCCCAGGCAGGTGGTGGGAACAAACATCACCAGGAAGCACAGGCCGAGCTGCAACAAGGCGTAAAACGGATAGTTCGCATCCGTCCGATCCAGCAGGCCCGCCATTTTGCCAAATACGAAGGGCAGGTACTCGTAAAAAAACATCGACAAAAACAAGGTGCCCGCCAGGGCGATCTCCGCCCAGCCGAAGGCGTTCAAGTCGTCCTTCAAGTTCTTCCATCGATAAATAATCACCGCTCCCACCGTGATGCCCGAAATGAAGGTGATCAGCATCAGGGAAAACGCATGCGTGCTTGATCCCAGGGCTAACGCCAGAAGCCGCGTCCAGACCACCTCGTACAGCATCGCCACAAATCCGGAAATGCCGATGGCAGCCAGAGCCAGCCGTGCATGAGAGGATACCGGAGCCTCGGCGGAAGGCCCCCCGGCGTTGGGGGAAGCCGGCTCCGCGATTTCATCCGCCAGCTGGTTTTCACGAAGCTGATAACTCAAATACAGCGCCACCGCCCCGGGCGCCACGTTGCAAAACGCCGCCACATAAAGCGACGCCTCCAATCCGATGCCAGGGATCAAAATGAAATCCGCCAGCACGCAACCGGCAATCGCCCCGGCGCTGTTCACGGCGTAAAGCATCGCCACTTTCTCACGCAACTCGGCGAGCGCACGCGTGGCAAACCGGGCCAGGGCCGGAAAGGTCGCTCCCATCAAAACGGTCGGCACCAGAATCGTCAGCAAACTGAAGGCGAATTTCAGGGCCAGCACTCCGCTCCCCCCGGCTCCCGTGCTCCTCAAGACCGCCACATATCCGTCATGGCAGAATTGGTAATAATGAGGAAACAAGACCGCGTAGAGCCCGATGCCAAGCTCCAAATATCCGTAGAGCGCCAGGGGTCTCCTGGTGCGGTCCGCAAAGTGCCCGAGCCACGCGTTGCCCAATGCCAGCCCGCCCATGAACGAAACCAGCACCGCCACCACCGCGTAGCTGGTGTGCCCCAAAAACAAGCCGAGATAACGAGCCCAGACGGTCTGGTAAATGAGCCCCGCCGCCCCGGAAACCAGAAAACAAACAACGACCGTGCCGAAAAGAGCGGGAGAACGGGAATTCACAAGCATTCAAGCTACGGGGTTCATCGATTGGCCGAGCCCAAGCCGGCGCTTTCGACCAGCACCGCCGCGGCCCGGCGCACAGCGGCGTCCAGAGGTGGAGAGAGCCCGGGAGGAGCATTCGCCGCGAAGCCCCGGCTCAAAGCCAAATGGCCAAGCTCTTTGGCCAAATCGAGCCGCTTCAACGCCAGCGAAGAATCAATCATCCGCCGCAACACGGCATGGGGCGCCTCGGCGTCGTGGGCAAACAACGGCGCCCCCGCCGTCGCCAGGGCGGAGGCAAAGACTTCCGACCCCAAACGCAAACATTGCTCGTCGTCTCCCCGATCCCAGGCGAGCTCCGCCAGATGCAACGTGTAAACCGCGCGATATTGCGAATCTTTGACCCTCAATTCCTCCGTGAGCCGCGCAATCGGTTCGGAATCGGGCACGTGAAACACCGAACGCCACGACCGGTACGTTTCCATGAGCAGTCGCTGCCGGTAACGCGCAACCTTGATCGACTCCTCTGTCCTCGGCCTGGCTCCCGCAGGGGCACCGGTCGTATCCAGCCGGAGCGCGGCCAACTCCGCCAAATTGCCAAACGCATAGAGCTCCAACTCCTGCTCCACAGGCCGGGCCAAGCCAGGCGCCTTCTTGCGCCACTCTTGAATCATGCTCCGCATCAACTTGGGAGCCCCACTCCCCGGACGCGAAAAGAAATCGGAGACCGCCTCGTAATCGGACGCGGCCATCGGATGCTGTTCCAAATACCGTCGCAACAAGCTGCCCGAGCGCGCTTCCATGGCATGATCGTGTTCGCGATGTTTTGAAACCACCCCTTGCACAAAAAAGGCCTTCTGCGCCGCATACTCAAGGGTGGGATAATAATCGCTATGCACCACCGATCCCGCCGGAGGCAAATGCCCGCCGACCTGGGAATCCACCACCTCATGCCAGAAAAACACGGCAGGATGTTTGATGCCAATGCGCTCCAGATCGGTCCGGACCCGCGCACTCTTCATCCGCTCCACCGCGGCCGCGAGACTCGGACGCAGCGGCTCAACCGAGCCGACCAAAATCATGTCCGAAGGGGATCCATGCCACAGACTGATGTGCGGAAAGGAAGTGCCAAACGTGCTCAGCACCATGTCGAACAACTCGTTGTTCGATTCGTAAAGCTGGATCCATTGCACCATCAAGCCTCCCGGTTTCAACCGCTTGCGACAGGCCTCGTAATACTCGCGGCTGAACACATTCGCCACCCCCGCCATCCAGGGATTCGACGGTTCGCTGATGATGATGTCGTATCGATTGGTCCCGAGCTGCAGAAACGTCTTGGCGTCCTCCACCCAAACCTTCACCCGCGAGTCGTCCAACGCCTTGTGGCTGAAATCGTGAAACAACCGCGCTCCGTCCACCACCTCGGGCGAGATCTCCACGACGTCCATGTGTCGCAGGGAATCATGCTGATTGACGGCACCAATGGTCATCCCGCTCCCAATGCCCACCACCAGGACCTCCTGAGACTCAGGCCTCAGGAGCATGGGAATATGGCCGGAGAGCAACTGCGTCGGCACATCCCCTTTGGTCCCGGCATCGCTCTTCCCATTGACCTTGAGCACCAGGTTCTCGGTCGCCGGCCGACCATCCCGGGCGGGCTCGGGAATCCCGAACACCACCACCGTCCCGCTCGCGCCATCGCGGTGATACTTGATCTGCGGAATCTTGGCGACGCGATTGAAGGCTTCCCATGTGCGGGGAGGGTTCGGCATGCGCCAGAGCTCAGCGTGAAAAGACCGCACCCAGCGCTCACCGAAAAGAAACCCACAAAGGAGGATGAACAAAACCCCTCCCCCAGCCAGCGCCGGACCGAATCCTCGCCGGTCAGCCCATGCACCCCGGCCCACGACTTTCAACGCGATGGCAAAATTGAGCGCGATCCCAAACGCGAAAGTCCGGGGCAAACCCAAGAGGGGCATCAAGGCCAATCCCGTCAGCCCCGCGCCCAACACCGTCCCCAGCGTGTTCACCGCGAAGACACGGCCAATCGAGCGACCCGTCTTGGAAAGCTCGCTGGTCGCAATCCGGCTCACCAGCGGAATGGTCATCCCCAAACAGGTGGTCGGCACCAACATCACCAGAAAACAAACCCCGGTCTGAACCAGGGTGTAGAAAGGATACCCGTCAGGTGTGCGCGCCAGCACCGACGCGGCACGGATGAAGAGATACGGCAGGTACTCGTAGAAAAACAGCGAAACGGTCAGGGTCGCGGCCAAAGCCAGCTCCGCCCATCCGAAAGCCGTGAGCGTGCTCTTGAACCTCCAGCGAACCACCAGCCCCGACCCCAGCGTGATGCCGGTAATAAACGTCGTCAACATGACCGCGAAGGCGTGCGTGCTCGACCCCAGAGCCAATCCCAACAAACGTGTCCAGGCCACTTCGTACAACATCGCCACAAATCCAGAGACGCCAATGCCCCAAAGCGCCAGACGCACCTCGGACGGACTGAACTCCTCTGCGTGCGCCTCCACCGCGGGTGCGAAGGCCCCGCCTTTTCCCGCTCCCCCCTCCTGCTCCAGGCTCTTGCTCACGAACAAACAGACCAGCCCGGCCAGCAAATTCAGCGCGGCACCCGCATACACTGTCATTTCCAGGCCGATCGACGGCAAAAGCCAAAAGTCCGCCACCAAACAACCCGCCACGGCTCCGGCGCTGTTGATGCAATACAACCAGGCTACCCTCGACCTCAACTCCCCCAACGAACGCGTTACGAATCGAGTCAGGGCCGGCAGGGTGGCGCCCATCAGGACGGTGGGCAGAAAGATCGTCACCAAACTGAAGAGGAACTTCATGCCCAGCAGCATGGCTCCTCCCGCACTCACACCCCTCGCCGCCCCCAAGAATCCATCGCGACAGACCTCGAAATAAGTCGGGAAAATCAGCGCGTAAATGCCAATGCCAACCTCCAGCCATCCGTAAAAGGCCAGCGGCCGGCGCGCTCGATCCGCCACCGCTCCCAGCCAGGCATTGCCCAGGGCAAGCCCCCCCATGAACGCCACCAGGACCGCCACCACCGCGTAACTGGTGTGTCCGAGAAAAAGCGAGAGATACCGCGTCCAAACGACTTGGTAGGAAAGCCCCGCAATGCCGGAGCCAAAAAAGCATCCGGCCAGAAGCCAATAAGTCAACCGCGACTGCCAGTTCATGATGGTTTGTGCCGGACTTTCCCTTGCGCCGATTCCCCAGCAGCAACAACCGCCGTTCCGAGTTGCCCGTTTCGTTCGTAGCCAGGCGCTCGGATCGAGGTGGGGCGATCAATCGCGGCCTAATGGAGGACTTTGGGCTGCGCCGCCTCCCACTGCTTGATCGATACTTTCCTCATCTCCTGAGCCAGGAAGAAGGTGCCCTTCTTGTTCCCCACCACGATATCAGGCAGTCCGTCCCCATTGGCATCCCGAACCACGACCTGCGTGCCCACACCACAATCGTCATCAATCAAATAGGGAATGAAATCCACCCCCGTCTTCTTGTTTCTCGATAACTTGAACCAATACAACACCGCAGGCGCGTTGGGCTCAGGATCGCCCGTGCGTCCATGCGCCCAGAATCGCTTCCCGGTCACAATGTCCAACAATCCATCGCGATCGACGTCCACCAAGTCGATGGCGTGCAATTGGGAGAACTGAACTCCATATCGATTCTCGCGAGGCTCTTTGTTCATGAAGATATGCTCCTTAAACTGAATCTCCGCCCCCGTTCTCACTTGCTGGTACCACGCCAGCCCGTATCCATGCCCCGCCAGACTCGTAATCACATCATTCCACCCGTCTCCATCCACGTCATAAGCATACATCTGGGCGCCACCCGTTCCGAAAGCCTGCTTGTGAAAAAGCCAGACCGGATTTCCCTCCAGGCTGGGCGGTTGTTCCCACCAGCCGTTTTTCTCGATCAAATCCTTCCGCCCATCGCCGTTCACATCCCCCACACCCATGCCATGGGTGAACTTATGGTAATTGTTGTTGGGTGAAATCGGACGCCACGACCACGTCTTGCTCGGATCACTCCAATCGGGCTCAGCATACCCATACGCTCCCTTGGAACTGCACACGATCTCAGGACGCCCGTCCCCCGTGATGTCGGTGAACGTGGGGGACTCGTTATCCGTCACAGCAAGCACCACATGCTTCTTCCAATGTCCGCGCGCTCCACGCGGATTCTCATACCAACTCGAAGCCTCGCCCGGAAAACCTAGAATGAGGATATCCGTCCAACCGTCCTGGTTGAAATCGTAAGTGAATGCGAAGAAATTATCCGAATAAGCGTTGTTCGACCCCAGCGCCCCCTCAAAACCCGAGATGGTTTCCTCCGCCCCGCTCGCCCCCTTCTTCTTGAAACTCCTCGTCGCGGGGTAGAATTCGTGCCATCTCTGAAAATTCGGCCCCTCATACCAATAGGGTCCGCTCACCAAATCCATTTTGCCGTCCCGGTTAAAATCACCGAAACTCGCGCCTTCACACCAGAATTTGTCGGACAATTGCGTCTTCTTAAAGCTGTGAACCGTGAATGGAGCGGCCACGGTCGCTCCGCACAAGGACACGATCCATCCGATGCAAACCAGGGATTTCATGGCCCAGTTCTAGGCAGCCTCCCACCGGGGGTCAAGGCATTCAGACACCAACTCCAAGGAGAAACCTGCCAGGACTCCACATGAACACCTCCGGCAAAAAATCCCGCCATCAGAACATACCTTGGACACGAGTGTCCCATTCTTGGACATCCTCTTCGGTGGGATGAGGCTTCGTGAGCCTAAAAACCGGGGATTTGCATGGATTTCGGCTGCTTTTTCGCTCCACCCCTCGGCTGGCACGACCGATGCTTAACGTGAAGTATGACAACCATCGTCTTGGTGCTAGCCACGATCTGGGCGGGGGGAGCGATCCTGTTCTTCGCCGCACTCGGCTTGGCCGCCAAGAGACCGATGCCAATGCCTGAGACGGGCGATTTCATCGAACCCGCCGCTGCAAGCGCGGATTCCAACGGAGCCTTCGCGGCACACGCTCCCGCACCGTCGTCTCATCCGCTCATAGCCACGGCCTCCCGCTGTTAAGCCGGCCAAATGGATTTCCCTGAAAAGCCGGATGAACGTCGGCTCTTCAGAAACATTTTCTGGTTTGGTTAAGGGAGTTCGGATCGAAGCGCCATCCGCTATTGCGACTGACTTTCCGCACCGTCGCGCTCCAAACACGCCGGAGCGCGGCCGTGTCGCAGACCAGCCGCAGCAATGCCAGAACATCAAGACGCACCAGGTTCCCCCAGCCACCCCGCATTGGCGTAACCCCTAAAACGGCCATTGCCCTTCATGAACCTTGGCAAGGTCCTGGCGATGATCACCAGGCCCATCAAGGGTCGGCCCCGGGATAAGAACGCGAAGTTTGCGCGCCATGCCCGGAGAGTCGCCTGCGCCGCTCACCTTTGTTCCGAACCGCTCCCCTGACGCTCCTCCCCACATCCCAGCCTGGCACCACAATCGGAGCAAAACTTCGCTCGATCTTCGGCGAGAAATCCGCAACGCCCGCAGCAATGGCCTCCACCCTTCGTCCTCCGGTGAATGATCAGGTTCCGAATGTAGGGAATCCACGTGAAACCGTAGGCGAAGATGAAAACCGAGTCGCGCTGATAAACAAGGGCATACGCCAGCAAGCAAAGCGAGCCGATCAAACTCAGCCACCAGAATGCCTGCGGCACCACCACTCTTCCCTTCCTTTCCGTGGCATACCACTGCACAAAAAACCGCGCGGAAAAAACGGCGTTGCCCACCCAGCCCAGCACCTTCCATGGATGCCATTCGATGCCGAGAAACTTTCCGTCAAACCAAAGCCAGTCCATGTCGTCGCTCCCTAAGTCCTGTTCCCACTCCCACCCTCCCAGCCCGCCAACCCACACTCTCGCAACAACACCACCAGGCGATCGACATCTTCACGCCGGTGAGCCGCTGAAAAGCTGACCCGCAGCCTCGCCTTCCCCCGCGCGACTGCAGGATAACGAATCGCCGGAACCCACACGCCCCGCCCCCAAAGTTCTTGAAACGCCGACATCGCACGCGCTTCCGACCCCAGGATCAGGGGCCACACCGGACTGGCTTCACCGGGGCGCGGTTTTCCCGTCTCCCTTTCGAAAAGCCGAATGCGATCTCTCAAGGCTTCACGCAAAGCATCGCCCTCGGCGGACCGGACAATCCGCAAAGCTTCCAGCGCCGCAGCACAAGCGGAGGGTGCGGGGGCAGTGGAAAAGATAAAGGTTCGGGCCTGATTGATCAAATACTCCACCAATCGAGATGAACCGGCGACGAATCCTCCCGAGCTACCCAAGGCCTTGCCCAAAGTGCCCATCTGAATGGGAATACGTCCGCCTAACCCCAAAGCCTGCACCAACCCCGACCCGCCTTTCCCCATCACGCCGCCGGCATGCGCCTCATCGACCATCAACCAAGCGCCATAGCGCTCCGCCAGATCCGTCATCTCCCTCAGCGGCGCGACATCGCCATCCATGGAGAACAACGATTCCGTGACCACCATTAAATTTCCCTCCTCACCATCCGGACCCTTTCCCCGTTCCGAAATCCAGCTCCGTGCCCACGACAGCTTCGCCTCCAGATCCGCCAAATCATTGTGGCTGAACACGCGCAATTGCGCCCGGCTCAAGCGAGCTCCGTCAATCAAACTGGCGTGAGCCAACCGGTCCACCAACACCACGTCCCCCATCCCCAGAAGCGCGCCAAGCGTCCCCAAGGCAGCAGCCATGCCGGATCCAAAGACCAACGCGTCCTCCGCTTCTTTCCACTCCGCCAACGCTCGTTCCAATTCAACATGCACAGGCAATGTTCCGCAGATCAGCCGGGAAGCACCTGAGCCCACGCCATAGCGTTCGGAGGCTCGAGCCGACGCTTGCCCTAACCGCGGATCCCCGGCCAGCCCCAGATAATCGTTCGAGGCGAAGCAAAGGGTCTCCTCGCCCTCCACTCGCACTTGGCGTCCAATCGGAAAATCATGCGGACGCAACTTCCGCTTCAGTTGCGACGCTTCTAACCTGTCCAATCGCCGCTGCAAGAAAGGGTCGAGCGAATTCATCCTGCTCCCTCCTCGCGCCAGTGCCAACGTCCGCCGACCATCGTTCCGAAAACATCACCTCGATGATGGACCAAACTCTCCGCGGCCTCGGCCGGTTTCCCACGAAACGGAATCACCGCCGAATCGGCGTTGGATCCCCTGTGCAACGAACCCAATCGGCCCATGAAACCCAGGACCTCCGCCGGACGTTCCCAAACCATCCTCAACAGTTCAGCGGGATCTCCAACCGGCCCACCGCCTCGCATGACGCGTAATTCTTCCAGGAGATTCAGATTCACGCATTCGCCCTCCCTGGTGCGAACACTGGCCAAGCTGTCCGTCCCCACCACCACGCGAACACCCGCGTTCCGTAGTCGCTCCAGCGGGAAAGGATCATGTCTGAAATACGCGTGACTGCGAGGGCAGTGCACGACCGTCACCCCTCGCAAGGCCAGGAGTTCATCGTCGCTTGGACCCAAATAATTCGCGTGGGCAACCCACGTGGCGGGACTCAACGCACCGAGTTGATCGGCCCGTCTGACCGGACTGGCCGGGACTTCCCTTGCGATCCTCCTCCGCTCGCCCAGCCAAGCATGGAGGGGACCCCGCTGTTCGGCGAACATCTCGAATTCCTCCCGGGACTCCGCGACATGCAGAGAAAGCGGCCAAGCATTGAAACGTGCCGCCCCCGCCGCCTCCAGCATGACGTCGGAGCTCGTGGAATAGAGCGCGTGCGGCGCAAGCCCCGGAAAAACATTCAGAGCGCCTCCGACCGCGGCGAACCGCCCTTTCCATTCTTCCACCGCCGCGCGCACCATGCCGGACGCCTCCTCGCTCTCCCCGTATCCCAGCACTTCCAGGCAACTGAGCACGCGGATCGGTGTGCCGTGCCACACTTCCGGTGTCAGGGCCGGAACCGATTCCATATCGACCACGGTAGTCACGCCCGCGCGAAGAAGCATCTCCGCTCCCCGCCGCCAGGCCTCCCCATAAGCTTGGAACGAAGTCTCCGACTTCAAGCGAACGATGCTTTTAATCCAACCGGTGAAGGATTCGGGCGGAGCGAGTTTCCCAGCAAATCCGGTGTAATCCAGGTGGCAATGGCTGTTGATGAATCCCGGGAACAGCAGCACCTCGCCCAAATCCTCAACTTGGCCCTTCCTCCCCCAGGGCCTCGCGAGGTCAGCCCAGCGCCCCGCCTCCATCACCCGCCCTTCGAGGATCACCACCGCGCCGTCCTCAATGACTTCCCCGGCGGAAAGCATGAGGCACCTCGATCGGAGTGCCCGCGCCTTGGGAGGGGAAACTGGCCCCGCTTCTTCCCTCGAAGACTTTCCGGGATTGATCAATTCATTCTCGAGGCAAGGCTTGCAACGCAGACGCGCGGGGCGCGTGAAGCGACCCTCTCGCCGGACCCGAGCCGCGCTATTCCACCGCGGCCTCCTGCCTCTTCCGTTTGGACTTGGAGGCTTCCGAATGACGGCGCGCTTTGAGCTTGGAATGCCGCTTGCGCAGCTGTTGCTCGATTTTTTTCGTGACGCGATCGATCGCGGCGTAAAGGTCGCTCTCGCGGTCCTCGGCGAACAGATCCGGGCCGCTCACTCCGAGCCTCATGGAGCATCCAAAAGCCCGCTCGGGCGTGCGCGTATGATCGTGTTCCAAAGTGACCCGGACGTCCACGGCTCGCTGGTCCAAATGCTCCAGTTTATCGATGCGCGTCAGCACGTGATCCTCGATGGCTTTGGTCAAGGTCACATTGTGCGTCGAAAGAATGAATTTCATAAGTCAGTCAAAGGGCTCCACGATTCGAATGATCCTTCCATCATCATGCTTGTTGAAACTTTCGCTGCGCCGGGAAGAGCGGGCGCAACGCGACACTGAGACGGTCTTGAAGAGCCTGCCTTTCGCGGTA
>Ga0194131_10009645_pt1 | contig 12129 bp, 7 predicted proteins | sample TA2KigO120mmetaG_FD_148631 | JGI IMG/M metagenome (GOLD analysis project Ga0194131, IMG submission 148631) | Freshwater microbial communities from Lake Tanganyika, Tanzania - TA2015053 Kigoma Offshore 120m | ecosystem: Environmental > Aquatic > Freshwater > Lake | place: Tanzania: Lake... | reverse complement strand
GAGCGTGCTCTTGAACGCCTCGACGAGCTGGTGCGGGAGCTTGTGGATGAACCCGACCGTGTCGCCGAGAAGCGCCGTCCCGTTCCGTGGAAGCTCGATGCGCCGGACCGTCGGATCGAGGGTGGCGAAGAGCCGATCGTCGATCAGCACGTCGGCACCGGTGAGCGCGCGCATCAAGGTGGACTTCCCGGCGTTCGTGTAGCCGACCAGGGCGACCGTCGGGAACGGGACGTCGGCGCGCTCGCGCCGGTGCAGCTCCCGCGTGCGCGACACCTCGCGAAGGCGACGCCGCAGCATCGCGACGCGCTCGCGGACCCGCCGCCGGTCGACCTCGAGCTGCGTCTCGCCGGGCCCGCGCGTCCCGACGCCGCCGCCGCGCTGCCGGGAGAGGTGTGTCCAGTGCCGCGTCAGGCGCGGCAAGAGGTAGTCGAGCTGCGCGAGCTCGACCTGGAGCTTTCCCTCGATGCTCTGTGCGCGCTGCGCGAAGATGTCGAGGATGAGCTGGCTCCGGTCGATCACGCGGACGCGCGGCTCGACGCTCGAGCCGGAGTCGAGGCCGCGCTCGAGGTTCCGCTGCTGGGCCGGGCTCAGCGGATCGTCGAAGACGACGAGATCCGCCTCCGCCTCGCGAAGCGCCTCGCGGAGCTCCTCGACCTTGCCGGCGCCGATGAAGGTCCGCACGTCCGGCACGTTGCGACGTTGCCGCGTGGATCCGACGACCAGCACGCCCGCGGTCTCGCAGAGACGGCCGAGCTCGCCGAGGGAGTCCTCGATCGCCGCGGGACCGGTGCCCGCCGCGTTCGTCTCGAGGCCGACGAGGAACGCGCGCTCGGCTTCGGCGCGAACCTCGATCGGACGGCGGCGCGGGGTGCGGCTCAGGAGATGAACCTCGCCTCGACGCCGGCGTCGACCAGCGCCGCGAGTACCTCGTGGCTCGCGCTGACGCCGTGCTTCTCGAGCGAAATTCGCGTCTCGAAGCCGTCGCGTTGGACGTGCAGGTAGGTCGGGCAGCTTCCCGGATACCGGGCGAGAGTCTGGCCGAGGCGCACGAGGTCGTTCTGCGTGCAGCGCCCGCCGTCGACGAGGATCTTCAGCTCGCGGATCGCGCGGACCCTGGCGTCTTCTAGCTTGACGACGTCGTCGGCGATCACCTGGCAGCGCTCCTCGGTGACGTCGAGACGGCCGCCGACGCAGAGGGGATCGGAGCCGATCAGCAGCGGTTCGAACTTCCGGTACGCGTCCGGCCAGGCGATCACCTCGACGATCCCGTGCAGGTCCTCGAGGAAGAACGTGGCGTAACGGTCGCCCTTCTTGCTGTTCTTCAGACGAAGACCTTGCACGACGCCGGCGATCGTCACCTTCTGCTGCGTCTCGAGCCGGCGCAGCTCGACCGACGGGCACGTGACGAGCCTCTTGAGCTGTCGCTGGTAGTGGTCGAGTGGATGCCCGGTGATGAAGAAGCCGAGGGTCTCCTTCTCCTGCCGGAGGAGCTCCTCCTGCTTCCACGCCTCGATCCGCGTGAACGTGAAACGCTCGCTCTCGCCGTTCGTCGCCAGCGCGAAGAGGTTTCCCTGATTGACGTTGCGCGCGGCGAGCTCCGCCCAGCGCAGCACGTCGTCGAGGGCGCCGAAGAGGCTCGAGCGGTCGATACCGCTCGAATCGAAGGCGCCGCACTTGATCAGGCTCTCGAGCACGCGCCGGTTCAGGTGCGGCGAGTCGATCCGGCAGACGAGGTCGTCGAGCCCCGAGTAAGGCCCGCGCTCGTCGCGCTCCTCGAGGATCGTCTGGATCGCCTTCGCGCCGACGCCCTTGATGCCGCCGAGCCCGAAGCGGATGTTCTCGTCCGCGACGGTGAAGCTCTCGCGGCTCTCGTTCACGTCCGGCGGCAGCACCGGGATCTTCCGCGCGCGCGCCTCGGCGATGTTCTTGTGCGTCCGGTCGGCGTCGCCCATCTCGAGCGTCATCAGCGCCGCGACGAACTCCACGGGATAGTGCGCCTTCAGGTACGCCGTCTGGAACGAGATCAGCGCGTACGCCGCCGCGTGCGACTTGTTGAAGCCGTAGTTCGCGAACTTCTCGATCTGGTCGAAGATGTCGCCGGCGAGCCTGTCGTCGAGGCCGTTCCGCGAGGCCCCGCCGACGAAGCGGCTCCGCTCGCGCGCCATCTCCTCGGCCTTCTTCTTGCCCATCGCGCGGCGGAGGTTGTCGGCGTCGCCGAGGCTGTAGCCGGCGAGCACCTGCGCCGCCTGCATCACCTGCTCCTGGTAGACGATGACCCCGTACGTCTCGCGCAGGACGGGCTCGAGAAGCGGGTGCGGGTAGGCGATCGCCTCACGCCCGTGCTTCCGGTGAATGAAGTGGTCGTGCAGGCCGGAGTCGAGCGGACCAGGGCGATAGAGGGCGTTGATCGCGACGATGTCCTCGAAGCACGTCGGCTTCAGGCGCGTCACCAGCTCCCGCATGCCGCTCGACTCCATCTGGAAGATGCCGACGGTCTCGCCGCGGGAGAGGAGCCGGTAGGTCTTCTTGTCGTCGAGAGGCAACCGGGCGACGTCGAGATCGACGCCGCGCGTCTCGCGGACGCGGTTCACCGCGTCCTGGATCATCGTCAGGGTCTTCAGGCCGAGGAAGTCGAACTTGATCAGGCCGACCTTCTCGATGTCCGTCCCCTGGAACTGCGTCAGGACGATACCTTCCTTGTCGACGCAGAGCGGGACGGATTCGACGAGCGGACGCGAGCTGATGACGACGCCCGCCGCGTGCTTCGAAGCGTGGCGCATCAACCCCTCGAGGCGAAGCGCGTACGAGAAGAGCCGCTCCTCGCGCTCGCCGCGCAAGCGGATCTCCTTCAAACGCGGCTCCTTCTCGAGCGCGGCAAGGAGCGGCTCGTCCTTGCCTTGACGAGGCGCGGGATAGAGCTTCGCGAGCCGGTCCGTCTCGACGTAGCTGAAGTCGAGGACGCGCCCGACGTCCTTCAGCGCCGCCTTCCCCTTCAGCGTTCCGAAGGTGATGATCTGCGCGACGCGGTCCTCGCCATACTTCTGGCGGACGTACTGGATCACCTCGTCCCGCCGCTCGAAGCAGAAGTCGACGTCGATGTCGGGCATCGACTTCCGCTCGGGATTGAGAAAACGCTCGAACAGGAGGCCGTGCGCGAGCGGGTCGAGGTCGGTGATCTGCAGCGCCCACGCGACCAGGCTTCCTGCCGCCGAGCCGCGGCCGGGCCCCACGGGAATGCCCTGGCGCTTCGCCCACTGGATGAAGTCCGAGACGATCAGGAAGTAGCCGGCGAAGCCCATGCCGACGATGACCTGGAACTCGAGCGCGAGGCGGTCCGCGTAGGCGGCCTCGCGCGTGGCGTCGAAGGTCGGATCCGCGGCGCGGACGGCCTCGAGCCGCTCCTTCAGGCCGGCGCGCATCTCGCGCTCGAGGGCCTGCTCGAGCGTCTCCTCCTCCGCGACCTGATAGTCCGGGAACTCGTACTGGCCGAAGCTCATCTTGAAGTCGCAGCGCTTCGCCAGGTCGACCGTGTTGTCGATCGCCTCGGGGAACTCCGGGAACGCAGCCCGCATCTCCTCGGGCGACTTCACGAAAAGCTGGTTCGTGCCGAACTTCCACCGGTTCGGGTCCGCGAGCGTCTTGCCCGTCTGGATGCAGAGGAGAGCCTCGTGCGCCTCGGAGTCGTCGGGCCGGAGGTAGTGGCAGTCGTTCGTCGCGATCAACGGGATCCCGAGGTGCTTCGCGATCGAGACGAGCTCGCGGTTCGCCGCGGTCTGCTCGGCGAGATGGTTGTCCTGGATCTCGATGTAGTAGCGGTCGCCGTCGAAGATCGTCGCGAACTCGCTCGCGACCTCGCGCGCTCGCGCGATGTCGCTCCGCAGGATCGCCTGGTTCACCTCGCTCGCGAGGCAGCCGGAGAGGCAGAAGAGACCCGCGTTCAGCTCGCGAAGGATCTCCTTGTCGATCCGCGGCTTGTAGTAGAAGCCCTCCTGGTAGCCGAGCGAGACGAGCTTCGAGAGGTTCCGGTAGCCCTGCTCGTTCTTGGCGAGGAGGATCAGGTGGTAGTTGCCGGCTGCCTCGGGATCATCCGCGCGCGCAGAGGACTTGTCGTGCCGGCTCTTCGGCGCGACGTAGACCTCGCACCCGATGATCGGCTGCACGCCCTTCGACTCGGCCGTCTTGTAGAAGTCGACCGCGCCGAACATGTTGCCGTGGTCGGTCATCGCGACCGCGGGCATGCCCAGCTCGGCGACGCGCGGGATCAGCTCGCTGACCTTGTTGGCGCCGTCGAGCAGCGAGTACTGCGTGTGCAGATGCAGGTGCACGAACCCCACGGCCTCGCCTCCTCCTCACTTCCGATTCCGCACTAGCCCAGACGATAGTTCGGAGCTTCCTTCGCGACGACGACGTCGTGGACGTGGCTCTCGCGGTGCCCCGCTTCGCTGATCCGGATGTAGCGGGACCGCTCGCGGAGCTCGTCGAGCGTCCGGCAGCCGAGGTAGCCCATGCCCGCGCGGATGCCGCCGACGAGCTGGTGGAGGTTCGAGGAGAGCGAGCCCTTGTACGGCACGCGTCCCTCGATGCCCTCCGGCACGAGCTTCATCGCCTCTTCCTCGTCGTCCTGGAAGTAGCGATCGCGGCTGCCCGCGCGCATCGCCTCGAGCGAGCCCATGCCGCGGTACATCTTGTAGGTTCGTCCCTGGTACAGGATCGTCTCTCCCGGGCTCTCCTCGGTGCCTGCGAAGAGGCTGCCGATCATCACGGCATGTGCGCCGCACGCGAGAGCCTTCACCGCGTCGCCGGAGAAGCGGATCCCGCCGTCGGCGATCACCGGGATCTTTCGATCGCGCGCGACGCGGGCGGCGTCGACGATCGCCGTCACCTGCGGCATGCCGACGCCGGAGATGATGCGCGTCGTGCAGATCGAGCCGACGCCCATGCCGACCTTGACCGCGTCTGCGCCGGCGTCGATCAACGCCTTCGCACCGTCGCCCGTGCCGACGTTCCCGGCGACGACGTCGAGGTCGGAATATCTCCTCTTGATCGCCTTCACGGTCTCGAGCACGTTCTTCGAGTGGCCGTGCGCCGTGTCGACGCAGATCACGTCGGCACCCGCCTCGATCAGGGCGGCGGCGCGCTGCTCCCAGTCCGCCCCGACCCCGACGGCCGCGCCGACGCGCAGGCGTCCGTGGCGATCGCGACACGCGTGCGGGAAGAGCGTCGCCTTGTCGATGTCCTTGACCGTGATCAACCCGAGGAGCCGCCGCTCGTCGTCGACGACGAGGAGCTTCTCGATCCGGTGCTCGTGCAGGCGGCGCGTCGCTTCGTCGAGCGTGACGCCCGGCTTTGCGGTGACGAGGTTCTCGCGCGTCATCACCTCGCGCACGGGACGATCGAGGCGTCGCTCGAAGCGGAGGTCGCGATTCGTGAGGATGCCGACGAGCTTGCCGTTCTCCGTCACGGGAAGGCCTGAGATCCGCGCCTTCTGCATCGTCGCGAGCGCTTCGGCGAGGGTCTGGTCCGGTGCGACGGTGAGCGGATCGGCGACCATGCCGCTCTCGTACTTCTTCACCAAGGCGACCTCGGCGGCCTGGCGCTCGACCGAGAGATTCTTGTGGACGAACCCGAGGCCGCCCTCCTGCGCCATCGCGATCGCGGTCCGCGACTCGGTCACCGTGTCCATCGCGGCCGACAGCAGCGGGATCCGCAGATCGATGCGCGCCGTGAGGCGGGCCGCGAGATCCGTCGTCCGCGGCAGGACCTCGGAGGCCGCCGGGACGAGCAGGATGTCGTCGAAGGTGAGCCCTTCCCCGAGCGGATGAAGCTCCATCCCGTCCCCCTAACGAACGAAGCCCAGACTTGCGGCTGGGCTTCGTGACGCGACGCAGGGTCGCGGAGCTCTTTCGAGCAGAACCATGGGACTTCCTACCAGAGCGCTATCCGTGTGGCAAGCTCTGATGCGGAAGCACCACATCTTGTGGTCGAGAGGAACGCGTCACTCGGCGACGGTGACCTTCTCGATCGTCACGGCCGACTTCGGGACGTCCTGGTGCATGCCCTTCGATCCCGTCGCGACGCCTTCGATCTTTCTCACGACGTCCATTCCGCCGGTGACCTTGCCGAACACCGCGTAGCCGAAGCCTTGCGGCGTGGCACTCTTGTGATCGAGGAACGCGTTGTCCTTCACGTTGATGAAGAACTGCGACGTCGCGCTGTCGACCACGCCGGTCCGCGCCATCGCGAGCGTGCCGTCCTGGTTCTTCAGGCCGTTCGTCGCCTCGTTCTTGATCGGCGCCTTCGTTCCCGGCTTCGGGCTCAAGTCCGCCGTCATGCCGCCGCCCTGGATCATGAATCCGGGGATCACGCGGTGGAAGACGGTGCCGTCGTAGTAGCCTGCCTTCGCGTAGTCGATGAAGTTCTTCACCGTGATCGGTGCCTTGTCGGCGTACAGCTCCGCCGTGATGTCGCCCATCGAGGTCTTGATCGTGACGGTCGGATTCTTCTGCACCGCTGCGCCTCCTTCCGGCTCTGCGGCGTGCGTCGTTGCGACCAGAGCAAGAGCCCCGAGCGCCGCGATCACGATTGAAATTCTGGTTCCACTCTTGCGCGTCATGTGACGTGTCTCCCCCTTCGTCCGGTCGGTTCCTAGCCAGAGACCCGCGCGCGGTCAAATTCGCCTCGCTCTTCCCTGCGCGCCGGTTCCGTTGAAGAATGCCTGACGAACGCCGATGGCCGACCACGCCTCAGACTGCGAGCTCTGCGCGCTCGCGCGCACGACGCGCTGGTATGCCCAGTACCGGGAGCCGTTCGCGTTCACGATCCTCGACTGCGATTCGTGCGACACGCCGATGGCCGTCCTCGGAGAGCATCGCGCCGCCATCTCGGAAGAGGAGCGCGCTGTGATGACCGGCGCGCTGCGCCATCTCGCGGACGCCCTCGCGATGTGCGACCCAGACGACCTCTGGTTCGACGACAAGATGCGCCAGATCCCGGACCACTACCACGTGCATCTGCGCAGGCGGCCGAGCTGGTGCCGCACCGTGAAGAGCTAGGTCTGGGAGGTCTTCCTCTTCGGGCGGAACGCCTGCGCAAGGACGCGCTTCCGCACGCGGATCGAGGACGGCGTCACCTCGACGCGCTCGTCGTCGTCGATCCAGTCGATCGCATCCTCGAGGCCGAGGATGCGCGGCGGCGTGAGCCGGATCGCCTCGTCGTGGCCCGCGGCGCGGATGTTCGTCAGCTTCTTCTCGCGGACGATGTTGACGTCGAGATCGCCGGCGCGCGAGTACTCGCCGATCACCATGCCCTCGTACACCGGGGTCCCCGGTCCGACGAAGAGTGTGCCGCGCTCCTGCAGGTGGAACAGCGCGTACGGCGTCGTGCTCCCGGCGCGGTCGGAGACCATCGCGCCGTTCGTCCGGCGCTGCATGTCGCCCGCCCACGGCGTGTACCCGTCGAAGATCGTGTTGATGATGCCGGTGCCGCGCGTGTCCGTGAGGAACGAGGAGCGGAAGCCGATCAGACCGCGTGAGGGGACGGAGAACTCGAGGCGGACGCGGCCGGAAGCCGGCGGTCCCATGTGGGTCATCGTGCCCTTCCGCACGGCGAGGAGCTGCGAGACGACGCCAACGTATTCTTCGGGGATGTCGATCACCGCGAGCTCGAGAGGCTCGAGGATCTGCCCGTCGCGCTCGCGCGTGACGACGTCGGGCTTCGAGACCTCGAGCTCGTAGCCCTCGCGGCGCATCGTCTCGATCAGGATCGCGAGCTGCAGCTCGCCGCGGCCGGCCACGCGGACGCGATCGGGCGAGTCCGTGTCCTCGACGGAAAGGCTCACGTTGCGCCGCGACTCGGCGAGGAGCCGCTCGCGCACCTTGCGCGAGGTGACGTACTGGCCGTCCTTTCCGGACCACGGCGACGTGTTCACGCCGAAGATCATCGCGATCGTCGGCTCGTCGATGCGGAGGCGGGGCAGCGCCTGCGGGCGCTCGCGGTCCGCGATCGTGTCGCCGATCTGGATCTCCTCGATGCCGGCGACGGCGACGATGTCGCCCGCCTGCGCGCGCTCCAGCGGAATGCGGGTCAGGCCGTTCCAGCCGAACACGTGGCTCAGGCGAATGGACTTCGGCGTGCCGTCGGGCGTGCACAGCGCGTAGTTCTGTCCGATGGCGATCTCGCCCGCGAGAACGCGCCCGAGCGCGAGCCGGCCGACGTAGTCGTCGTAGCTGAGGTTGTTCACCTGGAAGAGCGTCGGAAGGCCGCTCGAGACCTCGGGACCCGGTAGCGCGCCGACGATCGCCTCGAAGAGGGCACCGAGGTCGCTCTCCTCGCGCGCGAGGTCGCGCGTCGCGGTGCCCGCCTTCGCGTTCGTGTAGACCACCGGGAACTCGAGCTGCTCCTCGCTCGCGTCGAGGTCGATGAAGAGCCCGTAGATCTCGTCGAGCACCTCGCTGACGCGCGCGTCGGGCCGGTCGATCTTGTTGATGCAGACGATCGGCGCGAGCCCCGCCTCGAGGGCCTTGCGGAGGACGAAGCGCGTCTGCGGCAGGGGCCCCTCCGAAGCATCGACGAGGAGGATCACGCCGTCGACCATCGCGAGCGTCCGCTCGACCTCGCCGCCGAAGTCCGCGTGGCCCGGGGTGTCGACGATGTTGATCCGGATGTCGCCGTAGGTGATGGAGGTGTTCTTCGCGAGGATCGTCAGGCCGCGCTCGCGCTCGATCGCGTTCGAGTCCATCACGCGCTCGGCGACGTTCTGGTTCGCGCGGAAGATCCCGCTCTGATGCAGGAGCGCGTCGACGAGCGTAGTCTTCCCGTGGTCGACGTGCGCGATGATGGCGACGTTGCGTACGTCTTCCCGCCGATGCGGCTCGGCGTGCTCTTCGGCGTGGGCTCTCACGCACGCGCCGCTAGCAAACGAGCGTGCCGCGCGCACGATCCCGCGCCTTGCGAAGCCGAGAACCCGCTTTTCGCGAGCCTTCCGGGCTAGGGCTGGAGGCCTCCGTTCGCGGAATCCCAGGCGAAGGTCTTCGTTCCCTCCGGATGGTGCGCATTGGCGGTGAACGCCTGCGGACCAGCGGTGAGGGTCACCACGACGTTGTTCGGTGGGAAGTAGGAGGGCAGGTCGCCCACCGCCGACGCGTAGCGGCCGTTCCGGGCGAAGTAGGCTTCCTCGGCCTTCGCGAGCGTGTTGAGCGCCTGTGCCGCGTGGGCATCGAACCCCTGGGCGCGATAGGCCGAGAACGCCGGCAGTGCGATCGCAGCGAGGATTCCGAGGATCGCCACCACCACCAGCAGCTCGATCAGCGTGAAGCCCCCCGGCTCCTTCTTTTCGATCATGATCCCCATCTCGTTCATCCCTGCGAATGTCCCGCGCTCCCGGGATGCAAGTCCCGAGCCGCGAGCTCGCGCCGGAAAATCACGTGTTCGCGTACACCCCTGCCCCGTGAAGTGACGCCGGACGGCGCCGAGCGTCCGCCCGACGCTCTTCGGTGCCGCTTTCCGTCACCCGGCGTGTGCTCCGTCGACGCCGAGCGTCCTCTCTGGCGAACCCGTTCGCCAGGGCCTACAAGCGGTGGCGAGGGGGGCTGGAGGATGGAGGAATCGACCCGTCGAGCCGACCTGGGCACGACCGCGGAGCAGCGCTACCTGAGCTATGCACTCTCCGTCATCACGGCGCGCGCCTTGCCGGATGCGCGCGACGGGCTGAAGCCCGTCCAGCGCCGGATCCTCTACGCGATGTTCCAGAACCTCCGGCTCACCGCCGGAGCCAAGGCCCGGAAGTCCGCGCAGATCGTCGGCGAGGTGATCGGCAAGTATCACCCGCACGGCGACGTCGCCGCGTACGACGCGATGGTACGCATGGCCCAGGACTTCTCGCTGCGCTACCCGCTGGTGCACGGCGAGGGGAACTTCGGCTCGCTCGACGGCGACGCCGCGGCGGCCTACCGCTACACCGAGGCGCGCTTGACGGCGGTCGCCGAGGAGATGCTCGAGGACCTCGCCGCCGACACCGTCGAATGGCGCGCGAACTACGACGCGACGCTCGACGAGCCGATCGTCCTGCCGAGCCGAATCCCGCAGCTCCTGATGAACGGCTCCACGGGGATCGCCGTCGGCATGGCGACGAACATCCCGCCGCACAACCTGCGCGAGGTCGTCGACGCCCTGGTCGCGCTGATCGACGATCCCGATCTCGCCGTCAAGGACCTCCTGAAGTACGTGAAGGGCCCGGACTTCCCGACGGGCGGCGAGCTCCTTTCGAGCCGCGCCGAGATCCGCGCCGCGTACGAGAGCGGGCAAGGTCCGCTGCGCCTTCGCGGGGAGTTCACGGTCGAGAAGCTGCCCCGCGGACGCGCGCAGATCGTCGTGACGTCGATCCCGTACACGGTCAACAAGGGGCTCCTCGTGGAGCGCCTCGGCGCGCTGATCGTCGAGCGCAAGATCCCGCAGCTCGTCGACGTGCGCGACGAGTCGACCGCGGAGGTCCGGATCGTCCTCGAGCTGAAGACGGACGCCGATCCGCAGGTGGCGATGGCGTATCTCTTCAAGCACACCGACCTGCAGATCAACTTCAACGTGAACCTGACGTGCCTGAAGCCCTCGGCGGCCGCGGGCCAGCCGGGTCGCGTTTCGCTCCGCGATCTCTGTCGCGAGTTCCTCGACTTCCGCATGAACGTCGTGACGCGCCGGCTCGAGTTCGAGAAGCGGAAGCTCGAAGCCCGCCTCCACATCCTCGACGGCTTCCACAAGATCTACGCCGACCTGGACAAGGCGATCCGGATCATCCGCCGCGCCGAGTCGCGCGCCGACGCCGCGACGAAGCTGAAGGAGGCGTTCGATCTCGACGACGTGCAGGTCGACGCGATCCTGGAGCTTCGGCTCTACCAGCTCGCGCGTCTCGAGATCGACAAGCTCGAGAGCGAGCGCGACGAGAAGAGAAAGCGCCTCGCCGAGGTGAACCGGCTTCTGAAGAGCGAGAAGCTCCGCTGGAAGCTGATCCGCGACGAGCTCGAGGACGTCGCGAAGCGCCACGGCGACGCGCGGCGGACGAAGGTCTCCACGAGCGGCCGCGACGACCTCGCCTACGACCCGGACGCGTACGTCGTCCACGAGGAGGCGACGGTCGTCCTGACGCGCGACGGGTGGATCCGCCGCGTGCGCGAGCTGCGCGACCCGTCGACGGCGCGCCTGCGCGAAGGCGACGCGGTCGCCGCGGTCCTGCCGGGCTCGACGCGGGACCGCGTCGTCCTCTTCTCGAGCCGGGGCGTCCTCTACGTCCTCCCGGTCACGGACGTTCCCGCGACGACGGGATACGGCGAGCCGGTCCAGTCGCTGTTCCGGTTCGGCGACGGGGAGCGCGTGATCGCGAGCCTCCTCCTCTCCGGCGCGGCGCCCGCTCCGGAGGAGCCCGCGCCCGCACCTACGAAGAGCGGACGACCCCAGCGCGAGCTCTTCTCGGAAGAGGACGGCGAGGTGATCGAGCTCGCCGAGGAGACGATCCCGCTCCTCGTCGCTTCCGCGCGGGGCTACGGCTTCCGCACCTCGCCCGACCTCTCCGCGACGACGCGCTCCGGGAGACGGTTCGCGCGCGTCGGCGAAGGGGACGCGCTCGTCTCGGTCGAGCGGATCGAAGCAAAGGAAGTGGCCTGTCTCGCGGAGAGCGGCAAGGGAATGCGGATACCCATCGACGAGGTGAGCGAGCTCTCCGGCGTCGGCCGTGGCGTCATCCTCATGCGACTCGATGCGAAGGACCGCCTCCTCGGCGCGCTCTCGCTCGGGGCGAAGGACTCCGTCGAGATCGGCATCGAGGGTGCCAAGGAGCGCGTGGTCGAAGCCGCGGCCTTCCCTCGCCTGCACCGCGGCGGCAAGGGGCAGAAGGTCGTCAAGCGCGGCACGCCGACGTTCCTGCGAAGGCCGAAGGAGGCGTGAGCTCCTCCGCGCTGGCGGCGGCCGGGGCGGCCCGTCTCGTCGAACACGCCCGCTCGCTCGGTCCCGGCGGCCCGGCTAGCCTGCATTTCTCACCAGATCCCTACTGCGGCGGCCGATAGCACCGAATCTTCGCGAGCTTCTCCCTCCGGGCTCCTCGACGTACTGTTCAAGTACGCCTGCGTCGCCCTCCGGTCCGAG
>Ga0194131_10009638_pt1 | contig 12136 bp, 8 predicted proteins | sample TA2KigO120mmetaG_FD_148631 | JGI IMG/M metagenome (GOLD analysis project Ga0194131, IMG submission 148631) | Freshwater microbial communities from Lake Tanganyika, Tanzania - TA2015053 Kigoma Offshore 120m | ecosystem: Environmental > Aquatic > Freshwater > Lake | place: Tanzania: Lake... | reverse complement strand
AGTTGCAGCTAGTACCCGCCATAGCCGGGCGCACGAATACATGCCACCTGGTGCCCGGGCGAAAGTTCCCTCAAATCCGGCTCGACCCTCGAGCAGTCGTCGATCGCCATCGGGCACCGCGTGTGGAATACGCACCCCGGCGGGGGACGCAGTGGACTCGGAATGTCGCCCTGCAGGACGATCCTCTCCCGCTTTCGCTCCAGCACCGGGTCGGGAGTCGGCACCGCCGACAACAGGGCCCGCGTGTAGGGGTGCATCGGATTCGAATACAGTTCCTTGCCAGGCGCGATCTCAACGATCTTGCCCAGGTACATGACCGCCACGCGGTCGGAAATGTGACGCACTACCGACAGGTCGTGCGCGATGAAGACGTAGGCGAGGTTGAACTTCTCCTGGAGGTCGGTCAGCAGGTTGATCACCTGCGCCTGGATCGACACGTCAAGTGCCGACACCGGCTCGTCGAGCACTATCAGACTCGGTTTTGCCGCAAGCGCACGTGCAACGCCCAGCCGCTGCCGCTGACCCCCGGAAAACTCATGCGGGTACCGGCTCGCCATCGCCGGACTCAGGCCGACCGTGTGCAGAAGCTCAGAGACCTGAGCCCGGTAGGCCGCCTACTCCTGGTGCAAGGTCACCGACCGCATCGGAGGGGCGAACTGGTGCGGCTCCAGCCGGATGACCTCCTTTTGGTACACCTGCACCCGGTATGAGCCCGTGTCGGTGATGTAGAGCCGGCCCTGCGCGTCGACCGCGATGCCCTTCGGCTGCCGCAGCCGCTTCTGAGGCTCGAGCACCGCCATGTCCCGGATCCGGTTGGGGCTCGCGTTCGTGAGCATGTAGTCGCGCGCTATCTGGGACAGGGTGGCGTCGCCGATGAACTTCTCGACGTAACGCGGCTCCGAGTTGAACAGCTGTACCCGGTCGTTGCCGCGGTCGCACACGTAGATGTCGCCGTCGGCGTCGACCGCGACGTCGGTCGGCCGGTTGAACTCGCCGTCGCCGCTCCCGGACTTGCCGAACTTGAGGATGAACTCGCCGTCCCGGTTGAACTTTTGCACCCGGTCGTTCCGCCAGTCGGCGACGTAGACGTCGCCGGCGTCGTCGACCGTGATCCCCCACGGCATGTCGAACTGGCCGTCCCCGTCGCCGTGGCTGCCCCACGAAAGGATGTGCTTGCCGTCCTTCGTGAACTTCTGGACGCGGTGGTTCAGGGAGTCGACGACGTGCAGGTCCCCGTTGGCGTCGAACGCCAGGCCGGCCGGCCGCCTGAGCTGCCCGTTCTTGCTGCCGGACTCACCCCAGCACTTCAGGAACGTGCCCTCGCTCGTGAACGCCGAGACTCGGTCCAGCGCCTCGTCCGAGATGTAGAGGTTCTCGTTCCGGTCGGCGGCGATGGATACCGGCCACTGCAGCTTGCCCTCGGCGTCACCAACCTCGCCGAAGTTGCCCAGGTCTTTGTCCTCGAACGAGTATCGCCGGACGAGCGCTGCGCTCTCCTGCCGGCAGAGGATGTACATCCGCCCTTCGGCGCCCAGCGCGATGTCGACCGGGAAGTTCGTAAGCCTTCGCATGCCCAGCGACTTCAGGTATGGGAAGCCTGCCCTGAGCAGGCCGTAAGGTCTGGCCATTCGAGGTTCTCCAGATGCAGCCCGAGCCGTCGCTTCAGGCCGCCTTGAATGGATTCAGCTGCTCGTACTTGCCGTGAACGATGTCCTCCGATCCGACGTCCATCCACTGCTCGAGGAGCGTTGCGTACACGCCGCGGAAGTCGATCGTGTGGGCAAGGTCCTCGCCGTTCGCGAACGTCTTCGGGTCGAGCGAGGGGTACTCGGCGTAGAGCCCGCCTTCGACCCTCTCGCCGATGATGAACGCCCCACCGCCTGAGCCGTGATCGGTGCCGCTGCCGTTGTCCTGCACGCGGCGTCCGAACTCCGTGAAAACGTACACGACCACGTTGTCCGCGGCATCGTGCTCGCGGAGATCGGCCATGAAGTCCCGCAGAGCGCCCGACAGCTCGCCGAGCAGCTTCTCGTGGTTCGGCATCTCGACGGCGTGGTGGTCGTAGCCGCCGTGTTGCACGTAGAAGATCCGCGTGCCGAGCCCCGCGATGTGGGTGCGGGCAACGTCGCGCAGGCTTTTCGCGAACGAGTTGTTCGCATACTCGACCGACGACTTGTATCCCGCCGGCACCGCCCTCAGCTGGTCGATACCCGAGAGGACGTCCATTCCGGTCTGCTTCATGTAGTTCATCGTCGCCCCCGTGCCGATCGCGGGGGTGTAGATCCGTTTGAATATGTCCAGCTCTTCCGCGCGCTGCTCCTGGATCTGAACCGCGGTCATCAGCCCGTACGTGTCGAGGTCTCCGACCGAGGTCACCCTGACCCCCGGCGCGGACATCGCCCTCGGTAGCCCCCGCCCGAAGCTGACGCCGGTCAGGACGTTCTTTCCCTCGGGGTCGAGCTGCCGGATCGCCTTGGCCACCCACCCCTCGGTCGCGATCCTGCTCGGCTCGGCCGTATGCATGATGTCCATGGCCCGGAAGTGGGACCGGTTCGAGTTCTCGTAGCCGATGCCCTGCACGATCGCGACGTCGCCCGCGTCATAGAGCTCCTTGAGGGGGCCCGCCGCAGGGTGGAACCCCAGCGTGTCATTCAGCTTCAGAACGCGGTCCTCGGTGATGCGCACCGTCTTCCGCGCGTCGTAGTACATGCCGGACGTGTACGGCACGAGCGTGTTCATGAAGTCGTTGCCACCGGTGAGCTGTACGACCACCAGCACCGGGTCTTTTGACTTTCCGCCGTTTTTTCGGACCATTAGAGCCTCCTGTAGCGCTCCGCTAGGCGAGCTGGTAGTCGGGGGTGGCGACGATCAGGCGCAGCAGCCTGACGATCCGCGCGCGGGGCTCGTCCTTCTGCGAGTCGATTGCGAACTTGACCAGCGCCTCTCTGGTCGATGGATCCACGTCGATCGGCCCGATCAGGTCGAGAGTGGCGTCGACAAGAGCGGAGGGCTCCGATACCGCCGCGCCTCCCGTGGTCAGCCGGTCGACGATCCGCCGTATGCCGGGCACCGACCCGTCTCCTATCTCCTCCACCGCGAAGTTGACCCTCTCGGTCAGGTTCCCGCCGTCGATCCACTCGCGGCCCGTGTGCCAGCCTTCCACCGTAGGGGGATCGAGCAGCTTCTGCCCCATGGCCACGGTCGTCGTCTCCACGTACTTCGCGAGGCCCGGCCGGAAGTCGTCGTAGCTCCCGACCATCTTCAGGACGCCGGCCACGAGCTCGGTCGGGCTCTTCACCTTTTTGAACCTGGCCGATTTGAACGAGTCGGAGTTGAACATCACCCGCAGGACTTCCCGGATCTGGCCTCCGGAGTCGAGGAAGGCCCTCGACATGGCGTCGATCAGCTTCGGGTCCTGCGGTGGCACATCGTTCCAGGACGGCACCTGCGGCTCGTCCGCCACGAAGAAGTTGTAGAGATGACGGGAGACGAACCTCGCACAGGCTGGTTGCCTGACGATGATGTCGACGATGTCGCCACCGTCGAAGTTGCCGGTCTGGCCAAGGAACGTCTTCTTGCCGTAGTCGTGGTCCTCAGGGATGAACCTGAACTGGGCCGGATAGTAGCCCTGAGGGTAGAGTGGCGGAGGCTGCGCGAATGTCCAGCCGGTGAACGCCCGGGCGGCATTCTTTATGTCGTTCTCCGTGTAGTTACCGACACCCATGGAGAACAGTTCAAGAAGTTCACGCCCGTAGTTCTCGTTCGGCTCGCCCTTGTGGTTCTCGTTGTTGTCCAGCCAGAAGATCATCGCCGGGTCGCGCGAAATGTCCATGAGGATCGCTCGCATGTCCCCGAGCCCGTTGTGCCGGAACATGTCGATCTGGTTCGACGCCGACAGGATGTGCTCGTTCTTCGACAGCCCGGTCGCGAACACGTAGTGCCAGAAGAGCGCGATCTTCTCCTGCAGCTGGCACTCGGAGTTGATCATGCGGTAGAGCCACGTGGCCAGGTACGCGGTGGCCGACTCACCGCCCATGTAGCGGGCGATCTCGTCTTCGCTAACCCCCGAAGCCTCAGGGGTCGGGTTCAGGAGGAAGTCGACGACCTCCGAGTATTCTTTCGCCGCCAACCTCTCGAGCTGGTCGCGAGTTGCGCCGAACCCGGCACGCCGGTAGAGGTGCGCCAGGAGCCCCGGGTCGGACTTCGCCCTGGGTTTTCTCGTCTTCAGCGCCACGCCGGCCATTGGCTCTTTCTCCTTCGCAAGGCAATCGGTTAGTTCTTCCGGGGGAAGTTGCAGCTAGTACCCGCCATAGCCGGGCGCACGAATACATGCCACCTGGTGCCCGGGCGAAAGTTCCCTCAAATCCGGCTCGACCCTCGAGCAGTCGTCGATCGCCATCGGGCACCGCGTGTGGAATACGCACCCCGGCGGGGGACGCAGTGGACTCGGAATGTCGCCCTGCAGGACGATCCTCTCCCGCTTTCGCTCCAGCACCGGGTCGGGAGTCGGCACCGCCGACAACAGGGCCCGCGTGTAGGGGTGCATCGGATTCGAATACAGTTCCTTGCCAGGCGCGATCTCAACGATCTTGCCCAGGTACATGACCGCCACGCGGTCGGAAATGTGACGCACTACCGACAGGTCGTGCGCGATGAAGACGTAGGCGAGGTTGAACTTCTCCTGGAGGTCGGTCAGCAGGTTGATCACCTGCGCCTGGATCGACACGTCAAGTGCCGACACCGGCTCGTCGAGCACTATCAGACTCGGTTTTGCCGCAAGCGCACGTGCAACGCCCAGCCGCTGCCGCTGACCCCCGGAAAACTCATGCGGGTACCGGCTCGCCATCGCCGGACTCAGGCCGACCGTGTGCAGAAGCTCAGAGACCTGAGCCCGGTAATCCGCCTTGTTCTCGTACAGACGGTGCACTATCAGCGGCTCGCCGACGATATTGCCGGCGGTCATCCTGGGATTCAGAGAGCCCTGCGGATCCTGGAACACGATGCCCATGCGACGGCGCATGCGTCGCATCTCACCTGCGGAAAGCCCAGTCAGATCCTTGCCTTCGAATCTGATCTCACCTGCCGTCGGCCGGTTGAGCATCATCACCGCACGGCCAGTCGTTGTCTTGCCCGAACCGCTCTCGCCAACCAGGCCAAGCGTCTCGCCTGGTCTCACCGTGAAGCTGATCCCATCGACCGCCTTAACGGTCCCGACCTTGCGCTGAATGACGAATCCCCTGGTTACGGGGAAGTGAACCTTCAGGTTCTTGACCTCAAGCAGTGGGCCTGCGCTTGACCGCGCCGCGCCGTTATTCCCGGCGGCGGCGGCAGCAGGCTGCGTTGGGGGCCGGCCCCGATCAGCTGTCGTGTTCATGAGCCCTCACAACCATCAGGCGCTGACGCGCTTCTTTAACTCGACCCGGGCGTGCTCCCAGCAGGCCGAAGTGTGTTCCTTGCCGACCACCTGAAGCGGTGGGTCATCGGTCGCACACCGTTCGACCGCCCAGTCGCATCGATCACGGAAAGCGCAGCCTTCGGGGAGCTTCATCAGGTTCGGAATCTCGCCCCGGATCGGTGCGAGCCTTGCCGAAGTCGCCACGTCCAGCCTCGGCACCGACTGCAGGAGTCCAGCCGTGTACGGATGCCTGGGCTCGCCGTAGATGTCTACCGCATGCCCCATCTCACGGATCTTGCCCGCGTACATGACGTTGACCCGGTCGGCGTAGCGGGCGACTACCCCCAGGTTGTGGGTGATGATGATCAGTGACGTGCCGAAGCTGACCGTCAACTCCTTCATGAGCTCCAGGATCTGCGCCTGGATCGTCACGTCCAGGGCAGTTGTCGCCTCGTCGGCGATCAGGATCTTCGGGTTGCAGCTCATGGCCATGGCAATCATCACGCGCTGGCGCTGACCGCCGGACATCTGGTGCGGGTACCCCTTCAGTCGAGCCTCCGGGTCAGGAATGCCAACGATCTCGAGCAGCTCTCCGGAGCGCTTCGACGCCTGCTGCCTGGTCATCTTCATGTGCAGCTCGAGCGGTTCCGTCAGCTGGCGCTCGATGGTCAGCACCGGGTTGAGCGATGTCATGGGCTCCTGGAAGATCATCGCGATGGCGCTGCCGCGCACTTCGCGCATCTTCGATTCTTCGATTCGAAGGATGTCCTCGCCGTTGAAGAGAACCTGGCCGCCCACGATCCGGCCAGGCGGATCAGGGATGAGCCGCATGATTGAAAGGGCGGTAACGCTCTTGCCGCACCCGCTCTCGCCGACCAGGCCCAGCGTCTCGCCCTCCCCGAGGTCAAATGAAACCCCGTCGACAGCTTTCACCACGCCTGCCGGCGAGTAGAAGTACGTTTGCAGGTCTTTGACCTGCAGGAGAGGCGCCTTACCGTTTGTCACTCTGACCTCAACCTACTTGTGAGCGGAAGCTTACCCCATGGTGGCCGGCGGTGGGCCCGCTCGGACCGTCATTACCCGGCCTCTCGTTCCATCCTTCCCCGCAACTTCGGATCCAGGTAGTCCCTCAGGGCGTCGCCGATCAGCACGACCGCCAGTACGGTGGCCGTCAGGAAGAGTCCCGGGAAGAAGGCGATCCAGAACGCGACCTGCACGTAGCCCTGGCCGGTGCCGACGATGTTGCCCCAGCTCGGAATGAATTCCGGCGTACCGGCGCCGAGGAAGCTCAAAGACGCCTCTGCAAGGATCGCAGATGCGAGCGTGAACGTTGCCTGCACCATCACGAGTCCGAAGGTGTTGGGCGCGATGTGCAGGAACAGGACACGCGGCAGCCGCGCCCCCATGGCGCGCGCCGCGTCCACATAGGCCGACTCACGTAGCGTGAGCACCGCGCCGCGAATCAGGCGGATCTTGCTCGCCGTACCGGTGATCGACAGGGCAATGATGACGTTCTGGACACTCGATCCGAGCAGGGCGATCAGCGCCAGCGCGAGGAGAATCGTAGGAAAGGCCAGCAGCCCGTCGACCACCCGCATCAGGATGTTGTCGAGGATTCGTATGTAACCGATCAGCAGGGCCAGGGCCGTGCCTACCGCCGTCGTGATGACCGTTACCGACACCGCGACGATCAGCGAAAGCCGGGCGCCGGCTATCGTCCGATCAAACACGTCGCGGCCAGACGTGTCCGTGCCAAACCAGTGCTCCGCGGACGGCGCCAGCAGCCGGTTGACCGGGTCGACCCTGGTGTACTCGGTTCGCGCCAGCGTCGGTCCGAAGAACGCGAGGAAGACCATGATCGACACGATCACGGTCCCGAACATCACCGCGGGTTCATTCTTCGCCAATCGGACCGAGCCTCGACGCAGACGTCGCAGTCGCTGGCCCCAACTGGGCGCGAGTCGTACCGGGCGTGCAGGGGTAGCAGAGGTCATCGGTCAGATCGCCCTGTCACCTGAGCGCCCGGCCTGGGAGTGCCCGCGCCGCAGACGAGGCAGCTCCACGCGCGGCCGGCTCCCCTCGCCCATTCGTGGCAGAGGGCAAGGGTGAGGGGCGCATCCTGACCATGAGGCCGTCGAGGGAGCCTGCTTCCGGCCATCAGTACCGAATCCTCGGGTCGATGTACGCATAGATCACATCGACGATCAGGTTGATCAGGATGTAGGCGGTTGCGACCACCATGAGGAGCGCCTGGATGATCGGATAGTCGCGGCGAGCGATGGAATCGACCAGCATCCTCCCGAGTCCCGGTATGCCAAATACGCGCTCGGTGACGACGAAGCCTGTCGCCAGGCTGGCGAGGCTTGCACCGATGACCGTGACCACCGGGATGGCCGCCGGTCGAAACGCGTGGCGAATGAACACCTTGAATTCCGTCAGTCCCTTCGAGCGCGCGGTCCGGATGTAATCCTCGCGGAGGACCTCCAGCATGGCGGATCTGGTGATGCGTGAGATGAATGCGGAGCCCAGGACTGAGTTCACCAGTACTGGCAGGAACATGCTGTGCAGGTGCTGCAAGAGGCCGTCACCGATCGGTGAGTACCCGATCACCGGGAACCACCGGAGGTTTACCGCCAGGCCCCAGATCAGGATGAACGCCAGCCAGAACCCCGGGGTAGCGAACCCCAGTACCGCGACCAGCATCAGGCCGCGATCCAGCTTTCTGCCGGCGCGCCACGCCGCAAGCATGCCGGACGAGACCCCGAGCAGCGACGAGAGAATGATCACCTGCACGCCCAGTGAGAGCGTCGGCTGGAGGCGAGGCGCCATCAATTCCCGAATCTCTCGTTTCGAGAAGATCGAAGTGCCGAAATCGCCCTGGACGAGGCGGAGGAACCAGCGTCCGAGCTGAATGTGGTACGGCTTGTCGAATCCGAGCTGTCGACGAATCTCCTCCAGCTGTTGCGGCGAAGCCTCGTCTCCGCCAATGATCGCGGCCGGGTCGCCCGGGGCCACATAGAGCAGCGAAAACGTGATCACTCCCACGATCAGGATCACCGGGATCGACGTCAGTACCCGCTGCGCTATGTAAGCCCACATAGACTTGTCCTGCCGGTCGAAGGCCCCGGAACCGCCGATGGAATCGACCCTGCGGAAGTGTTTTAGCCCGATCGATAATGGTGCCGACGCACCCGGCTGGCGGCGATATTAACCTATTTGACCAGATACGAACCATCGCGCCAGGAAGCGGCCCTGAGCTTCGGCCAAATAATCGGTCATCGACCGGCTACCCGACCATCCAGCCGGGCCTGACGCGACTGCGGGCGGGAAGGACTCCCGCCCGCAGTTTTTGATTCCTACCGCTGCCCCAGGCCTACTTCTGAATCCACTTATTCGCCGGCGTCTGCGCGTTCGGCGAACCGGGAACGACACCCTTCAGGTCTGCGCGCGCAGCCCAGCGGCTGAAGAACTCACCGACCTGGAGGAAGATCGCGTCGTCGTAGAAGTACTGCTGGAAGTCCTCCATGATCTGCTTCTGCTTGGCGACGTCCGTCTCACGGGCCAGTTTGTTCAGGAGTTCGCGCTGCTTGCCCGGAACGTCCTGGTACTTGTTGAACCAGGCGTCGTACTGCAGCTCACCGAACGACAGGTGACCGACCGGTCCGGTTCGGACCGTAGAGCCGCTCCAGGTGTGGAAGAACTCCCACAGCAGCGGGTCGGCGCGGCGGCTGACCATCGTCGCCCAGTCCATCACCAGGAAGTCGACCTCGAATCCCATGTCGGCCAGGACTTCGCGGCTTACCTGCGCGGCCGCGTGGGCCGGCTGTCGGTCCGTCGGGTCCATCAAGCGCACCTTCGTGCCGGCGAGACCGAGGTCAGAGATGACCTTCTTGGCCGCGGCGACGTTGCGCGCGTTGTAGCGACCTTTCGAGCCTGCGCTCGACTCCCATTGCGTGCCGCACTGCATCAGCGATGGGCAGAGCTTGTAGGCGTTCTTGTCGCCGGTGGCCAGCAACAGCGCCTTCTCGTTGTCGTACGCCAACACGAGCGCCTTACGAACCTCGACGTTGTTGAACGGCGCCTTCGTGTGGTTGAAGTGCCCGAGCAGCCGGTTCGGCGGCATCGAGACGAGTTGGATCTTCGGGTTCGTCTCAAGGCGCTTGGCAAGGTCCGCCGGGAACTCCTGGGCGATGTCGACCTCACCGGTCTCGAGGGCGGCGACGCGCGTTGTCTGGTCGGGGATCTCGATCCACTCGACCCTGTCAAACAGCGCTTCCTGCTTGCCCGCGAATCCGTTGGCTGGCTCCGAACTCGCCGAGTACCCGTCGTATCTAACTGCGCTCCAGCGGTCGCCCGGTGTCCACTTGTCGAATTTGTAGGGGCCGGTGCCGATCGGGTTTCCGGGCGCCGATTCCTTCTGCGAGACCTTGGCCCAGTCAAGCGTCACTACCAGCGGAGTGAAGTTCTGGGGGCCGATCGCGAACGGGACCAGCCCGGTGACTTCCTTCGTGTTGATGGTGAACGTGTGGCTGTCGACCTTCGTCACGTACTCATCGAATGCCGCGAGGCCGAACTGCCCCTTGACCAGCTTGAAGACCGGTGCGGCGTCCTTCTGTCGGTTGAGGGTCGCGATCACGTGCTCGGTCGTCATGGCCACGCCGTCGTGGAACTTTACGCCCTGACGTATCTTGAACTCCCAGACCTTGCCGTCGCCCTTGGTCGTCCAGCTGTCAATCAGCTGTTTGCCCAGACCGTAATCCTGGGTGTGCGTGAGCAAACCCTCGAGAATCGTGTTGGTCACGTTCGCGGTGCCCGACGCGGTCGTCCACAGCGGGTCGAAGCTCTGGACCGAACCAACCGAGGCGATCTTGAGTGTGCCGCCCTTGGTCATCATCGGTCGCGGCGTGGCGGTCGGCGCGGGCACCGCCGTGGCCGTAGCGGTGGCTACCGGCGCCGAGGTCGCGACCGGTCGCGGTGTGGCGGTCGGCGCGGGCGCCGCCGTGGCCGTAGCGGTGGCTACCGGCGCCGAGGTCGCGACCGGTTGCGGCGTGGCCGTTGCGGCGTCGCCGCCTCCACATGCGACCGCCAGGGCGGACAGGCCCACGGCGGCCGGAACGAAATACCGAATGAATCTATTCACTAGCCCACCTCCCGGTCCCTGAGGAACCCCAACCCAATCGGCAACCGCTCGACCGGCCGGGCGGGCCTACAGGCGTAGCCGATTGAACACGGTTGCGCAGTGGCTGTCAACCGTTTAAAGCCACCCGGTCGTTTCGCTCCTGTTACAACTTGCACACCGGATACGCCTCATCCGCTCCGGATGCAACCTCTCGCCGTTCATGGCAACCTTGAAGGCAAGCGAAATCCTGACGGAGAACCCAATTGATCCCGCACCGTCGCCCGGTACGAATACTCAACTTCCCGAGCGTGTTGCAGCCTCGCTACAGAGCGGCTCTCGTGCTTACGGTGATCGTGACCTCAATTGCGGGAATCCTCGACAGCCTTGCGCTAGCCATGGTCGTTCCTCTGGCCGAGTTGATCGTGAACAAGAACGGCGTCCCTGCCGACAACTTCATGATCCGCGCTGCCACGACGATTTTCGGCTGGTTCGGGCTGAGCTTCTCGCTGAGGTGGACGATTGTCGCGATCGTTGCGACCCAGGCAATGCGCGCCGTCGGCCTGTTGGCGCAGTCCTGGCTGTCGGCCTACTTCAAGGCGAGATTCGAACGCGAGGAGCGCGAGATCACGTACCGGACCTTGCTCGGAGCCCGCTGGTCCTTCTACCAGATGCGTCCCGTCGGCGACCTGGTGAACCTCATCGATACCCAGATCCGACGGTGCGGGGATGCGTTCAACCTCTACATGAAGGTTGTCGCATCATTCATTACCGTCGGCGTCTATCTCGGCGCCGCCTTTCTCATCTCCTGGTCGTTCACTTCGATCGCGGTCGGCCTTGCCGCTGCCACGCTGTTATCGCTCAATTTCCTCGTCAATCTTGCACGGAAGCTCGGCGAGCAAAACACGACGGCGTCCCGAGCATTGTCCGCCGAAACTACAGACGTTCTGTCCAATGTCAAGACCGTAAAGAGCGGATCGCTGGAGGATGCCGCCTTTGTCCGATTCAGCGCGCGCGCCCGAACCTTCGAAAAGACCGACGTCCGGGTAAGTCTCAACGAGGGTTTCCTGGGTTCTGTCTCGGAGTTGGGGTTCATCATCGCCCTTTTTGGTGCAATGCTGATCGGTCTGCGTGTCCTCACGGTTCCCCCCAGCGCGATGCTCCTCTTTGCCCTGTTGTTCTTCCGCATGTTCCAGCGCCTCAGGGTGCTTCAGGCCCAGCTACAGGCTCTGAACATGAACTTACCCGCCGTTGATGCTGTACGCACGCTCAACTCGGAAGCGAAGTCCCTTGCGGAACGGACGTCAGGTACGCCCTTCTCAAATCTGCGTGACAGCGTTCATCTCGATCGCGTCTCGTTCGGCTACCCCGGCAAGGTGCCGATTCTTCGCGAAGTAACACTGAGCATCCCGAAGGGAAAGACCGTGGCTCTCGTTGGCCCGTCCGGTGTCGGAAAGACGACCGTCATCGACCTGATCGCCGGCTTTCACGATCCGAACGCCGGGCGCCTGCTTGTCGACGGCAAGCCGCTGGACACCTATGACCTTCGAACCTGGCGTTCCAGGATCAGCTACGTCGGCCAGGACGCCGCTCTCTTCAACGGTTCAATTCGTGAAAACGTAGCC